>Ga0265313_10002510_pt1 | contig 15785 bp, 12 predicted proteins | sample 4123metaG_FD_203122 | JGI IMG/M metagenome (GOLD analysis project Ga0265313, IMG submission 203122) | Rhizosphere microbial communities from Carex aquatilis grown in University of Washington, Seatle, WA, United States - 4-1-23 metaG | ecosystem: Host-associated > Plants > Roots > Rhizosphere >...
TTAAGTGACGTGCGTGTAGTCGAAGACATACGCGCAACAGCAACGAAGGATGGCGGGGTATCGCTGATAGGGCTTGTCGCACGCGCCTCCACCCGATGGCAGGTGGAACACCACATGGTGGCCAGGCGATGTCCGGCTTCGACACCCTGCGCGATGGCGGGCGTATACCCGAAAAGGAAAAGAATAAGTCCGGCGCCAATAATCCGCATTGGTTGCTCCTTTTTGCCAGTATCCCGCGACAAACCGACGATCGCCTTGATCCGGCGCAAACTGCCACATTGAGGCGAGTAAGCCGTAGCCATGTGGCACTGCGCCACTGAAATACCTGGGCAAGGCATCTCTCCCCACCCCATGTCGTGTCCTGAGCATAAAGTTGATCCACCGCAAGGCGACGTAAGGGAATGAAGGCTTCACTGGCTTGGCGCCCCGAGCGCCAGCCGATGAAGGCGGACGGCTTCCATCCGTCGAAGAGGAAACGCAAATGAGTGATGCAAGCATTCGCCAGAATGTGATGGACGAACTGGATTTCGAGCCCAGCGTGAGTTCCGAACATATCGGCGTCGCGGTAGATAAGGGAATCGTGACACTCACTGGCCACGTGGGCAGCTACATCGAAAAGCTGGCGGCGGAACGGGCGGCGCGCCGTGTCAAGGGCGTGCTGGCGATTGCCGAAGAGATCAAGGTTCGCTTTCCCGAAGACAAAAAGACTGCAGATGACGAGATCGCCCAACGGGCAGTCAATACCCTGAAGTGGAGCAGCCTGGTGCCTCAGGGCGCTGTGCACGTCAAGGTGCAGGACGGGTGGGTCGGCCTCGGCGGCGAGGTGGTCTGGCGTTACCAGCGCACCGCCGCCGAAAATGGAGTCCGGCGCCTCAGCGGTGTCGCTGGTGTGGTCAACAGCATTACCGTCAAGTCCCAGATCCAGCCCAGTGAGGTCTCGAAGAAAATTGAGGAGGCGCTGCGCCGCAACGCCGAGGTAGAAGCCAGCCGTATCAAGGTTTCGGCACAGGGTGGCCATGTTACCTTGGAGGGCTATGTACATGACTGGCGGGAGCGCCGCGCGGTGGAAGATGCTGCGTGGTCGGTCCCTGGCGTCGTCGGAGTGGAAGATCGGCTCCTTAACGTCTGAAATTGTCGCAGCGCGGGGAGCAGTCCCCGCGATGCCCATTTTCGGACAGCATTTGGCAAGAGTTGAGGCGGATCAAGGCTCCTCGTCACTTTCAATGCGACCTTCCAATCATGTTGGATGATGTTCAGCCATTCTTGAGAATTCCGGACCTGCGAATATCACGCGCCTGTCGGCCGGATGTTGCGCCGGGCCTTTATGTGGGCCGGTCGTGACCGCGCCTCACACCATGGAATCCGGCAGCCAGGCGCATAGCCATTTGCGCCATGGCCAACTTGTTGCCCGTTGCAAAGGTATCGCGCCCGCCCTCACCGCTGTGGTGCATCCCTGTGATGCCGAGTCCCTGGAGGGCGCCGCCGAGGCTGCCGCGCAGGGCCTGATTGTACCGGTTCTTGTGGGCCCAGAAGCCAAGATCAGGGCTGCTGCGGCAGCGGCAAACCTTGATATTTCATCGTTCCGTCTGGTTCCCGTGCCCCATAGCCATGCCGCAGCCGCCGAGGCGGTGGCGATGGCCCGCCGCGGCGAGGTCGAAGCACTGATGAAGGGCAGTCTACACACCGATGAGCTGATGCACGAAGTCCTGCAGGATAAAACTGGCCTGAGAACCGGGCGCCGCATCAGCCATGTCTATCTCTTCGATGTGGCCTGCTACCCAAAGCCGCTGCTGGTTACGGATGCGGCGATCAATATCCAGCCGCGGCTCATGGAAAAGCGCGACATTTGCCAGAACGCCATAGATCTTGCCCGCCTTCTCGGCATTGAGACGCCCAAGATTGCCATCCTTTCGGCGGTGGAGACTGTCACTGACAAGCTGCCTTCCACCATCGACGCGGCGGCCCTCTGCAAGATGGCCGAGCGAGGACAGATCACCGGTGGGATAATGGACGGTCCCTTGGCTTTCGACAATGCCATCAACCCGGAAGCCGCACGGATCAAAGGACTGTCGTCGCTTGTGGCAGGCCATGCTGACATCCTTCTGGTGCCGGACCTGGAAAGCGGCAACATGCTGGCTAAGCAGTTGACCTTCTTCGAAGGTGCCGACGGGGCTGGTATCGTGTTGGGCGCGTGGATTCCCATCATGCTAACCAGTAGAGCCGATCCGCTGCGCACGCGCGTTGCATCGGCAGCCATTGCTTTGCTGACGGTGGATGCGCATCGGCGGATGGCAGCCTGAGATGGCAGGCGCCGTCCTTGCCTTGAACGCGGGGTCGTCCAGCCTCAAATTCGCGCTGTTCGATCCTGCTCTGCAGCCGTTGGTGCGGGGCGCGATCACGGGCATCGGGGGGCAGGCCCAATTCCGCGCCACGGCCGGGCTTGACCGCCTCCTCGACGAGGCATGCTGGCCTGGCCGCGCCCACGAGGACTTTCTAGAGAAATTACTTTCCTGGATCACGGATCATGCCGGTGGGCGCAATCTTGCCGCCGTTGGGCATCGGATCGTCCATGGCGGTCTTGGCTTCACCGCGCCGGTGCGTCTGGATGCATCTGTGCTGGCGGCGCTGGAGAAGCTGACTCCGCTAGCGCCATTGCACCAACCCCACAATCTCAGCCCAGCACGGGCCCTAATGGCGCTGAAACCCGATTTGCCGCAGATCTGCTGTTTCGACACCGCATTCCACGCCACCATGACGCCGACGGCTCGACGTTTCGGATTGCCCCGGTCCCTCGAGGAATCAGGGGTGAAGCGGTATGGCTTTCACGGTCTTTCCTATGAATATATCGCCGCGCGTCTCAGGCAGGTGGCGCCGGGGCAGGCAGCCGGGCGCATTATCGTGGCACACCTGGGCAGCGGCGCCAGTCTCTGTGCCCTGCGAAGCGGGCTGAGCGTTGATACCACCATGAGCATGACGGCGCTTGATGGGCTGGTGATGGGCACACGGGTAGGGGCATTCGATTCAGGCGCGCTTCTGTACCTGATGAGGCAGGGCATGAGCGTAGACGAGATGGAGTCGATGCTTTATTTGCGCGCCGGTCTGTTGGGGGTTTCTGGCCTAAGCGGCGACATGCGGATGCTGCTGGCTAGCGACAGTCCCGAAGCCGGCGAAGCCGTGGAACTCTTCGTCTTCCGCGCCGTGCGCGAGATCGGCGCCCTAGCGGCATCGCTGGGAGGGCTCGACGGCTTGGTGTTTACCGCCGGGATCGGGGAGAATTCGGCCATTATTCGCCGGCGTATATGCGATGGCTGCGCGTGGCTAGGGGTGACGATAGATCAAAGCGCTAATCAATCGCATGCGCTATCCATCAGTACCGCCGGTAGCCGTGTTCCGGCGTGGGTGATACCCACGGACGAGGAGCATACTATCGCCCGCCAAACCGTCAGCCTTTTAGAGGGTTCAAGGGAGTAGTCGTCATGTTTCACGCCATGATGCTGAAACACGCGGGCGGTAAACTGGAATGGACGGAACTACCCGAATTTCGTCCCGGCGTGGGCGAAATTCGTGTTCGCGTTACGGCATGCGGCGTCTGTCGCACGGATTTGCATGTGCTGGATGGCGAACTGCCGCATATCCGCTATCCCATCATTCCCGGCCATGAGATTGTGGGCCGGATCGACTGCCTTGGCGAAGGTGTTGAGCATCTGCAGCTCGGTCAGCGGGTCGGCATACCTTGGCTCGGCCACACCTGCGGTCATTGCCCCTACTGCCGTGCTGGCCGTGAGAATCTATGCGACCACCCGCTCTTCACCGGCTATACGCGTGATGGTGGCTTCGCCACATCGGTCATTGCCGACGCCCGCTATGCGTTCCCTCTAGGGGAAGAAGGCGACGATGTCGCAATTGCGCCGTTGCTCTGCGCTGGGCTGATCGGATGGCGTTCGCTGGTTATGGCGGGATCGGGTCGGACGCTCGGGCTGTATGGCTTTGGCGCAGCGGCCCATATCATCCTTCAGGTGGCGCGCTGGCAGAGGCGGCAGGTATTCGCCTTCACCCGTGCCGGCGACCGCAAAGGTCAGGACTTCGCCCGCGCACTGGGCGCCGAATGGGCCGGCAGTTCCGAAGAGATGCCGCCCGAGGCCTTGGACGCGGCGATCATCTACGCCCCTGTCGGTGCGCTAGTGCCGCTGGCGCTCAAAGCGGTGCGCAAGGGAGGCCGGGTGGTTTGCGCCGGCATCCACATGAGCGACATTCCCGCCTTTCCCTATGATCTTCTCTGGGAAGAACGTGAGCTGGTTTCCGTCGCCAACCTGACCCGCCAAGATGCGGCGGACTTTTTTCGCTTAGTGCCGCAAATCGGCATTAAGGTGCATACGAATGTTTACAGACTGGCCGAAGCCAATCGGGCGCTAGACGATCTACGGGCGGGCGTTTTCGAGGGTGCTGCTGTCCTAGTGCCCTGATTCTCTCATTCCAAGGCATGGTGACGCATCGCCAAACGCCGCAGCATGAACACGCAAGCCAGATACGCCAGCGTGATTGCGGTCAGAGTTAGCATCAGCGGGAAAGGTAAGGGGACGAAGCCGATGGCGCGCCCAATCATTGTCACCGGCAACAGCAACGCCGCCGCCAAGGCGCAAAGCGCTGTCGCCAGCAGTAAGGGGTGCGGACGGCTTCTCCATGGTGTGGCACTGCGAATAATGAAGATCACCAGAATTTGGGTGGCCATCGACTCCACGAACCAGGCTGTGTGGAACATGCGCTCGTCGGCCCGCCAGAGATGCAAAAGAATATAGAAGGTGACGAAGTCAAACAGGGAACTGGCCGGACCCAGCAGAAACATGAAATGGCGGATGGCATTGAGGTTCCAGCGTTGAGGCCGTTCCAGCGCCGCCGCATCCACCCGGTCCATGGGAATCCCTATCTCGGAGATATCATAAAGCAGGTTGTTGAGGAGGATCTGGACCGGCAGCATCGGCAGGAAGGGCAGCAGCAAGGCGCCCGCGGCCATCGACAGCATGTTTCCAAAATTCGAGCTGGCGGCCATCATCACATATTTAAGAATGTTGGCATGGGTGCGCCGGCCCTCTCGCACGCCTTCTGCCAGGATACTAAGATCCTTGCGCAACAGGATCATGCCCGCTGCCTCTCGGGCGACATCCACGCCGCTGTCGACCGAGAAGCCGACATCAGCCTCGTGCAGCGCCGGCGCATCGTTGATGCCGTCCCCGATATAGCCGACGACATGACCTTGGCGACGAAGAGCCGAGAGCAGCCGCAATTTCTGCGCCGGTGAAACGCGGCAGAAGATATGGACGCCTCCGAGCCGCGCCGCCAGCGCCTCGTCATTCATCGTTGCAAGGTCACTGCCACAGAGCAATGTGTCCGGGTTGAGACCAAGGTCACGGCAGACATGGCGGGTTACTTCCGCCCCGTCTCCCGTGAAGATCTTCACGGTGACGCCAAGATCAGTCAGCGCGGCCAGCGCTGCCCGTGCGTCGGCCTTGGGCGGGTCGCGGAAGGCGAGGAATCCGGCTAGCACCAGGTCATGTTCGTCAGTCAGCGCCGCAAGGTGACAGTCCGACGGCATTTCACGCCACGCCACCGCCAGCGTCCGTAGCCCCTCTGAGCCCAATTGCGACAGCAACTGCCGGGCCTGGGCCCGGCCTTCATCTTCTAGCGGCACGGCCCCGTTTGCCGATGCCTGCCTTTGACAAAGAGCGAGAATGTCCTCCGGCGCGCCTTTCACGATAATCTGACGCCGGCCTTCCTTTTCCGCCAGCACGGAGACACGCCGTCGTTCAAAGTCGAATGGCACTTCATCCAACTTGGTCCAGTCTTGGCCGCCCTGCGGCGCTGCAGCCAGAATGGCCTCGTCCAGCGGGCTCTTGAGGCCGGTTTCGAAAGCTGCATTGACCGCCGCCAGTTCCAGGACCTCCCGGCTTTCCGCACCAGATAGCCCTACCTGGCGTTCCAGGCTGATGCAGGCTTCTGTCAGCGTGCCGGTTTTGTCGCTGCAGAGAATATCCATGGCGCCGAGATCATGTATGTCACTTAGACGCTTGACGATCACGCCTCGACGCGAAAGCCGTAGCGCGCCATGCGCCAGCGACAGGGAGACGATCATCGGCAGCAATTCCGGCGTCAGACCCACTGCCAAGGCGACGGCAAAAAGGAAGGACTGCAAGGGCGGGCGATGAAACAGCAGGTTGATCAACAGCGTGGACAGCACCAAAACGAGCGTCAGCCGCACGATTAGGCGGCTGAAGGCGCTGATCTCCGCCTCGAAGGCGGTGGGGGGCGCAGGGCGGCCAAGATCTTGGGCAATCGCGCCCAGTCGCGTACGCCGCCCCGTCGCTGTCAGGCGGACCGTGGCGCTCCCGCTGACCACCGAACTGCCCATGAAAAGGCAGTTGCATGGCTCCGCCGGCCTGCAATCGGCAGGCACCTGCTTTTCCGCCGGGAAGGACTCTCCCGTCAGCATGGCTTCATTGACATATAAATCGCGCGCTTCAACCAAAACGCCGTCGGCTGGAGCCAGGTCACCCGCGGCCAGCAGGATTACGTCACCCTCGACCAGCGCTGCAGCCAGCACGTCCTGTCGGCGGCTGTCCCGTATTACGGTAGCCGTGAGAGAGACTTTCTCTTTGAGCCGCGCTGCTGCGTCGCCGGCCCTATGCTCCTGCACCACATCCAGCGTAAGGGATAAAAGCAAGATCCCGACGATTATAAAAAACCCCGGCGTGTCGCCGGTCACTGCCAGGATTGCGCCCGCCAGCGCCAACATCAAGACAAGTGGATTTCGCAGCCGTTGGGCGTAGGCGTATAGCAGGCTGCGGCGAGCCTTGCTTTCCAGCAGGTTGGGCCCGTCGCGGTTCAGTCGCGCCGCTGCTTCGACCGAGGACAGACCGCTTTGGCCGTTCATGGCTAAGGGTTGCCGATGTGGCCCACGATGGCGCCGGGCTCAACCAGCGCATTGGCTTGGCGGTCGATTGTCAGCCAGCCTTCCGCCGGAGCCATCAGTTCGTGCAATGCATCCTCAACACGTACGGACGCCACGGCCTCACCGGCTTCCACAAACGATCCATCCGGTTTCAGCCATTTCTCAAGGATGCCTTCAGGCAATATGACCGAAGACCATAATTCTACCGGCAATGCTATGGTAATCATCAAGAAAACCTCTCTCCGTCCCTGCCAAATGTGACCTCAGCACCGGCGGCATGCTTTGCGCCTGATCAAGGCCGGTCGCCCTCACTTCGCTATCCTGAAAATATGTGGTTTTCCCGCAGTGACATGTGATGTTTAGAGTTAAATCGGGGTTCTTGCCCGCCATTCTGGTGTGGTGCTTGGTAGCTGCCGCCGGTTCGGCTGCTGTACCACAGCCAGCGCCCGTCTTGGCGCGCACGATTGCCGATGTGCTTCAGCGGGCTGGCGATGACGGACTTGATGCCACTGCGTACCACGGCACTGATGCGGCGGCGCTTAACGCCTATGCCCGGGACCTGGCGTTGGGGCGCGCTAATCTGCGCAATCTGGATAGAGATGTTGAGCTGCCCGCGTCGCAGTTTGATCCGCAGCCGATTATTTCTGAAGCGTTGCGCGAGGGAAAGCTTTTGGAGCTGCCGGCCCATCTAGCCCCGCCTTATCCGGAATATGCGCGGTTGAAAGTGGCGTTGGAACGTTATCGCGCCATAGCGGCAGCCGGGGGGTGGCCGAATCTAAAAGGCCTTGCGAAAGATTATGCCCGGTTGGATGAGGCCCAGCAGTTGCGGCGGCGGCTGGCATTCGAGGACGAAGTAATTGCGGCCGATACCGGCGCGAACCTGACCGAGGCTCTGAAACGCTTCCAGGCACGCCACGGACTGGAGCCCGATGGCGTGCTTGGCAGCGCCACCCTTTCCGAATTGAATGTTTCTGCCGCGGCCCGCGTTGATACTATCCTGGCAAACTTGGAACGCTGGCGCTGGTTGCCCCGTACGCTGGAGGGGGACCGCATTACGATTAATGCCGCCGCTGCAGAGCTAAATCTTACGCTGGGCGGGCGCGCGGTGCTGACGTCTCGCGTGATCGTGGGGCGGCCGCATGATCCGACGCCAATCCTGCGGGCGGAGGCAGCGGGTCTGACGGTCAATCCGCCCTGGAATGTGCCGACCACCATCGCCGCGCGGGAAATCCTGCCAAAATTGAAGCGCGACCGCAGCTATCTCGCCAGCCAGGACATGGTGCTGCTGAATGGCCCGCCTGGCGATCCGCAAGGCCGCAGCGTGAATTGGCGGGCCATTCCGCCCGGTACGTTTCCCTTTCGCATCCGTCAGCATCCGGGTCCGAAAAACCCCCTGGGTCAGGTGAAACTGGAGTTACCGAACCACTTTGACGTCTATCTTCACGATACGTCGGACCGGGATGCCTTTGCGCGCTCAGATCGACATTTCAGCCATGGTTGTGTTCGTGTGGAGCAGATCCTGCCTCTTGCGTCCTACGCCCTCTCGGCCGATCTGACCTCAATGGAAAAGATTGTTGCTGCAATCGACGCGGGGGAAACTTCCTATCTTCCGCTGCACCGCAATCTGCCGGTATATTTCCTGTACTGGACCGCCTTTCCTGACCAAGATGGAGGCATTTCCTTCCGTAGCGACATCTATGGCCGCGATGCGCGCCTCCTTAAGGCTTTGCTTGCACCGATTTTGACAGCGGATGCCAACCCTGCATGTCGCAAGGCGTGACTGTTGTTGCCGTTTGAGGGATCGAGCTGCTAGAAGCGGATGCGGTTCGGAAAAATGGGCATGACGAAACATTTTAGACGCCGGGAATTCATCCTGGGGGGAAGCGCGGCTCTCGCCCTTCCGCTTCCTGCATTGGCCTCTCTAGGTGACCGTCGCAGCTTGGCGCTCGACAATCTGCATACAGGGGAAAAGCTGAACGTCACCTACTGGGCTGAAGGCAGCTATAATTCCGATGCCTTGGCGGAGGTAAACTACGTCCTTCGCGACTATCGCAACGGTGAAAAGCATCCCATTGCGCCCAGCCTGCTCGACCTGTTGGCCCTGCTTCGCAGCCGAATGGAGTCAGCGGAGCCTTTCAAAGTCATTTCTGGTTATCGCTCGCCGGCCACCAACGCCATGCTGCGCAGTGCCCATGAGCATTCCGGCGTCGCCTCCCAAAGCCTGCACATGCAGGGCATGGCAATAGACGTGCGGTTGGACGGCCGCTCGCTTGCGGCGCTGCACGATACTGCCCTATCGCTGCGGGCCGGCGGCGTGGGCTATTATCCATCCTCCGATTTCGTGCATGTCGATGTCGGTCGCGTGCGGCGCTGGTGATCAATCCGCAATGGCACTAGGCCGCCCGGCAGAAATGTTCCTTCCAAACCTGCCGCAACGCTTGCACTAGGTCCTGGATTTTTTGGTCGCTGTGGGCAGGACTGGGCGTCAGCCGCAGTCGTTCGGTGCCGCGCGGCACTGTTGGATAGTTGATTGGCTGCGCGTAAATCCCGTGTTCCTGCAGCAACTGGTCAGAAATCGCCTTGCACTTCGCGGCATCGCCGACCAGAAGCGGCACGATGTGACTGGGGCTATCCATCATCGGCAGGCCAGCGCTTTTCAGCGCCTGTTTCAGGCGGGCGGCGGACAACTGCAGGGCGTGACGCTCCTTGTCGCTTTCCCGGAGGTGCCGCACCGAGGCGAGAGCCCCTGCTACCAGGACCGGCGCAGGGGCTGTGCTGAAGATGAAGCCAGGCGCATAAGAGCGGATGCAATCAACGATTTCCGCGGAGGCGGCAATATAGCCCCCCATGACACCATAGGATTTAGCGAGGGTGCCTTCGACGATGTCGATCCGGTCCATGACTCCTTCGCGCGCCGCGACGCCGGCGCCTTGCGGTCCGTAGAGGCCGACGGCATGGACTTCATCGATATAGGTCAGGGCGCCGTACTTTTCGGCCAGGTCGCAGATCGCTTTAACTTCGCCAAAGTCTCCATCCATGGAATAGACACCTTCAAAGGCGATTAGCTTGGGCGCAGCCGGGTCTTCCGCGCGCAGCAGTGTTTCCAGATGGTCCATGTCATTGTGGCGGAAGACATGCTTGGGCCCACCGCCATGACGGATACCTTCAATCATCGAGGCGTGGTTGCAGGCGTCCGAGAAGATGATCAGGTCGGGGAGAAGTTTCGCCAGCGTCGCCAGGGTGGCATCATTGGAGACATAGCCTGACGTGAACAGCAGGGCCGCCTCTTTGCCATGAAGCCCGGCTAGTTCGCGTTCTAGTTCGATGTGAAAGTGGGTGGTGCCTGAGATATTGCGCGTGCCGCCTGCGCCTGCCCCAACCTTATCAAGCGCCTCATGCATCGCGGCCAGAACCTTCGGATGCTGGCCCATGTTCAGATAGTCATTGCTACACCATACGGTAATCTCGCGGGCTCCATCTGGGCGCTTCAGGCTGGCTCTCGGGTAGGCACCCCGCTCACGCAAGATGTCAGCAAAGACGCGGTAACGTCCTTCCCCTTTCAGGGTGACGATGGCTTCTTGAAGCATCTGGTGTGCGGCGGACTGGCTCATCTATTGAATTTGGCTTCGTCTCGGGCCACGGACATTGAGCGAGATCAAGCTGGTCTGCGCTCAGCCGGGGCGCCGGGCCCGCAGGGCAGCGACGGCGCCAGATATCCAGGACAGCAGCCACCCTGCCACTATGCCGGTGGTGAGATCGAACAGCAGCGTTCCCAGAAAGGTGGTCAGTAGCACGGCCGCCCCGCGCGGCTGTCGCAGCAGGCGCGAAAATTCCGCCTTTTCCGCCATATTCCAGCAGACTACCAGCAACACCCCCGCCAGGGCGGCAAGGGGGATGTAGGCGGTAAGCGGCGCAGCGGCCAGCAGGAACACCAGCAGGAAAAGGGCATGCAGCAGACCTGCCACGGGGGTGCGGGCGCCGGCGCGGATATTGGTGGCGGTTCTCGCGATGGTGCCAGTCACGGCGATGCCGCCGAACAGGGCGGAAACGATATTGGCCAGTCCCTGGGCGACAAGCTCCATGTTGGAGCGGTGCACTCGCCCGGTCATGCCGTCGGCCACCTTCGCCGACAATAGGCTCTCGACCCCACCCAGCAGCGTGAAGGACAGGACCGATGGCAGCAACGGCCACAGCCGACTGAGGGTCCAGCCGGGAAGCCGGGCCGGGGGCAACGCCGCCGCCAACGTTCCGAAACGATCGCCGATGGTATCCACCGGCAGCTTGAGCAGCGGCACCAAAGCCGAAGCCAGCACCACCACTGCCAGCATCCCCGGCCAGTTGGGCCTCAAACGGCGCATCGTGAAAATCAGGGTGGCAGAGACTATGCCGACCGTGAAGGCCGCCAGATTGAAAGTCGGCATGGCATGAGCCAATGCCGCAATCTTCGGCATCAGCGGGCCGGGCTCGGCGCCTACCAATGTCAGGCCCCCCAGATCTTTCAGCTGACTTGCCAGGATCACGATAGCGATGGCGGCCGTGAAGCCAACCGCCACGGCTTGCGGCACATGTCGGATAACGCTGCCAATGCGCAGTAGCCCCGCCAGCGCCAGCAAGCATCCCGAGAGCATGACCGTGGTCAGCAGCCCATCGACACCAAACTTTGACACAGTGGCCGCCACCAGCACGATGAAGGCGCCAGCCGGACCGCCGATCTGGAAACGGCTTCCGCCCAATGCCGAAACCACGAAGCCGCCAAAGATCGAGGCATAAAGCCCACGTTCCGGGCCAACACCAGAAGCAACCGCGATCGCCATGGAAAGCGGCAGAGCCACGACGGCAACCGTCAAACCGGCCATCAGGTCACTGCGGAGGCACCCAGCGTCATAGCCTTCCTGCAGCGTGGTGATCAGTTTTGGTCGGAGCAGGTTCGACGTGGAAGCTCCATTGGACATATCTTACACCGCCATGGAATGGCGCTTGGGAGCTTTGTCCAAATATTGATCGAAGCAGGCGCTGACCAGGCGCGTGGCGGCGCGCCATTCTGGTGCCACGGTGACGCGGGAACCGTGCACCGTCACTATCCCCTGCTGGGCTAGGTCCTTTAACCCAGCAAAGGCGCCCTGCAATTGTCCGGCCCGCCCGTAAAACCCGTCCAGCTGGTTCATATCCACCGTCAGGTCACACATCAGCCGCTCAATGGCGGCCCGGCGCATCCGGTCTTCATCGTTCAAAGCAATGCCACGGATGACAGGGGAGGTGCCTTTCGCCAGTCGCTGGCGATAGTCAGCCACAGTGACAGTATTCTGCGTATAACCCTGCGGCAAGGCGGAGATGGCCGAGGCTCCGAAGCCAATCAGCGTCGAAGAACTGTCGGTGGTGTAGCCTTGGAAATTCCGGTGCAAGCGGCCTTCCTCTGCAGCGCGAGCCAACGGGTCGCGCGGTAGAGCGTAGTGGTCGATACCGATAGCGACGTAACCATGCTCGCACAATTTGTGCCGCGCCAGCTCCGCCATGCGGAAGCGGGTTTCCACGCTCGGCAGCAATGCTTCTGGAATCAGGGCCTGGTGCTTTTTGAAGGCGGGGACATGGGCATAGCCGAAGACGGCGATGCGGTCTGGTTTCAGCCAGAGAATGAAGTCCAGCGTCTGCGACCAGCTCTCGAGAGTCTGTTTGGGAAGCCCATAGACCATGTCGATATTGATGCTGGCGATCCCCTCGGAGCGGAGCAGCGCGATCGTGTCGAAAGTCTCGTCGTCGCTTTGAGGCCGGTTGATGGCGCGCTGGACGGCCGGGTTGCAATCCTGCACCCCCAGGCTAGCGCGATTGACGCCCGCCCAGGCCAGCGAAGTGGCCATGGCGGGCGTGAAGCCTCTCGGATCGATTTCAACGGCGAATTCAGCACTAGGCGCAACGTCAAAACGGCTACGCAGTGTGTCGTTCAAGCGGCCGATGTCATCGGCGCTCAATATAGTGGGCGAGCCGCCGCCCCAATGGATGTGATTTACCGTCATGCGGCCGGGCAGGGCATCGGAAACGCGGTCTATTTCCTGCACCAGCAGATCGCAATACGCCGCCACTGGGGCGTAGTTGTTCACTGCTGTGGTATGGCAGGCGCAGAACCAGCATAGGCTGTCGCAGAAGGGGATATGCACGTAGAGCGACAATGGCTCCTCGCGCGATAACTCGGCTAGCCATCTGTGATGGCTTGCGTCATCGATGCCAGCGTGGAAATGCGGCGCCGTCGGATAGCTGGTGTATCTTGGCACATTAGCCGCAAACATCTCGTGCAGGGCGGACATCTTTCACTCCGTTGTCCGCGGACTCTGTCCGAATCGCTGCTATCGGTAATTGAGCGGCCGCAACTGCGTCCTCCCGCCGCTGCGACAGCTTGTTCACCCCGCAGTTGATCCCGATCAAGCCGTTAACCGGTGCCCTCTCTTAGACCCCCCTTGATGTTTCAGAGGGATACAGAGTGAGAAAGCAAGTGATTTTGGCCCTTTCGCTGCTGGTGGCCGGCGCAGAGCCGGTCTTGGCCCAAGATGTGGGATTGGCAGGAACTTTGGAAGCGCGGGTGCGCGGCGTGGTCGTTGTGCCCGATCCCTCGGCCACTATCACCTCTGGAGGCAGCGCGATCGGCGGCAAGACCAGCGTTTCCAATTCCGTAGTTCCTGAGGTCGATTTTACCTATTTCCTGACTGACAATATCTCTGCCGACCTCATAGCCGCCGTCACCCGCCACACCGTCAGCAACAGCGTCACCGGCCGGATCGCCAGTGTCAGTCTGCTGCCGCCGACCGTGACCGTCCTATATCACTTCGACCCGAACGGCCCGATCCGGCCCTATCTGGGTGGAGGGCTGAACTACACCATTTACTACGATCCGACCCCGGTCGCCGGACTCAAGCCGATTTCCTTCTCGGACAATGTCGGGTTCGCGCTTCAGGGCGGTGTCGATGTTCCGGTAGCTGATGGCCGCTATTTCCTGAATCTCGACATCAAAAAGCTCTTTCTCAACACCGGTATCACTGCCGCCGGCGGGGTGGTGCATGGAAAGGCTAGCCTCGATCCTTGGCTGATTGGCTTCGGCGTCGGCATCCGCTTCTGAAGGGCGGCCGGCTTGCTGTGCTGCATCCTCGCCGCGCTATTCGCGTCGCCACTGCTTTGGTGGCCGGCAATGCGCCGGCCGGCCTGCTGTGGGCCGGGAGCGTTACCCCTGGTGCTCTTTGGGGTCTCGTTTTCGGCAGGTGTTGGACTGCTCTGCCTGGTTCTCTTCACCGCGAGCGGCGCAGCCGCCTTTCATCATCTCTGCAGCGTCGCCGGCTGGGTCGGCAAGGCCAATTGAGCCGCATCAATGTCAGTCGCCTCAATCTGTCCGAAAATTGAATTACTTTGGAGGGCTCCATGTCTGAATCACGTCAGTTGCCGCCGCCGCCCGGGTTAGGGGGCTGGATTGGCTTTTGCCTGGCAATGGCTTCGCAGCGCTCCGCGGCAAGCGCCACATCCCTGGAAATGAAGAGCCGCAATGACCACGCAAGATAATACTATCTCCTGGCGCTTCGATCTCTGGCTGATATCAGCTGTTTTGGTTCTAGGCTTCTTCATTGGCCTCATCGAGGCCGGGAAATCGCCCGATCCGCGCATGGCCGTGCAAGGCTGGACATTTTCCCTCTGCATGCTGATCACCGGCATTTGGTATCTCTGGTACCATGCAGGCCGCACGCCACCGGATGAGCGCCTGCCCTACAACAACGCCGTGGTCAAGGCTGGCGTTGTTGCTTCCATGTTCTGGGGCATTGCCGGCATGTTGGTCGGCGTCATCATTGCGCTTCAGCTCTCCTTTCCCAGCCTCTTTTACTTCCCAGACATGGACTGGACGAACTTCGGGAGATTGAGGCCCCTGCATACTTCGGCCGTCATCTTCGCCTTCGGTGGCAATGTTTTGATCGCCACTTCTTTCTATGTGGTGCAGCGCACCTGTCGGGCGCGTCTGTTCGGCGATTCCCTCGCCTGGTTTGTCTTCTGGGGCTACAATACCTTTATCGTGCTGGCGGGCACGGGCTATCTGCTGGGCATCACTCAGGGCCGCGAATATGCCGAGCCGGAATGGTACGCCGACATCTGGCTGACCTTGGTCTGGGTCAGCTATCTGCTGGTCTTCCTCGGCACGCTATGGAAGCGCCGTGAGCCGCACATCTACGTGGCCAACTGGTTCTATCTCGCCTTCATCGCCACTATCGCTGTCCTACACCTGGTCAACAATCTGGCGGTGCCGGTCTCACTGCTGGACAGCAAGAGCTATTCGCTTTTCTCCGGCGTACAGGACGCGCTGACGCAATGGTGGTACGGCCACAACGCCGTCGGCTTTTTCCTCACCGCCGGGTTCCTCGGCATCATGTACTATTTCATCCCGAAGCGGGCGGAGCGGCCGGTCTATTCCTACAGGCTCTCCATTATCCACTTCTGGAGCCTGATCTTTATCTACATCTGGGCCGGCCCGCACCATCTGCTGTTCACCGCGCTGCCGGAATGGGCCCAGACGCTGGGAATGACCTTCTCGATCATCCTGTGGATGCCGAGCTGGGGTGGCATGATCAACGGGCTGATGACACTTTCCGGCGCCTGGGACAAGCTGCGCACCGATCCGGTGCTGCGCATGCTGGTTGTCTCAGTCGCTTTCTATGGCATGGCGACCTTTGAAGGCCCGGTCATGAGCGTGAAGGTAGTCAACGCGCTCTCGCACTATACCAACTGGACCATTGGCCATGTCCATTCCGGCGCGCTGGGCTGGGTGGGATATGTCAGCTTCGGCGCACTCTATTGCCTGGTGCCCTGGCTGTGGGGC
>Ga0265313_10002513_pt1 | contig 15770 bp, 13 predicted proteins | sample 4123metaG_FD_203122 | JGI IMG/M metagenome (GOLD analysis project Ga0265313, IMG submission 203122) | Rhizosphere microbial communities from Carex aquatilis grown in University of Washington, Seatle, WA, United States - 4-1-23 metaG | ecosystem: Host-associated > Plants > Roots > Rhizosphere >...
CGCCGATGAACTGCGAGATGATGTAGCCGATCGCCTCGCTCTGTTTCATGCGCCCGGCGACCAGCATCGATACGGTCACCGCCGGGTTGATGTGGCAGCCCGAGATCGGGCCGATCGTATAGGCCATCGCCGTCACCGCAAGCCCGAACGCCAGCGCCACCGGCAGCATTCCGACCGGAAACGATGAACCGTAGCCGCCGATCACCACCGACCCGCACCCGAACAGCACCAGCACCGCCGTGCCGATCAGTTCCGCTAGATATTTCTTGGTTGAGCCTTCCATGCGCCCCTCGCCGCTCCAATTTGATTCGCCTGTGCATTATTGCACGGTGGCCGCGCGCCAGGGGCTCACCGGTGTTGATCAACGCATCACCAAATTCCATGAGTGGCTGCGCACGGCCTCTGCTAGGATTCCCGCATGATGCAGCATTACTTCGCGATGTTCGCCGACTACAATCGCTGGGCCAACGAGCGCCTTTACGAGGCCGCCGGCAAGCTGCCCGAGGCTGACTACCGCGCCGACCGCGGCGCGTTCTTCGGGTCGCTCCACGCGACCATGAACCACCTCGTCGTCGCCGATCGCATCTGGATGCGCCGTTTCACCGGCGCTGGCCCCGAGCACGCCCGCCTGAACGAGATCGCCTGCGACAATCTTCCCGATTTGGGGGTCGCCCGCATCGCCGAGGACGAGCGCATCATCGCCTACATCGACAGCCTCATCGACGCCGATATCGCCGGGACGTTCACCTACCATCGCGCGTCGGATAACAGCGAGCACACGCAGCCGCTGTGGTCGGGGCTCGCCCATTTCTTCAACCACCAGGCGCACCACCGCGGTCAGGCGCACGCGCTGCTCACCATCGCCGGCGGGCACGACTTCGCCCCGTCCTTCGATCTGGTGCAGTTCCAGCGCCAGACCGGCGTCGGCCTGAGCTAGACAGCCGCGGCGCGGCTTCCAGGCTCATACCGCATCGCCACCGCGCCTGAACCCAACGTCACCTGGCTCATCAGCTTCAGGTCAATCGACTTCGACAGTCCCGCGAACAACGTCGGCCCGTGGCCGGCCAGCCGCGGATGAACAATGAACTCATAGGCGTCGATCAGTCCGATCTCCGCCAACGCCAGCGGGAGCATCAGGCCGCCGGTGAGCAGCCCTTTGCCGGACTGCCGCTTCAGTCGCCGGACCGTCTCTTCCAACTGGTCGCCGCGCACGATCTCGGCGTTCCAATCCACCCGCTCAAGCGTATCGGACACGACATATTTTTTGGCCGCGTCGATCGTCCGGGCGAAGGGTTCCATCCAGCCCGGCATCCAATCGGGGCGCCCGCCCGTCTTTGCCACCGGGCGCCAGGCTTCCTCCATCATTGCGTAGGTCACACGACCAAACAGCAGCGCGTCCGTCTCCGCGATGGTCCGGGCGGCGTGATGATGCAGTTCCTCGTCGGCAATCATCATGCGATGGTCGCAGCAGCCATCCAGCGTGACGTTGATGGAGTACCGTAGCGGTCGCATTGCGTTAGTCCTCCCGAGTTTGCGCTCACGCGCGAGATCAACGCGCCTTGTGAATCGGGTCGACCCACGCCACGGCTTCCGGCTTCTCCACCGGCTCGATGTCGAGGTTGACGACCACCGCCTCGTTATCGGAGCGCACGACCACGCATTCCAGCGGCTCGGCGGTCGATGCGTTGATCTCCTGATGCGGCACGAACGGCGGGATGAAAATGAAATCGCCCGGCCCCGCCTCGGCGACGAATTCCAGCTTGTCGCCCCAGCGCATGCGCGCCCGCCCGCGCACGACATAGATCACGCTCTCGAGCGCGCCGTGATGGTGCGCGCCGGTCTTGGCATTGGGATCGATCCTCACGGTGCCGGCCCAGATCTTCTGCGCGCCGACGCGCGCCATGTTGATCGCCGCCGCCCGCTGCATGCCCGGTGTCTGCGCCGTGTTGGGGTCGAGCCTGTCGCCGGGGATCACCTGGACGCCATGGTGCTTCCAGTCGATCGCGCCGTGGCTGTGGTCCTGTCCGCTCATGCCGTCCTCCCGTCAGGCGGCGAGATTAGGCCGCTCGCTTCGTCCCGGCCATATCGATATTCTCTCCCTGACCCAGGGGAGGACCCGCATGCGCAAGGCAACCGTCGCCAGTCTTGGCTTCGCCGCGGCCGTTTTGACGTCAACGGCCGCCGGCGCCGCGAGCTACAACTGCGCCAGGGCGACAAAACCGGACGAGATCGCCATCTGCCATAGCCGCACGCTCTCCGAGCTCGACGTCAAGATGGCCGCGCTCTACGGCGTCCGCATGAAGCTGCCGATGCTGATGGGTTCGCGCGGCGCCGCCGGCGACGAGCAGGTCGAATTCCTCGCCCGCCGCGCTTCCTGTGGCGCCAACGCCGCCTGCATCGGTGCCGCTTACCAGCAGCGCATCGATGTGCTCAATCAGGCGATCGACGCCGCCATGCAGGATTATTGCGTGAAGCTCGGCATCTGCGGATAGGCGCGGGCGCCCTCTTGCGGCCGGTGCGACCGCAAGCCACAACGGCGGCCCCTGTCTGGAGCTGTTCGCCGTGTCCGATTCCGTTTCCCTGCCCGGCGCTTCGCTCGTTCAGCCGATTATGTCCGGCACCCTTGCCGCCGTCGTCGGTTTCGCCAGCGCCTTCACCATTGTACTCGCCGGCTTCACCGCCGCAGGCGCCACCCAGGCCGAGGCCGCCTCGGGTCTGTTCGCGATCACATTTGGCCAGGGCATTCTCGGCATCCTGTTCGCGCTGCGCACCCGCATGCCCGTCACCATTGCCTGGTCCACGCCCGGCGCCGTGCTGCTGATCGCCGCCGGCAGGCCCGAAGGCGGCTATGCCGCGATCATCGGCGCCTACCTCGTCGCTGCCGTGCTGATCATCGCTGCCGGCCTGTGGCGTCCGTTCGGCGAGCGCGTGGCCGCGATCCCGATCCCGCTTGCCGGCGCCATGCTGGGCGGCATCCTCCTCGAGCTTTGCCTGGCGCCGGTTCACGCCGTCGCCACCGAACCGTGGCTGACGTTGCCGATCCTCGCGGCGTGGGCGCTCGGCCTTCGCTTCGCCCGGCCCTATGCAGTCCCGATCGCGGTGGTCGTCACCGTCGTCGTCGTGGCGCTCACCACCGCCCTTCCTGCGGGTATTTTCGCCTCCGCCCTGCCGCACCCGCTCTTCATCGCCCCGGTGCTCTCCGTCGCCACGGCCGTCGGCATCGGCGTTCCCTTGTTCATCGTCACGATGGCCTCGCAGAATGTTCCCGGCCTCGCAGTGCTTTCCATCAACGGTTACAAGCCGGACGTGGCTCCCATTTTCGTGTGGACCGGCGTCGGCAGCATCGTGACCGCATTCTTCGGCGGCCAGTCGCTGAACCTTGCGGCGATCACCGCGGCCCTGTGTGCGGGGCCGGAAGCGCACCCCGATCGCTCCCGGCGCTGGGTGGCCACCGTCGCCTGCGGCATCGCCTACATGGTCATTGCCTGCGGCGCCGGCTTTGCCACCGCGTTCGTCACCGCCGCCCCGCCGCTGCTCATTCAGGCCGTCGCGGGTCTTGCCCTTCTCGGCAGTCTCGGCAGCGCCCTTTCTTCCGCCATGTCCAGGGAAGAGTTCCGCATCCCGGCCGCAGTCACCTTCGTGACGACGGCCTCGGGCGCCTCATTCTTCGGCATCAGCACCGCATTCTGGGGCCTGCTTGCCGGTGGCGTTCTGATGTTTGTGCTGCGCGTTCGGCCGCATTGAGCCGGAGACCCTTGCCCTTCACGCTGCGGCGCGGCAAAAGGCGCGCGCCATGCTCCACATCAACGACCTCAGCTACCGGATCGGCGAGCGCCTGCTGATCGACCACGCCACCGTCGCCATCCCCGACGGCGGCAAGGTCGGTCTGGTCGGCAAGAACGGCGCCGGCAAGACCACCCTGTTCAAGCTGATCGCCGGCGAGATCGGCTCGGAGAGCGGCACGGTCAGCCGACCGAAGAACTCGCGCATCGGCCAGGTCGCGCAGGAAGCGCCGGGCGGCCCCGAGACGCTGCTTGAGGTTGTGATCTCCGCCGATCTCGAGCGCGCCGCCCTTCTGGCCGAAGCCGAGACGGCGCACGATCCCCATCGCATCTCCGAGATTCACATTCGCCTTGCCGACATCGAGGCGCACTCCGCCGAAGCCCGCGCCGCTTCCATTCTCGCCGGCCTTGGCTTCGACGAGGCGACGCAGCACGGCCCCTGCTCGGCTTTGTCCGGCGGCTGGCGCATGCGCGTCGCGCTCGCCGCGACACTGTTCACCGAGCCCGACATCCTGCTTCTCGACGAGCCCACCAACTACCTCGACCTCGAGGGCACGGTGTGGCTGGAGAATTTCATCGCCCGCTATCGCCACACCGTGGTGATGATCAGCCACGACCGCGATCTCCTCAACCGCGCCGTCGATGCGATCGTCCACCTCGACGGCGGCAAGCTCACCCTTTACCGCGGCAACTACGATTCCTTCGACCAGCAGCGTCGCGAGCGTCAGGCGCTGCAGCAGAAAGCCAAGAAGAAGCAGGACGAGCAGCGCGCCCACCTGCAGGCCTTCGTCGACCGTTTCCGCTACACCGCCTCGAAAGCGCGTCAGGCCCAGTCGCGGGTGAAAATGCTGGAGAAGCTGCAGCCGATCGCGGCGATGGCCGACGACACCATGCTGCCGTTCTCCTTCCCCGATCCGGCAAAACCCGCGGCGCCGCCCATCATCCAGCTTGAGGATGTCTCGGTCGGCTACACACCCGGCCACCCGGTGCTGAAAAAGATCGACGCGCGCATCGACGACGACGACCGCATCGGCCTCCTCGGCTCCAACGGCAACGGCAAGTCGACGCTCGCCAAGCTGCTTGCCGGCCGCATGGAGCCGATGGGCGGGCGCCTCCGCCGCCTGCACCGGCTGGAGGTCGCCTTCTTCGCCCAGCACCAGCTCGATGAGCTGAACCCCGAGCAATCCGCCTACGATCACGTCCGCGAACTGATGCCCGATGCCTTCGAGGCGAAGGTCCGCGCCCGCACCGGCGCCATGGGCTTCACCCGCCAGAAGATGGAGACCCCGGCCAAGGATCTCTCCGGCGGCGAGAAGGCCCGCCTGCTGCTCGGGCTCGCCACTTTCACCGGCCCCAACCTGATGATCCTCGACGAGCCGACCAACCATCTCGACATCGACAGCCGCGAGGCGCTGGTCATGGCGCTCGCCGAATACAAGGGCGCGGTCATTCTCATCAGCCACGACCGCCATCTGCTCGAAGCCTCGGTCGACCGGTTGTGGCTGGTCGCCGATGGGACGGTGCGCCCGTTCGATGGCGACCTTTCCGACTACCGCACCCTCGTTCTGGATGGCCGCATGGGCCGGTCCTCGGGCGGCAGCGCGCGCGGAGTGTCGAGCAACCAGGATCGACGCCGTGCCTCGGCCAAGCGACGCGAGGACAGCGCGCCGCTGCGCAAGAAGGTCAAGGAAGCCGAGACCGCCGTCGCCAAGCTGCAGGCGGAGATTGCGGCCCTCGACAAGAAGCTCGCCGATCCGAAGCTCTACCAGCGTCCGATGGATGCGGCGTTCCTCGCCAAGGAGCGCGCCGACCTCGCCCGCTCGCTCAGCGCCGCCGAGGACAAGTGGCTGACCGCCAGCGCCGAGGCGGAAGCCGCCGAATAGCACAGGGGTCTGGCCGCCTGCCGGTGCGGGCGGCTAGAATGCGCGCTACCGGTCCCGATGGATGGGGAATGGCTCTTGGGCCACATCACCGACTACGGCCTTGCCGTGACCGAGATTGCCGGCGCGCTCATGGTGCTGGCGTTCCTGCGCGCGCTGCTGCTCTACGCCAGAGCCCGTCTGCGCCCGGCGCCGGCACTCACGCCCGTGCAGGCGCCATCCTGGCTGCGATCGCGCGGGGCTTTGCCCGCCACCTCTGGAGCCACGCAGCCTGCCGTGACCGCGAGCGCGGTCCTCCCGCCCTCCGGAGCGCCGTCCACGGCCCCGCTGACCGGCGAAGTCCTTCCGCCAGGCGACCCCACGGGCGTGCCGCCGGACAGCGACCTCACGGCATCCGATGTTGTCCTCGCCACCCGCAGTATGCATGTCGAGGAGGCCCCCGACGGCAGCCGCTTCTTCTACGGGTCGCTGATGCGCTTCCGTCACCACCGTCGACCGGCCACGGACGGATAGAGCAACTCCAGGAAGAGTGGATTCCACTCTTCCGTCGGGAAAGACAAAGGAAATCGAGAGCAATTCCCGATTCAAGCAAATCGGGAATTGCTCCAGGTGCAGCCTCACGCCTTTCGCTCCCATCGGCCGCTCTCCGCCTGTTGCCAGTAGGTCGCGTCGTGACCCGCGGCCTTCGCCTCGGCCCATGCCGCCCGCGCCCGGTCGACCGCGTCGGGGTCGCTCCCGTCGAAAATCTGCACCACCCGCTGGTAGGCGGAGGTATCGGCCGCCTCGGCGCCGTCGGCCAGGAACAGCACCGTCGCGTCGTTAGGATTGTCGGCGTCGGCCGTGACCCAGATCGGCTGCGCGTCGGGTCGCCCGTCCTTGACTGTCCCGTGCGGCAGGAAGCTGTCGTCGCGATAGGTCCACAGGTGCGCATCCAGTGCGTCGCGCCGCGCCTCGGAGCCAACCCGAACGACCACGCGCCAGCGGCGCTCGACGCACTTCTCGAGGAGTTCGGGCAGCACCTGTTCGAGGGGTTGCCGCTGCAAATGGTAAAAGAGTATCTCTGTCACGCTGATCTTCGGTTGCGGCACGGCGCAGCCTCATTCTGTACATGCCGAGGATGGGCCTTGTGAAGCCAATCGCCGCCGCAGTAACCGCCTTCAACCGGCGCCCGGAAGCCTTTCTGATCGCGGTTCTCGTGCTGCAGGTCGTGCTGTGGACGCTGGTTCCCGCACTCACCTACCGCAGCGTCCCCATCGACGTGATGGAGAACATCGGCTGGGGGCGCGAGTGGCAACTGGGCTACCCGTCGCATCCGCCGCTGCAGGCCTGGCTGACCGAGATTGCCTTCGAGCTCAGCGGCCGCCACGTCTGGTCGATCTACCTGCTGTCGCAGCTTGCAATCGTCCTCACGGCGATCCCCATCTACCTGCTGGGCCGCGAGGCCGGCGACGCGCGCCAGGGGCTCCTCGCCGTCCTCCTCTTTACACTCGTCTTCTACGCCAACCTGCCGACCCCTGAATTCAATGCCAACGTCGTCCAGATGCCGGTCTGGTCGTGGGCCACCTTGGTTTGCTGGCGGGCGTTCAAAGAGCGCCGGCTGGGCTGGTGGGTTGCGCTTGGCGCGTTGGCCGGGCTGACGGTCTACGCCAAGTATAGCGCCGTCATTGTGCTCGCCGCCCTGCTGCTCGCCTCACTGGCGATCCCGCGATTGCGCAGCGCCTATCGCACGCCCGGTCCCTACCTCGCGATGGCCGTCGCGGCGCTGGTGGTTATCCCGCACCTGTTGTGGATGTGGCAAAGCGATTTCATCACCTTGCGTTATGCAGAGGGACGCGCCGGACATCGCAGCGGCATCGCGCGCATTCTGCCGACCGAATTCATTTTCGCCCAGATTCTCGACAATTTCCTGCCGGCACTCGTGCTGTTACTGAGCGGGGTTATTGCCGTCCGCCGGCCCTCCCCGCCTTCCCGCAGCGCAAGCGATATCGATCGCTTCATCGTGTGGATGGCGCTGGCTCCCTACGGCCTGACGATCTTGTTCAGCGTCGTCTCCGGTTACGGCCTCCTCGACATGTGGGGCGCTCCGATGCCGATCTGGATAAGCCTCGCGGCCGTCCGCTGGCTCTGGCCGCGATGGCGTGAAGACCGGCTGCCGGTGCTGCTGGCGACGTGGGCGCTGTTCTTCGTGGGCATACCCGTTGGCCTCGGCGTCTACGCTGTCGAGATCGGACGGTCCGCGTCGCCGGCGCGCATCGCCTGGCCCAATCCCACCCTGGCCGCCGATCTCTTGTCGGCTTGGAAAGGCGCCACCGGCGGCGCGCCGCTGCGCATCGTCATCGGGGACAAATGGTCCGCCGGCCCGCTCGTGGCCTACACGCAGGATCACCCGGCCATTCTGACGAATGGCGAGTACCGCCTGAGCCCCTGGGTGAATCCCGCGGACGTGGCCCGAGACGGCGCGCTCGTCGTGTGGCTGCAGAGCGATTCTGTTACCCTGCCCTCTGCCTACGCGCAGTTCGGCCCGTTTGCCGCCACAGGCATCATCACCGAGCCGTTTTCGAGCGCCCCCGGCAGTCGCAGCGCGGCGGTGGGTTGGGCGGTGCGCAAGCCCGGCTGACGAACGCGGCTATCCTTCGTAATTGTCCGCGACCAGCCGATCGAGAAGACGCACGCCCCACCCTGACGACCACGAGCGGTTGATGTCGGTCTGCGGCGAGCCCAACGCGGTCCCGGCAATATCGAGATGCACCCAGGGTGTCTTCTTGACGAACCGCTTGATGAACTGGGCGGCGGTTATCGATCCGGCATCGCGGCCGCCGACGTTCTTCACATCGGCGAATTTCGAATCGATCAGCTTGTCGTAGTCCGGCCCGAGCGGCATGCGCCAGACCAGTTCGCCGGTGGCCGCACCGGCCTTGTTCAGCGCATCGGCCAGAGCGTCGTCGGAGGAGAACATGCCGGCTTGCAGATGCCCGAGCGCAACGATGATTGCACCGGTCAGCGTCGCCAGGTCGATGATGAACTTTGGCTTGAAGCGATCCTCGGTGTAGGCGATGGCGTCGGCGAGCACCAGCCGGCCCTCCGCGTCGGTATTGATCACCTCGATGGTGCGCCCCGTCATCGCCGTTACGATGTCGCCGGGGCGCTGCGCGGCGCCATCGACCATGTTCTCGACCAGGCCGATGACGCCGATCGCGTTGACCTTCGCCTTGCGCGCCGCCAGCGTCTGCATGAGCCCCGTCACCGCCGCAGCGCCGCCCATATCGCCCTTCATGTCTTCCATTCCGGCGGCCGGCTTGATCGAGATGCCGCCGCTATCGAACACGACGCCCTTGCCGACGAAAGCGAGCGGCGCCTCCTTCGACTTGCCGCCGTTCCAGCGCATGATCACCAGTCGCGGTGGCCGCACCGAACCCTGCGCCACGCCGAGCAGCGCCCGCATGCCGAGCTTCTTCATCTGGTTCTCGGTCAGCACCTCGATGTCCACGCCAAGCGTCCTGAGTGCCGCCGCCCGCTCCGCGAATTCCACGGGACCGAGCACGTTCGCCGGCTCGTTGATGAGGTCGCGCGCCAGCATCACGCCGTCCGCCGCGGCCCCTCGCGCTGTCCAGGCGGCCTTCGCCCCGCTGGTGTCGGCGAGCGCGATCGCAAGCTCGGTCGGTGTCTTGCGCTTCGGCGCGTCTTCGCTGTCCGGACGATAGTTGTCGAACACATAACCGCGCAGCTTCGCGCCAAGCGCGAATTCGGCCGCGAGAGCGCCATCGACCGCCTCGTCGTCGGGTCGCTCGAACAGCACCGTCGCTTTGGCTGTTTTGCCAAGGGCGCCGACGACGGCGCCGCCGAGCTTCACCCAGTCACCCTCGGCCATGTCGGCCGCCTTGCCGACTCCGATCAGGATGAGCCGGTCGAGGTCGGTGCCGCGCGGCGCCAGAAGGTCGAGCGAGGTGCGCGGCTTTCCCTTGAATTCCGCGGTCGCCGCCGCCTGCTTCAACAGTCCGGCGATACCGAGCGCACCGGCCGCCTTGCCGAAGCCCAACGCGTCGTTGACGAACGCGACCACCGTGCCGCCGAGTTTGCGGCCGGGCTTGACGAATGAAACGTTGACGAGATCGGTCATGGTCGTGGTTCAGTCCTGAAGAATCGGGTGGGAAGCGGGCAGCGGTAAACCCGCCGGCGGCGGTCACATAACGGCTGTTTTCGAGCCTTGGCAAGCCGTTGCGCCACCACGCCTCCCCCGCCCATAATTGCTATGCTCTGATCCGCCCGTCTGGCGGCTGCCCGTTTTGAAAGACCCCGATGAAGCTGATCGAACGGTACATTCTGCGCCGGATCGTCAACGCGACGGCACTGACGTTCATTTCATTGGGAACGATGGTTTGGCTCAGTCAGGCGCTGCGCCAGTTCAACATCGTCACCGCCGACGGTCAGGCGATCACCACCTTTTTCGAGATTTCCGCGCTTCTGGTGCCGGTTCTGGTCGTGGTCGTCTTCCCGGTCGCCCTGCTGATCGCCGTCATCTACACCTTCTCCTCACTCAACAACGACGCCGAGCTCGTCGTCATCAACGCCAGCGGTGCCCGTCAGAACGCGCTGCTGAAGCCGGTGCTGATCGTCGGCGTCATGTCCACGCTGATCGTGGCATCCATGACGCTGCATTTCGCTCCGCTGGCGCTCCGCACCTGGCAGTCGATGATCACCAACGTCCGCGGCAATATCATCTCGTCGTTCATGACCGACGGCGCCTTCGTCACCCTGGCGCCGAAACTGGTCTTCCATATGCGCAGCCGCAATCAGGACGGTTCGCTGCGCGGCATCTTCCTCTCCGACGATCGCGACCCGTCCAAGACGGTGACCTATCTCGGCGAGAGGGGCGCCATCCTGGACAATCCCGCCGGCACCTTTCTGGTCATGGGCAACGGCACGATTCAGGAGCGCAGCAAGATCGACCAGTCGATCTCGATGATCGAGTTTTCGTCATACGCCTTCGACCTGTCCAGCTTCACCAGCGCCGCCCAGTTGCCCGTGCTCGAGCCCATTCAGCGACCGACCTCGTATCTGCTGCATCCGGATGCCAAGGACCCGTTCTTCATCAATAGCCCCCGCAAGTTCCGCGCTGAGCTGGATGATCGTCTGACATCTCCGCTCTACTGCATGATCTTCGCGCTTGTTCCGCTGCTCTTCCTTGGACAGGCGCAGAGCACGAGGCAGAGCCGCGCGCCCTCGATTACCGCGGCGGTCCTGCTCACCGTGGCCATTCGCGTCGTGCCGGTGTTCCTTCCCACCGCCACGAGCACCGTCGCGGAAGTCATCGCATACGTCGTGCCGCTGCTGATGACCGTCGTCACCGTCGCGCTGTTTCTCGGCGGCGTCCAGTTGCGTCCACCGGAATCGATCGTGGCGTTTCTCGAACGGGTATCCGCCGGGGCGAGCGGTCTGTTCACGCGCCGCGCCGCGACGGCACAGACGCGGTAGGCCCGGCCGATGCTTGGACGCACCCTGTCGTTTTACTTTGCGCGCCACTTCGCCAAGATGGTGATGGCGATTTTCGCCCTCGCCTTCGTCATCACGGCGATCGTCACCTACTTCGAGTTCTTCAACCGCGCGCTGAAGGGCGAAGTCACCGCCGGAGTTGCCCTCGCGATCGTGGCAATCTGCAAGGTGCCCAAGCTCACCGAAGACTCGTTGCCGTTTGCCGTCCTTTACGGATCGATCGCGGCCTTCATTATCGCCAACCGTCGGCTGGAAGTCGTCGTCGCGCGGGCCGCCGGGGTATCCGCCTGGCAGTTTCTGCTGCCCGCCTGCGTCGTCGGCATCCTCTTCGGCACGTTCGCGACCACGATATACAACCCCGTCGCGACCTATCTCCTCAACGCCTCCGACGGCCTCTGGGCGCAGGTTCTCATTCACCGTTCCAAGCCGGTCGAGAATTCCGACAACAAGGGGCCGGCCTGGCTCCGTCAGGCGGCCGACGGTACCGAATCGATCCTGGGCTCCGTTCAGTCGTTCGATGGCGGCCTCGGCCTCCTCGGGGTCACCGCCTACGTGTTTGATCAGAACGGCAAGTTCCTGGAGCGGGTGGATGCGCCGCGGGCGCACTTCCAGCCTGGCGCGTGGCAGATCGATGACGCAACGGTGACAGCCATCAACGCCAACCCGAAACACGTAGACGAATACAAGCTTTCCACCGGTCTGACGGCAAACGAGGTGAAGCAAACCTTCTTACAGCTTGATTCGGTTTCATTTTGGAGTTTGCCGCAATTGTCGGCCGCCGCACGCCGCGCGGGACTCTCTTCCGCGCGCTACGACCTGCAGTATAATGTTTTGCTGTCGAGGCCGATTCTCCTTTTGGCAATGGTACTTATCGCTGCCAACGTATCGCTGAAATTCTCGCGTTCCCGCGACCTCGGACGGGTGATTATCACTGGCGTGGCCGTAGGGTTCATGCTTTATGTTGTGACCAGTATTTCGATGGACTTGGGGAGCGGAGGCGTAGTTCCGCCGCCGCTGGCTGCTTGGCTTCCTGCAATCGCCGCGACGCTATTTGGCATCACGGTATTACTGCACCTGGAGGACGGATGAGGGGGGCGCCACTGCGCCACATCGGTCGACGGGCGCGGGCGTTGGCGACTGGGTTCGCGACGCTCGTCCTGGCAGCCATGGCCGGCGCTTCGCCGATCACGGCGGCGTCCGCGGCCTCGTCTGCTTCGGGCACTGATAATCAATTCAGTCTGCCGTTCAACGCGCCGACGACCGGCAAGAACGAGAAGATGCTGGTCGAGTCGGACCAGCTTCTTTACGACTACGACCACAACACCGTGTCCGCGGTTGGCAACGTCAAGATCTACTACGCGGGTTACACGCTTCAGGCCGACAAGGTCACGTATAACAAGACGACCAAGCGTCTGATCGCGACCGGCAACGTCAGGCTGGTCGATCCCTCGGGCGCCGTCGTGTCGTCCGACTATATCGACATCACCGACGATTTCCGCGACGGCTTCATCCAGTCGCTGCGGGTGGATACGCCGCAGGAGACTCATTTCGCGGCCGACCAGGCGCAGCGCAGCGGCGGCACCACGACGACCTTCATCAACGGCGTCTACACTGCGTGCGCGCCGTGCATCGAGCATCCCGAAAAGCCCCCGCTGTGGACGGTCAAGGCTGCGAAGATCGTGCTCAATCATGCGGAGCACCAAGTCTACTTCACCGACGCCAAGCTCGAGTTCTTCGGCAAGCCGATTGCGGACATTCCCTACTTCTCGATCCCTGACCCGTCGGTCAAGCGCCAGTCCGGCTGGCTGACGCCGAACCTCGGCTTCTCCGGCCGCACCGGGTTTTTCGCCGGCGTGCCGTATTACTGGGCTCTCAATCCGAGCTACGACCTGACTCTGACGCCCTCGGTCTTCTCGCGTCAGGGATTCCTCGGCGCCGCCGAATGGCGGCAACGCACCGCCTACGGCCAGTATTCGATCAGTGGCGCGGCCATCGACCAGCTTGAGCCCGATGCGTTCGATTCCACCTCGCCGTCCAATCGCACGTTCCGCGGTGGCGTGCGTACGACCGGGACCGAGTACCTCAATCGGGATTGGACGTTCGGCTGGGACGGCACCCTGTCCACCGACCGTCTGTTCACCCGCGACTACTCGGTGCTCAACACCGACACGTCGGTCACCACGTCCAACGTTCACCTCACCGGCATCGGTGATCGCGACTATTTCAATGCCGAGGCGGACTATTACGAACTGCTGACGGATCCGTCCTCGTCGGAATTGACCAACGAGCCCTGGCTCTATGACCAGGACCGGCAGGCATGGGCCGCCCCGGTCATCGACTACAACCGCATCGGCGACAACCAGGTATTCGGCGGTCAGGTGACGTACACCTCGAACGTCGCCAACGTCGTCCGCGCCGCCGATGATCCGTATGCGTTAGGGCCCGGGTCGGACCAGTATTACGCCGCCACGGCCGGCGACACCGTCAGGGCGACGCAGGAAGTCCAGTGGCAGCGGCAGTTCGTCGGTCCCATGGGTCAGCTCATCACCCCGTGGGCGTCGTTGCGTGGCGACGTCTTCGCCATGGACAACGGTTCGTCCGACGCTTCGCAGTTGACCCGCGACGACATCGCCGGGCGCTTCATGCCGTCGATCGGTATCGACTGGAGTCTGCCGATCCTGATCACTGCCGGCAACACCACCCACATCATCGAGCCGATCGCGCAGCTCATCGTGCGGCCCGACGAGGCTGACGTCGGGGTGCTGCCGAACAATGACGCGCAGAGTCTGGTGTTCGACACGTCGACGCTGTTCTCGCACGACAAGTTCTCCGGGTTCGATCGTGTCGAAGGCGGCACGCGCACCAACCTCGGCGTCCACTACGTCGGCACGTTCGCCAATGGCGCCACCGTCAACGCCACCGTCGGTGAATCGATTCAGCTCGCTGGCGCCAATTCCTTTGCCAGCGACGCGACTTACAATGTCGGCGCCGACTCGGGCCTGCAGACCAAATATTCCGACTACGTTGCCGGCGTTGCTCTCGATACTGGCGTCGGACCGAGCATCAGCGCCGAGACGCGCTTCGATCAGCAGAACCTCGAACTGAACCGCGCCGAGGTTCAGGCGACAGCGGCGCTTGGGCCAGTCACCGCGTCCGCTGCCTACCTCTATCTGCGTGACGACCCGCTCACACTGTACGATTCGTCTACGCCAGAGAGCGCTTCAGTGGTGCGTGGCGCCGCATCGATTAATTTCGCCGATGATTGGCGCGCGTTCGGTACTCTCACCTACGATGTCGCCAAGGACAGCCTGGCCGGTGACAGCATCGGCGTTGCCTTCGACAATGACTGTCTGACCTTCTCGGTTGCCTACAGCCAGACCGTCCTCAGCGACGATCCCAACCAGTGGCTGACGTTCCGGCTCGCCCTGCGCACGTTCGGCGAGGCTGGCGTGAACGCCAATCTCGGCAAGATCACCAACTGATCGCGGCAATTCATCAATTCGCCCCATTTGGCAACATTATCCGGCCGCATGGCGAATAAGGCCGTTATCCACTGCCGCCCTCCCATCTTCCTCTGCCGGCGTGATACGGTGCCGCCGCCGTCGCCTCCGGCCGCGGCTGAATCGGGTTGGGATTCAAGGATCTGGCAGTGCTTTCCATGAGATTTCGCGGCGTGGCGCCGCTGTTGCAGGTCGTGGCGTGTGCCGCAGCACTGGCAGGCTGTGCGGACTTCGGGGACGGCTGGTTCGGGCACAAGTCGGCGCCGGCTACCGAAGCTGCCCCGGTCACGGCGTCCGGCCCGCTGGTCAAGCCGACGGCAAACTCCTCGATTCCGGTGCTCGTAAACGACGTGCCGATTACCGACTACGACGTCGAGCAGCGCCGGCGCCTGGACGGATTGGGCAAGGGAGGCAAGCCGGCCAGTCGTGACGAGGTGATCAACGAACTGATCGACGAGACTCTGGAGAGCATCGAGGCGCAACGGCAGAACGTCAACGTGCCGGATGTGCAGGTCGATGGCGCTTTTGCCAACATCGCCCAGCACGTCAAGATGACCCCCGCCGGGCTCACCAAGGCGCTGGGCAGTCAGGGTATCGACAGCGCCTCGCTGAAGAAGCGCCTCCACGCCCAGATGGTCTGGCAAATTCTCGTTCAGCGGCGCACCGTCGCCAAGGCCCAGATAACCAACCAGGCGGTGAAGGATGCCATCGTCGCCAAGGGCGATACCACACCCAAATCGGCGACCGAATACGAGTTGCAGCAGATAATTTTCGTTGTGCCGAAGGGATCGCCTGCCGGCGTGGTGAATCAGCGCCGGGCCGAGGCGGTCGCCTATCGCCAGCGCTTCGCCGGCTGCGACCAGAGCATCAATCAGGCAAAGCAGTTGCGCGACGTCGTTGTGAAATCTATCGGCCGCCGCATGAGCACCGATCTGAGCGGCGATGCCGGTGACGTGATCCAGAAAACCAAGGTCGGCGAGACCACGCCTCCGCAACAGACCGACGAGGGTATAATTCTTATCGCGGTCTGCGCCGAGCATGACATCCAGGGTGCGGCCCAGGCGCGCGAGGAAGTGCAGAACGATTTTTACATCAAGCAGTCCGCGGATCTCGGCAAG
>Ga0265313_10002516_pt1 | contig 15759 bp, 18 predicted proteins | sample 4123metaG_FD_203122 | JGI IMG/M metagenome (GOLD analysis project Ga0265313, IMG submission 203122) | Rhizosphere microbial communities from Carex aquatilis grown in University of Washington, Seatle, WA, United States - 4-1-23 metaG | ecosystem: Host-associated > Plants > Roots > Rhizosphere >...
CGGCAGTGTCGATCAGCGTTTCGCCCTTGGCGATCGACGATGTCTTGACCGACATGTTGGTGACTTGTGCACCGAGCCGCTTGCCAGCGATCTCGAAGCTCGACTGTGTACGGGTCGAAGGCTCGTAGAACAGGTTGATCTGGGTCTTACCGCTCAGCGTCGGCAGCGATTTGCGCTGTTGGCGCGAGACCGGGATCATCGCCTCGGCGCGATCCAGCAGGTCGAGGATTTCGTACTGATCGAGCTGTGAAATACCGAGGAGGCTGCGGTGGGGAAAGGGTCGCCGTGTGACGGGCGGGCTGCTCATTCCGGCACGATCCTCGATGCGGGCGGGGTCTAGCGCGGCAGAGACAGGTGGGCAAGCCGGCTCATCGGGTTATCCTTAGCCGGTCGAGAAAGCCCTGGAGGATATAGGCCGCCGCGAGCTTGTCGACCACTTCGGCGCGCCGGTCGCGGCGGGTATCGGCCTCGATCAGCATGCGATCGACGGCCGCGGTGGACAACCGCTCGTCCCAGAAAGCGATCGGCAGCGGCAGTTTGCCGGCGAGGTTGCGGGCAAAAGCCCGGGTGGACTGGGCGCGCGGGCCCTCCGAGCCGTCCATATTGAGCGGCAGGCCCAGGACGATGGCCACCGCGGCGTTTTCGGCGACGAGCGCCGCAAGTCGCTGGGCGTCGGCGGTGAACTTGGTGCGAGCAATGGTTTCGAGCGGGGTCGCGGTGAAGCGCAGGCCATCGGAGACCGCGACACCAATGGTCTTGGTGCCGAGATCAAGGCCGAGCAGCTTGCCTTGGGCGGGAATAGTGAGGTTGTCAGCCGGCATGGGATTTCGCTAGCTGTTGGCCGGTTTGGAGGCAAGCAACGTGAAGCTCACCTGGTTTGGCGGCACGACGCTGCGGGTGCAGCTCGGCGGCAAGATCGTCGTGGTCGACGCCGAAAGCGCGCCGCCAGGCATCGATCGTGCCGAGCTCGTCAGCGGCGCCGACCGGGCGGTGCAGATCGCCGAAATCCCCTATGCCGATCCTGCCGGCTGGCGCCCGAAAGCGCCGCGCGGGCTCGATGCCGAAGCACCGCTGGAGGTCATCCGCATCGGTGCCGGCGCACTGCTGGTGGCGATTGCCGGTGAGCCGCAGCTGGTGGTGCTTGGGTCTGCCGAGCCGCCGCGTTTCGGCCGCTGGGCCGATGGCGCCGTGGTCGTCCTGACCTCCGGTCGGGAGAACTTCGTCGCTGAAGCGAGCGTCCTGCTCGATATCGCCCGCCCGCGGCTGGTTGCGATCGCGGCGGACGAGCAGACGCTCGATCTCGCGATCGAGGAGCTGAGCGAGCATCTCGACGGCGCGGGCCTAGTGTCGCTCGAGCCGGGCCTTGCGGTCGAGGTTTGAGCGCAGATAAAAGGCGCAGGACAGGAGTTCGCAATGGCCGTCGACGCCCAGACAGTCCGCCGCATCGGCCGGCTCGCCCGCATCCGCATCGAGGAGGCGGAGGTCGCCAAGTATCAGACCGAGCTCAACAATATCCTCGATTTCGTCGAGCAGCTGGGTGAGGTGAACGTCGACGGCGTCGAGCCGATGACCTCGGTGACGCCGATGCAGCTGCGCCGCCGCGAGGATCGGGTGACCGACGGCGGTTACCCCGAAAAGATCGTCGCCAACGCGCCGGTGACCGAGGACAATTTCTTCATGGTCCCCAAGGTCATCGAATAGTGCCGACTGTTGCCGCGCTGCCGCAGAGTCGCTAACTGAGGCGGACACCTCCCGCCGAGACCATCGCCGTTGACCGATCTCACCAAGCTCAGCCTTGCCGACGCTCGCAAGGGCCTAAAATCCAAGAGCTTTTCGTCCGCCGAGCTGACGCGCGCCTATCTTGCGGCGATCGAGGCAGCAAACCCCAAGCTCAACGCCTATGTCGCGGTGACGGCGGACAAGGCACTTGAGATGGCCGCGCTGTCGGACCGCCGCTTTGCTTCGGGCGCGGCGGATGCTCCGGGACCGCTCGAGGGCATCCCGCTGGGAATCAAGGACCTGTTCGGCACGGAGGGTGTGCACACCCAGGCGGCGAGCCACATCCTCGATGGGTTCAAGCCGGAATACGAGTCGACGGTCACCGCCAATCTCTGGCGCGACGGCGCCGTCATGCTCGGCAAGCTCAACATGGACGAGTTCGCCATGGGCTCGTCTAACGAGACATCCTACTACGGCCCGGTCGTGAACCCCTGGCGGAGCAAGGGGAGCAACGCCAGTCTTGTACCGGGCGGCTCGTCCGGCGGATCCGCGGCGGCAGTGAGCGCGCGGCTTTGCGTTGCCGCCACCGCGACCGATACCGGCGGCTCGATCCGCCAGCCAGCGGCATTCACCGGCACCGTCGGCATCAAGCCGACTTACGGCCGCTGCTCGCGCTGGGGCATCGTGGCGTTCGCCTCCTCGCTCGACCAGGCCGGGCCGATCGCCCGCACCGTCGAAGACGCAGCGATCCTGCTGAGCTCGATGGCGGGGTTCGACGCCAAGGACTCGACCAGTGTCGATCTCGCCGTGCCGGATTTCGCGACCGCGGTAGAGCGGGGCGTCAAAGGCCTGACGATCGGCATTCCGCGCGAATACCGCATGGACGGCATGCCGGCCGAGATCGAAGCGCTATGGCAGCAGGGCATCGCCTGGCTCAAGGCCGAAGGCGCATCGATCCGCGATATCACGCTGCCGCACACCAAATACGCGTTGCCCGCCTACTACATCGTGGCACCGGCCGAGGCGTCGTCCAATCTCGCGCGTTACGACGGCGTGAAATACGGGCTTCGCGTCACCGGCAAGGACATCACCGATATGTACGAGCTGACCCGCGCCAAGGGGTTCGGCGCGGAAGTTCGCCGCCGGCTGATGATCGGCACCTACGTGCTGAGCGCGGGCTATTACGACGCCTATTATGTGCAGGCGCAGAAGGTCCGCACGCTGATCAAGCGCGATTTCGAGACGGTGTTCGCCGACGGAGTGGATGCGGTGCTGACTCCGGCGACGCCCTCGGCGGCGTTCGGCGTCGGCGACGAGGACATGAGCGCCGATCCGGTCAAGATGTACCTCAACGACGTGTTCACCGTGACGGTGAACATGGCCGGGCTGCCCGGCATCGCGGTTCCCGCCGGCAAGGACGGGGCGGGCCTGCCGCTCGGACTGCAGCTCATCGGCCGGCCGTTCGACGAGGAGACGCTGTTCGCCGCGGGCCGCGTGATCGAACGCTCGTCGGGCACCGACTTTTCGCCCGAACGGTGGTGGTGACGATGACCGACATCTTTTCGACCGCCGATTGGCGCGACGTCCCCAAGGACATGTCCAAGCCGCTGCAGGCGCTGTGGCTGATCCGCAAGGGCGAGTTCCGCATCGGCCCCGAGTGGGAAGAGGCGCACAACATCGTGCAGGCGATGGAAGGCACGATGGAGTTCGACTGGGTGCACGCGCTGCTGCACTGGATCGAAGCCGACATGGGCAACGCCGACTACTGGTATCGCCGGGCCGGCAAGAAACGTTCGGCCCCCAACGTGCAGGCCGAGTGGGAAGTCATCGCCTCTTCGCTGAGCGGCGTGACAAAGCACTAGCGCGACACTCCGCTTCGCAAGAACGGTCTAGGTGTGGCCCGCCGGAGCGGCGCTTCCTTCGCCTCCGCGCGAGTGGCAAAGTAGGCGTGGTGAGCGTTCCGCCGAGGGAAGAGTGAAGCCACTGGTCTTGTTCTCGCCGTGGTTTGGCCCGTGGCCGAGTTGGATCAACCTCTACCTCGTCAGCTGTGCGGCCAATCCCGAGGTCGGTTGGGTGATCCCGACGGACCAGGCGCCGCCTGAATGCCGGCCCGACAACGTGCGGTTCCTGCAGATGACGTTTGCGGAGTTTGCCGGCAAAGTCGCCGAGACGGTCGGGATGCCGTTTGCGCCGGGCAATTTCTACAAGGTCGTCGACGTCAAGCCGATGCTCGGCCACGTCTTCGAGGCGGAGACGCAAGGCTATCGAAGCTGGGGCTTCGCCGACATCGACGTGATCTTCGGCAATATCCGCCGGTTCTATGACGACGCGACGCTCGAGCGTTACGCGGCGATCTCGACGCACGCCAACATGCTGGGCGGGCACTTCGCGGTGTTCCGGAATTCGGCCAAGATGCGGACGGCCTATCGGCGGCGGCCGCGTCGGTGGCGCGAGGCGGTGGCGTCGCCGCACGCCGTGGCGTTCGACGAGCGGGGCTTTGGCGCGCTGTTCAAGTCGCGCAAGCCGCTCCAGAGGCTTTTCGCGATCCGGCCGGCGCTGTTTGTCGAGCGCTTCTCGACCGTAGATGGCGGTCCGGAATGGGAGGCGCGCGGCCCGCAGTTTCCCTCAACGTGGCTGTGGAAGGACGGCACCCTGCGGACGCGCGAAGGCGGCGACCGCGAATTCCTCTATTTGCACTTCATGAACTGGCGGTCCCAGCGCTACCGCAGCTTCGGCCGAGCCCCGTGGCCGGAACTCGGCACCAATCCGGTCCGCATCGGCTGGCGCGAAGCCGAGCGAAACGGATTTGCCATCTCGCCGCTCGGTTTCACGTCGCTTGATTCCGTAACGTCGGCTGAGGACGTCTAGCCCTTCGGCATGATCGGCGTGCCGAGATCGACATACGGCGTCGTGACCTTGCCGCCGGGCGGCACGTCGGCGGGGGTGGCGTTGCCGACCGGGCTCAGCGATTTGATGTACTCGTAGAGCGAGCGCATCTCGGCCTCGGTCATGGCGTGGACGTTGTAGAACGGCATCGGCGGCGGGGCGGTGAAGGTCTGGAGGAACTTGACCCACTGGTCTTCGGTCATGTTTGAGGCGATGAGGCGCAAATTCTGCGCGTAGGTGACGCCCCAAGGTCCGCCATAGCCGACCGGGTTGCCCATCAGCGCGGTGGCCGGATCGACCTTGCCGCCGGTCTCGCCGTAGCCGACCGAGTGACAGTCATTGCAGCCGCCCACGATCGAGATGCGCAGGCCGTTGGCGACCGAGACATCGTCGGCGGCGAGGCCGACGCCGACGGTGGCGAGCAGCCCAGCGGCGGCGATGGCGATGACGCGAAGCATTTGATTTCCCCCTGACTTGAGTCAGGCGTCAGCGTGGTCCGTATCGGCGCGGTCCGCAAGGTTGAAAATGCGCGCCGATCCGTGCAAACCAAGCGACGAATTGACCACATTTGCGAGCGGACCGTGCCAAAAGCGCCAGACGAGTGTGTGACCAAGGAAGACGTGCGCGCCGAACTCGACCGCATCGACCAGGGGCTGTTGGCGCTGTTCGCAGAGCGGCACCGCTATGTGACGCGGATGGCACACATCAAGACCGATCCGCATGAGGCGCACGACCCGACCCGAACCAAGGCAGTGCTCGACAAACAGCGCAAGCGCGCCGAGGAACTGGGGCTCGATGAGGACCAGGCCGAGCTGATCTGGAAGACGCTAATCGACTGGAACGTGAACTACGAAAAGGGCATCATCGTAGCCCGACGCGGCACGAAGACTTCCTGATGTCCCTGAACCTCTCCATCCGGCGCGCCCTGCCGACTGAAATCGAGACGCTCGCCGACCTAGCGTTCGTCGCCTGGGAGCGCGACCTGCTGCCGTTCCTTTCGCCAGACAGCATTTCGCGCAGCGCCGAGAAGCAGCGGCTGACGGCGGCGGTCCGCGACGGGCTCGACCGCATCATCGTCGCCGAGGTGAACGACGTCGCGGTCGGCTGGTGCCAGCGCATACGCGGGCGGGCCTACGTGCCGTTCCTGTTCGTCGCGCCGCTGCTGCAGAACCAGGGGGTTGGCTCGACGCTGCTGCGGCGGATGGAGTCGATGCTTGAGCTCGAAGGGCATGATCGAATCCAGCTCGACACGCTCGCCGACAACGTTCGGGCCGTGAACTTCTACCAGCACCAGGGCTACCAGATCCTAGCCCTCAAGTCGGAAGGCCGGCCGGGCAACGACGCGCATATGAGCGTGCGGCTCGAAAAGCGCCTCGATCCGTGGCGCGGCCCGATCGACGACATCGATTAGAACGAGATATCAGTGAGCCTCATCGACACGCGTACGCCCAACCCCAAGAGCTTCATCAAGGGCCAGACGGGCGACTGGGAAGTGATCATCGGCATGGAGGTCCACGCGCAGGTGACCTCCGAGAGCAAGTTGTTTTCGGGGTCTTCGACCGAGTTTGGCCGGCCGGCGAATTCCAACGTCAGCTTCGTCGATGCGGCCATGCCGGGCATGCTGCCCGTGATCAACGAGGAATGTGTGCGGCAGGCGGTACGCACCGGCCTCGGGCTCAAGGCGGCGATCAACAAGCGCTCGATCTTCGACCGCAAGAACTATTTCTATCCGGACCTGCCGCAGGGCTACCAGATCTCGCAGTACAAGGACCCGATCGTCGGCGAGGGCAAGGTGCTGCTCGACATGGGCGAGGGCGCCCCGATCGAGATCGGCATCGAGCGTCTGCATCTCGAGCAGGACGCCGGCAAATCCATCCACGACCAGCATCCGTCGATGAGCTTCGTCGACCTCAACCGGTCAGGCGTGGCGCTGATGGAGATCGTCAGCAAGCCCGACCTGCGCTCGTCGGACGAGGCGAAGGCGTATCTCACCAAGCTGCGCACGATCTTGCGCTATCTCGGCACCTGCGACGGCAACATGGAACAGGGTTCCATGCGTGCCGATGTCAACGTCTCCGTGCGCAAACCGGGCGGCGAGTTCGGCACGCGCTGCGAGATCAAGAACGTCAACTCGATCCGTTTTGCCGGGCAGGCCATCGAGTTCGAGGCGCGGCGGCAGATCGACATCCTCGAAGATGGCGGAACCATCGACCAGGAGACGCGGCTGTTCGATCCGAAGAATGGCGAGACGCGCTCGATGCGCAGCAAGGAAGAGGCACACGACTACCGCTACTTCCCCGACCCGGATTTGCTTCCGCTGGAATTCGACCAGGCCTTCATCGACGCTCTGGCGCAGCACCTGCCGGAGCTGCCTGACGAGAAGCAGGACCGGTTCATCCGCGACTATGGTGTGACGCCGTATGACGCGATGGTGCTGACGCTCGAGCGCGAGACGGCAGATTATTATGAGGCCGCGGTGAAGGCCGGCGGCGCGAAGCGCGACGGCAAGGCGGTCGCCAATCTCGTGACCGGCGATATCGCGGCTTATGCCAACAGCCAGGGGCTGAGCGCCTGGGAAACGCATATCCAGCCGGCGCAGGTGGCGGGCATCGTCGATCTCGTGGCGGCGGGGGCGATCTCGTCGAAAGGCGCCAAGGACCTGCTGCAGATCATCATAGCCGAGGAGCCCGAGGGGACGCCGGCCGAGATCGTCGAGCGGCGCGGCATGAAGCAGGTGACCGACACCGCCGCAATCGAGAAGGTGGTCGACGAGATCATCGCCGCCAATCCGGATCAGGTCGCCAAGGTGCTGGCCAAGCCGACGCTGATCGGCTGGTTCGTCGGCCAGGCGATGAAGGCGAGCGGCGGCAAGGCCAACCCGCAGGCACTGAACGAGATCTTGAAGCGGAAGCTGGGGCTGTAGCTCGCCTTGGGCACGATGAGCGTCAGCTTGCGCAGTGTGCCGGGCACCCAGGCTGCAATGGGCTGGGCCGGCGGCCACACGCTGGTGGTTGATCGTGCCCAAGGCAAGGCCGGTGGCATGGGGCTAGGCTTCAACGGAGGCGAGATGATTGCGCTCGCCATCGGCGGATGCTTTTGCAACGACCTTCGATATGTCGCCGAAGCAATGGGTATCCAGATCGCGACCATAGAGGTCGACGTGTCGATCGAGCTCGACGGTCAGCCGTCGATCGTCACCGAAGCCACGCTCTCGACGCACGTGACAGCGGCAGACCCCGCCGCCGATGTTGGCGAGCTGCTGCGGCGGGCGCGATCCATCTCGACCGTCAGCAATTCTGTCGCGCGAGGCTTTCCCGTGAAGTTAGTCGCCCGCTAGCCTCAGGCCGCCGCTGGCCTTCGCCATTTCAGCAGCCTTCCGTCGATCACCACCAGCCCGATGAAAATCACGGCGATTCCGGCGATCTGGATCGGCTGCATCCCTTCATGCAGCACCAGCACCCCGAGCAGGATGGCCGAGATCGGGGTGATGAAGGTGTTGAGCGAAAGGTTGGTGGCGCCGACGCGCGGCAGCAGCCAGTAGACCAGGAGGAAGCTGAAGCTGGTCGAGAAGATGGCGATGCCGAAGAGCGAACCCCACGTCTCCGGGCGGGTGATGACCGGGATGCCCGAAAAGATCAGCGCGATCGGGATCATGACGAGGGCGGCGCCGGTGAGCGAACTCGAAGCGACGGTGGCGGAGTCGAGGCCCTTGAAGCGGCGGGCGTAGTTGAGGGTGAGCGCGTAGCAGAGGGTCGCGATGAGCGCCGCGAGCAGCGCGACGATCTCGGTTGGGCCGGCGCCGAACGATGGCGAGGCGAGGAGCCCCGCGCCAATAAGGCCGATGATGACGCCCGCGATCTTGTTACCGCTCGCCTTCTCGCCGCCGGGCCAGAGCTGGGAGACAATCACCGTAGTCATCGGGGTCATGCCGTTGATGACGCCGATGATCGAGCTCGCGACGTGCTGCTCGGCAAAAGGGAAAAGCGCAAATGGGATGGCGTAGTTGAGGATGCCCAGCACGAGAAGCTGCAGGTAGACCTTGCGGTCAGCCGGAAGGCGACGGCGCGTCGCGACAAAATAGGCCCAGCAAATCAGCGCGCCCATGGAGACGCGTCCGGCCGAGACCCACAGTGGGCTGATTTCGCGGATCAGAATGGCGTTGAACAGGAACGAGCAGCCCCACACGGCGCCGAGGCCGATGATGAGGGCCCAGTATCTAAGGGGCATGCGTAGTCTCCGTTGCCGCGAAGACTAGGCCTGGGCTGGAGTCCGGTCGAACCGATTTTGACGATAGGCGCCGATCAAATCGGGTGATGGATTGCTTCACTGCGCTCGATAGGATGCGCACCGCAAACGGGAGGAAACTACGGTGGCCGACGCCAAGCTGATGAATTTGTTCTGGTCTTCGGCCGGGGTCTACCCGATGGAGGCCGAGATCAGCCCGTTCGATTTCGAGCGGCGGGCGCGGTCGGCGGCGGAGGCCGGCTTTGCCGGGATGAGCTTCTGGCACACCGACCTCGACAGGATCCTCGAGACGCGGTCGCTGGGCGAAATCAAGCGCATCCTCGACGACAACGGGCTGTCGACGTTCGAGGTCGAGTTCATCGAGGACTGGTTCGTGGATGGCGCGCCACGGGCCGCCTCGGACAAGCGGCGGCGCATGCTGTTCGAGGCGTGCGAAGTGCTTGGCGCCCATCACATCAAGGTCGGCGACTTCCACAACACGCCGGTCCACATGCCGCAACTGATCGATGCGTTCGGTGCGCTGTGCGCCGACGCCGCCCGGCATGGCGCGACCATCGGCTTCGAGTTCATGGCGTCGGCGATGATCCATAGGCTCGATGACTGCCTCGCGATGGTGCGCGGGGCGGACGCGGCCAATGGCGGGCTGATCGTCGACATCGCGCACACCAATGCGCTCGGCATTTCGAATGTCGAGGTGGCGACGATTCCCGGCCGGTTCTTGATCAGCGCCGAGCTTGGCGACAATCTAAAGGCGTCGAGCCCGGGTTATGCTCCCGGCGAGCGGCGCTATTGCGGGGAGGGGGAACTCGACATCGCCGGCTTCGTCGCAGCGGTTCGCGCGACAGGCTACGACGGGCCCTGGGCCGTCGAAGTGTTCAACCACGCACAGGCTGGACTGCCGGTCGAAGAGCTCGACCGGCGGGCGTTTGAGACAAGCCTGCCGTTCGTCAGCTAGCGTGGCGTCGCGCGAGAAGCCGCTTCCCCTCGCGCCACCTTCGCCAGCGCCTCGGGGTAGGCCTTGTGCTCCTCGATGAGGATGCGTGCGGCAAGGGTGTCGGCGGTGTCGCCGGGCAGGATCGGCACGCGGCGCTGCAGGATGGTCGGGCCGTCGTCGAGATCGGGAACGACCCAGTGCACGGTGCAGCCGCTCTCGCTGACCCCGGCGTCGAGCGCCTGCTGCTGCGGCTTGAGGCCCTTGAACAGCGGCAGCAGCGAGGGATGGATGTTCAGCATCCGGCCCGTCCACGCTTCGGCGAAGGGGCGCGAGAAAATCCGCATATAGCCGGCGAGGCAGACAAGATCGACGTTCCAGCCCGCGAGAATGCGCCCGATCTCGGCATCCAACGTCTCGCGGTCGGCATAATCCTTGTGCGAGCGGACTGCAGTCGGAATGCCGGCGAGCCAGGCGTATTGCAGGCCCGGAGCGTCGGCGCGGTTGGAAAAGACGCCGACGATTTCAGCCGGGTAGGCGGGATCGCGCGCGGCTTCGACCAGCGCGGTCATGTTGGACCCGCGGCCGGAGATCAGGACGGCGACGCGCTTCTTCGCGAGGCCTCCGCCCGCCGTCACGGCCCGAGCTTGCCTTCAAATGTCACCGGCTCGCCGGTGCGCTCGGTGATCCTGCCGATGACGCTCGCCTTTTCACCCTGGGCGGCGAGATGGGTGACCAGCCGCTCGGCCTCGGCGGCTTCGATGGCGCAGATCATGCCGACGCCGCAGTTGAAGGTGCGGAGCATTTCGCGCTCGTCCATGCCGCCGACGCGGGCGAGCCAGCCGAAGACTTTTGGGACGGACACCGCGTTGAGATCGACATGCGCCGCGACGCTGTCGGGCAGCACGCGCGGAATGTTGTCGATGAAGCCGCCGCCGGTGATATGGGCGAGCGCCTTGATCGGGATGCCGGCCTTCAGCGCGCTAAGGATGGGCTTCACATAGATGCGGGTGGGCGTCAGCAAGGCGCCCGACAGCGTGCGGCCGGGATCGAACGGAGCTGGCAGGTACCAGTCGACACCCGAGATCTCGACGATCTTGCGGACCAGCGAGAAGCCGTTGGAATGGACGCCGGAGGAGGCGATGGCGACGAGCGCATCGCCGGGGACCACGTCCGCGCGCGGCAGCAGCGTGCCGCGCTCGGCTGCCCCCACGGCGAAGCCCGCGAGGTCGTAGTCCTTCTCGTGATACATGCCCGGCATCTCGGCGGTCTCGCCGCCGATGAGCGCACAGCCGGCGATGCGGCAGCCTTCGGCGATGCCCTCGACCACCGCCTTGGCGGTCGCGACATCGAGCCGGCCGGTCGCGAAGTAATCGAGGAAGAACAGCGGCTCGGCGCCCTGTACGACGATGTCGTTGACGCACATGGCGACGAGGTCGATGCCGATCGTCGTATGGCTGCCAGTATCGATGGCGATCTTGAGCTTGGTGCCGACGCCGTCATTGGCGGCGACCAGCACCGGATCGATGAAGCCGGCGGCCTTGAGGTCGAAGAGGCCGCCGAAGCCGCCCAGCTCAGCGTCGGCGCCCGAGCGTCGGGTGGCGCGGACGGCCGGCTTGATGGCCTCGACAAGGGCATTTCCCGCGTCGATGTCGACGCCCGCGTGCTTGTAGGAAAGCCCGTTTGATGGCAGATTCGATGCGTCGGTCATGGCGCGATTTTGCCGGCAGGAGGGCGAGAAGAGGTCGCCGCGCTGATAGCCGCTGGTCCGCAATGACGCAAGGGTAGCCGCATGACGCTCAGAACTCAGGTGCTGGTCTGGGTCGGGTTCGCGGTCGTCGCCATCCTCCTGATCTGGCTGTTCCGGCCGATCCTGCTGCCCTTCGTGCTGGGCATCGCGCTTGCCTACATCCTCAATCCCGCGGTCAACCTGGTGCAGCGCACCGGGCTCAAGCGGGGCTGGGCGAGCGCAATCGTGCTGCTTGCCGTAGTTGGGGTGATCATCGCCCTTTTGGTGATTGTCACGCCGCTGATCGCGAGCCAGGTCGCGGGGCTCGTGACGCGCGTGCCGGAATATACCGGCGATCTGCAGCACCTCGTGCAGTCCTGGGCGCCGCAGCTCAACCAGTGGCTGGGGGCCGAGCGGGTCGCCCAGATCGAAACCAATTTGTCGCAATTCCTCGGCACGGGGGTCGAGTTCATCGGCAGCGTCACGGCACAGCTGGCCTCGAGCGGGCTTACGGTGCTCAACACCGTGGCGGTGCTGTTCCTGACGCCGATCGTCGCGCTCTACCTGATGATCGATTGGGATCGCATGGTGCGAGCGATCGACGACCTGCTGCCGCGCGAACACCGTCGCGAAATCCGCCAGGTGCTGGACCAGATGGATACGGCGATGGCCGGCGTGATCCGCGGGCAGGGCGCGGTGATCGTGGTGCTGTGCATCTATTACGCGGCCGCGCTGACGCTGACGGGCCTGAACTTCGGTCTGGTGATCGCGCTGCTGACGGGGCTGCTCGACATCGTGCCGTTCCTCGGCTTTCTCACCGGCCTCATCCTCTCGATGGGGATCGCGGTGGTGCAGTTTGCGCCGAACTGGTGGCTCGTGGCGATCGTGTTCGCCGTCTACATGATCGGCACGTTCCTCGAGGGCAACGTGCTCTATCCGCGGCTGGTGGGGCAGAGCATCAACATCAACCCGGTGTGGCTGATGTTCGCCCTGTTCGCCTTCGCGTTCCTCTTCGGTTTTGTCGGGCTGCTTCTGGCGGTGCCGCTGGCCGCGATCACCGCGACGCTGATCCGCTACTCGGTGCGGCGCTACAAGGACAGCGCGCTCTATCGCGGCGATCGGCAGCCAAGGGCGGCGGTGACGGCCGAGGCCGAGCCGGCGGCGCACCTGGAGCCGCCTGTGCCGGCCGCGGCCAAGGCGCCGAGCCGCCGACGCACGGCGACGCAAAAATGATCACCGAGCCGGCCCACGGCCAGGTGCCGTTCGACTACGGGCACGAACCGTCGCACCTCGAGGCCGACTTCATCGAGGGCGACGGCAACCGGTTGGCGCTCGCGCATCTGCGGCTCTACCCCGACTGGCCAGGGCCGCTGACGCTGCTCGAAGGCCCGGCGAAATCGGGCAAGTCGCATCTGGGGCGAGTGTGGGTGGCGCGCGCCGGCGGGATCATTGCCGACCCCTTCGGGCTCGACGACCTGTCGCGGGCGGGTGGGACGACGCCCCTGCTCGTCGACGACGTCGACCGCGCCGGCTTTGATGAGGCGGCGCTGTTCCACCTGCTCAACCAGTCGATCCGCGACCGGCGACCGGTGCTGCTGACGGCGCGCGAGCCGATTGCCAACTGGCCGTTCGAGACCGATGATCTCAAGTCGCGGGCACGACTCGCCGCGCGGTTCTCACTGACGCTCAGCGATGACATCCAACTGTCTCAAATGTTCGCAAAGCTGTTCGACGACCGGCAAGTGATGGTGAAACCCGACGTGATTGCCTACCTCGTCGCACGCATGGAGCGCTCTGCCGAAGAGGCCGTGGCGCTCGCTGACCTGACGGATCGCATGGCGCTGTCGAAGGGCTCGGCGATCACGCGCCGCATTGCTGCCGCGGCGCTGGCCGAAAGAGGCGTGGGCGCAGACGAGCTCGATCTGGAAGGCGACAGCGATGAATGAGATGGGGGAAATCCTCCCAGACACCGACGTGCGGCCAGACGCCGAAGCGCTGCGCCACAGCCCGGCGCGCTACGTCAACCGTGAGGTGAGCTGGCTGCAGTTCAACATGCGCGTGCTGGAGGAGGCGGGTAACACCAACCATCCGCTGCTCGAGCGGATGCGGTTCGTCTCCATCTCGGCCAACAATCTCGACGAATTCTTCATGGTGCGCGTCGCCGGCCTCAAGGGTCAGGTGCGCGCCGGCGTCGCGACGCAGAGCGCCGATGGGCTGACACCGAGCGAGCAGCTCGAGGAGATCGCGACACTCGCACAGCACCTGCAACTCGAGCAACAGGATCACTGGCAGACGCTGCGCGAGGAGCTGTTCGCCAAGGACGTGGTGATCCACGAGGCGAACGATCTTAGCCCCGATCAGGTCAAATACCTGCAGCGGCTGTTCCGCGAGGAAATCTTCCCGGTGCTGACGCCGATCGCTGTCGATCCGGCGCATCCGTTCCCGTTCATTCCCAATCTCGGCTTCACGCTGGCCTTCGAGTTGACCCGGCCAGGCACGGCGCAGACGTTGACCGCGCTGGTGCGCGTGCCGTCCAACCTCGACCGGTTCATCACTCTGCCCTCGGGGCTGGCGACCGAAGGACGGATCGAGGTGGTGACCATCGACACGCTGGTCAACCTGTTCCTGCACAAGATGTTTCCGGGTTACGAGGTCGCCGGCTCGGGCGCCTTCCGGGTAATCCGCGACAGCGAAATCGAAATCGACGACGAGGCGGCGGACCTTGTGGTGGAATATGAGTCCGCGCTGCGGCAGCGCCGGCGCGGGCAGGTGATCCGGCTCGAGATCGAGAGCAAGATGCCGCGGGCACTGCGGCGGCAGATCTCCGACCGGCTTGGCGCCACCGCGGCCGATACGTTCGAGGTGGAGGGCTTTCTCGGCCTCGCGGATGCCGCCAAGATTTGCGAGATCGACCGCCCCGATCTGAAATTCCAGCCCTACATACCGCGGTATCCAGAGCGGGTGAGAGATTTCAACGGCGATCTGTTCGCGGCGATCCGTGCCAAGGACCTGCTGGTGCACCATCCGTTCGAGAGCTTCGACGTGGTGGCGCAGTTCCTGATGCAGGCGGCGCGCGACCCGGACGTGGTGGCGATCAAGCAGACCCTCTATCGAACCTCGCGCGACAGCCCGATCGTCAAGGCCCTGGTGCTGGCGGCGGAGTCCGGCAAGTCCGTAACAGCGCTGGTGGAATTGAAGGCGCGCTTCGACGAGGAAGCCAATATCCGCTGGGCGCGCGATCTCGAGCGCGCCGGCGCGCAGGTGGTCTTCGGCTTCATCGAGCTCAAGACCCACGCCAAGATGAGCCAGGTGGTCCGCCGCGAGAACGGCAAGCTCGTGAGCTACTGCCATCTCGGCACGGGCAACTACCACCCGATCACCGCCAAGATTTACACCGACCTCAGCTATTTCACGACCGACACGTCCATAACACGTGATGTTGCGCGCGTGTTTAATTTCATAACAGGGTATGCGCGGCCGACGGAGCTTGAATCGATTGCTGTTTCGCCCGTCAATTTGCGATCTACCCTCGTCGAACACATCGCGCGGGAGGTCGGTTTCGCCGAGCGCGGCCTGCCCGCCAGCATCTGGCTCAAGATGAATGCCCTGGTCGATCCAGAGATTATCGACGCGCTTTACGACGCCAGCCAGAAGGGCGTGAAGATCGACCTGATCGTGCGCGGTATCTGCTGCCTCAGGCCGGGAATTCCGGGTTTTTCCGACAATATCCGGGTGAAATCGGTCGTCGGCCGGTTCCTCGAGCATTCGCGCATCTTCTGCTTCGGTAATGGCGAAGCCATGCCGTCGCGCAAGGCCAAGGTCTACATGTCATCGGCGGACTTGATGCAGCGCAACCTCGACTGGCGCGTCGAGGTTATGGTGCCGATCTTCAACAAGACGGTCCACAAGCAGATCCTGGACCGGATGATGGTCGCCTACTTCAAGGACAACCAGCAGAGCTGGGAGGTGCTGCCGGACGGTTCGTCGCACCGCCGGCCGTTGCGGGACGGCGAGGAGCCCTATAACGCACACAACTACTTCATGACCAATGCCAGCCTCTCGGGCCGGGGCACGGCGCTCCACCGCGACGGCGAAGAGGCCGATGAGTGAATGAACTGTGGGGACTGGATGCCGATCCGACGGCGCAGGGGCGCATCCGCGGCGCGACCCCCGTCGCCGTGCTGGACATCGGCTCGAACTCGGTCCGTCTCGTCGTCTATGAGCGCCTCGCACGCTCGCTGACGCCGCT
>Ga0265313_10002517_pt1 | contig 15758 bp, 21 predicted proteins | sample 4123metaG_FD_203122 | JGI IMG/M metagenome (GOLD analysis project Ga0265313, IMG submission 203122) | Rhizosphere microbial communities from Carex aquatilis grown in University of Washington, Seatle, WA, United States - 4-1-23 metaG | ecosystem: Host-associated > Plants > Roots > Rhizosphere >...
ACGATCGAGGTTGCGCGTGGATCTGATCTCTCCGTCAGGCGCGTAATCATAGTCTCTGGCAAAACTTCCATTCGCATCCTGAGCGGGCAGACCCCACGGAGTCTGAAAGTATCGCCGCTTTAGCTGCCCGTCCGGCGAAAATTCAAGCTTGTGCTGACCGATCTGAGATCTGTCCGCAGATGGGCCATCGCTTTCAAACGTTGCCGAGAGTTCCGATGCGCCGACGCTGAGGGGTTTGGCTCCGCCCTGCGAGTCGAGGAACGTTACGACGGCGGATTCTCCATCATCGAGAAAGTGATAGCTTTCGGTGCGAATTGTGTTCCCGGTCGGGCCGTTGAGTACGATCGACGAGACGTGGTCGCCTTCGTAGGAAATGTGCCACTCGGCCACCTCGGCGTCCCACGCTTCGGAGTCGACGCCGTCTCCGCTCAATGGTCGCGGCCCGCCAAAGCTGCTCTCGCGCAACATGCCGATGGCACGGCCGCGCCGCGTGTAGACTGCATAGCTGAAATTGCGGCGCCGCACCGCGTCCGAACTCAGTTCGCCGATGCCGAACGGAACGCCCCAGCGAGTCCCGAAATTCGCAAAGTAGTCCACTTTTATTCGGTTGTAGTCCCAGTACTCAAAGCCGCCCGCACCGATGCTCAAGACGAGAACCGCGGCGATGCTTCCCCAGAGCTGCCGTTGCCGGGTTCGGCGCTGATGTTCGCGTTGCGCCAGATCGTCGAATGCAACGCCGAGCAGTCCGGCTGCTATGCGAAGGAAAGCTCTGCGTTTCGTCGCGCTTTGCCGTTCGTCCGGCCGCGTCCGCACATCTGCCGCGATCGGTTCAGTTTCTATCCATTCGATGGTCTTGGTGCCGTCGGGTGCCGTACGTTCTTCGGGCAGTCGCAGCAGTTCGGGCGGAAAGGCCTCGCCCGGCTCCCCGTCGACGAGGAGCGCAAAAATGCGGCTACCGCCGCCATTCGAGCGAAAAAAGTCGATTTCGTGGCGAACCCATTTCGACTGCGGAGTGTCGCGCGAACAGACGACGATCAGAAACTGGCTGGTGCGGAGTGCATCCTCGATCTGATGGGAAAGATCGCTGGATGCCGGGATCTCGTCGTCGTCGCGAAACAGTTGCCCGATACGCAACGGTGCGCCATTGCGCACCAGCGCCCTCGGCGTGCGAAACGTCTCCAGCTTTTCGATCAGCCAGCGCGCCCATTTGCGGTCACGCTCGACATGTCGATAGCTGATGAACGCCCGATAGCGATAGGTCTGTTCGGCCATCCCCGACCTTCGGTCACATGGTCAGAAACCTATCCAGGGATGGCGATCTTGCCCAGCGATCTACACGGAAGTCGGACGAGTTTGCACCAGTCCCTTCGAGGCCAATCCGGTTCCAGCCTGGGAAACGGCGAATGTCCGCTTTCCGCCCTCAGCGGACATTGGCCGTACGGGCTTCGGGGCGCCTTGGAAGTGCAGCGTTTTTAGCCGAATTCGACGTCGTCCCGGGAGTGCCGGCCAAAGCCGGCTCCGCTGTCCAGCATTGCTTAACGCATCGCGGCGATCATTGCGGGAAACGACAGGCGGGCGGCACGCATGAATCGGGTGACGGCGATCAGGCTCTTAGTCATTCTTCCGGCCATGGCGATCGGCGGCTGGATGCTGCTCGCTTCGCTGGGCGTGTTCGGACAGCCAGTGCGGCACCCGGGCGATGCGCCCAACTGGATGGGCACGCTGATCGGATTCCTGTTTTTCGGCGGAGCGTCTGCCGCCATGATCAACGTGGCTTATGGCGCGGCCGATCAACCGAACGGGCAGATGCCATCCGGCGCGCCACCGTTCGCGCGCATTCTGAGCGGTGCGCTCGGCGTCGCGGTCGCGCTTGGACTGGCAATCGCCTTTGTCTGGGTCGGCTTCGGACCCGGCGAACGTCACTTCACCGGATCGGGCGCAATATTCGGACCGCTCGTTGGTCGCGCCATGTTCGGCCTGTTTGGCCTGCTGACACTCATTGTCATTTGCTGGATGGGCATACGACGGCTGAAACGCATCTTGTCCGCACGAGACATATCCGGCTGAGATCGCCAGCGTCGTCACTTTCTGAAATGAACTCTCGTATCGAGACGCGAAGCCGTGCTGCGCACAAATCCGCCAAGGTCTAACCGTCGCAAAGCATCGACACCCGTCGACATCTGCGTCCTTCATCCGGCATTTTTCACAACTCGTGCTGTTTAATTTCTTAATTCCTATAGACTAAGTCGTTATTAAGGGAAATCGTGCGTCCAGGGCAAGGCATTCGGCAACTGGTCGTACAACGCCAATTTCGACTTCTGCGGAAGCGGCGGCACGATTTTCCTGGAACGCAACGCTCCTTCCGACCTGCAGCGCAACATCGCCCGTGGCGATGGACGCGACGGTGACGACGACTGGAACGCCCGCTCTGGGTCGTAGGCGATCGTGAGGTCGATCCGAGCGGTTCGCTGGACGCGAGTGTCCGCTTTCGGTAGAAACCGGACACTCGTCATCCAATCCAGTACTGTCGATCTCGTTGCGAAAGATGGAAACGGCGGCGCCATGGCCGTGTCTTCAGCGGCCGATGTCCGTGTGCTGAAGGTTATAAGATCGGACTTATCCTCATGTTGCTTACAAAAGACGGCGGCCGGTACATCCTCGTCGTCAAATGCCCCGACAAGAAGGGCATCATCGCGGCCATCGCCGGATACCTCGCCGAGAACGATGCCTCGATCACCGAGTCGCACCAATTCGACGACTCCATCGCCAAACGATTCTATATGCGGATCGTTTTTCGGCCCGACAGCGAACACATGCCTCCGCTCGACACGATCCGTGCCGGATTCGCTGACGTCGCGAAGCGCTTTGATCTCACTTGGTCCCTGCAGGACGCCGCCGCCAAACCACGCGTGCTGATCGCGGTGTCCAGGTTCGGCCATTGTCTGTACGATCTTCTGCATCGCTGGCGCTCGGGCGCACTGGCGATCGACATCCCTGCAGTGATCTCGAACCATGAAGAAATGCGCTCGTTCGTGGAGTGGAACAACATTCCGTATGTCTGCGTGCCCAACACGATGGGCAAGGCCGCCCAGGAGGCCAAGATTCTCGAACTGTCGCGCATCCACAAGATCGACCTGGTTGTGCTCGCCCGGTACATGCAGGTGCTCTCACCAGAATTGTGCCGAGCGCTGGCTGGACGATGCATCAACATCCATCACTCCTTTTTGCCCAGCTTCAAAGGCGCAAAGCCATATCACCAGGCTTATGAGCGCGGCGTGAAGATCATCGGTGCGACGGCGCACTATGTTACGACCGATCTCGACGAAGGACCTATCATTGAGCAGGAAGTGCAGCGCGTCCATCACGAGCATACGCCGGAGAGCCTGGTGGAACTCGGCAGGGATGTGGAATGCCGCGTACTGGCTCGTGCGGTGCGGTGGCACGCTGAACACCGCGTGCTGATAGAAGGTTCAAAGACAGTGGTATTTGCCTAGCGAGACGGTTTCCAGGTCCAGAGATTCGCTTTCGCAAACAGGACTCAATTCTCCAAATGTCCGTAGAGGTCTACTTTGGATCGAAAGCGGACGCTGTCGGACAGGCATCCGCATCAGGGTGTGGGCTTTGGCCACTTCTCGACCCAAACTCACAGAAGGTGGAGAGCCAACCGGAGGCCGGCGCGCTCCGGCTCAAGAGCCATCGACGTGCGCCGACCTTCCAGGATTTAGCGAAACCTACCGCTGAGTAGACGGGTTCGTGCTCGACCCCTTCTGCTGCTCGTACGGCTTATTCTGCTGTCCCGACTGCGGCTTCTGGGGATCGTTCTTCTGCTGTCCGCTTTGCGGGTTCTGGCCTTCGCCCTGTGGCCGCGAGTTGCCGGCCGGATTGTTTGGATTGTTGTTCTGATTCATGTGCTTTCTCCTGTTGCCCGCTCCCGACCAAAACGCATTCTGACCGGAATTCGTTCCGCGATTTTGTTCTCGCGACCTCGAGTGATGAGACACACCCAAATGGATGACGCTGGTTCGGCGAAATGCGCAATTTGCGCCGCCATTCAACATCAAATTGACAGGAGCTCGTCGCGCATACCGCGCGCGCATTGAATCGATTTGCAGCCTCTCACTCGCGACCGAATCCACCTTCGAACAATCTTCCAAAGAACAGGGAACTAGCGCCTGGCGAGAACGTTTTCCTCTCTGTCGACCAACAAAGGAAAACAAAATGAATAAGGACAGAATCGAAGGCGCCGTGAACCAGGCCAAGGGTGCAACGAAGGAAGCCGTCGGCAACTTGACCGGCGATGCCAAATTGAAGGCAGAAGGCCAAATCGATAAGGCCAAGGGCGCAGTACAGAACGCGGTCGGCGGCATGAAAGATGCCGTGCACGATGCACAGAAGCCGAATTCGTAAAATTTCTGGGGGCAAGGTTCGGCGTGTGCCGGACCTTGCTCGCCATTTCAACTCAATTTTCGCGTGCGGCCGACCATGCGCAGAGACAGTCCGTTTCGCAATTCACTTTCAGGCGCCTGCACGGAGTCAGCCCCAGCCATGATTCCCGCTGATTTGACGGGCCCAGAGCGGCGTCTGTCAGCGCGCGCGCCGCACGGCGCGGCGCTGATCACGGGGGCTTTTCTCGTTTCTGCGTCTCTTGCAGTCTATTCGCTGGTCGTTACCAGTGGCGACGGCGCCCGTGCCGCGGCGGAACTTGTCGGCCGCTTCGCGGTCATAGTTTTTGCGGCATCGCTTATCGCCAGGCCTCTCGCACGGCTGTTCCCGACCAAGTTCCTTGGCGCAGCGGCGGTGGAGTCTGAGAATCTCAGGATCGCATTTCTCGTTGTCTACGCATTTTCCATCGCCTGCGTGATCGGGCCAGCGGAGCTTGGCGGCCAAAGCCTTTCCTGGGGTTCGATGCTTTACGCGGGATTCAGCGGCCTGGTTCTGCTCTCGCTGGCCATCGCGACGTTGCGCGAGCCGGTCGGGCAGCCACGGCAACGCGAGTGGCGGGCCATTCGCGCGATTGCCACGGCCTATTTCTGGTTTGCATTTGTAATCGCAGATCTCGTGTCGCTCGGTCAGGACACGACCGTAAGCAGCTGGCACCAGTATTCGCTGACTCTGCTTTTGTCATCGGCCGGTGTCTGGCTCGCGGCGCGCGCGCTCTCACGTCCCGAGAGATCCGCCACGCACTGATTGCGTTTTGCAACTCGCCCGCGCCTCGCGCGGAAACACGAGCGGAACCGACTGGCGCGCCAACCGTTAAACCTCTGGTAATACCGGATAGCTGAGAGGACACCATGGAAGATCTACGTGGATTCAACACACCGGACCTGCAGGTGGACAACAGCACGGCGAAACTTCTTGCGGGCGCGATGATCGTGACTCTCGCAGTCGGCGCGGGCGCTGCATATGGCTTGTCGACCGGAATGTGGTCACAACCTGCACCGCAAAGCGTCGCCCTGAAGGAACCGCTGTCGTTCAAGGCGCCTGCGCCTGTCGTGCAAACTCCGGCCCCTGCACTCGTTCCGGCTGCACCTGTTTCGCCGGCACAAGTAGCGCCCGCTCCAACGCGTGCTGCGCGCGTACATGTGCTCAAGCGCGATGTGGCCACTCCCGCCACGCCGGAAATTTCGCCGAACGCGCCCGCTCAGCCTGCGGTGACCCCGCCATCGCCAGACGCGACAACTCCGGCAACAGAGGCGACACCTGCCCAGGATCCCGCGACAACACCGGCTTCGCCCGCCCAACCTGCACCTTGAAGAAACACGCGGCGCATAGGCCGAAATCGAACGCTATTCACCATCATTAAACGACAGGCCGGCGCATCGCACCGGCCTGTCTCACATTCTGCGTAGAAGGCTTCAGGAACTTGCGGCCGGAAGCGAATTGATCTGCTCGACGGTGAGCGATGCCATCAGGATATTCCGCTGCTCGTCATAACTCAGCTCGTCGGCGGAAATGGCGACGATCTTTTTCGTGCCGGATAGAGCCACATCGACCATCGAAACCTTCCCGTCGGCCGACGTGATCACCTTCTGCACAACTCCAACCGGTTCGCCGGCCTGACTTTGAACAGCCGCACTTCCAAGTGTAGGCGGTGCCGCGGTTAGCGCGCTGAGGGACGGCATCGTCGTCGTGGGGGACGGAGACGCCGCTGCGACATTTGCTGCATTTGCGCCAGTGCCCTGAGCGTTTGCCAGAGACTGCGCGTTCAATGCATCGGTCTGCTGGATTTCTTCCGGTGTCGCCGGGTGATGAGTGAAGGCCTGTGCCGGCAATGCGCCAGATGCGCAGAGCGCGGTCAAGGCGGATGAAAGAACGAACAACCTGGTTTTCATGAGAATTCTCCTTGCTGTGTCGATCACCCCGTTCGTGGCCAACTCCCGGCGCTGCATTTGGTTCCGCCACCAAGTGGGACAAGATTGAGACGAACGTGTTGCGCCCTCCGTGCGCAACTGCGCCCTGATGTGACGGGGCGCACTGAGTACGGGATCGAAACCCTTCACCGTGCGTTTACTTCGACGCAACGCCTGATGGAGAATCCCATGATCGTGCGCACATTGATTGCAGCCACGGCGGCAGCGCTTCTTTCTGCATGCGCCTACGAAGGCCACCATGACCACGTCGCGATGGGAGCGAACGTGGGATATTACGATGGCTACTACGACGGCTACTACGGCCCGTTCTACGACGGCTATTGGGGAACCGACGGCTTCTTCTATTACTCGGACGCCAACGGGCAGCGTTGGACGCGCGACGACGGCCAGCATTTTCGCCACGACGCGCAATCCGGCTTCAACCCTGTCCATGGGCGCGGTGAACGACACGCCGATATGCCGAGCCATCCGTGACATTCGATTGATCACGCTAGGTTTTTAGAAACGGACACCGGCGCGGCGCGTTGCGTTGGCAACCATCGCGCCGGTTGTTCGTTTTCATCCTGCAGCCGCGCTGATGGCGCAAACCAGGAGACCGTTCATGCAAACGGACAAGAAGTTGACGCCGGAAGAACGAAAGAAACAGGACGACAAGATCGATCGCCAGATGAAAGATTCGTTTCCCGCCAGCGACCCGCCGTCCTACTCCGGCGGCAAGCACATCATCGGTGCGCCGAAAGAGCGTGAGAGCGATGCGCCGAAGCCGGACTCGCATGCTGTCAAAGAAGCCGAGCGCAAGGTGAAGGACGGATCGGCCAAGGATCCCAAGACCTACTGACCGGAAAAGAAAAGATGCGCGCCTGGAAGACACCGTCTTCCGGGCGCGCATTTCTTCAGATCTGCGACGCGCAGATCGGAGCCGGAACCGGCGCGACGGCAACGCGTTACACAATCGAAATGCATGAAGGGCAGAGCTCATGCCACGCGGCGACAAGTCCAGCTACACCGATAAGCAGAAGCGTCAGGCGCGCCACATTGAAAAGGGTTACGAGGCACGCGGCGTGTCTCGCAAAGAAGCCGAAGCGCGCGCCTGGGCAACCGTGAACTCGGAAACTGGCGGTGGGAAAAAGTCGGGCAGCGGCCGCGGCAAAGCCGTGAACCTGGCTCCGTCCCGCAAGGGCGGAAGGCTCGGCGGCGCGGCGTCGGCAAAGCGGCCGGCGTCGCTGCGATCCCGTTCGGCCAAAAAAGCGGCGGCAACACGGCGCCGAAACTCGGTCTGAAAGTCATTCACTGAAAGCAGAGGTCCTCATGCTTGGAACAATTCTGATTGTCGTTCTGTTGCTGATACTCCTCGGGTCCTGGCCGTCATGGCCTTACAGCCGTGATTGGGGCTACTACCCGAGCAGCACGATCGGGCTCATCTTGGTCGTCATCGTGGTTCTCGCCGTGTTCGGCCGTATCTAGGCAGAGCTTAGAGCTGCGCCGCGCGGCGACTGGTGCCTTGGCAACAGCAAACGCGGGGCGACCATTCCCGATTGCAACGATCAAAGGTTTCACGCACTCGGGAACCACGCCAGGCCAATCCGCGTTTAGTTACGTGATCAATTGGAGACGAGGAGAAATCGCAATGAAGAAGGTCAAACATATTGCCGTCGCCGCGCTCTTCGGAGCGGCCGCTATCGCCGCCACCACCGGCGGCGCGTCGGCCTATGTTGCATGCAATCGCTTTGGTGACTGCTGGCATACGGATCACCGTTATCACTACAATCCTGACCTGAAGGTCCAATTCCATGACGACGGCTGGTACTTCCACAGAAGCTGGGACCATGACCGCGATCATCGCTGGCATGATTGGCACGACGGCCATGGCTATTGGCGCAACGGCGTGTGGATCACGTTCTGACATTGCTTCGCGCCCGGTCGGTCAGTCATTTGACGCCCCTCGTGACCGGCACGATCGAGCACGAAACAGCCCGGTAACTTCGGTTGCCGGGCTGTTTTGCATAACAGACGGTTCAAGCGCGCGCGTCGTCAGGAGCGCGCGTCACCCCCGTGAAAGCGGAAAGGAAAATTCGCAGCGCAGCCCTTCACGATCGAACGTGAGCACCGTTTCGCCACTTGGCTCGTGGCGCACGGCGCTTCTGATCACTTTGCTGCCAAAGCCCTCGCGCTGCGGAATCTGGACCGGCGGACCACCCGTCTCGTGCCATGAAATCGTGAGCTTGGGCGCGTCCGTCGCCTGCGATTCCAGTTTCCATCGCACTTTGACATTGCCGCCCGGCAACGACAGCGCGCCGTATTTCAACGCGTTCGTCGCCAGTTCGTGCATGGCCAGCGACAGTCCGCCGGCCGTTAGTTCGCTGACTGCGACGTCGGGGCCCAAGATCTCGATGCAGTCGCCGCGGTCCTGATCGAGAAATGGCGTCAGCGCCGCTTCGATTATTTTGCGCACGTTCGCCGCCCGCTCGTCGGATGCCAGAACGATGCTGCCAGCCGCGAGAATCGCCCGGATGCGACCCATAAAACGTTCGAAGAACTCCTGGACCGCTGATGCTTCGCCTTTCACGGACTGCCGTCCGATGGCATCGAAGATCGCGCTGAGATTCTTGGTCCGGTGCCGCATCTCGCCAATCGTAAGCGCCGCCAGTCTCTCAGACTGTTTCTGGTGCGAGATTTCCGTCGCACTGCCCACAATCAGGCGCGCGCCAGCCGGGGAATCGAGCGTAGCCACAGCGTCGCTGAACAAGAACCAGCGCCAGTCACCCAGATTGTCGGAGAGCCGCAATTCGCACGACTGTGCCACTCCCGCCGGTTGCTTCATCAGTCGGTCAAGGTGGCGATTGAAAATTTGCACGTCGTCTTCATGAACATTGGCCTGCCAGTCGAGCGCGTCGTTCGAACGATCGTCTTCTGCGAAACCGAGGAGATGGAGCAGCGAGCGGTTCCGGAAAACGACTTCGTGGCTCCGTGCGTCGTACACATATGCCACCGTCGGCATGGTTTGCATGGCGCGTCGCAGCGACTGCCCGGCATCGAACTCCGGCGAAACCGAACGCTCATCGTTGCGGCCACCCGCGTCGTTTTCTTCGTCAGCTACAGCCATGCACCGTGGTTCCTGCGAAGAATTTCGGCTGTCCGCCTTGCCTGGAGAGGCAGAAAGGCAAGTTGAGATATGCCGGCAAGCGGACTTTAATGGATCGAATCTGGCCGACTACCTGAATGCCAAGTCGGGCATTTTTGCGGCAAGAATGGATGATTCAGTATCTCATTGACTCCGAACCAAATCTCGCACGGCGGTCGACCAATCGGTTCGCGCACGGAAAACGTGCACGTTCGCCAGACAATTGAATCTCAAGCCAGCGAAAGATCCGCGTGAGAACGCGTTCGCGATGTTTCCAGTGCAACAAGAGGTGTGGTCCGGTGCGGAAAAGCCGCCATTGCTTGTCTCCGGCAAGCTCTGCGTAAAGGCGTGCGACGCAGGCAAGACGGAGCAGATCGTCTCGTCCCCCGACCAAAGTCATAACGGGCACGCGCACGGACCTCGCGGCATCAACCGCTCCAAGCGCCAGCTTGAATAGTCCGATCAGCATGGACGGCCGGGCACTGCGAAGCACGAGCGGGTCGAACATCAGTCTCAACCCCGCACCGGGTGTGAAGTCCCAGGCGCTCAGTCGCTCTATCCTGATGGCGCTATTCGGCAACATCTTATTCAAGATGCGCATGAGATAGGCGCCGAAAAGTCTTTGCCAGCTTCCCGTGACGGCTCCTGGCGCAACAAGCACCAGGCCTGCGATGGCCGCGTCACGTGCCGCGGCATGGACCGCGAGGGCCGCACCCATGCTCTCGCCGAGGATAAAGAGCGGCAGTTCGTGGCCGTAACGCAGCCGCAGGAATTCTGCTGCGTCGATGACATCCTGAGTCATCCTCGTCTTGCCGCTCCAGCGCCCTCTCGACGCGGTTTGGCCAAATCCCCGCTGGTCGATCGCCAGCGCCGCGAAACCCTGGCGGGAGAACTGCGGCCCGATCTCGTCGAACGAGCCGCAGAAGTCGAAGGCTCCATGCAGGCAGAGGAGGAGCGCACGCGGACTCTGTGCGGGCCACAATCGGTAGGGAACATTTGCGCCGTCCGATGCACGGAACGACCCGCTGCGCAGAGGCACAGAGTGATCGTTTCCGACGAGGGACCAGCGCGCGTCATTGGCGTCGCTGACGTCGGCGCTCGAGTTCGTCTCGAAGCCGATTCGATACGCCCCCTCCATCGCCGTGCTAATCCCCGCTTACCCGCCGCGCCACCGTCAAGCCGCCGACGAGCAGCAGCAGGAAAAGGACCATGAAGATAAAGAATAGGATCTTTGCGATGGCGAACGAGGCGCCCGCGATGCCCGTGAAACCCAAAACGCCGGCCAGAAGGCCGACTACCAGAAATATAACCGCCCAGCGCAACATGAAAACCTCCCACGAATTGTCTTTCAGGAAACGCGTGATCAGCGAAGGAGTTCCCGCCGCGGCGGGCAACGTCGAACTGCGACGTGAACCCGCAAGGATCAGTGACTGGCCAGGCGGCGACTCCGGCGGTCATAGTAGCGGCTATGGCGGACATAATGCCTGTGGTGGCAATCGGAGTCGCGTGCGACGGCGTTGCCGGCAAGGCCGCCAACTGTGGCGCCCGCCAAGACGCCGCCAAGGCTGCCATGACTGACGGCGCTGCCGATCACGCCGCCACCAAGAGCTCCGATGACAGTGCCGGTCGTGTGATTGTGGTGGCTGCAGGAGTCGGCGTGGGCTGCGCTGACGCTGAGACCAGCCATAAGAACAATCGAGGCCAACGCGGTTTTCATCCGATTTTTCATGTTGAACTCCGTCGATGCTGTGGTCACTTTTGGAAACGCGGGCCTGCGTATCGCGTTCCCATTTGATTTCACCCTCAATTTCGCCTCCCGGATGAACCACAACGCACGCCGCGCGTTAGGTCACTGTCCAAGAGGAGTGAGCGATGTTCGAACTGGCGGATTTGCCCTACCCGGTAGACGCGTTGGAGCCGGTCATTTCGGCTAGAACTCTTCAGTTTCATCACGGCAAGCACCACGCGACCTACGTCAAGGAGCTCAATAGACTGCTCGAGGAGGAGGAAATCGCTCCGTCGGCGCTCGAAACAATCATCCGGCAAGCGGCAAAATCTGCGGATCGAAAACTGTTCAACAACGCAGCCCAGGCCTGGAATCACAGCTTCTTCTGGGTGTGCATGTCGCCAGCGCCAACCCGTCCCGATCACGCACTGGTCGCGGCGGTCGCAAAGACATTCGGCGGACCAAGGGAGCTGAAAAAAGCATTCGTCGCTGCAGGTGCCGAGCATTTCGGCTCCGGCTGGGTGTGGCTCGCCGCGAACCGTGACGGTACCCTTAAAGTGCGGTCGACGCATGATGCGGACGACACGCTCACGCAGGGCCGCCTGACGCCCTTGTTCGTCTGTGACGTGTGGGAACACGCGTACTATCTTGACCACCAGAACGACCGAAAAGGATTTCTGGAGGCCTGGTTCGACAGGCTCGCCGATTGGAGCTTCGCGTCAACGCAGTACGCGGCCGTCCTCGGCAAAGGCGAAACCTGGCGGCATCCCTTACCGACAGACGTTGAAGCGCAGAAGCGCGCGGCAGCGCGTTGAAGTCCCTTCCACCGAGTGCAGGAGAAAATCGTGAAAGCACGCAGCGACGACGAGAAGCGCAATGCCGAGCCCTTTTTGAGCGATATCAAGACGCTGCGTGAAAACGCTCGCCGCCACATCGCCGAAGGCGCGGTCACCAGCACTTATGAGGGCGACGTTTCGCGCACGATCGACATACTCCAGAGCGTGCTGGCGACGGAGCTGGTCTGCGTGCTGCGCTACACGCAGCACTCCATCGCGGCAACCGGTCTTTCCAGCGAGAGCGTACGCTCCGAATTCGCAGAGCATGCCAAGGAAGAACTGGCGCACGCCATGTCGGTCGCGGAGCGCATCAATCAGCTTGGCGGATCGCCAGACTTCAATCCGCAGGGCTTGTCCAGCCGGTCTGCCTCCGAGTATTCGACCGGCGACGACCTGTCCGCGATGATTCGTGAAAACCTCGTCGCCGAGCGGATCGCAGTCGATCACTACCGGGAACTGGTGCGGTATTTCGGCGACAGCGATCCAACGACACGCGTGATGATCGAATCGATTCTGGCCGTCGAGGAAGAACACGCCTCGGACATGCAGGACCTGCTTGCGACCCACCCAGGCGCCTCGCGTTAGGCGCCGGGGTTCAGGCAGCCTTGCGCCGGGCAGGATGGAAGAACAGAGCCTGTCCCACCGTCGCCTGCACGGTTTCGGGAAGGAACGGCTTGGCGACCAGGTATGTCGGCTCGGGCCGTTCGCCCGTCAAAAGTTTCTCGGGATAGGCGGTGATGAAGATCACCGGAATGTCGAAGCTGCTGAGAATGTCCGACACCGCATCAATCCCTGAGCCGCCCTGCCCCAGATTTATGTCGGCGAGCACGAGGCCCGGCTTCTCCGCGAACGCCATTGCGACCGCTTCCTTTCGGGAGGCGGCAACGCCGACGACCTGGTGGCCCAGTTCCGTCACGAGATTTTCGAGATCCAGCGCGATGATCGGTTCGTCTTCGATGATCAACACGCGCGATTGCAACTCGCGGTCTATCACAGTCTGGGTATCGACGATGGCTCGTTCGACTTCCCCGGGCGTGAGTCCAAGGATGAACGCGGCGTCCTCCACGCTGAACGACTCGACCGCCGTGAGAAGAAGTGCAGCGCGTTTGTGGGCATCAAGCGCAGCCAACCTCGCTTCGGGAGCGGACGAAGCAGCCGAGGACTTGGAGGATGGCGAGAGTCCGTCAACGCTGCCCGAGGCGCTCGACCAGATCGCGTGAAAAACGCGATAGAGACCAATGCGCGGGGAAACGGAATCGACAACGGATTCTTCCCCTTCGATCATGGCTGTCAGGGCTGCGCGGACATAAGCGTCACCGCTGCTCTGGGAGCCGGTCAGCGCCCGGGCATAGCGGCGAAGGTAAGGGAGATGCGGCGCGAATGATTGCGTCATACTCATGCAGAGAGCGCTCCAAGCCTGTGTGGTTTTTCACCCGCCAGCCGTAAATGTCGTCCGCCCGAAAAAGTTCCATGCTGATTGGAACTTTTTACCGCGGCCGTCGTTAGAAGTGTTTGGGAACAAAGGGATCGTTTGAAACGATCGACTTGGCGGCGGGAAGCGACAGTTACTTCCTTGGCTTAGTGGTTGTTTTGGTGGTTTCGCATTTGCAGGATCATGCCGTGTCCAAGGAAAAATCTCCTAGCAACGAAAAGACGCGGGCGGCCCGCGCGCGTCAGCAGGTGATTGGTCGCGAGCTCCGACGCATTTTCGACACCGTCGTTCAGGAGCCTGTGCCGGACGAGTTTCTCGATCTCCTCAAGAAAATGGACGCAGCAGCCGACGATCCTTCAGAGAAAGGCTCGACTTGACGCTACCTCGCGACACGAACTCTGCGCCGTGCGGGTCGGACTTTGACGCCAAGGCGTTCAAGGACGAATTGCTGGCGCTCGTTCCGTTCCTGCGCGCCTTTGCCCGATCTCTTTCGGGCAGGACGGAAGGTGCCGATGACCTTGCGCAGGAAACGCTCGTCAAGGCCTGGCAGTCGCGTGAGTCCTTCGAAGCCGGAACTAATATGAAGGCGTGGCTGTTCACGATTCTTCGCAACCAGTTCTACTCCGAACGCAGGCGGGCCTGGCGCCAGACGCCGTGGGACGCTGACGCTGCCGAGCGGATCGCAGGCAATAATGGAGGGCAGGCGTGGGCGGCGGAACTGTCCGACATGGCACGTGCGTTGAGAACTCTGCCGTCCGAACAGCGCGAAGCGCTCATTCTCGTAGGTGCCGGCGGCTTTGCCTATGAAGAAGCGGCAAAGATCAGCAACTGCGCCGTCGGCACGGTAAAGAGCCGAGTTGCGCGCGCCAGAAAAGCTTTGCTCGCCCTCCTGGAAGGCGACCAGAAACTGCCGACTTCCAACCGACCAACACAAGGAGATGCCGCCCGTGAAATCATGGCGCAGTTGGATCGCCTCGCGCCCGACGACGGACCCGACTCTTCCGACCGCCGATCCAAAGGATCTGCTTTATGAGCATAGCTGGTCGCTGCGCGTCAGGCTCCTGCTATTCGTAACGGTCGCGCTGTTGCCGATTGCCATTTTCAGCATTCTGCAGGGTATCGAGCGCGCACAAGCCGATGTCGCATCCATCCACGAAAGGCTGATCACATCGGCGCAGAATGCGGCGAGCGACGAGGAGAACGTTCTCGCGTCTGCCGAGCAGATTGCACGGGCAATATCCAACATAAGGGCGGTGCGCTACGCGGCGCCCGGCTGTGACACCTACCTCAGCGATGCGTTGATCGGAGTTGCCTATTTCAGCAATTTGGCGCGACTCGACAAAAACGGAGTGGTGGTCTGTTCGGCACTTCCGACGGCCAACGGAACAAGCGCCGGGGCACTTCCCATCTTCAAGATTGCAAGCCACTCGCGCGAATTTGTCGTGAGCAACGAGATCCAGAGCCCCGTGCTTCACCGGCCGGTCGTCGCCGGTATGCTTCCCCTGTATGACGCGTCCGACAGGTTCGACGGCACGCTCACGATCGCGCTCGATATCAACTGGCTGGAACGCATCGTCAAATCGAGTGATGTCTCGGACGGCGCAGTGGTGTTCGTCTACGATTCGCGCGGCCACGTCCTCGCGGCCAGCGACCCCGCGGTCGCCGGCGCGCTCGCAAACCACTCCAAGCCGGGCGATGCCGACGGCATTTTGCGCTACGGCCACGACCAGAACGGCACCGACTGGACCTTTGCATCGGCGCCATTGCGCGGCGGCAGCATGTCGGTCGCCTTCGCCATGCGCCGTTCGAGTCTGTTCGGAGCAACATACCTCCACGTCGGCGCAGACTTCCTGATGCCAATCATCATGATCGGCCTTGCGTGGGCCGGAATCTGGTTCGCGGCCGAAAATGTGGTGACGCGCTGGATCTCCTACCTGCGCCGGTTTTCAGCCGCCTACAGAAGCGGACACTACGCCGTCCGGCCGCAGCTCGAGGGCGCACCACGGGAATTTCGCTCGCTCGGCGAGGGCCTCGCGGAGATGGCTGCGTCAATCCAGGACCGCGACCGCCGTCTGCGCGATGCCCTGGAACAGAAATCCATCCTGATCCGCGAAATCCATCACCGCGTGAAGAACAATCTGCAGATCGTCATGAGCCTGCTGAGCCTTCAGGCCGGGCGTTTGCGCGACCGGTCGGCCCGCGATGCTCTCATGCAGGCACAGGTCCGTATCAACGCGCTGGCGCTGGTTCACCGCATACTTCACGAGATCGA
>Ga0265313_10002519_pt1 | contig 15742 bp, 13 predicted proteins | sample 4123metaG_FD_203122 | JGI IMG/M metagenome (GOLD analysis project Ga0265313, IMG submission 203122) | Rhizosphere microbial communities from Carex aquatilis grown in University of Washington, Seatle, WA, United States - 4-1-23 metaG | ecosystem: Host-associated > Plants > Roots > Rhizosphere >...
CTCGTGGATGGCCTGGCGTCCACCCTCCTCACGGAAGTCCGCGACGCGAATCAGGGAGTCGTCTACCGGCAGCCCCGCCCGCTCGAGCGCCATCCGGTAGCCCAGGAGTCGTTCGGAGCCGGTCGTGGTCGTCAACGGCCCGCTGATGCACGCGATCCGTCGGTACCCGTTTGCGAGTAGGTGCTCGACTGCCTGCGTCGCTCCGGCGATGTTGTCGGCGACGACCGTGTCGGCCTGCGTCCCGGGAAGCTTCCGGTCGACCAGGACGACGTGGATGCCGGCATCCAGCAGCGGCTGCAGATCCGTGGCTGCGCCGGAAGGGGTCAAGATGACGCCGGCGACGTTCTCGGCGACGGCGAGTTGCAGATACCCCGCCTCCTTCGCCGGGTCCTCGTCGGCGTTGCAGAGAAACATCGAGTACTCGGACTCGTGCGCACCGTCCTCGACGCCACGCACGAGATCGGCGAAGAACGGGCCCGTCCGGATGTCCGAGATGACGAGTGCCCAGACGCGGTTGTGACGGAGCCGGAGGCTTCGTGCCACCCGGTTCGGGCTGTAGTTCAACTTCTTCGCGGCCCGAGTGACCCTCGCCGCCAGCACAGGATCCACATTGCTCTTCCCGTTCAAGACGCGGGAGACAGTGGAGATCGAGACTCCCGCGATGCGCGCGACGTCGACGATCGTCGTCACCGCAGCCTCCTCGGAGCTCTTCTCCGGCTCTGCGAGTGGCCGCGCAGGGTGACTTGACACAAGCTCGTCACGGGAGATAGCCTACCACGAGGTAACGTTTTCTCGCAACCGGCGAGCACTGATGACGGATCCAACAGGCTGGCGCGTGTCTCCAATGTGCCCTTCCATCCAGGAAAAACCAGCTTGTCGTGCATTTACACGCGAGAGTCGTGCAACCAGCCTGGGACACCACTTCGCGCCGTATCTAGCAAAGGTTTCCTCGGCATCTTCGCGGTCTGCGGGATCGATCCCAGCCGACCGGCCAGCCAGTGGCGAGCCAGATGCAGCCTAGTGGAGGCGGAACCGGAGCGGCTGCGCGCAAGCGCGGCCTGGGCGTCGATCCCGATCAGGTGCCCAAGCGCACGCTCGCGAGCGGCGCGGTCATGCCGGCCATCGGCCTTGGAACGTTCGGCTCCGACCATGTCGGGGCGGAGGACATCGCGAGCGCCGTGCGCGGAGCGTTCGACATCGGCTATCGGCACTTCGACTGCGCGTCTGTCTACGGCAACGAGGCTGCGATCGGACGCTCTCTGAGCCGGTTGCCCCGGGAAGAGATCTGGGTCACGTCCAAGCTCTGGAACGACATGCACGCTCCGGATGACGTGCATGCGGCCTGCAGGCAGTCCCTGACCGACCTTCGGCTGGACTACCTGGACCTGTACGTCGTTCATTGGCCGTTCCCGAACGCTCACCCCCCCGGATGCGACGTGACAACGCGGGCGCCCAACGCGCGCCCGTACGTCCACGACGAGTTCGTGGAGACCTGGCAGAAAATGGAGGAGTTGGTGGACCTGGGATTGGTCCGCCACATCGGCACATCGAACATGACGATCCCGAAGCTCCGGCCTCTCCTCGCCGACGCGCGCATTCGGCCGGTCGCCAACGAGATGGAGCTGCACCCGCATTTTCAGCAGCCCGAGCTCTTCGCTTACCTGAATGTGCAGAAGATCACGCCGATCGCATTCTGCCCCCTCGGCTCGCCGGCGCGGCCGGAGCGTGATCGTGCTCCCGAGGACACAGTCGATATCGAGGATCCGGTGGTCGTGTCGATCGCCCGCGCTCACGGAATTCACCCGGCTCCACTCTGCTTGAAGTGGGCGGTGCAGAGGGGCCAGATCCCGATTCCGTTCTCGACCAACCCCGGTCACTACCGGGTGAACCTGGAGGCGGTCGTCGGCGACTGGCTCTCGGACGAAGAGATATGGGCGATCGAGAACATCAACAAAGGATGCCGACTGATCAAGGGCCAGGTCTTCCTCTGGAGGGACGGGCAATCGTGGGAGGACATCTGGGATGTCAACGGGACCATCGCGCAATGACGAGCGCGAGCGCCGGAAGGAGATGAGCACCGAGATGAACGGCAACCCGGTCCGTAGGCGCGTGTTGATGAGCGCTCCCGGCTGCGTCGAGGTGGTCACCGAGGCGGCGCCGACCCTCGAGCGGGACGACGCGCTCGTGCAGCTGTTGCTCGCCGGAGTCTGTGGATCTGACAAAGCAGCGCTCCACGGTGAGCACGCCTTCATGGGGCCGCCCTATTACCCTGGCCATGAGGTCGTCGGCGTCGTGATTGCGGTCGGCGGCGACGTGGGCACGGTCAGCGTGGGCGACCGCGTGACCGTCGAGCCAACGATTCCCTGCGGTCACTGCAAGTCGTGCCTCGGCAATGTCGACAACCTCTGTGAGGAGCTGGGGTTCTTTGGCTGCGGCTACCGGGAAGGCGCAATGGCGGACGTCTTTTCCGTTCCCGCTTCGCGGCTCCACAAGATCCCCGCCGATTTCACCGACCTGCAGGCGGTGCTCGTCGAGCCTGTGGCGACTGGCGTTCACGCGGTGCGCATGGCAGGCGACCTGAGCGGCAAGGCTGTTGCGGTACTCGGGTCGGGAACCATCGGTCTTCTGACGATGATCGCGGCGCGCGAAGCCGGCGCACGAAGGATCGTGAGTACGGACTTCATGGCTACGAAGCGCGAGCTGGCCCTTGAGCTGGGTGCGGACGCCGTTGTGGACGCCGCTGCGGCTGATCTCGCAGGCGAGCTTCGGGCGGCGCTCGGCGAGAGCGGCGACGTTGTCTTCGACTGCGTGGCGAACCAGCAGACGGTGCCGGAAGCGATCAAGATCGCAATAAAGGGCGGCACGGTCATGGTGGTGGGAGGTGCGCGCAAGCCGATCACGATCGATCTGCCCGTGGTGCAGGAGTTCCAGGTGCGCGTCCAAGGCGTCACGACGTACCGCGCCGAGGACTTCCGTGACGCGATGAGCCTGCTCGAACGGGGAGTCGTCGACGCGGACCGGTTCGTGACGGCGACGTTCCCTCTGGCGCGCGCCGATGAGGCGTTCGCAGCCCTCGACGCTGGGCACGAGGTCAAGATCCTCGTTGCCGCCGAGTAGGGAGGTCAGGCGTGCTCCGTCGAGGGATCATCCACGCTCAGCTCGCCGCGGCGCTTGCCGGTCTGCGCCACACGGACGTCTTCGCCATCAGCGACTCCGGTTTCCCGACGGCACGCGGGGTCGAGGTCATCGACCTGGCAGTCGTCTACGGTGTGCCGTCGTTCGACTCGGTCCTCGCTGCCGTGACCGCCGAGGTTGTGGTGGAGAAGGCGACCATGGCGAAGGAGACCAACCGGCAGAACGCCCCTCAGGCAAATCGGATTCGCGCGTACTTCCCGGACGTGGTCGAGGTGAGCCACGAGGAGCTCAAGTTGATGGCCGCTTCGGCGCAGTTCGTCGTGCGCACCGGCGAAGCTACTCCGTATTCGAATGTGGTTCTGCAAACGGGCGTGGCTTACGGGTGAGGATGGGCGACCCCTGAGCGGCTGTTCAGGGAGCCCGTCCGATCCGCGCTCGCCCTCCACCGACCCTCGACGATGATGGCATCGACGACAGGCGCATACGCGACCACGCTCTCCCGTTTCGAGCTCGGAGACATGGTGGTGGAGTACGTGCTGGCAGCCGACCAGAGCGTGGGGCTTCGCGCATTCCCGGCCTCCAGGTCGGAGCAGGTCGTGACTCGCCGCGAGTTCCTCGAGACGCACGAGATCGAGCTCCTGCCGGAGTTCATGCGGCCGATCCGTGCCTGGGTCGTCGAGCCGCTTGTGCAGGTGAAGCTCGCCGGCGACGCGATCGACGGATTCAGCCAGGGCCGGACGATGCGCAACAGCGAGACGCTCGCAAGCCTGCGCTACGCGGGACAGGAGGTGACGCAGTCGGCGGACGCGGTTCGGATCGTCACGACGGTGCGCTCCGACCGCGGCTATGCGTGCGAGCATCGGCTGCGCTACCGGGAAGGCGACGTCGCGCTCACGATCGACACCGCGTTCCTCAACGAGGGCGAGCGATCGCTCTCGCTCGAGCTCCTCGCGAGCTTTGCGCTGTCGGGCCTGACACCGTTCGCGGTCGACGATGCGCCCGATCGACTCCACGTTCACCGCTTCCGCAGCACGTGGAGCGCCGAGGCGAGACATGTCTGCGAATCAGTCGAGGCTCTGAGCCTCGAGCGCTCGTGGTCGGGTCACGGCGTTCGCGCCGAGCGCTTCGGTCAGGTCGGCTCGATGCCGGTGCGCGGCTGGTTTCCGTTCCTCGCGCTCGAGGATCGTGCAGCGGGCGTCTTCTGGGGCGCGCAACTTGCTTGGGCGGGCTCGTGGCAGATGGAGGTGTATCGCCGCGACGACCAGCTGACGCTGTCCGGTGGCGTTGCCGACCGCGAGTTCGGACACTGGCTGAGGGTCGTGGCGCCGGGCGAGTCGGTGTCGAGCCCGCCCGCTGTCCTCTCAACCGTCGTGGGCGATCTCGACGATCTCTGTCAGCGCCTGACGGCCATGCAACGTCCTGCTGCCGAGCGCGTTCCGGCTGCGGAAGCCTCGCTGCCGGTCGCGTTCAACGAGTTCTGCACGACCTGGGGGAACCCGAGCCACGCGCGAACGGTCGCGCTTGCGCGTCGACTGCGAGGCGCCGGCGTTCGCTACCTCGTGATCGACGCGGGCTGGTACGAGTCCGAAGGCGCGAGCTGGGAGCGCTCGCAGGGCGAGTGGATCGTGAGTGAACGCCTGTTCCCGCAGGGAATCGGCGCGACCGCAGTGGCGATCCGCGAGGAGGGGCTGATCCCAGGGCTTTGGTTCGAGTTCGAGGTCGTGGGCGAGGAGTCGCCCCAGTTCGGGCTGACGGAGCACCTCCTGCACCGAGACGGCATGCCGATCACCGCGGGACGCCGGCGCTTCTGGGACTTCCGTGACCCGTGGGTGCGCGAGTACCTCCGCGAACGGGTCGTCGGTCTCGTGCGAGACGCAGGGTTCGGCTACATCAAGGTCGACTACAACGAGACGCTCGGGATCGGCGTCGACGGCTCGGAGTCGCTCGGACAAGGCCTGCTCGAGCACGTCCAGGCAGTGCAGGACTTCTTCCGCGAGCTGCACGCTTCGCTCCCGGAGCTCGTGATCGAAGTCTGCTCGTCCGGCGGCCACCGGCTCGAGCCCTCGATGCTCGAGCTGGCGAGCATGGGCTCGTTCTCGGACGCGCACGAGGCGCTCGAGATCCCGATCATTGCCGCGAACCTCCAGCGCCTGATGCTCCCGCGGCAGTCCCAGATCTGGGCCGTGCTGCACCCGGAGGACTCAGACCGGCGCCTCGGCTACTCGCTCGCCGCCGGGTTCCTCGGCCGGCTCTGCCTCTCAGGCGCGATCGACGAGCTCAGCGACGAGCAATGGGAGCTCGTGCGCGAGGCGATCGACCTCTACCGGCGCGCCGCCCCGATCATCAAGGACGGAAGAAGCCGCGTCCACGCTCAGCTCGGGCCCTCGTGGCGACATCCGCACGGGGCCCAGGCGGTCGTTCGCGTCGCGGACGCCGGCGACCAGGCGCTCGCGGTCGTTCACTCGTTCGCGACGCCGCCGCGCGAGCTCGTCGTGCCGCTTCCCGCCGGGGAGTGGCAGCTCGCCGGAACGTTTGCTCCATCGGCTCCCGCGTTCGACTTGAGCTCGGGCGAGTTGCGCTTGGAGTTGGAGCGCGAGTTCGAAGGCTCGGTCCTGCTCCTCGCGCGCAACTCGGGGGCGAGACTCCACGACATGCCACCCGGACAAGAAGACGTCCTCGAAAGCTAAGGAGAGGGAATTGGCGACGTTTGTTGGTAGTGAGAGCGGCTTTACGGTGTTTGAGGGTGGGGAGGTCGTTCGGGTTGAGGCGTGGGGGGAGAGCGGGGCTCGGGTGCGTTCGTGTTTTGGGGGGGCGGTCTCGGAGACGCCTGGTAGTGCGTTGCTCGAGGCTGGGGCGAGTGGTGTTGAGGTGGAGATCAGTGAGGATGGTGCGCGGCTTTGTAATGGCGATTTGGTTGTTGAGGTGCGGGAGAATCGTGAGGAGCGGTTCGTTGGTTTTCCGCCGTTGCTGCGGTTTCTTCGTGCGGATGGTGAGGTGTTGTTTGCGGAGAGTGTTCCGCATTTCACCTCGCCTGCTCAGCGGCGCTACCGGCAGGGTGGTGGCGATCTTTCTGCCTGTGAGGTGACCTTTGACGCCTATCCGGGGGAGCGGTTTTTCGGGCTTGGCCAGCATCAGCATGGCCTGCTGGATCAGAAGGGGGCCGTCATCGACCTCGTCCAGCGCAATACCGAGGTTTCGGTGCCGTTTGTTCTGTCCAGCCGCGGCTATGGGCTTTTGTGGAACATGCCGGGGGTCGGCCGGGTCGAGTTGGGTGTCAACCGGACGCGCTGGGCTGCCGATGCGGCCCGCCAGATCGACTATTGGGTGACGACGGGCTCGACGCCGGCCGAGATCGTCAGCCGCTATGTGCAGGCGACGGGGTTGCCGCCGATGCTGCCGGGGTGGGCGTCGGGGTTTTGGCAGTCGAAGTTGCGCTACCGCACCCAGGAAGAGCTGCTCGAGGTCGCGCGTGAGTACAAGCGGCGCGGGTTGCCGCTCTCGGTGATCGTCTGCGACTACTTCCACTGGACGCGCCAGGGTGAGTGGAGGTTCGACCCGGCGGAGTGGCCGGATCCCCAGGCGATGGTCGATGAGCTGCGTGAGCTTGGTGCCGAGTTGATGGTCTCGGTCTGGCCGACGGTCAACACCAGCAGCGACACCTACGCCGAGATGGACCGGCGTGGTCTTTTGGTTCGCAACGGGGCCGGGTTGCCGTTGCACCTTGCGTTTTGGGACAAGGGCAGCGACGACCAGGTCTTCATGCGCTTCTACGACTCGACCAACCCGGAAGCGCGCCGCTACATCTGGGAGAAGGCGACTGAGGGCTATGGCCGCTACGGCATCAAGGCCTTCTGGCTGGATGCCTGCGAGCCGGAGATCCTCGCCGACAACGCCGAGCAGGCCCAGTACTTCGCCGGCCAAGGCTCGGAGGTGCAGGGCATCTACCCGCGCGAGCATGCCCGCGGCTTCTATGAGGGGCTCCGGGCAAGCGGCGAGGACGAGGTGCTCTTGCTCTGCCGCTCGGCCTGGGCGGGCAGCCAACGCTACGGCGCCGCTGTCTGGTCAGGCGACATCGAGTCCACCTTCGAAGCTTTGGCGGCGCAAGTGAAGGCCGGCCTCAACATGGGCATCTCCGGGATCCCCTGGTGGACGACCGACATCGGCGGCTTCCGAAACGGCGATCCGACCACCGAGTACTTCCGCGAGCTGATCGTGCGCTGGTTCCAGTTCGCCGTCTTCTGCCCGCTCTTCCGCCTGCACGGCGTCCGCGAGCCCGGCCCGCTCGTCGGCGCCGGCCAAACCGGCGCCCCCAACGAAGTCTGGTCGTTCGGCGAAGAAGCCTACGAGCTGATCCGCGAACAGCTCGCACTACGCGAACGGCTCCGCCCCTACGTGATGGAACAAATGGCAACAGCCGCCAGCAGCGGCCTGCCACCGATGCGCGCGCTCTTCCTCGAGTTCCCCGACGAACAACCAGCCTGGGCAATCAACGACCAATACATGTTCGGCCCCGACATCCTCGTCGCCCCGATCACAACACAAGGCACACGCCAACGCGACGTCTACCTCCCCCAAGGCGCCACCTGGCTCGACGCCTGGACCGGACAACCCATCCCACACAACGGCTGGATCACAGCAGCCGCACCCCTCCAACACATCCCCGCCTACCTCCGAGCAGACGGCAACCTCACAACCCTCGCAGCAACGTAGTGTTGCTCTGCGCCGACGCTGCCCCGTAACTGCGATTCGCGCGCCGACCGGCGCAAACCAAGGAGAGTCCCGTGACTGAGCCATTCTTCGACGACATTCGTATTCCGTATGCAAGCGCCCGCTCGTCGGATGCACTTGCCTTCAAGGTGTACGACCCGGATCTCGACGTCCTCGGGAGACGAATGGAGGACTGGCTTCGGATCAGCGTCGCCTACTGGCACTCCTTCGCGTGGGACGGCCGCGACATGTTCGGCGTCGGGACTCTGGACCGTCCGTGGAGTGAGACAACGCTCGATCCGATGGATGCCGCTCGCTTGAAGATGAGCGCCGCGTTCGAGTTCGTCCAGAAGCTGGGCGTGCCGTTCTACTGCTTCCACGACCTGGACGTCGCGCCGCAGGGTGCGAGCTTCCGAGAGTTCAAGGCCAATCTGGAGGAGCTCGTCGACGACGCGCTCGGCTACCAGGAGCGAACCGGCGCGCGCTTGCTCTGGGGCACGGCCAACATGTTCTCGAACCCTCGCTACCAGGCGGGAGCGGCGACCAACCCGGACCCCGCCGTCTTCGCATACGCGGCGGCGCAGGTCACGAACATGCTCGCCGTCACGAAGCGCCTGGGCGGAGCGAACTACGTGCTCTGGGGCGGCCGCGAAGGGTACGACTCGTTGCTCAACACGGACCTGCGTCGCGAGGGCGAGCAGCTGGCTCGGTTTCTCCACCTCGTCGTGGAGGAGAAGCATCGGATCGGGTTCGAGGGGCAGCTGCTCGTCGAGCCGAAGCCCATGGAGCCCACCAAGCACCAGTACGACTACGACGTCGCCGTCGTCCACGGCTTCCTCGTCCGGCACGGGCTCGAGAGCGAATTCAAGGTCAACATCGAGGCGAACCACGCAACACTCGCCGGGCACTCGTTCCATCACGAGGTGGCCTACGCGACCGCGCACGGGCTCCTCGGTTCGATCGACGCCAACCGCGGCGACCCTCAGAACGGCTGGGACACCGACCAGTTCCCCAACTCGGTCGAGGATCTCGTCATGCCGCTCTACGAGATCGTCCAGGCCGGCGGTCTCGGCAGTGGCGGATTCAACTTCGACGCCAAGCTCCGCCGCCAGTCGATCGACAGGACGGATCTCTTTCATGCTCACATCGGCGGGATCGACACGCTCGCGCGCGCCCTGCTCGTCGCAGCGAAGCTGCATGACGAAGGGACGCTCACGACGATGAAGACCGAACGATACGAAGGCTGGGACAGCTCGCTCGGCCGCGATGTCATGAACGGCTCGGTTTCGCTCGCCGGTCTCGCCGAGCGCGTCGAGTCGGGCGACCTCGACCCGCATCCGGTTTCCGGGCGTCAGGAGCTTTACGAGAACGTCGTGAACGCAGCGCTCTGGAACACACGGTAGAGCTGGGCGCTCCGTGTCATCGGAGCGTTTTGTGACGAGATGATGATGAGTGAGTGAGAGATGAGTGGAGCGTATCGGGATCGAACCGATGACCTCCGCCTTGCAAAGGCGGCGCTCTCCCAGCTGAGCTAACGCCCCGAAGCGCACGCAGTGTAGCTCGGCGCGCGGGCGGCGAATGCGCCTCCAACGTAGGGGCTACCCGTAGCTCGCCCCTTTCACGATGCGGGCTTTGCCGCACTTGTGCCCCGCGGTCGCCCCGATGCTCGTTCTCCGCAGGGCCACGAGCATCCAAGCCAATACGTGGACCACCGAAAGGGGCATACCGTGAGAAAGCTTTCGATCTTGGTTGTCGCACTGCTCGCCTTGGCCATTGCCTCGGCAGCCGCGACCGCCGTGAAGAAGCCGATCGCGTTCACCGGGAAATACTCGGGGACCGCGACGACACAGGCGGCGGACAACGTCGTCACCATCAATGCGAACGGCACGGGCTCGGGCTCCCTCATCGGCGCCGGGAAGGTCACCGGAGCCGGCAAGGGCGACAGCTCCGTCCAGCCGTGTGTGCCGTTCACCGGCACCGGCAAGGTCTCCGGCCCGAAGGGCACGCTGATCTTCAAGGTCAATCCGGGCTCGAGTGGCTGCGGAGACGAAGCCGGCCAGGAGTTCAGCGTTTCCGGGAAGGCAACCGTCCTCAAGGGCACCGGCCTGCTCGCCAAGCGGAAGGGAACCCTGCGCATGTCGGGCACCTACGACCGCTCGAGCGGCGCCTTCACGGTCAAGTTCACCGGGAGCCTGACGGCGTGATCGCCGTGCGTCCCACGAGTCCTCTAGGAGGAGCAATGAGAAAGTTCCTGACGATCGGCGTCGCGCTGGTCGCGTTTGCAACGCTTGGGACGACGGCATTTGCAGCCGCACCGACCCCGGCTCCGTTCCCCGCCGCGACGGCCGGCGCGGTGTTCGTCGCCGCGCAGACCGTCACCTCGACCGGAGCGATGCAGAGCCAGTTCGCGCCCGGCTCGAGCGTCATCTTCCGCGCGTACGCGGTCGACTCGAAGGCGAAGAAGGTCGTCGCGGCGAAGGACGTCAAGTTCTTCTACGTTGCGATCCCGAACCAGCCGTCGGTCAAGCTGACGTACAACCCGAAGGCGCCCGGCGCGAGTGGCCGGATGGATTGGACGGGGACGTGGACGGTTCCGGCCGACTATCCCACGGGTCTCGTTCCGTTCAAGGTGCTCGTCAAGACGCAGTCCAAGCGGGTTGGTCAGTTCGTGCAGATGCCGGTTGCGACCGCGCAGCTGACGATCAGCACGACCCCGCTGCTGTCGCCCGGTAATGGCCCTGCAGTCATCGCAGCGCCTGCCGTCTCCGACACCTCGGTCTCGCTCTACATGGACACCGTCAACGGCACTCAGCCGGTCGGAGCGCCCAAGCGCGCCGTCGGTTGCTCGCAGACGAACGTCTACAAGCGCGGCGAGCAGGTTGTCGTCCGTGTGTGGGGCTTCGACCTCTCCACTGGCTCGACGCTCTCGACCGACAACGTCGACACCGCCACCTACACGATCGCAGGCCAGGCCGCTGCGCCGCTCAACTACAGCGCCCACGGTGCTGCTGGGGCCCAGGTCTTCTTCTGGTCTGCCCCGTGGATCGTTCCGCCCACGTTCCCGCTCGGTGACGTGACGATTCAGGTCACGTTCAAGACCGTTGCCGGCAAGACGGGGACCTTCGACTACCCCATCACGATCATCCCGTAAGGGATCGATCGCAAGCAGGAAGGGACCACCTACACCATGACCATCACCCTCAAGCGCGTCGTCGGCATCGCCTTCGCAGTCACTGCGTTGGTCGTGCCCGCGTCCGCCTTCGCCACCCCGGCACCGGTGCAAGCACCGGCGATCCCGGGTGTCGCGGCACTGCCGGGACCGGTCGTCAATCCCGGCCAGCCCGCAGCGACCATGGGCACGCTCACCACCGCGCCCGACATCGCAGTTGCAGGAACAAAGACCACCATCTCCGGCACCGGTCTCCAGCCGAACAAGACGGTCGAGCTCACCTGGGGCACCGCCACGGTCAACTGGGTGCTCGATGCACGCCCCGACAGCGTCGACTACATGGGCCGCCAGGCGACGAAGTTCACCGTTCTGCTCGCCACGGCACAGACTGACGCAACCGGCGCGTTCAGCGTCACGCTCGCCGCTCCGCACGACTTCGGCGGCCTGCACGACATCTACGCCGTCATCGACGGCCTCCAGGTTGCGAAGGGCGGCTTCCTGATCGCCCGCCACGCGACGATGACCCCGAAGAAAGGCCCGATCGGCACGCCGATCACGATCACGTACTCCGGCCTCGGCTCCTCGCTCTACGAGGGCTCGGTGGCGCTCAACTACGACAACAAGTTCGCCGGTCAGCTGACTGCGAACTGGACTCGCGGCGTGGCCGTCGCGCACATTCGTGCGTCAGGCCCCGTCGGCAAGCATGTGATCTACCTCGACGACTCCGTCACGTTCGGCTACATGAACATCCCGCAGTCGCCCAACCCCTGGGCGGTCAGCAAGAAGTTCATCTTCACCGTGACGAAGGACAACGGGCGCCCGGCCGCCGAGATCGACTGGCCGATGAACGTCGCGCCCACGATGTCCCCGACCACGACCCTGAATGCGGTCAAGTCGATCGCCGGCGCCACGACGGCAACGGCGTCGCTGAACGTCACGAGCGGCCAGATCCTCACGAAGGTTGACGTCTCCGCCGGTGGGCTCACGCCCAACGCGCCGGTCACCTTGCAGTGGGCCTCGGTCGTCGGCAACCGCGTGAACTGCACCGGCACCTGCTGGACGTTCACGACGACTCCGCTCGGCACGGCCACTGCCGCCGCCGACGGGACGCTGAAGACGAAGATCACCGTGCCCGACGGGCTCGGCGGCTGGCACGCGGTGCAGCTCGTTCAGGGCAGCACCACGACGGCCCAGGTGCCGTTCTTCGTGAAGCGCAGCTTCGCGAGTGCGCAGCCGATCTCCGATCTGACGCTCCACGACGGTCAGCACTTCACCGTTCACCTGAAGGGGCTCGGCTGGACGCAGCTCGACAACACGATCGCAGTCGACTACGACAACGCCTACATGGGTTATGGCTGTGGTTTCAACAGCCAGGGCGACACCGTGCTCGACATGGTCGCGACCGGTGCACCCGGTACGCATCTGATCGACATGTACCCGCTGCTCTACACGCAGTCCCCGTCGTACGCGAACACGCCTTACGGGATGATCCCGATGCTCTCGTACGCTTCCGACCTTCCCGGGCTCGCGCTCGGGTACCAGCTGCCGGCGATGCGCTTGGCGATCACGGTCGTCAAGTAGGTGGTCCCGGCACGTGGGGGAGCGGCGCTGCAGCGCCGCTCCCTCACGCCCTCTTTTGACCCGGTAGCCACCAGTTCCAGCGGCCGAGCACGGCCATCACCGACGGGACGAGGATCGCGCGCACGATCGTCGCGTCGAGCGTGACCGCGACAGCAAGGCCGAGGCCGAACTCGCGCAGGCCCTCGATCCGGCCGACGACGAACCCCGTGAACGCCGCGACCATGATCGCCGCGGCTGCTGTCACGATGCCGCCCGTCTGCTCGAGGCCGCGCGCGATGGCCGACGTGTCGTCCGCACCGGCGTCGTGCGCTTCGCGGATGCGCGAGACCATGAACACCTCGTAGTCCATCGAGAGCCCGAACAGTGCGGCGAAGAGGAACACAGGGATCCACGCCTCGATCGGATGGGTGAAGACGAGTGAGAGCACGCCGTAGGTGGCCGCGACCGAGAGCGCGTTCAGCACGAGCGCTTTCAGCGGGATCACCGCCGACCGGAAGGCGCGCAGCAGCACGAGGTACGTGAAGGCGAGCACGCAGAGGATCAGCCAGGGGAACGAGCCGTAGGTGCGCGAGACGAAGTCGACGCCCTGCGGCGGCGCACCGCCGGCATACACCTGCGCGCCGGCCGGGAACTGCGCCGCCGGGACCAGAGAGTTGCGCAGGTGCTGGACGAAGCTGCGCGTCGCCGCGTCACCCCACTGGTGCCGGTTCGCGACGATCACCTGCCGGTAGCGCCCGCCGTCGGCGACGTACGGCGGATGCTTGCCGCTCGCGACGACCAGCGTCTCCGGATCGTGCGCAAGCTCGCGCACGAGGCGCGCGGTCGCCGCCGCGCCGCCGTCGACGATCACGACGTGGGTCGGCGTGACGAGCCCGCCGCCGAGCGCGTCTCGCAACTCGTCGTATCCCTGCACCGACTCGGCCGACGACGGGATGCCCGTGAGCGAGCCCGGCGTCAGCTTCAGCATCAAAGCGGGCAGAGCGAGCGCGATCATCACGGCGGCGCCCGCGGCGAGAAACACCCGCGGCCGGCGCATGATCGACCGGGCGAGCCGGCTCCAGAACGCGCCCCCGCGTGCGCGGCCCGCGATCCGGTCCCCGAGCAGCGACAGGAGCGCCGGCTGCAGGGTCAGCGCAGCCACGACGGAGACGACCGGGATCAGAAGCCCGCCGATCCCCATCGAGCGAATGAACGGCACCGGCACGATCAGGAGCAGCCCGAGCCCGACCGCGACCGCGCCGCCCGAGAACGCCACCGCCCGGCCGGCCGTCGCGACCGTGCGCGCGACGGCGTCGTTGGGCGCGAGCCCGCGTCGCAGCTCCTCGCGGTACCGGTGCACGACGAGCAGCGAATAGTCGACGGCGAGCCCGAGGCCGATCAGCTCGACGAGGTTGCGCACATACGCGACCATCGAGATCTCGTGCGCCACGAGGTAGAGCAGCCCGAGGGTCGCCGCGATCGTGCAGCCTGCGACGACGAACGGGATCGCGACGGCGAGCGAGAAGCCGAAGACCGCGAGCAGGACGAGCAACGTGAGCGGGACGGCGATCGCCTCGCCTCGATGCAGGTCGGAGGTGAAGATCGGGTCGAGGTCGGCCTGAACGGCGGGCTGGCCGGTGACGAGCGCGCGCGGGCTGCCGCGCACGGCGCGCCGAAGCGCCCCTGTGTAGCGCTTCGCGTGCTGCAGGTCGAGCGACGTGCTCACGTCGGCGAAGACGACGTTCCCGGCCGTGTGCAATGCGCCGGGCTCGCCCGTCGGGACGACGCGGGCCGCCCGTGCGACGCGCGCCGCGACACCGCGCTTGCTGCGTGTCAGGAAGACGATCGTGAACGTGCCGTCGGGCCGCTCGCCGAAGTGCTGCTGGAGGATCTGCCGCGCCCGCTCCGAGTCGGTGCCAGGCACCGAGAACGAGTTCGCAAGGAGCGGCGAGAGGTGCGTCGACGCCAGGATCCCGACGACGAGCACCGCGAGCCAGGCACCGAGGACGAGCGCGCGGAAGCGGATGACACCTCGGGTCCAGCGCTCCAGCACAACGGGTATTTACCGATTCCTGAGCCGCTGCGGCGTTCTACGGTGGTGCTATGAGGATTCTCGCCGTCGTCGCAACGCTCTTTGCGGTCGCCGCCCCGTCGAAGACGATCCAGCTTGCGATCGTCCACACGGTGCAGGGCTGTCACATCTGGCAGACCGCTCACGCCCACGGTCCGGCGACCGCGCTCACGTTGAAGCACGGCGACAAGATCACCCTGCGGGTCTCCTGTCCGATGGACTTCCAGCTCGTCCAGATGAAGGGCCCGAAGCTCGTCCTCGGCGACCCGACGCTGCACACCGGCACGCAGCGGACGATCGCCTTCCCGAAGCGCGGCGTCTACGTGCTCGAGGCGACCAACCTCCAGAGCTCGGCCGACATGGGCCTGCAGACGCTCGGCCCCGACAACGGGCTCCGGCTGACCGTTACTGTCTCTTAGCGATGGCGAGAACCGGGAAGTTCTGGGGCATTCCGTACGACTGGCGGCTTCCGACCCGCGCGCGGATGAAGGCGCGCTGGTGGAACCCGGCCGAGCCGCGGCTCTTCACGCCGAGAGTGACCGGCTGGGGCTACGCGATCAATTTCGCCAGGCTGCTCGGGCGCAAGCCCAAGCCCTGAGCGTCGGTCCGAGATCCCCCGTCGCAATGAGGCGCCCCGGGCTCGGGGCGCCTCACCTCGGTGAGGACGGCCGCCTTAGGCGGCGCGCGAGAGCCGCTCGTCCTGGCGGGCCCTCTGGATGATCAGATCACGGTCGCCGTGCCGCAGCATGGCGCGTGCGTGGCGCTGCTCTTCCCAGAGCTGCGCGATCCGCTCCTCGAGGTCGAGATGCTCCGCTTTCAGCGTCGCGTCGTACCCCTCGGAGAGCGCGCGCATCACGTCAATCCGGCGCTCCGACAGATGATCGATCTCCTGTCTGATGTCGTTCAGCGTTCGCATACCCGATAGAACGCCACCGCCTACCTCGATATTCCTACGAGTATCCGAGCTCGTCCAGCCGGTCCTCGTCGATGCCGAAATAGTGCGCCAGCTCGTGGAGAACCGTGATCCTGATCTCCTCTTCCAGCTCCCGGGGATCCGGAAACGCGGCCGCCAGCGGCTTCCGGAAGATGGTGATCTTGTC
>Ga0265313_10002520_pt1 | contig 15741 bp, 11 predicted proteins | sample 4123metaG_FD_203122 | JGI IMG/M metagenome (GOLD analysis project Ga0265313, IMG submission 203122) | Rhizosphere microbial communities from Carex aquatilis grown in University of Washington, Seatle, WA, United States - 4-1-23 metaG | ecosystem: Host-associated > Plants > Roots > Rhizosphere >...
GTCGGCGGCGAGCGCGGCCGAAGCGGGGATGACGGCGAAGATCGTCCACCATGCGGTGGAGCGGACCAAGGCGCTTGCCAGCCCGGCCGAGGCGCGGCTGGTCAACGCCGTCGTGCGGAAGATGGCCGGGAGCCTGGCGGAGCAGAGGGCGCCCGGTCCGGTCGCCTCGGCCGCGGCGCTCGCCGAGTACTTCTCCCATCCCGAATGGCTCGTCGAAAGGTGGCTTGTCGAGTTCGGGGCGGGGCCCACGCGCAAGCTCCTCGAATGGAACCAGACGCCCTCGCCACTGCACGCGCGGTGGCGGGATCCCTCCCGCCCGCCGCCCGGGTGGCTCGAGCCGAGCGAGTGGAAGGGCTTCTACGTGGTGCCCTCGGGCCACTGGCACGAGATCGGACCGCTTCTGGGCGCCGGCTCGCTGTACCTCCAGGATCCGGGCACCCGCCTGGCGGTGGAGCTCCTCGGGCCGAGGCCCGGCGAGACGGTGCTCGACCTGTGTGCGGCGCCGGGGGGAAAGAGCCTCCTGATCGCGGACGCCCTCGGGTCGGGGCGTATCGTGGCCATGGACCTTCCCGCGTCCCGCATCGACCGGCTCAAGGAGAACCTCTCAAGGACCTCGGGGGTGGGGGCCGCGCTCGTCCAGGCGGACCTGCTGCAGGGCGCCGCGGCCGTCCTGAAGGAGCACGGGCTCCCGCTCCAGTACCCGGCCATATTGGTCGACGTGCCCTGCTCGAACACGGGCGTCATGCGCCACCGGGTCGACGTCAAGTGGAGGCTGCAGCAGGCGGACTTCCCGAAGCATGCGCGCCAGCAGGGCGCGCTCCTGCGCGCGGCCGCCGCGCTCCTGTGCCCGGGCGGGCGGCTGGTCTACTCCACCTGCAGCATCGACGCCGCGGAGAACGAGAAGGTCGTGGCCGCCTTCCTCGAGCGCAACCGCGGATTCAGCCTGAGGAAGCGTGTCGTTGCCGTCCCCTGGATGGATCGCCACGACGGTGCCGCGGCCTTCCTCATCGAGAAGACCGGAGCCCCCATCCCTCCCACGCAGACATGACCCAAGGACGCACGGCAATGGCCCTGCTCGCGGGCGCGCTCTCGGCACTGCCCGCGGCTTGCGGAGCGGCCGACAAGGACTGGCCCGAATACCTCGGGGGCGCGGACCGCAGCCACTATTCGCCGCTGCGCCAGATCAACGCGTCGAATGTCGGCCAGCTCAGGACGGCCTGGGTGTACCACACCGGCGCGTTCGGGCAGATGCAGTGCAACCCGATCATCGTGAAGGGGGTCCTCTACGGAGCCACGGGGACGAGCGAGGTGTTTGCCCTGAACGCGGCGAGCGGCAGGCCGATCTGGCGCTTCAGCGTCCCGGGCGCGCTCGACGTGGTGCTGGCGAACGACCGGGGTGTCACCTACTGGACGGACGGCAAGAGCGAGCGGATCCTGTGCACGGTCGACTCCTGGCTCTACGCCCTGGACGCGAGGACCGGCTCCGTGGTCAAGGACTTCGGGTCGGGGGGCCGCGCGAGCCTCAAGGCGGGCCTGGGCCCCCAGGCCCAGCAGAAATATGTCATGTCGACCACGCCGGGCACGCTCTACGGCGACCTGATCGTCATGCCGACCCGGGTGAGCGAGGACCAGGACGCCGCGCCCGGGTACATCCAGGCGTTCAACGTGCGCACGGGCACGCTCGCGTGGACGTTCGTCACGATCCCGTACCCGGACACCCCGGGCTACGAGACCTGGTCCAAGGACGCCTACAGGAACACCGACGTCGGTTCCGCGAACTGCTGGGCGGGCATGGCGATCGACCGCCGCCGGGGGATCCTCTACGTGCCGACCGGCTCCGCGGCCCCCGACTTCTGGGGCGGACACCGCCTCGGCAAGGACCTCTTCGCGGACAGCCTGCTCGCGCTCGACGCGGCCACGGGCCGGCTTCTCTGGTGCCAGCAGACCGTCCACCACGACATCTGGGACAGGGACCTGCCGTCGCCGCCGGTGCTCGCCAGGCTGCACCGCGGCGGGCGCGAGGTCGACGCCGTCGCCCAAACCACCAAGACCGGCTTCGTCTTCGTGTTCGACCGCGTCACCGGCGAGCCCCTGTTCCCGATCGAGGAGAGGCCGTTTCCTAAGTCGACGCTCGACGGCGAGGAGGCCTGGCCCACCCAGCCGGTCCCGACCCTGCCGAAACCCTACGCGCGGCAGAGCCTGACGGAGGCCGACATCAGCCCTTATGCGGAGAACCGCGGGGCGCTGCTCGCGCAGTTCCGCTCGGCCCGCACCGGCCTCTTCCAGCCGTTCGGGAAGTTCCCGACGATCCTCTTTCCGGGCTTCGACGGGGGCGGCGAGTGGGGGGGGCCCGCGGTCGACCCCGACGGCATCCTCTACGTCAACAGCACGAACATGGCCTGGATCGCCTCGATGAGCGACACGCCGAGGGAGGCGGACCTTGCGCTCATGAGCCCCGGCCGCAGGCACTACATGCAATACTGCGCCTCCTGCCACGGCCCGGAGCGCAGGGGCCTGCCGGCGGGGGGCATTCCGTCGCTTGTCGACGTCGGGGCCCGGCTGCGCCGCGAGGAGGTCCTCGGCCTGATCGGCACGGGCAGGAAGATGATGCCCGGCTTCACGACGCTCACGGGCGATGAGAGGGCCGCGATCGTGGGCTACCTCTTCGGCGAGCCGCAGCCGGCCTCCCCGGGCGGGCCCCCGGCCCCCGAGGGCCCGGCGCGCATCCCCTACCAGTTCGACGGGTACGACCGGTGGGTCGACAGCAAGGGCTACCCCGCCATCTCGCCCCCCTGGGGAACGCTCTCTGCGATCAACCTGAACACCGGCGACTACGTCTGGACCGCCACCCTGGGCGAGTTCAGGGAGCTGTCCGCCATGGGGATCCCCCCGACCGGCACCGAGAACTACGGGGGGCCGGTCGCGACCGCGGGGAACCTCCTCTTCATCGCGGCGACCAAGGACGGGATGATGCGGGCCTTCGACACGCGCACCGGAAGGGTGCTCTGGAAGACCGAGCTTCCGGCGGCGGCGTTCGCGACCCCGAGCACGTACGAGGTCGGGGGGAGGCAGTACGTGGTCGTCGCGTGCGGCGGGACGAAGCTCGGAACCGCGCCCGGCGACAGTTATGTCGCCTTTGCGCTGCCCTGAGGCGGCGCTAGGGGACGAGGGCGGCGACGCTCAGCGCCTTTGTCGAGCCGCTCGTGCCGTCGATGAACGTGAAGGCGATCTGGCCGGCCGTGGAGACCAGGCGCTCGTAGCGCGACGGATCCCAGGCGCCCACCGCCTCGCCGTTGATGCGGGACACCAGGTCGCCCGCACGGACGCCCGCCGCCGCCGCCGGCGAGCCCGGCACGACCCCGGCCACCTTCCAATAGGCGGGGGTCTTCCTGAAGCTCAGGCCCGTGCCGCGCAGCGGCGGGACCGCCAGGGCCTCGGCGGGGTCGTGCTGGAAGATCACCACGTTGTGGCGCTGGTCGAAGGTGATCGTGAAGTGGCAGAGGATCCCTCCGCCCAGGGAGGAGAGCTCATCGGTCAGCTCGCAGACAGGCTGCGGGATGTCAAAGGAGCCGAACCGCAGGACGCCCGCGAGGCGCCCCACCCTGGGGGTCCGGTCGCCGGCCAGGGTGCTGACCGCCGGGCCGGCGACCGGGCCGAAGGCGAACTCGGGCGACAGCCCGGCGGGGTTGATGTCGATCGCCGCGGCGCTCCCCGAGTCGATCAGTGCCGCGAACTCCCGGTCGCCGAGCCTCACCGGGATCAGCGGGATCTTGTCGCCATTGTTGAAGAGGATGGCCTCGCCCGGCAGGCCGTCGTCGGGCACGGTCGCGCGCAGCACGATCCGCTCGTTCGGGTAGTCGAGGGTGAGGGCCGTGTTGCGGAAGAGCGGGAATCCGAGGATGCCGTCGATCCTGACGCCGAACTGAGCGGAAAGGTCCGCGCAGTCGTACACGAGGGCCGGCACGAAGTCGAAGCGGGCGTCACCGAGCTGAAGGCGCCTGAGCGTGACGGGGTGCAGGAGGGCGTAGCCGCCGCCGGCCGACTTCACGCGCACCTGCGGCTCGTCGATCGGCGGCGAGCCCGGGGCCCTGTAGCGGCCGGCGATGTCGGGCGAGACGAGCGTCACGGACGACCCGGTGTCGATGACGAAGTGGTACGGGCCGAACTTGTCCCACTTGTCCTCGATGACGAGCACGTTGCCCACCAGGTGGCCGGGCAGGGTGACGGGCTTCGGGCCCACGTTCGTCACGCCCGGCTTCGGGGCCGTGCGCTGGACGCTGAAGCAGCCGGAGGCGAGGAGGCCTGCGACCGCTGCGAGAGCGACGAGCAGGCGCTTCATCACCGGACGGGCTTGGCCAGCCTCGCGCTGAGCGCGAGCGCGGCCACGACAAGCACGGCGGCCCCGACAAACACGGACTTCGAGTCGAACATGAAGTACACGGCGCCCGCCAGCATGGGCGTGAACGCCCGGGCGAGCGACCCGAGGGAGCGGAAGATCCCGAGGACGCGGCCCTGCTCGTCCTGGGACGAGTAGAGCGAGATGAGGCCCGTGGTCGAGGGGTTGACGAGCCCGGAGCCGGTCGCCAGGAAGACGATCCCGGCGTACATCATCCACGGCCGAACGCTCAGCCCGACGACCAGGAGCCCGACGCTGGTGGAGATGAGCCCGCCCGCGAGGACGGGGATCTCGTCGGCCTTCTTCAGGAGGATCCGCACGATGAATCCCTGGGTGACGATCGAGCAGACGCCGAGGAAGCCGAGCATGATCCCGTTCTGGCCCACCGTGTAGCCAAAGCGGTCGGCCGCCAGGTAGGTGAGCGTCGCCTCCATGGCCACGAAGGCCACGGCGTAGACGAAGGCGACGACGTTCGCGCGGCGCACGTCGGCGTTGTCGAGGTTGAGGATGGCGCGGATGGGGTTGCGCAGCCGGGTCTCGAGGGCGCCCGAGCGGGCGCTCTCGGGGAGCGTCTCCCGGAAGCTGCGGTGGACCCACGCCAGGTTCGCCAGGCAGAAGCCGAGCGACACGAGCGCCGGGACGGAATACGGGTTGATCCCGAAGCGCTCAAGCGAGGGAAGCGCCGCGAGGAGGTTGAACTGGGCGCAGACGGCGCCGAGGACGGGCCCGGTAACGAGCCCGAGGCCGAACGCCGCGCCGACGATGCCCATGGCCCGCGAGCGCTCCTTGCGCGTCGTCACGTCGGCGACCGCCGCCGTCGCGACCGAGAGGTTCCCGCCAAAGGCGCCGCCGACGATGCGCGAGAGCAGGAACATCCAGAACGAGCCGCTCACCACCCACATCGCGTAGCCGACGACGCTCCCGGCCACCGTCATCAGGAGGATGCCTCGCCGGCCCCGCCTGTCCGAGAGCGTGCCCCAGAAGGGCGCGAAGATGAACTGGAGGATGGAGTAGAAGGAGGTGAGGACGCCGCCGAAGAGGACGGCCGCGAACGCGTGGTCGCGCCCGAGCGCGTGGGCGACCGCCTCGCTCCTGGAGAGAAGCCAGCCGAGGAGCCCGGAGTTCCCGTCGATCCTCAGGTAATAGTCGACCAGGCTCGGGCCCAGCGGGAAGATGATCGAGAAGCCGATCAGGTCGATCAGGAGCGTCAGGAAGATGACGCCGAGCGAAAGCGGGCGTTCGGGCGCGGGGGTCCCCGCGGGAGGGGTCGTGGACGCGTCGGGCACGGTCAGACCCGGTACGGCAGCGGGAAGCGCGCGGTCAGGCTCACGGCGCGCGCCTTCACGGCCGCGACGGTCCCGGCCTCGGCGGACGTGCCGATCGAGCGCAGCACCTCGTCGATCATGGCGGCGACCTCGTCCATCTCGGGCTCCCGGAACCCGCGGGTCGTGACGGCCGGCGTCCCGAGCCGGATCCCGGAGGCCTGGAAGGGCGAGCGCGTCTCGAAGGGGACCGTGTTCTTGTTGCACGTGATGTTGGCCAGATCGAGCGTCTCCTGGGCCTTCTTCGCCGTGAGCTCGGGCAGGTTGGGCCTCAGGTCGGCGAGGATCAGGTGGTTGTCGGTCCCCCCGGAGACGACGCGGTACCCGCGGGCCGACATGGCGGCCGAGAGGGCGCGCGCGTTGCGGATGATCTGGCCGGAGTACTCCGTGAACTCGGGCTTGAAGCATTCGCCGAAGCAGACCGCCTTTGCGGCGATCACGTGCATGAGCGGGCCGCCCTGGGCGCCGGGAAACACGGCCGAGTCGATCGCCTTCGCATGGGCCGCCCTGCACAGGATCAGGCCCCCGCGGGGCCCGCGCAGCGTCTTGTGGGTCGTCGTGGTGACGAAGTCGGCGTGGGGGATCGGCGAGGGGTGGTGGCCGGTGACGATCAGGCCCGCGATGTGGGCCACGTCGGCGAAGAGCAGGGCGCCCGCGGCGCGCGCGATTTCGCCCATGCGCGCGAAGTCGATCACGCGCGAGTAGGCGCTCGCCCCGACCGTGATCATCTTCGGCCGCTCCCTGAGGGCGACCTCGGCCAGCTGGTCATAGTCAATCAGGTGGTTGTCCTCGCGCACCCCGTAGGCCACGACCTGGTAGAGCTTGCCGGAGAAGTTCGCCGGATTCCCGTGGGTCAGGTGGCCGCCGTGGCTAAGGTTCATGGCGAGGATCTTGTCGCCCGGCTGCAGCGACGACGTGTAGACGGCGAAGTTGGCCTGCGAGCCGGAGTGGGGCTGCACGTTGGCGTGCTCGGCCCCGAAGAGCCGCTTCGCCCGGTCGATCGCGAGCTGCTCGACCTTGTCGACGAATTCGCAGCCGCCGTACCACCGCCGCCCCGGATACCCCTCGGCATACTTGTTGGTGAGGACGCTTCCCTGCGCCTCCAGCACGGCCGGGTAGGTGAAGTTCTCCGAGGCGATCAGCTCGACGTGGCTCTGCTGGCGGGCGAGCTCGGCCGAGATGGCGGAGTAGATTTCCGGGTCGAGTTGCTTGAGGGGCGCGGTGTTCAGCATGGGAGGAAACGCAACGCTCGCGCAATCCGGGGCGGAGGCAAAACTTTTTCGCGCCGCGCGGGGGGGCGCCGCCGGGGGCCCGCCTAGCCCCCGGCGAGGACGTCGGCGGGGAGCTTCTGGAGGAACGCGACGATCGAGGGGATGGCGGCCACCATCTCGTCGCGGCTCGCCTCGTAGGCCGCCAGGTGCATGCCGTAGGGATCGGGTATCTCCATGTGCTCCTTGCTCCCGGTGAACTCCCGGAACAGGTGCAGCCGCTTCGGCGCCGGCTCGGCCGTCAGCTCGATCATGTCGCGGTGCGACTCGGTCATGCAGAGGACGAGGAGCGACCGGTCGAGGAGCTCCTGCGTCACCGGTCGGCTCACGTGGCCATTCAGGTCGATCCCGACCTTCTTCAGGGCGGCCACCGCGTTCGGGCTGGCGGGCTGGCCGGTGCGGCTGGCGACGCCCGCCGACAGCACCTTCAGGGAGCGCAGGGGTTCAGGCTGCGCCGCGAGCGCGTGCTGCAGGAGCGCGGCTCCCATCGGGCTTCGGCAGACGTTTCCCGTGCAGACCACTAGGATGTGTCCCGGTTCGGGCATCGAGCGGCAAAATGGGCACGGATCGCCCCAAAAGGCAAAGCCCTAAGTATCCGGCCGTAACGGCGCCTAGACCCGCTTCAAGGCGACCAGGCCCCGGTGCAGCTGCACGGCCCGCTGGAGCACCGCGTCCACCTGGGGCCTCGGGGGGAGGGCCTTGTCCGTCGGAACGTCGGGCGCGTCGCTGTCGGAAATGTGCTCCTTCTCGAGGTAGGCCTCGTCGATCCGCGGCTTGTCCGGGAAGTCCCTGAGGAGCGACTCGACGGGCGCGCCCGACTCGAGGGCGTCATAGGCCCGTCGGTCGCCTTCCGCCGTCACGCGCACCGCGATGTCCGGAGCCGTCCGGGCGCCCTCGGGGGCGAGGACGATGAGGCCGGGCGGGCCGTTGCCCGGCAGGGCGGCGAGGAGCGAGGACGCCGTCGCCGCATTCTCGAGGACGAAGATTGGCGTGTGGGTCGAGACGTTGAACTTCACCCAGGCCCGGAGCGTCGCGGCCTCGCCTTCGCCGGCCTTGGCGAAGCGCAGGTCGAGGATGCAGGCGCCGGGCCGCCCGGTGATGGGGGTGGAGGGCAGGTCCTGGGGAAGCTCGTGCACCCGGTAGTAGACGAGGCCCTGGCCCAGGTCGCGAACAAGGGCCCCGGCCTGGGCTGCGGGTGCCAGGACCGCGGCGGCGGCAAGGAGCGTGAGGAGGCGGGGAAGGGCGGTCACAGGCGGTGCAGTTGGCGGGCGCCGATGTCCCGGCGGTAATATTTTGACGCGCACCGGATCGAATCGCAAGCGGCGTAGGCGGCCGCCGCGGCGGCCTTGAGCGAGGCCCCGGTGGCGGTGACCCCGAGGACGCGTCCCCCCGACGTGACCAGCCGCCCGCCCGGGTCCCGCGAGGTTCCCGCGTGGAGGACCGTGACGGCGGGGGGCAGGGCGGAGGGAAGCTCGATCGGATCACCCGAGGGGTACGCGCCCGGGTACCCCTTGGCGCTGACGACGACGCAGATCGCGTGCTCCGGGCGCACCTCCAGCGCGAAGCCGGCAAGCGCGCCGGTCGCCGCGGCCCACAGCAGCCGCAGCAGGTCGGTGGCGAGCCTCGGCAGCACCGCCTGCGTCTCGGGGTCCCCGAAGCGCGTGTTGAACTCGAGCACCTTGGGGCCGTCCGCCGTGAGCATGATTCCGACGAAGAGCGTGCCGCGGAAGGCGATCCCCTCGGCGGCGATGGCCTCGACGGAGGGCCTGACGATGCGCCGCTCGATCTCGGAAAGGAGCGCCGGGGTGACGACCTCCGCAGGCGAATAGGCGCCCATCCCGCCGGTGTTGGGGCCCGTGTCAGCCTCGCCGATGCGCTTGTGGTCCTGGGAGGTCGGCAGGATGACGTAGTCGCGCCCGGAGACGACGACGAGGATCGAGGTCTCCTCCCCGACGAGGCAGTCCTCGATCAGGACCTGCCTGCCGCCCGACCCGAACCGGCCGCCGTCAATCATCTCGGCCACGGCCGCCTCCGCCTCGGCGCGCGTGGCGGCGACGACGACGCCCTTTCCCGCCGCCAGCCCGTCGGCCTTCACCACGATAGGCACGGGGCGCGCGCGCAGGTACCGGACCGCGGGGGCGGTTTCGCTGAAGAGGCCGGCCTCGGCCGTGGGGATCCCGTACTTGAGGAGCAGCTGCTTGGTGTACGTCTTTGAGGCCTCGAGCCTCGCGCCCGCGGCCGTCGGTCCGTAGACCGGGACTCCCGCCTCGGCGAGGCGGTCGGCGAGGCCGAGCACAAGGGGGACCTCGGGGCCCACGACCACGAAGTCCGCCCCCTCCCGGAGGGCCAGCTCGGCGAGGCCCGCGACGTCGTCGGCCCTTACGGGGAAGCACGCGGCGTCGGCCGCGATCCCCGCGTTGCCGGGCGCGCACAGCATCCGCGGCCGCGCGGGCGAGGCCGCGAGGGCCCGGACGAGGGCGTGCTCGCGCCCGCCGGAGCCCACCACGAGAACGGAGCGGGGTAGGTCGGGCGGCTTCAAAGGACCTGGAGCTTCTTGCGGTAGAACGCGACGACCTCGGCCGGGTCGTCCGAGAAGAGGATGTAGTCGGCCATCCAGGCCGGCGCCCGCCCGGTGCGGATCATCTCCTTGATCTGGCGCCGAAGGTCGGACCAGTACTTCGAGTTGAAGAAGACGTAGGGGACCCGCGGCCGTATGCCGAGCTTCAGGTTGCACAGCTCGATGCCGATCTCCTCCAGGGTGCCCACGCCTCCCACGTTGAAGATGCAGAAGTCGGCAACCTCGAACCACTTCTGGCGGAAGTGACGGGAAACCTCCTGGAACGTGTTGAAGAAGTCGACCCCGAGCTCGGGCGGCTGGGCCTCGAGTTCGAGGAAACAGGCGCCCGTGAGCATGCCGCTGCTGCGGGCCTGGTCCGTGGCCAGGCGCATGACGCCGCCGCCCCCTCCGGTCAGGACGCCAAGGTTCGGGCCGATGAAGGACGAGAGCTGCGCCACGAGCCCCGAGATCCGGTCGGTGTCGGCCCTCTCGAGGCCGACGGCCGAGCCGTAGAAGGCAAGGATCGTGGTCTCCTGGAACCTGCGGCCCATCTCCTCGCGCACGAAGAAGCCGTGCTCCTTCTTGTACACGTGGAGGTAAAGATCCTTGGTCAGCTCGTCGTACCAGTAGATCTGGATGTTGACGGCCTCGAACGTGTCGATTCGGGCGTGGGCGTTGCTCGAGAGGAAGTAGCCGTGGGTGCGCGAGGCCTTCCTGAAGATGATGCGCCGGATCTTGATCTCGGGCACGCGGGTCAGCAGCTCGATCTGCTCGAGGAGGTCCGGGAAGTAGTCCATGACCAGGGTGTCGGCGTCCCTCGGCGCCGCGTCCATCGACTGGATCATGGTGCGGTGGCCGCAGGCCCCGCCGTTCTCCCCGAAGAGCCTCTTCACGTCCTCGGCGGTGCCCGCCTTGAGGCAAATCGAGCGGTTCTCCAACGCGGCGCTCTGCCCCTTCACGGAGATGCCCGTCTTCGGCCGGGCCTCGGCCGCGTCCTTCGCGGGGCGCTCGTCCATGCTGCGGAAGACCTCCTCGGCGGACCCGAGGAGCCGCTGGCGGCGGCGCACGAGGGAGTTGAACTCCGGGTCCTTCGCCTCGGGGGCCCGGAAGATCTCGACCGACACCATCGGGTTGACGACCGGGTGATCGCCCGTGTTGTAGATCTCCAGCATGATGTTCGTCCCGAAGGTCTTCACCGGATCGAGGAGCACGGCGCTCGTGTGGATGCCGAAATTGCCGGCGCCCTGGTTGAGCACGACATAGTGCTCCTTCAGGTACATGGAGCAGCTGGTGATGATGCCCGAGCGCGGGGCGATCGTGAGCGGTGAGGCGTCGTGGCGGAGCTGGACCTTGTCCAGGAAGCCGCGTCCCGCCGCGCCGCTGACGATCAGCTCGAAGTTGATGCGCTGGAGCCTGGGGCTCAGGGTGTAGCTGACCTGGTGGGGCGTCAGGAAGACCGACCCCTGGCGGTCGATGCTGATCGTGTTCGGGAGCTTGAGCCGGTTCTCCTTGATGGCGCTCCAGATCTCGTCGGAGGAGAGCTTCGCGACCGCGGGCGCATGGAAGAGGCGCCCCACGGGGACGCCCGAGCGCATGAGCTTCTTCCAGTAGCCCGAGTTGGGGAAGCTCGTGTCGAACATGTAGGCCTCGACGCCCAGGACGAGCCGGTTGCCGTCCACCTCGAGCGCGCCCTGCGTCTGCATCTCTATGCCGATGCGCGCCAGCGAGCTGCGCTCGGTGAACTTCAGCTCGCCGATGAGCGACTTCATGAACTCGAACTCGGCCGGGTTGCGCGGCCAGAAGGCGAGCGTCAGGGCGACGGTCTGCTCGTCCTTGTTCCTCACGGTCAGGATCTGGCCGTCCTGACTGGTCCAGAATTGCTCGGGGCTCATGATTGGAACCGCAAAGGCTGGCGGATCAGAGGGCGGGACTCAAGCGGCTAACGAAGGTTAAGATTTGCCAACGGCCCGCGGCGATGGCATGTGTCCTCCCCTCACTGCATGAACCTCCACATCCCTTCGAAGACCCTCATCCTCACCATCCTAGCTACATCGGCGGCCCTCGCCGAGGACGCCAAGGTGGCCGCGCCCGCACCCGCGCCTGCGGCGCAAACGCCCGCGACCGCCGTCGCGCCCGCGTACACGGATGCGCAGCTCCTCGAGGAGTTTGGCTGGTACATCGGCAAGCGCACCGGGCTTGCCGAGCTCGGGTTCAATGCCAAGGAGTCCGAGGAGACGGCGAAGGGCCTGCTGGCGTCGCTCAACGGCCTCGAGTCCCCTTACGAGATCCAGAAGATAGGGCCGGCGATGAGCGACTTCATCCAGAAGAAGCAGGCCGCGGTCCTCGAGACGATCAAGGGGAAGAACCAGGCCCAGGGGGCTGCGTTCTTCGAGAAGCTCAAGGGGAACAAAGACGTGGTCGAGCTGCCGAGCGGCCTGAGGTACGCGATCGTGAGCCCGGGCCTCGGCGTTGCGCCGAAGCCGACCGACACCGTCAAGGTGAACTACACCGGGACGCTTGTCGACGGGAGCGTCTTCGACAGCTCGGAGCGCCAGGGAAAGCCGATCGAGTTCGCCCTGGACAAGGTGATCCCGGGCTGGACGGAGGGCCTGCAGAAGATCGGCAAGGGCGGCAAGATCAAGCTCTTCGTCCCGCCGCAGCTCGGCTACGGCGACGACGGCCGCCCGGGCATCCCGCCGGGCTCGGTCCTCATCTTCGACGTCGAGCTGCTGGACGTCACGCCCGCCTCGGCCGCGGCCCCGGCGACCCCCGCGAAGTAGGGGCCAATGCACGGGGTCCACATCCCCTGAATCCCGCGGATGTAAACCTTTACCTTGTCGGGTTCATGGGCACCGGCAAGACGACCATTGGGCGCCACGTCGCCCAACGGCTGGGCTTCAAGTGCGCGGACAGCGACCACGTCATCGAACGGAAGGCCGGAAAGCCCATAGCCCGGATCTTCGCGGAGGACGGCGAGGCTGAGTTCCGCAAGCTCGAGTCGTGGTTCATTGACGAGGGCCACGCCCCGGAGAAGGTGGTGGTGGCCTGCGGCGGGGGCCTCGTGGTGCAGCCGGGCATGCTGGAGAAGCTGGCCGGGCGGGGCGTCGTCGTGTGCCTTCACGCCTCGATCGAGACCATCCTCGCGCGCACCGGGCGCCTGCGCTCCGTGCGCCCGCTGCTCGACGTCGACGATCCCGACCGCCGCGCCCGAGCGCTGTATGCCGAGCGTGAGGCCATCTACCGGTCGGCGGGCACCGTCATCCTGACCGACGCGCGGCCGCTGGCCGACATCTCCGCGCACGTGATCCGCGTGTGGCGGCGGGAGTCCGAGGAATTCGTGCGAAGGCGGGCCCGCGGCGGGGGCTAGAGCCCATGGCGGCCCGCCAGGAGGAGTTGCGCGAGCGGCTGAGGGGCCTCGGATTCGAGGAGGTCCGCTTCGTGGGGCTCTCGGCCCTTCCCGGACGGGGGCTGCGCAGCTGGCTCGAGTCCGGCCATCACGCGGACATGCACTGGATGGAGCGCACCGAGGGCAAGCGGACGGATCCCGGCCTTGTCCTAGACGGGGCGCGCTCAGCCATCGTCCTCGGGGTGAACTACCTCCAGGAGGGCGGCGGCGGGAGCGCGGCAGGGGGCCCGCCCGGGACGCCGTCCTGGGCCCGGTACAGCCTCTACCGGGACTACCACGACACGCTCAAGCCCGCCCTCGCGCGGGCCGGCCGCATGCTTGAGGAGGATTTCGGGGCGAGCGCCTCGGACTACCGCTACTATGTGGACACGGGTCCCGTGCTCGAGCGGGCCTGGGCCGCCCGCTCCGGGGCCGGCTTCGTCGGCAAGAACTCGATGCTCATCTCGCGGACCCACGGGAACTGGCTGTTCCTCGCGTCCATCCTGACGCGCCTCGAGCTCGAGCCGGACCCGCCGCTCACCCGGCGCGCCGACCCCGGGGCGGTGGGGCTCCTCTGCGGGAAATGCACCCGGTGCATGGACGCGTGCCCCACGGCCGCGTTTCCCGCGCCGGGGGTCGTCGACGCGCGCCGCTGCATCTCCTACCAGACGATCGAGAACCGGGGGATCATCCCGGCGGAGCTTCGGGCGGCGATCGGCGGCCGGGTCTATGGCTGCGACACGTGCCTCGAGGTCTGCCCCTGGAACCGGTTCGCCAGGGCGGGCCGCCGGATGCTCCTGTCATCCCGCGGGGACATCGCCGCGATCCCGCTTCGCGAGCTCCTCGAGCTCACGCCCGCGCGCTTTGCCGAGGCCTTTCGCGGCACGGCGATCAAGCGCGTGAAGCTCGCGGGCCTCCTGCGCAACGCATGCGTCGCCGCGGGAAACTCGGCCGACGCCTCGCTCCTCGGGCCGCTCCTTCGCCTCGCCGCACACGAATCCCCGGTCGTGCGCGCCCACGCCGTCTGGGCGGCGAGGAGGCTCGGGGCGGGGCCGCGCCTCGTGCCGCTGCGGGCCGCGGAGCGCGACCCCGTGGTCATCGCCGAGTACGGCACGGAATCCACGGCCGAGGGATGAACGGCAAAGACGCCATGGACGCGACGGGGGGGGCCGCGGGGCGGCACCCCGGGCTCGCGCACGGCCTGCTGCTGAGCGGCCTCTTCGCCGCCGAGCTCGTTCTGTTCTGGTGGGCGACGAGCCGCAATGTCTCGTGGGCGTTCCCGCGGTGGTACGACCAGGCGCAGTATCTCGACGAGGCCTACGGCGGCTACGACTGGATGCGGGCCCACGGGTTTGCCGCGGCGGCCGCCCACGTGCTGGGGCACGTGTCCCCGCAGGGCTCGCTGCACGGGTTTCTCGCGCTCCTCGTCTTCGGCGTGTGCGGGCCTTCGCGGACGGCGGCGCTGGCGGTGAACCTCGTCGCCTTCCTGGCGCTGCAGGCGGCCACGTTCCTGGCCCTGAGGCGGCTGCGCGGCGGCTTCCCGCTGGCCTGGGCGGGCGTGGGCCTCATGGCGGCCGCGGCGGGCCCCTGGTCGGGGGAGGGGGGAAGCGCCACCGACTTCCGCTTGGACTGGCTGGCCTCCTGCGCCTACGGGGTCGCGGTCGCCGCCGGCGCCGCGGGGGGCGTCTTCAGGTCTGCGCGCGCCTCGGCGCTCCTCGGGGCGGCGGTGGGCGTCGTGCTCCTGGCCCGGTTCCTGTCGATCATCTACTTCCTGGTGGCCATCGCGGGCCTCCTCGCCTGGCTCCTCTCGCGGCCCGAGCGCCTGGCCCGCTGCTCCCGCATGCTGCTCTCGGCGGGCTGCGCGCTGGCCGTGTCCGGCTGGGCCCTCTGGCGCGCCAGGCACGCGATGTACGCCTACTACTGGGTCGGGCACATCACGGGATCGGAGCGGGCGCTACGCGACTCGCATCAGAACCTGCTGTCGTCGATCCGGACGGTCGCCTCCGAGGTGCTCGTAAAGCAGCTCGGGTGGCCCGCGCTGGCGCTCGGCGCGTGCGTCGCCGCGGCGCTCCATGCCGCCCGCCGCGACTCCGGGCCGCAGGGCGGGCGGGTCGTCGGGCCGGGCCGGGATCTGCGGGGCGCGTGGGGCATGGTGCTCGTGTTCCTCGCCGCCCCCGCGGCCGTGCTCGCCCTCCACCCGGAAAAGGCGTCGCCGCCCTTCTCGATCCTCCTTCCCGCGGCGGCCTGGGTGCTCCTCCTCGTGTGGTCGCATCTCGCGGGCCGGGCGAGGCCGACCGCCGCCGCGGTGATCCTCGGGGCCGCGGCCGTCGCGGGCGTGTCCCTGTTTGCCGCGGTGCAGCTCGCCCACCGGGTCCCGGCGGAGCTGGAGCGGGAGTTCCGGGACGTGAACGCGCTCGGCGACTACGTGTACTTCCGCGCCGAGGAGGCCGGCCTTGAGCGTCCGCGCGTCGCCGTCACATGGGCGGTGGACGCGCTAGGCGCCGACGTGTTTCGGCTCCTCGGGCGCGAGCGCCACCGGCGCGTGCTCCCGTTCGAGGCGACGCTTCCCACGGGGCTTTACGCGACGACGCCCGACGTGGTGAGGGAACGCCTCGCCCAGAGCGACTTCGTCTGCCTGGTGACCCGTGCGCCCGTCAACTGGCCCTTCGACCGGCAGATGCAGGCCCTGCTTCCCGTGACCCGAAGCTGGTGCGACGGCAACCTGAGGCGCGTCGGCGAGCTCGACACGGTCGGTTTCTCAGCGGTTGTCTACGAGCGGGCCTCCCTGCCGCGTCCGCCCGGGGGCGGGGGCG
>Ga0265313_10002523_pt1 | contig 15713 bp, 15 predicted proteins | sample 4123metaG_FD_203122 | JGI IMG/M metagenome (GOLD analysis project Ga0265313, IMG submission 203122) | Rhizosphere microbial communities from Carex aquatilis grown in University of Washington, Seatle, WA, United States - 4-1-23 metaG | ecosystem: Host-associated > Plants > Roots > Rhizosphere >...
GCTTAGTCTAGAGAACCCGGCTGGTTCGAATCCGTGCTTGGCTAACCAACAACTACCGGATCCGACGTATCCGTCTGTCACGCCTCCTGCTAGAGCAGAGGGTGCAGCCTCCTTCGCCGCGAATCATTAGGACGTTAGCGGCGTGGAGCCCCAGGGCCCGCGGGGTCATTCCGAGGATGATTGACTCTTATACAAGACATTAAGATAGCTAATCGCGCGGCATGCGGCATTTCGTCGCCTGCAAGTGAATACCCCAAAGCGAGGAGACCCGTCCTATGACCATGAAGAAATCAATGTTTGCCCTGCCCGCCGTCCTGGCGCTCGCCGCCGGATCGCTCCTGGCCGACCCCGTTCCCGTCCTCACCGTCCAGCAGGTGGACGCCAAGGACACGGCGGCCTACGTCGCCATGATCGCTAAGATCAACACCCTCGTTAAGGCCCGCGCCGGGATCGAGCGCTACCGGCACGTGTGGGAGGGAGACTTCGCGGGCGACAGCTCGCACGCCGTCTTCGTGGTCAGCACGTACCCGTCGGCGGCCGACATCTACCGGATCGACGACAAGCTCAAGAACTACCCTGAAATGGACGTCCTGCTCGAGCAGCTGAAGGACACGCGCCACCTGGGCGCGAGCGAGCTCTACAAGGCGGTCCGCAACGACGGCGTGTACGAGGGCGGCGCGGTGTTCAACACGAGCGTCGCGGTCACCGACGAGGATGCCTACCTGAAGGCGCTCGACGAGCTGAAGGCGATATTTGACGCCAACGGCTTCAAGGACTCGAAGATCAGCCTTTACCGGGAGATCGCCGGGCGCACATCGGCCACCCACCTGGTCGTCATCTCGCTGCCGTCACAGGCGCGCGTGGCGGAGCTGCTCGACGCGATCTCCGACAAGGCCCTTCTGAAGGACTGGTACGTCACGGCGGCCAAGGTCCGCACCTCGCTGGCCAACGGAACCTACCACGAGATCACCAAGTAACCGATCTCCCCCATGAAGATGAAGCTCACCCTTCCCCTCACGGCGCTGGCCCTCGCCGCAGCGTCCGCCACGTTCGGAGAAACGCCCGCCAAGGACGGGGGCGTCCAGGGCGTCGTCGAGGCCATCACGAAGCTGGAGAACCAGTGGGCGGCCGCCATCGCGACAAATGATGTCGCGGCCCAGGACCGGATCGAGGCGCCGGACTACTTGTTCTCGGGTCCGAGCGGCGAGCTCGTGACTCGGGCCGACATGGACGGCGACGTGGCCTCTGGGGCGGCCAAGACGGAGAGCATGCGGTTGGACGAGCTGAAGGTGCGCGTGCTGGGCGACACGGCCATCGTTCACGGGCTGGAAACGGAGAAGAGCAGCTACAAGGGCGCCGACACGAGCGGCCAATACCGGTTCACGGACGTCTTCGTGAGGCGCGGCGGCGCCTGGGTGGCCGTGGCGACGCACGTTTCGCAGGTCAAGAAGTAGCTGCGCGCCGAGACCTCCGCATGCCCCCCCGAAAGGGGCGGGCCTTCGCCTGTGCCGGCGACATTGGTCCTTGCCGCGTCGAGGGGAACCCGGTGTAGGATGGGGACCCCTTGGGCTGCGTGGCGCGAAGCTGACGCCCGCCGCCACCCCCCATATGACCCCGACCTACGTCCCAGGCGCCGCAGCGGGCCCCGCGCCCGGACCCACGCGGATCGCCTCCGTGGACGCACTGCGGGGCCTTGTCATCACGCTCATGGTCTTCGTCAACGACCTGGGGGAGACGCCCCAGGCGCCCGCCTGGCTCAAGCACGTCGGGAGCGCCCGCGACGCGATGCACATTCCGGACCTCGTCTTCCCGGCGTTTCTCTTCATCGCGGGCGTGTCGATCCCGATCGCGTTCGAGCGCGCGCTTTCGCTCGGGCAGACCCGGGTTCAGCTCCTGGGCAAGGTGCTCGCGCGCACGGCGTCCTTGCTCGTGATCGGCGTCGCCATGGTGAACATGGAGAAGTACGAGCCGTGGCCGAACGGCCTTTGGGGCGCCCTCGCCTATGTCGCGATGTTCCTGGCCTTCGCGGTGGTGCCGGGGCAGGCGGGGCGCACGAGGACCCTCTGGCGGGCCGGCCGGGCGGTCGGGGCGGCCGCCCTGGTGGCGCTTGCGCTCGCGTACCGGACGGCCGAGGGAAAGGCCCTGGTGCTGGGCCCGCTATTTGACCCGGGCGACACGGTCTGGCTGCGGCACTGGTGGTGGGGCATCCTCGGGCTGATCGCGTGGGCCTATCTGGCGGCCTCCATCGTGTACCTGGTCGCGGGACGGCGCCGGGAGTGGCTTTTCGGCGCGACCGGTTGCCTCCTGCTGCTCTATGCCGCGGCCCGTTCGGACCTTCCCTCGCAGCTTGCCTCCAGGCCGTGGCTGGCCTGGGCGATGCCGGCTCTGGGCGTCGTCGAGGCCGCGTTCTCCTGGGTCAACGGCCATATCGACATCGGAGGGTCCGGCTCCCTGGCCTCGATCACGATGGCCGGCTGCTGCCTCGGCTCCGTCCTCGCAGGGGGCTCGGCAATTGCGCGGCCGGCCGAGCGCCTGCGCTGGGCGCTCGCGTTCTCCGGCGGCCTCATCCTGCTGGGCGTCCTCGTCGACTCCCCGTTCGGCATCAACAAGAACCGCGCCACGCCGTCGTGGTGCATGTACTGCTCGGCGATCACCTGCGCCGGGTGGGCGTTCCTCTCGTGGCTCATGGACCTGCGCGGCCGCTGCGGCTGGAGCCGGATCTTCCAGCCGGCCGGGGCCAATCCGCTCCTGGCCTACATGCTGCACCCCTTTCTCTACCTCGCCGTGGGCCTGGCGGGGGAAAAGGCGCTCGCCGTCGTCTTCTTCCACCACAGCCTTCCCCCGGCGGCCACGGTCCTGGGGTCCTTCGTGATGGCCCTGCTCGTGGTGCAGGCGACGGGCTGGATTGCGCGCCTGGGATACCGGCTGAAGGTCTGAAGCGGCCCCGCGGCGCCCTTAGGCCAGGAGCTCTGAGGCGACCCCCCATCGCAGGTTGCGAACCGAGTGATGAAAGGCCCGTATCGCGCCGAGCTCGGCGAGCGCGACCAGCGTGGCGAGGGCCGCGGGGAAGACATCGGCTCTCTCGGGCGAAAGGCCCTTGGTCGCCCTGCGCGCGTCGAGGCCCAGGGCCCCGACCGCGGCGAGGATCTCGCGAAGGCGCGCGACTTGGATGAGCGGGTCCGTCCGGTCGAGGGAGACGCCGCGTGCGGCCGCGTCCATCGCCCGGACGGTCGTGAGCGTGCCGCCGGCGCCGACGGCCGGCACGCCGTCGGGGACGGGAAGGGGAAAGCCGGACCCGCGCAGGACGTCCTTCACGTGCCTCGCGACCTCCGACAGCGCGGCCGCGGGGACGGGACCCGCGCCTGGCGGGACGAAACGCTCCGTCAGGCGCACGCACCCGAGCGGAAGGCTGACTTCGCGCTCGACCACCCGCTGCCTGAACGAGAGGCACTCGAGGCTGCCCCCGCCCAGGTCGTAGACGTGGAAGTCGCGCAGGGCGGCGAGCGAGGGGTCGGTCGTGAGCCCACGGCCGATGAGGTCCGCCTCCTCGGCGCCCGTGAGGATCCGCGGGCACTCCCCGGAGGTCGCCCGGACCCGGTCCAGAAACTCTGCGGCGTTCGCGGCGTCGCGCACGGCGCTCGTGGCGACAACCGCGAGGCGGTCGGCGCCGATGCCGCGCGCGCGGCGCACGAGGCTCGCGACCGCCTGCGCGCCGCGCTCGATGCCATCCGGGGCCAGCCGGGGCCTGTCCGAGCCGATCCCCTTGCTGATCCGGACCTCCAGCGTCTCGGAGAAGACCTCGACCAGCAGGCCCCCGGGCCCGCGCTCTGCGAGCAGGAGCTTGATCGAGTTGCTTCCGACATCGACGACGGCGGCGCGCATGGCGGCGTGGGTTAGAGCCGGAAGTCGCCAGGCGCGATGAGGAGCGTGAACTCGCCCTTGAGGCTCGCCTTCGCCAGGAGCCCCCGGACCTCGGCCGCGGAGCCAACCCAGAAGGTCTCGTGGACCTTCGTCACCTCCTTGGCGACGCAGACGACGCGCTCCGGCCCGAGCGCGGCGACAATGTCGTCCATCGCCTTGGCGATCCGGTGGCAGCTTTCGTACAGTGCGATGGTGTAGGCGAAGTCCCGGTGCCTTCCGTAGAACGCGAGCCTGGCCGAGGCCTTCGGGGGGAGAAACCCGGCGAACAGGAAGCCGTTCGTGGGAAGCCCGCTGGCGCAGAGCACGGCCGCGAAGGCGACCGGCCCGGGGACCGGCACGACGGGCAGGCCCCGCCTGCGGCAGGCGCGGACCACGCGGAAACCGGGGTCGCTAAGGCCTGGGGTCCCGGCGTCGGTGGCCAGCGCCACGGACGTGCCGGTGGCGATCGCGCCGGCAAGGCGCTCGGCCGCCTCGAGCTCGTTGTGCTCATGGTAGGCAACCAGCTCCCGGCGGATCCCGAGGCGGTCGAGGAGCGCGCCCGTCGTGCGCGTGTCCTCGCAGGCGACCACGTCGACCGACCCCAGGATCGCCCGCGCGCGGGCCGTCAGGTCCGAAAGGTTCCCAATCGGCGTCGCAACGACGTAGAGGTGGCCGGGCTGGGCCGCGAGCGACGGGTTCGCCGGCTCCGGGCTCAATGCACCTGGCTGCCGCTGCCGCTCATCCCCGGGATCTGGCCTTCCCATTCCGCGGGCTGGGCCCATGGGATGGAGGAGGCGGCGGGCGTGTCCGAGGAGCATCCCGCCAGAAGGGAGCCAAGGGCGATCAGGACTACGGCTGCGGCGCGTTTAATGGCCAAATTCATTGTCGCGCCGAAACTATGGGCAAATGCCCCGGATGCAAGTCGGCTCTGCTCAAAGCGCGTAGGTGGACTCAAACCAGGGGGAGCCGGGCGTCTTGCGGACCGACCCATTGGCCGCCAGGTGCTCGAGGATCTTGAAGGCGGTCTCGGGCTCGCCGCCGACCTGGGCCGCGAGCCCCTCGGCCGTAAGCGCCTGGCCCGGGGACGCCCTGAGCGCCGCCACAAGCCTCTGCTGCAGCGCGATGACCCCGGTGGCCGCCTTCTTGCCGGCCTCGACACCGGGCTGGTCATAGGCGTTGATGCCGACAAGCGTGGCGTAGAGGCCGACGACGCGCTCGTAGAGCGCGATCAGCATGCCGACCGAGCGGGGCGACACCTCGCCGAGCGTCAGCGTGATCGACCAGCGGTCCTTCTCGGTCAGGGCGTCCCGGGTGCCCAGGTAGAAGCCCTGGAGGTAGTCGCCGCTCGTGATCCCGGGCTCCACCTCGAGCGGCGTGCCGGCGCGGTCCCTCATCACGTCGATGAAGGTGACGAAGAAGTTCTTAACCCCTTCCCGAAGCTGCTGCACGTAGGCGTGCTGGTCGGTTGAGCCCTTGTTGCCGTAGACGGCGATCCCCTGGTTGACGACGCGCCCCTGCAGGTCGAGCTCCTTGCCGAGGGACTCCATCACGAGCTGCTGGAGATAGCGCGAGAAGAGCAGCAGGCGGTCCTTGTAGGGCAGAACGACCATGTCCTTGGCGCCGCGACCGTCCGTCGCAAAGTACCACATGAGGGCGAGCAGGGCGGCCGGGTTCTCGCGCGTCGCGGGATGGCGGGTGGCGGCGTCCATCGCGGCGGCCCCGGCGAGCATCGAGTCGATGTCGAACCCCTGGAGGGCGGCCGGCAAGAGGCCGACCGCGCAGAGCTCGCTGGTGCGCCCGCCGACCCAGTCCCACATGGGGAACCTGGCGAGCCAGCCCTCCTTCTGCGCAAGCTGGTCCAGCCTCGAGCCCGCGCCCGTGACGGCGACAAAGTGGCCCGGGTGGGAGAGCCCGGCGGACCGGAAGGCGGCGGCGGCCTCGAGCTGCCCGTTGCGCGTCTCGACGGTGCCGCCCGACTTTGAGATCACCACGACAAGGGTGCGCGCAAGGTTGGCGCCGAGGCGCGCCAGGACGTAGTCCATCCCGTCGGGGTCGGTGTTGTCGAAGAACTGCACCTCCATGCGGTCCCGGCCCGGCAGGCCGAGCGCATGGCTCACGAACTGCGGGCCCAGGGCCGATCCCCCGATCCCGATGACGAGAAGATGGGTGAAACTTCCCCGCGGGCCGGCGACCTTCCCCGAGTGCACCTTTGCCGCAAAGGACTTGATCGACGCGAGCGTCGAGGTGATCTCCTCGGAGAGGGCCTTGTCGGGGGCGAGCTGCGGGGCGCGAAGCCAGTAGTGGCCGACCATGCGCTTCTCGCTCGGGTTCGCGATGGCGCCCTTTTCCAGGTCGGCCATCGCGGCGAAGGCCCTCTGCATCCGGGGCTCCATCGAGTCCAGGTAGCCGTCGGGGAACGGAATGCGGCTGATGTCGAGCGCGACGCCGAGCGACGCGTCCTGGTAGTGGTATTGCTTGAATCTTGTCCAGCTCATCGGGAGAGGTACTTGTCGGTCACCGCGCCCTCGGAGGCGCTTGTCACGAGGGTGGCGTACTTGGCGAGCGCCCCCCGGGTCTCCTTGGGTTTCTTCGGGCGCCAGGCCTTGAGGCGCGCCCGGAGCTCCTTCGGCGCGAGGGCGAGCGAGAGCGTGTTCGCGACGGCGTCGATCGTGATCGTGTCCCCATTGCGAACGACGGCGATGGGGCCGCCGACGGCGGCCTCCGGGGTGATGTGGCCGACGACGAACCCGTGACTGCCTCCCGAGAAGCGGCCGTCGGTGATGAGGCCGACCTCGCTGCCGAGGCCCTTGCCCATGACGGCGCTCGTGGGGGCGAGCATCTCGCGCATGCCCGGGCCTCCGACCGGGCCCTCGTTGCGGATGACGATCACGTGGCCGGCCTTCACGCGGCCGTCGAGGATGGCCGCGAGCGCGGCCTCCTCGGACTCGAACACGATGGCCCTGCCCGAGAACCTGAGCCCCTCCTTGCCGGTGATCTTCGCGACGGCCCCGCCGGGGGCCAGGTTCCCGTAGAGCACGCGCAGGTGGCTGTCGGGCTTGATGGGATTCGAGAACGGGCGGACGACATCCTGGTCCGCGGGGTAGGGCGCCACGCCGCGCAGGTTCTCGGCGACCGACCGTCCCGTGACCGTGACGCAGTCCCCGTGCAGCAGCCCCCGGTCGAGGAGCATCTTCATCAGGGGAGGCAGGCCCCCGACCCGCACGAGGTGGGAGACCCCGTACTTCCCGGACGGCTTGAGGTCCGCCAGGACCGGGACCCGCTTGCCGATGCGCGTGAAGTCGTCGATCGAGAGCCTCACGCCGGCGCTGTGCGCGATCGCCAGGAGGTGGAGGACCGCGTTCGTCGAGCCGCCGAGCGCGATGACCACCGTGATCGCATTCTCGAAGGCCTTCCGTGTCAGGATGTCCCGCGGCCTGATCCCTGCTTTGAGGAGTGCGAGCGCCGCCTCGCCGGCGCGCCTGCAGTCGTCGCGTTTCTCCTCGCCCACCGCGAGTTGCGTCGAGCTGTTCGGCAGGCTCATCCCGAGCGCCTCGATTGCGGAGGCCATGGTGTTGGCGGTGTACATCCCGCCGCAGGAGCCTGGCCCCGGGATCGAGCACACCTCGACGGCGTGCAGGCCCGCGTCGTCCAGCTTGCCCGCCGAATGCTGGCCCACGGCCTCGAAGACGGAGACGATGTCGCACTCCTTCCTCGTTCCGGGGTGGATGCCCGGGAGGATCGTGCCTCCGTAGACGAAGACGGAGGGCCGGTTCAGGCGCGCCATCGCCATCAGGCAGCCGGGCATGTTCTTGTCGCAGCCGCCGATCGCGACCAGGGCGTCGAAGCCCTCGGCGCCCGCGACCGTCTCGATCGAGTCCGCGATCACCTCGCGCGAGACGAGCGAGTAGCGCATCCCCGGCGTCCCCATGCTGATCCCGTCCGAGACGGTGATGGTCCCGAAGATGATCGCCTTGCCGCCGGCCCCGTCGGCGCTCGCCGCCGCGTCGCGCGCCAGCTGGTCGATGTGCATGTTGCACGGGGTCACCATGCTCCAGGTGGAGGCGATCCCCACGATCGGCTTGCCGAAGTCCTCGTCGGTGAATCCGACCGCGCGCAGCATGGAGCGGTTTGGGGAACGGTCGGGTCCGTCGACCAGGGTGGACGAATGCCTGCGCAGCGAGTCTTTGGAGGTGCTCATGGTCGAACCCCAAGCCCACCATAGCGGCGCGGACCGGGCAAGCGGTGTTTTCATGGTTGCATGGCCCCTCACCGAGGCGATTCACTCCCCCACGATCCCCAGCATGGCGTTCAACCTGAAAAAAGTCCTCAAGGCGCTCCTCTTTTCCTCGAGCCAGCCGCTTTCCACCAAGGAGATCCAGGAGGCATTCGAGCGGTTCCACCGGCAGCCTGCGGCGCCGGTCGCGCCCGAGGGCTCCGCACCCGCCGCGGCCCCTGCGGACGCTGCCGATGCCCCGGCCGAGGCGCCGGACTCGCCCGACCTGTACGAGGACGTTCCGGTCCTCGTCACGGCCACGCAGATCCGCGAGGCGATGGACGAGATCGCGGCCGAGCTTGCGGCGGCGGACGACGGTCTGGCGCTCGTTGACGGTGCCGCCGGCTACCGCATCGCCACCCACCCGCGCTTCGCCCGCTGGATCCGCATCCTCAGGGAGGAGCCCCCTCCGGTGAAGCTGAGCCAGTCCTCGATCGAGACCCTGGCGGTGGTGGCGTACCGCCAGCCGGTGACCCGCTCGGAGATCGAGTCGGTGCGCGGGGTTTCCGCGGACGCGGGCCTCGCGAAGCTCCTCGAGCGCGACCTGATCTCGGTCGTCGGCAGGGCCGAGCTGCCCGGGCGCCCGATCCAATATGGCACGACGGACCATTTTCTCGAGTTCGTCGGGGTCAAGTCGCTCGACGAGCTGCCCGCCTCCGACGTGCTGTCGTCCCGGCAGATCGACGAGTGGCTCCGGGGCGGGCAGGCGGGGCACACCCCGAACGACGCGGACATGGGGCTGGACGAGCTCGCCCTCGGGGCGCCGTCCGAAGCGCCGGCGCCCGCGCCTGAAAACGCGGCACCCTGATGGACCTGGACCCGATCCGCAGGAAGATCGACACGCTCGACGAGAGGCTTGTGGAGCTTGTCAACCGGCGGCTGGCGCTGGCCGCGGAGATCGGCAAGATCAAGCGCAAGACCGGAGGGGAGATCTTCGTTCCCGAGCGGGAGGACGCCGTGCTGCGGAAAGTGTGCGCCCAGAACGAGGGGCCGATCAAGGACGAGGCCCTCCGGGCGATCTACCGCGAGATCATGTCCGCGGCGATCGCCCTAGAGAAGCCGCTCCTGGTCGCCTACCTCGGGCCCGAGGCGAGCAACACCCACTGCGCCGCCATGAAGAAGTTCGGCGCGAGCGTCGACTACCACGCCATGGCGACCATCGAGGACATCTTCACCGCGGTCGAGAAGGGGGAGGCGGACAATGCGGTGATCCCGATTGAGAACTCGACGGAGGGCAGCGTCCGGGAGGCGCTCGACAGCTTCGTGGAGAGCGACCTGAAGATCGTGGGCCAGGTCTACATGGAGATTGCGCACGCGCTGATCACCCAGTCGCCGCTCGACAAGATCGAGAGGGTGTACTCCAAGGACCAGGCCCTGGCGCAGTGCCGGCACTGGCTGCAACGCCACCTGGGCCATGCGCAGCTCCTCGAGGCCCCGAGCACGACCCGCGCGGTGCAGATAGCGAAGGAGGACCCGCTTGCGGCCGCGGTGGCGAGCGAGATCGCCGCGGCCCACCACGGTGTGCCCGTGCTCGTGCGCAACATCCAGGACAAGGCCGACAACACGACGCGCTTCTTCGTCCTCGGGCGAAAGCCCGCGGGGACGGTCGGCGCGGGCAAGGACATGACAAGCTTCCTCATCTCCCTCGGCGACGAGGCGTCGTCGCATTCGGGTTCGCTGCTGAAGATGCTGATGCCGTTCGGAAAGCGGGGGATCAACCTCTCGAAGATTGAGTCGCGGCCGAGCAAGAAGCGCCCGTGGGACTACTATTTCTTCATCGACGTGACCGGCCACTTCGAGGATCCGCCCATGAAGCAGGCCCTCGGGGAGCTGAAGAAGTTCTGCCCGCTCGTAAAGTGGCTCGGCAGCTACCCGGCCGCCACCTGACGGCCCCGCGCCGCTCAGTGGCCGCGGGTGGCCCGTGCGTAGAGGTAGACGGCGGCGACGGCCAGGGCGAGGAGCGCCATGGCGCCCGCAAAATAGAGAATGCAGCCTAGCTTCGCCTGCTTGGCGATCGACGCAGGGGGCCGCCGGAACTCCTCCAGGATGGCCTCGGCGTTCTGCGGCTCAAAGGGGACCGCGGGCCGCACGGGCTGGCCCTCGGCGGGCGCCGGCTCGCGCGCGGCACCCTCGGCCGCAACAATCTCGCGCTCCAGCCAGGCGAGCTGCTGCTTCGCCAGGTCGCGCTGCCGCCTCAGTTCGTCCAGGCGATCGGACACGCGCGCCCGGCTCTCCTTCTTCAGCCCGCGGGGACGACGGACACCTTGCGGTGCACCTTGTCGAACTTCACGACGCCGTCCTTGAGGGCGAAGAGCGTCCAGTCGCGGCCGACCCCGACGTTCTTGCCGGGATGGTGCTTCGTGCCCCGCTGGCGGACGATGATGCCTCCCGCGAGGATCTTCTCACCACCGAACATCTTGATGCCAAGACGCTTGGAATGGCTCTCGCGGCCGTTTACGGATGTTCCCTGACCCTTCTTGTGCGCCATGACGTGGTTCTCCTCAGATGTTGATGGTCTCGATCTTGATGACGGAAAGCTCCTGGCGGTGGCCCTGCTTGCGCTCGTACCCCTTACGCTTCTTCTTCTTGAATACGATCACCTTATCGCCCCGCTTGTTCTCCAGGATCTTCGCGGAAACCGTGGCGCCCGGAAGGGTGGGCCGGCCCACCTTGAAATCAGCACCCTCGCCGGCCGTCAGCACGTCCTTGATCTCGACGATGGCGCCGGCTTCGGTGTTCGGAAAGCGGTTCACGATGAGGATATCACCCTCCGTTATGGTGAACTGCTGCCCTTGGGTTTTGATAGTGGCTTTCATGAAATAAAACCGCTGACTAAGCGGTTTGGGGAGAGTCAAAGCAAGGCTATTTTGGCGGCTGGTACTCGATAAGCGAGGCCGTGCCGGTCCCGAACCGGAAACCGACCTGGAAGCGCACCGGCAGGTGCCGATCGTCGTCGGTCTCGATCCACACCTGCACGGTCGAGCCGCGCCGGAACATGCCTAGCGGGGGCGTCTTCTCCATCCGCGGCACAAGCGCCACCGTGTTGAAGAAGCCGAGCGCGGTGAGGACCAGCTCGGGGTCGTCCGCCGCGGTGATCGTGAGGGGGTAGAACTGGTCCTGGAAGAAGACGAGCGTGTCGCGCTTCTGGCCCGGGGCGATGGTCCAGAAGCGGGTCTTGATGAGGGCCAGGATGAGGTCGGACGGGTTGCCCTCGGGTATCGGGATCGCGCGCGACTTCTCGGGATGGATCTCGTCCGTGTACTGTGCGGTCTTCTTCGCATAGTCGAAGGTCATCGAGTTCTTGACCACCTTGTTGCGGTAGGTGCTCCACTCGCTCGACGAGAGGAGCAGGCCGGTCGAGGCCTGGTAGACCGATTCGCCCCGCCCGTCGAACGGGAACAGCCCGCGCGCAAGCCCCGAGGTCCAGGTCGTGGTCGTCACGCGCAGGACGGCGTCACTGCCGGTGCCGATCATGTCGGCGGCGATTTTGATCCTGCCCACGAACGGGATGAGCCCCCAGCGCACGCTGTAGGTGAGGCTCTCGCCGTCGCGGAGCCCGACATGGGAGGGGGCCGGCTCGGCCGCGCGGGCCTGCGCCGCCGCAAGCGTCGCGGCGAGCGCCAGCGCGGCCCGGCGCAGAAAGCGCCCGATTGCGTTTGCGCCGGGGCGCTTTTCGATACGTTTGACGTTTGCGATCATGGAGGCTGCTACCCACATCCACATCAAAGGAGCGCGCGAGCACAATCTAAAGAACCTCGACCTGAGGATCCCGCGGGGGAAGTTTGTCGTGCTGACGGGCCCCAGCGGCTCCGGGAAAAGCTCCCTGGCCTTCGACACCCTGTACGCGGAGGGCTACCGCAAGTACATGGAGAGCCTCTCGACCCAGGCGCGCCAGGTGCTCGACCAGCTGAAGCGCCCCGACGTCGACTTCATCCACGGGCTTTCGCCGGTGCTCGCGATCGAGCAGCGCACCGGCGGGGCATCCCCGCGCACCACGATCGCCACCGTGACCGAGGTGGCGGACTACTCGCGCCTGCTCTGGGCCATCGCCGGGGAGCAGCGCTGCCCGAAGGACGGCGGTCGGGTCATCCGCAGGTCGCTCGACGACAACGTGGGGCGCATCCTCGCGGAATGCGCCGGCGAGCGGGTCATGATCCTCGCGCCCGTGCTGCGCGCCAAGCCGAGCGTCCTGCGCGACGAGCTGCCGCGGCTCAGGCAGCGGGGATTCCAGAGGGTGAGGCTCGGGGGGGCGGTCAGGGAGCTCGATGAGCCGAACCTGGTGCCCACGGGCGCGTCGGAGGTCGCCGTGGAGGTGGTCATCGACCGAATCGTGGCCGCGCCCGAGCAGCGCAGCCGGATCGCGGACTCGCTTGAGCTCGCGTTCCGGGAGGGCAGCGACCGCGCGTTTGTCCTCGCGCAGGCGACCGCCGGCAGCCCGTGGAGGGAGATCGCGCTCAGCCAGCACCTGGCCTGCGAGGTGTGCGGAGACGTCTTCGAGCGCCTGACGCCGAGGCACTTCTCGTTCAACCACCCGGAGGGGGCCTGCCCCGAGTGCGGCGGGCTTGGCCGCAGGCTGCGGCCCGTCGCCGAGCTGGTCATCCCGGATTCCGACAAGTCCGTCCGCGGGGGCGCCATAAAGCCCTGGCGAATAGGTGGCAAGAATCTGATAATCAAGCACAACGCGATGCTTAAGCAGCTGGCCGAGCAACTCCCCTTCGACCCCGACATTCCCTGGAAGGAGCTTCCCGAGGAGACGCGCTCGGCGCTCCTGAACGGGACCGGGGAGCGCCTCTTCGCCTTCAAGCTGCGGCGGATGCGCGAGGCGAAGGCGATGGCGTTCGCCGGGATCCTCTCGGACATCGAGCACAGCTTCAGGGACACCGAGAGCGAGGGCTTCCAGGCCCGCCTGTCGACCTTCATGGTGGCGGGCCCGTGCCCGGCTTGCGCCGGCGCGCGCCTTAACCGGCGAAGCGCGGCCGTCCGGATAGGCCCGCCCGGCGCCCAGCTGGGCTTCGCGGGCTTCATGGCGAAGGATATCGCGGCCGCACACGAATTTGCGACGGGCCTGGTGTCGACGCTGGGCTCGAGCGAGGCGCTCCGTGAGGTCGTCGTCGGGATCGAGCAGCGGCTAACGTTCCTGTTGAACACGGGCCTCGGCTACCTGAACCTTGACCGCGACTACGCGACGCTCTCCGGGGGCGAGGCCCAGCGCGTGCGCCTCGCCACCCAGCTCGGCATGGGGCTGATCGGGGTCATCTACGTGCTCGACGAGCCGAGCATCGGCCTGCACCCCGTGGACAACGAGCGGCTCCTCTCGCAGCTGCGCGGCCTCAGGGATCGGGGCAACACCGTCCTCGTGGTCGAGCACGACGAGGAGACGATGCGCGCCGCCGACGAGATCATTGAACTCGGCCCGGAGGCCGGAGTGGAAGGGGGCCGGCTGCTCTTCCAGGGCACGCCGCAGGCGTGCGCGGCACAGCCCGCCCGGGTCTCCCAGACCGGGCCCTATCTCGCCCGCACGATGTCCGTGCACAAGGACGCGGTGGGCAAGGTCCCCGACGGCGCGTGGCTCACCGTGCGCGGCGCGGCCGAGCACAACCTTAGGGGCATCGACGCGCGCTTCCCCCTGGGGCTGCTCACCTGCGTGACGGGCGTGTCGGGCTCCGGAAAGAGCACGCTCGTCAACGACATCCTCGCCGCGGCGGCGGCGAGGAAGCTCAACGGGGCGAAGTCGGTCCCGGGCAGGCACCGCAGCATCGAGAACCTCGATTTCTTCGACAAGCTGGTCCAGGTGGACCAGGACCCGATCGGCAGGAGCCCGAGGTCCAACCCAGCCACCTTTGTCGGCCTGCTGGACCTCCTGCGCGACCTGTTCGCGCAGGTTCCGCTCGCCCGCGTCCGGGGCTACAAGGCGAGCCGGTTCTCCTTCAACGTGCGCGGCGGCCGCTGCGAGCGCTGCCAGGGCGACGGCGTGATCAAGCTCGACATGCAGTTCATGGCGGACGCCTACGCGCCGTGCACGAGCTGCGGCGGCCGCCGGTTCAACCGCGAGACCCTCGAGGTCCTCTTCCACGGGAAGTCGATCGCGGACGTCCTCAATCTGACCGTGCGCGAGGCGATCCAGCTCTTCCGCAACCTCCCGCGCGTGATCGACAAGCTGCAGACGCTTGACGCGGTCGGCCTCGGGTACCTGGCGCTGGGACAGTCCGCGGTGACGCTTTCGGGGGGGGAGGCCCAGCGCCTCAAGCTCTCGCTCGAGCTGAGCAAGCGGCAGCAGGGCCACACCCTCTACATCCTGGACGAGCCCACGACGGGGCTCCACTGGATCGACATCCAGAAGCTGATGGACCTGCTCTTCAAGCTGAGGGACTCCGGCAACACGGTCCTCGTGATCGAGCACAACCTCGACGTCATCAACCTGGCGGACTGGATCATCGACCTCGGCCCGGGAGGCGGCCGCAGCGGCGGTGAGCTTGTTTTTGCTGGCCCGCGCCGCGACATCGAGTCGTGCGAAAGCTCGGCGACGGGCGCCGCCCTCAGGCGCTGGCGCGCCCGCACGCCCCCCGCGGCTACTTCCTGACGATGCCGAGGCCGGCCGCCCCGCCGACCGCGAGCACGGCGCCCGCGATGTAGTACTTCATGTGGGTGGTCATGTGGTCCCCGCCGTCAAGCCTCCGGCCGATCCTCGAGACCGTGTCGGCGGCCTTCCCCTCGAGCGACTGTTGGCGCTGGTAGCCCATGTAGATCAGGCAGAGTCCTCCGATCAGGGCCATGAGGGAGAGGGTCGCGCGCATGGGGGAAGCTGGGTTGCGCGGGGATTGTTGGCAAGGCAGCGGTTGCCGCGAGCTGCGTATCGGGTTGAGGAATCGCGCCCGCGGGCTATGGTTGCGGCGACCTCAGGGACGCCCGAGCGGCCAATTCCGCGCCACGCCCGTGCCGACCGAGGGCAAGCCCCCTCATGAACCTGCGCCTTCCGTTCAGCCTTCTTGCCGTGTTGCTTCCCGCCGTCGCGGCCGCCCAGCGGCCGCAGGTGATTGCCCTCTGGCCCAGCGGCGCGCCGGGCTTTGAAAGCCGCAGGGACCTGCCGGAGCGGGCGAAGGACTACTGGGTGAAGGACATCAACAACCCGTCGATCACGGTCTTCGCGCCCCCGCCCGGAAAGGCCAACGGCTGCGCCGTCCTTGTGGTCCCGGGAGGGGGGTTCCGGGAGCTGGTGTTCGATGCCGAGGGGAGGCAGGCGGCCGAGTTCCTGAACGGCCTCGGCGTCACGGCCTTCGCCCTGAAGTACCGTCTGCCGAGGCAGGAGGGCTCGCCGTACACCCTGGCCAACGTCCGCGAGGACGCCTACCGCGCGCTCCGGCTTGTGCGCCACCGCGCGGGCGAGTTTCATGTCGATCCGAACCGCATCGGGATTCTCGGTTTCTCGGCGGGGGGCGTGGTGGTGACGATGGTTGCATTCGACAAGGGCGACGGCGACCCCAAGGCGGCCGATCCCATCGACCGGACCAACGGCCGCCCTGACTTCGAGATGATGGTGTAC
>Ga0265313_10002524_pt1 | contig 15708 bp, 7 predicted proteins | sample 4123metaG_FD_203122 | JGI IMG/M metagenome (GOLD analysis project Ga0265313, IMG submission 203122) | Rhizosphere microbial communities from Carex aquatilis grown in University of Washington, Seatle, WA, United States - 4-1-23 metaG | ecosystem: Host-associated > Plants > Roots > Rhizosphere >...
GAAGGCCATCGCCCAGATGTAGATCTCGCCCGGGCTGCAGAAGACCTCGGCATGGCCGCCGGCGTCGAGGCGATACACGCGTCCGTTTGGCGATGTGGCCGCGTAGATCCGGCCCCTGCCGTCGATTGCCAGCGCGTGAACCATGACCTCGTTTGGGGTGAAAAACGGCGACAGCTCCCCCTTGGGCGTCAGCTTGTAAACCTTGCCCTGATTGCCGGTGCCGAAGAACACGTTGCCCTGGGCGTCCTGGACGGCCGCCCAAATGATCGGATCCGTGGCTTCGGCGAGCCGGACGAGGGCCGGTGCGAGCTCAAGGTGGCCGTCGCTGGTGAGCGAAACGTTCTCGAATTCGCCATCGCTGAACGCGGCGAACGCGGCGTGGTCGACCTTGTTCGTGACGACCGCGGGCGCTTCCGGCGTTGAACCCAGCACGATCGCCGCACCCAGGAGCAGGCTTGCAAGATGTCGTTTCATTTTATCCTCACAGGTAGTGTCATTTGTCCGCTGAACGTGCCCTCGGCTGAAAGGTACCTTTCCCAAAGCGTGATGCGGCTGAGCGGAGCCTTCCGGATGCTGGCGTTGGGCGATTCAAGCTGGGCGACGATCGACGGCGGCAGGTCGGGAAGGTTTTCCCCCTCCAGGGCCACGCCGGGCGCCTGCTCCAGAAGCCTGATGCAGATGTCCTGGTGCGAACGGGTCAGGCGAATCCGGTCGAGCACCTGGTCCAGCGTCTGCGGCGGCACAGGCGGCTCGTCCATCCGCCGCGCCGCCTCAGCGTCGCCGACGAACAGCTGCACTTCCTGCGCTCGAAGGCCCGCCGGAACGGGCACCGACACCACGATCGAGGACGGCTCGCCGCGATAATTGCGCAGGCCGATGACGGCCTGGATCACCGATCCCGGCCTGGCTTCGTTTCGATCGATCGAAAGCGAGTCCATGCGGGTCGACTTCCAGCCGCCCACCATCCGGACATGGAAGGCCAGCGACTTCACGTTTGGAAACTCGCACGGGTTGCCGAGAAGCGAGCCGTACATGCCAAGCTGGCGCAGGGCCAGTTCGAAGCTTCCTTCCCCGCCGCTGGCGGCGTCCGCAAGCCTGACAGGCTCATGTCCGGCGACCTCAATCATCGTGTCGAGGTAAAGGGTCGCCTCCCGTTCGGATTCCATCGTTGAGTCGAGCGACTCGAGGAGCGACATCGCCGAGATGACCGGCGAAAGCATCTGGTTTTGGAACATCTCGCCCTGAAAATGGCGCCTGATTCCTCCAGCCGCCTCCAGTTGCGTCTCAAAATGGGTCGTGTTCGGCCTGCGTCCGATTTCACCCGCGATGGCGGTCAGCCGGTCCTGGTAGATCGCGCCGACGATCGGCCCGGTGTTTGACAGCTTGAATGAATCCGAAAGGGACTGGACAACGGTTATGATCTCCGCCGGGGCCATCGGCACGTCCGTCGGGCCGCTTTGCAGAAGCGAATGGCCGAACGCAAGGATGCGGCTTCCCCGGCGCCAGGTGACCGTGCCGGTGGCCGCAAAATCGAAATCGCCGCTCATCAGGACGCCGGCCACCGGCGAGCCCGGCTTCAGGTCGCTGTCAAAGGAATGGGATGAAACGGAGCCGGACGGCGCCTGCATCAGGTCGAGCCCAAGCGCGGCAAGGCGGGGACGGAATCTCCCGAGAACGCGCTCCGAAATGCCGGAAACGAAAAGGGGCGTCGGCAGAGGCTTCATCGTGGACTGCAGCGCATCCAGGGGAGGAAGGCGGCCCGCGCCGCCCGCCGCCGGCGCCGTCCATCGCGGATCCGCGCCCGGTTCGGCGGGCGCAGGACGGTCGTCGGTTCCCGCAGGGTGCGCCGCCGGCGGGTACCGGGTTTCCACCTCCAGCATCTGCTCGATGGGCGTGACGCCGATAATCGCCTGGTCCTTCGGCCATGAAAAACCGTAGGCATAGGCGCCGATGAGCCTGCCGCCAATGTACACGGGGCTGCCGCTCATTCCCGCAACCGGGCCGGTGAGCCTGCTGCCCGCGTCGAGCGCCTTGCAGATGATGACGGGCCTCTGCGGGCCGATGAAGTTTTCCGCAACTCCGATGACCTCGATCGGAAAGCTGTCGATGCGCGTCCCGGAAACGACGGTGCGCCATTCTCCGGTCATGCCCGCGCTGATTTCCTGCAGGGGCATGATGGCCGTGTCGTCGCCGGGCTGCGCCTTCGACGCGGACGGCAGGACCGATACCAAGGCGGCCAGAATCGCCAGAATTTCCATCCGCCGGCCTGTCGTTCGACCGGGCTCCGCCATACTGTTTTCTTCCTGCACGGATGGGAACGGTGATCGCCAACCATGTTGGCGTCAACCTGGCATCTCCCTGATAATGAACGGGTGCGCCGGAGTGGAAGAAACGGCGGCCCGGCAGCTTTGACACACAATTGTAACAAAGATCTGCAAAAACCGGTTGAGATCGGCCGTGGTCATGGCACGCTCTGCCGGGTCCGCCTGCAAATCCGGATTTCAAGCGTCAGAGGTAACCTTTTCATCTTCCCTCAATGAATTTGGCCGCAGCGATTGTCTCCGTGGTGCTGTTCATCGTCATTTGGGCGTATTTTCGGAACAACCCCATGCGGCACGGGCGGAAGTTCATGGTCCGGCGATTCGTGAACTGGTTTCCGCTCGGGATGACGTACGCCTTTCTCTACATGGCGCGGTACAACCTGATCGTCGCCAAGAGCGCCCTCGGAGTCCTCATGTCCAATAAGGACTTCGGGATCATCTTTGGCGTGGGAACCGGCGTGTATGCGCTGTCGTTCCTTGTGAACGGCCCCCTGGTTGACCGGATCGGCGGAAAGAAGGGGATACTGATCGCCGCCATTGGCACCGCGGGCGCGAACATACTCATGGGCGTCCTTGCCTTTCTCCTGCTGACCAACCGGCTAAGAACGGGAATGGTGGCCGCTTTCTCCGCGATTTACGCCCTCAACATGTATTTCCAGAGTTATGGGGCGGTTTCGATAATAAAGGTCAAGGCCTACTGGTTTCACGTGCGGGAGAGGGGAGTGTTTGGCGCGATTTTTGGGGCGCTCATCTCCATCGGCAGCTATTTTGCATTCGATTGGGGCCAGGGCATAGTGAACCTTTCGGCTGCTGCGGCCCCTGCCGACGCGGGATGGGCGTATCATTGGTGCCGGAGGATTTTCGGCGCCTCAGGTGGAGGGGATGCGGTCTGGGCCGTGTTTTACATCCCGGCCGCGATTCTGGTCGCATGGGCCGTCATCGATCTGTGGCTTATCAAGAACACGCCCGAGGAGGCGGGTTTCCAGCCCTTCGACACTTGCGACGCCTCGTCGGGCCAGATGCATCTGGATTTCACGGCCTGGCAGCTGGTCAGGAAGGTGCTGACGAGCCCGGTTCTGCTCCTGATCGCCGTTGTCGAACTCACCTCGGGCGTCTTCCGAAACTCCGTGGTTCAGTGGTACCAGCCTTTCACAACCCAGGTGAAGCAGCCGGGCGCGGAGTTCTTCCTCCAAAACTGGGGCCTGCTGATCTGCATCTTCGGAATCATCGGAGGATTCGCGGGCGGCATCCTCTCCGACAAGATCTTCCAATCGCGCCGCGGGCCTCCCGCCGTTATTCTGTGCGGAGCCGTCCTTGTCATGGCCCTGGTCATGTCGGCGTTTCTCTTCACCTCCCCGGTGATCGTGGGCGCCGCGGCGGTGGGCATCTGGATGGCCGGGGTGGGCGTGACTTCGCTGATGTCGGGAACCGCCGCGACCGACTTTGGCGGGCGAAAGGCAACGGCAACCAGCTCGGGGATTGTGGATGGATTTGCGTACCTCGGCGGCTCGGTTCAGTCGTTCTGCCTCGGACCCCTCGTGACTTCGGATTGGCGCTGGTGGCCCGTCTTCTTTATACCGTTCGCGCTCATCGGCGGATTCGTGGCCATAAAGATCTGGCACGCCCTGCCGCCCGCGACCCGGAAGTATATCGCCAGCGTTGAGGGGAACCACCTGATCGCCGGAATCGCAGTGGAAGGCACTTCAGGCGTCCAGGGTTGAACGCCGCCCACCCCAGCGGGGGCGGGCCTTGTTTCAAAATCCAAGGTCATTAATCTTGGCTCAAACGTCTTGCTGCGTTAATGAGTCGCCATGTCTATGACGCCATCTGACGCAGTTTCAAATCGTGGCCGGCGCTGGCTGATTGGCGCCTGCCTCGCCCTGATCCTCGTGGGCGGCGTGATCTGGATCCGCATCGGGACCTCCGCGGGGGCGTCCGGGCCGACCAGGGCCCCGGTCGTTCCCGTCACCATTGCGCCGGCCGCCAGGAGGAACGTGGAAATCGCCTTGAATGCGATCGGAACGGTGACGCCCGAATCCATGGTCACCGTCACCAGCCGCGTCACGGGCGTGCTCAATGAGGTGCATTTCAGCGAGGGCCAGCTCGTGAAGCAGAACGACCTGATCGCTGTGATCGACCCGCGGCCGTACCAGGCGGCCCTCGTCCAGGCGCAGGGCCAGCTCGAGCGCGACCGTGCCCTTCTGGCGAATGCGCGGATCGACCTCGACCGCTACCGGGCCGCCTACCAGGAGCACGCGATTTCCCAGCAGCAGCTCGCGACCCAGGAGGCCGCCGTCAGCGGATACGAGGGCACCGTCAAGCTCGACCAGGGCAGCCTCGATGCGGCCCAGGTCAACGTCGATTACACCCGGATCACCTCCCCCATCGACGGACGCGCGGGGCTGCGCATGATCGACCCCGGCAACATCGTTTCCGCAAACGGCACGAACGGCCTTGTGACGATCACGAAGCTGAAGCCGATCTCAGTGATCTTCACCCTCGCCCAGGATTTTCTGCCGGATGTGGCGCTGGAAATCCGCGGCGGCAAGCCCATCCGGGTGGATGCGCTGGACCGAACGCAACAGCGGCCGATCGCCCAGGGGGAGCTGCTCACGATCGACAACCAGATCGATCCGGCCACCGGGACGATGCGGCTGAAGGCGATGTTCCCGAATGACGACACGGCGCTGTGGCCCGGCGAATTCGTCAACCTGCGGCTCATCGTCGGCGTCCGGGAGAATGCGGTGACGGTGCCTGCGCGCTCGGTCCAGAGCGGGCCGAACGGGAGCTACCTTTTTGTCGTCAAGCCGGACATGACCGTCGAAATGCGCGACGTCGTCGTCCTGCAGACCGAGCCGGACATCGTGGTCATAGGCAAGGGCCTCGCCCCGGATGAGCGCGTGGTCGTCGACGGCCAGTACCGGCTCGAGCAGGGCACGAAGGTCGTGCAGCAGCAGGCGGCGCCCGCGCCGTCCAAGGGTTGAAAAGCCCTGTCCCGCCGCGCGCTCCCTGTCCCGAATGATGCCGTAACGCAATTTTTGTGAACGTCTCCAAACCCTTTATCACCCGTCCGATCGCGACGACCCTCCTGATGCTGGGCATCGTGGCTTTCGGCCTGACGGCCTACACGCTGCTTCCCGTTGCGGCGCTGCCGACGGTGGATTTCCCAACGATCCAGGTATCGGCCAGCCTTCCGGGGGCCAGCCCCGAGACGATGGCTTCGTCGGTCGCCACTCCGCTCGAGCAGCAGTTTGCGGCGATCCCCGGACTTAGCCAGATGACCTCGACGAGCGGCCTCGGCGGCACCTCGATCTCCCTGCAATTCATCCTGGGCCGCGACATCGACGGTGCCGCCCAGGACGTCCAGACGGCCATCAACGCGGCCGGAGGCCTTCTTCCCAAGAACCTGCCCAACCCGCCCACCTACCGTAAGGACAATCCGACGGAGCGCGCGATCCTGATCTATGCGGTCCACTCCGACACGCTGGCGTTGAACAAGGTCGACGAGTACGCGTACACGATCCTCGCACAGAAGATTTCGGCCATCCAGGGGGTCTCGCAGGTGACGATCGCCGGCCAGCAGAAGTTCGCCGTGCGGGTGCAGGTCGATCCGGATGCCCTTGCCTCGCGCGGAATCGGCCTCGAGGACGTGCGCAGCGCGCTTGTCACGACCTCGACGGACCAGCCCAAGGGCAACCTCGAGAACGCCCACCAGTCCTTCACGCTGGACACGAACGACCAGCTCACCGATGCCAAGGGCTTCAACGACGTGATCGTGGCCTACCGGCACGGCGCGCCGGTGCGTGTCCAGGACATCGGCGGCGCCGTGGACTCCGTCGAACAGGTCCGGGGGGGCGCCTGGTTCGGGGGCAAGCGGGCGGAGCTCCTCATGATCCGGCGGGCGGCCGGCGCCAACACGGTGGATGTCGTCGACCAGGTCAAGGCCCTCGTGAGCCAGTTGCGGAAATCCCTTCCCCCCAGCGTCAAGGTCGACCTGATGTCGGACCGGTCCGACACCATCCGGACCTCGGTCTCCGACGTGCGCTTCACGCTCATCCTGACGATCTTCCTCGTCGTGATGGTGATATTCCTGTTCCTGCGGAAGCTTTGGGCGACCCTGATCCCCGGGATCGCCGTGCCGATCTCGATCATCGGCACTTTCGGGGTCATGTATCTGCTCGGCTACAGCCTCGACAACCTGTCGCTCATGGGCCTGTCGATCGCGGTCGGCTTTGTCGTGGACGACGCGATCGTGATGATCGAGAATATCGTGCGCTACATCGAGGCGGGGGACACGCCGATGGAGGCGGCGCTGAAGGGCTCGGGCCAGATCGGCTTTACGATCATTTCGATCAGCGCATCGCTCGTCGCCGTCTTCATCCCGCTCCTGTTCATGAGCGGCATTATCGGCCGGCTGTTCCGCGAGTTTGCCATGACGGTGACGTCGGCCGTGCTCGTTTCCGCGGTGGTCTCGCTCACCCTCACCCCCATGATGTGCGCCCACCTGCTGACGCACCAGGATGAGCACGAAAGCAAGGGGCGCTTCAACCGCGCGGCGGACGCCTTTTTTTCCGGGATGAACCGGCTGTACGACCGGGGCCTGCGGTGGGTGCTGCGGCACCAGTTTCCGACGCTCATGACCACCCTGGGGCTGCTCGTGCTCACCGGATTCCTGTACATCGTCATCCCCAAGGGCTTTTTCCCGCAGCAGGACACCGGCTTCATCTTTGCGGAGGTCGACGGCCGCCAGGACACCTCGTTTGAGGGCATTGCCGCCCTGACTCACGGGGTCGCCGACAGGGTGATCAAGGACAAGGCCGTCAGCGGCGTCATGGCGTTCGGCGGGGCGGGCGGCAACGGAACCGAAAACGCGGCCCGGATGTTCATCCAGCTGAAGCCCCTCAAGGATCGCGACGCCTCGGTTGACCAGGTGATCCAGCGCCTGCGGCCCGCCGCGGCGCAGGTGACTGGCGCCAAGTTCTTCATGCAGGCGGGCCAGGACATCACCGTCGGCGGCCGGTCGAGCCGCACTCAGTTCCAATACACGCTTACCGACACCAATATCGACGAGCTGAACCAATGGGCGCCGATCTTCGAGCACGCGATGGCGAAGATCCCGGGCCTGCAGGACGTCGCCTCCGACCAGCAGAACGCGGCGCCCCACATTGCGATCGATATCGATCGCGACGCCGCCTCGCGGCTCGGCATTTCCCCGCAGCTCATCGACGACACGCTGTATGACGCCTTCGGTTCGCGGCAGGTCGGGACGATATTCTCGTCGACGAACCAGTACCGGGTCATTCTCGAGGTTCAGCCGCAGTTCCAGACCGACGCCTCGGCGCTCTCGAAGCTGTACGTCATCGCTTCCGGGGGGGCGCGCGTCCCGCTGGGCGCCTTCGCGCATTTCACGTCGAAGCTGGAGTCGCTTTCCATCAGCCATCAGGGGCAGTTCCCGGCCGTCACGCTCTCGTTCAATCTCGCGCCCGGGACGGCGCTCGGGGAAGCCGTGGACGCCATCGGCAGCATGAGGGCCGACCTCAAGGCCCCGGACACCGTGCAGGGCACCTTCCAGGGTACGGCGCAGGCGTTCCAGGATTCGCTTTCCTCGACTCCCCTTCTCGTCGCAGCCGCAATCGCCGTCGTCTACATCGTCCTCGGGATGCTCTACGAGAGCTTCATCCATCCGGTGACAATCCTCTCGTCGCTGCCCTCGGCCGGCGTGGGTGCGCTGCTCATGCTCATGCTTTTCCGGTACGACCTGAGCGTGATCGCGATCATCGGCATCATTCTGCTGATCGGCATCGTCAAGAAGAACGCCATCATGATGATCGATTTCGCCCTGGAGGCGGAACGGAGCGAGGGCAAGAGCCCGGTGGAGGCGATCCACGAGGCCTGCCTCCTGCGTTTTCGGCCGATCATGATGACCACCATGTCCGCCCTGCTCGGCGGTCTGCCGCTGGCGGTCAGCCATGGCACCGGATCGGATCTGAGGCGTCCGCTCGGCATCGCGATTGTGGGCGGCCTCCTGGTCTCCCAGGTCCTGACGCTCTACACGACCCCGGTCATCTATCTCTACCTCGATCGCGCGGCCACCAAGATCTCCTCGCTCCGCGGACGGAAGGGGCGGGCGGCCGGCCTGCCGGGGGCGGCTTCCGGCGCGCCCGCCTTCCCCGACGCCTGAAACTCCGAATGAAGACAGATTCACTCGAAAACCCGCAGTCCGCCTCTTTCCCGTGCCTTTCCGGGCTCCCCTGGGCCGCGCTGGCCTTGGCGCTGGGCTGCGCCTCCTGCAACCTCGCGCCCGCCTACCGGACGCCGCCGGTCGCCGCCCCCGCAAGCTTCAAGGAGGGTCCGCCGCCCCCCGCCGCAGGGGCGCAGACATGGCAGCCTGCCAGACCAGGCGACGATGCCGCGCGGGGCGCATGGTGGGAGGCCTTTGGCGATCCGGCACTGAACGCCCTTGAGGAACAGGTCCGCATTTCGAATCAGACGATCCTGGCCGCCGCGGCCAATTTCCGGGCCTCGCGCGCGCTGGCCACGGAGGCGCGGGCCAACCTATTTCCGATGGCGACCGGGTCCGCCTCGGTGGCGCGCGCGCGACCGTCCCAGGCGACGGCCAGCAGCCCGGCGCCGGTGACCGTCGCAAACCAGTTCGATCTGCCGCTCGACGCCTCCTATACCCTCGATCTCTGGGGCCGGCTTCGGAATGCCTACGCCGCGAGCGCCTACGCGGCCCAGGCGAGCGCCGCCGATCTCGCGACGGCGGTTCTGGGCACCCAGTCCGAGCTGGCGGACGATTATTTCGCGCTGCGCGCCGTCGACGAACAGGGCCGGATCTATGCCGACACGGTCGCCTCCTACAAGCAGACCCTGGCGTTGACGCGCACCCTCGTGAAGACAGGAATGAACTCCGACGAGGACCTGGCGACCGCCCAGACCCAGCTCGACACCGTGGTGGCGCAGGCCACCGATCTCGGCGTGACGCGGGCCAAGCTCGAACATGCGATCGCCGTCCTGATCGGAAAGTCGCCGTCTGTTCTCTCGATTGAGGCCGCGCCATTCGATCCCCACGCACCGGAGGCTCCGGCGGGCGTCCCCTCGGACCTCCTGCAGCGGCGGCCTGACATCGCCGCCGCGGAGCGCAGGGTTGCGGCGGCCAACGCCCAGGTTGGCGTGGCGCGGACGGCCTATTTCCCGAACCTGACCCTCGGTGCCGCGGCCGGCTATGAATCCGCGCGATCCTCGACCTGGTTCGACTGGCCCGACCGATTCTGGTCGGTGGGGGCCCAGCTCGGGGGCACGATCTTCGATGTCGGTGGGCTGCGGGGCGTCAACGACCAGGCGAAGGCCGGTTACGACCAGGCCGTGGCCGTCTACCGGCAGACGGTTCTGGGGGCCTTTCAGTCGGTCGAGGACAACCTGGCCGCGCTGCGGATTCTGGGTCAGGAAGCCGGGCAGGAACGGACGGCGGTCGCCTCGGCCGATCATTACCTCGCCCTTACGCTCACCCGCTACCGGGACGGAATCGACAGTTCGCTCAATGTGGCGGCGGCCCAGACAATCGTCCTCGCAAATCGCCAGGCCGAGGTGCAGATCCAGCTTCGCCAAGTCCAGGCCAGCGTCGCCCTCGTGATGGCGCTTGGCGGCGGCTGGGATTCCTCCCTGCTTCCGGCGAGGAAGGATCTGAACGCGCGCCCGCCGAAATGGACCCCCGCCGGCGATTCGTCGGCTCCGCCGCCGGAACCGGTCGTTTCTCCCGTACACCCGTCATAGGAGTCGGTTTGAAAGGGCGGGCCGGTTATTGTCAGTCGCTGAATTTCATGAAGACTCTGCTGTTTGCAGCCGCAGTTGGCACAGGTGTGTTTATGGTTGCGGGCGCGGCGCCGGCGACCCCGGTTGAACCCGCACCCGCGATGCGGGTCGTGGAGCTGCGGTGCGAGCACCGCACCGATCCCTCCGGCCTCGGCGAAGCGAATCCCCGGCTGAGCTGGGAATTGGTCGCAACGGACCCCGGGGCGCGGAATCTCAAGCAAGGCGCCTACCAGATCCTGGTGGCGGATTCGCCGGAGGCACTTGAGCGGGATCAAGGCGACCTCTGGGACTCAGGCCGGATCGCTTCGGATTCCACGGCCGAGATCGCCTATGCCGGCCGCGCCCTCGCCTCGCGCGAAGGGTGCTGGTGGAAAGTCCGGATTTGGGACGCGTCGGGCCACGCCTCTGGCTGGAGCGAGCCCGCGCGCTGGACAATGGCGCTATTGGAGCCTTCGGCCTGGCGCGCGGAATGGATCGGGCTCGACGCCGCACCGCCCGCCGGCGCCCTGACGGACGTCCAGCGCGCGCGCGTCGGCGCTCTCGCGTGGATGCAGGCCGACGTGCCTCCGTCAAGAACGTTGCCAACTTCCGTCCTCATCCGGCGCGGGTTCACGCTCCCGGCGGACCGTACGCTGACGCGGGCCACGTTCATCGTGACGCCCGACCAGTGGTGCTCGGTGACCCTCAATGGGCGCGGCATCGGCGAAGCCGCGCGCTGGGAGCCCACCTTTCCGTTTGACCTGACGGCGGCCGTCGCGCGTGGCGACAACGTTCTGGGGCTTCGGATCACCCAAGCCGACGGCTACACGCCGGCCGTCGCCGGCGAGTTGGAGCTCACGTTTGCGGACGGAGGCTTCGTCCGCCTCGAAATCGATGCCACCTGGCGATTTTCGAAGGTCGCCGCGGACGGCTGGGACACTCCCGGATTCAGTGGCCCGCCGTGGGCGCCGCTGCAGGGCCTTGGCGGCCGCGCCACGCCCTGGGGCAGTCCCAACAACAGCTTTAGGTTTCTTCCACCCCCGCCCATTCTTAGCAAGACGTTCCAGGTCGCTCAACCCGTTCGCCGGGCCACCTTGTATGCGACGGCGCTGGGGCTCTACGAAGCACGGGTCAACGGCGCGCGCGTGGGCCGCGACTATTTCACTCCCGGTTGGACGGACTATGCCCACCGCGTCCAATACCAGGCCTATGATGTGACCGGCCTCGTCAAGCCGGGCCCCAATGACCTCCAGGCGCTCTTGGGCGACGGATGGTATGCCGGGCTCGCGGCCTATACGGGCAAGCGCCAAGTCTACGGTGGCTATCCGCGTTTTGCCGCTCAATTGGAGTTGGAATTGGCGAACGGGAGTCGGCAGATCGTCGTCACGGACGCATCCTGGCGGGGCGCGTTCGGTCCGGTGCGCTCGGCCGATATTCTCATGGGTTGCAGCACTGACTTTCGGCGCGCACCGGCGGATTGGCAGCCCGTGGCCATTGGACTCCGGGCGGTGCCGGGTGTGCCCGTCGATGCCATCGCCAAGTTTGCCCTCGAACCCGCCACCGTGGATCCGGTGCAAGTCAGCGAGGAGCGGCCGGCGGCGAGCGTAATGGAGCCGGCCCCGGGCGTGTACGTGATCGATTTTGGCCAGAATCTGGTGGGATGGGTGCGCCTGAAGCTTCGGGGGATCGCCGGCCAGAAGGTTGTGGTTCGGCACGGTGAAATGCTCAATCCCAACGGCACGGTGTACACATCCAATCTGCGCGGCGCCGCAGCAACCGACGAGTACTGGCTCACGGGCCAGGGCGGGGAAATCCTGGAACCGCATTTTACCTTCCACGGTTTTCGCTACGCGCAGGTCACAGGCCTGGGCGTCGCTCCCGCGCCCGCCGATGCGGTCGCGATCGTCGCCGGTTCGGCCCTGCGGCGCACAGGCGATTTTTCCTGCTCTAACCCGCTGCTCAACCAGCTTTACCGCAATATCATCTGGGGTCAGCGCGGGAATTATTTCGAAGCGCCCACCGACTGCCCCCAGCGCGACGAGCGGCTGGGCTGGACGGGGGACACGCAGTTTTTCATCCCGACCGCCGCGTACAATTTCGACGTGGCGAGCTTCATCGAGCGGTGGCTCGTCACGATCACGGACGATCAGGGCCCGGACGGCACCTTTCCCGATGTCGCGCCCGCGACGACGCACAACCCGAAGGCGATCACCGCGTGGGGCGACGCGGCCATCGTTTGCACGCACGAGCTCTGGCGCGCCTACGGGGACACCCGCGTCGTGCAGCGCCGATTCGACGCGTTGGCGCGGTACATCGGCTGGCTCGAGGTTTCCGCGCAGAAGGATGTCCTGGCGGTTGGCGGCTATGAGGACTGGCTGAATCAGGGGGGCGGCGCCGACCCCCTGGTCATCGACACGGCCTACGGCGCTTACCTCTGCGGGCTCATGGCCGACATGGCGCGGGCGATAGGCCGGGCTCCCGAGGCGCAGCGCTTCGCCGCCTTGCGGCAAAAGTTCGCGGACGGCTTTCGCGACCATTTCCTCCTGGCCGATGGCAGGATTTGGAACAGCAGCCAGACCGGTTTCGCGCTGGCCTTCGACCTGAACCTGCTCCCCGGCGCGCTTAGGGAAAAGGCGGCCGCCCAATTCGTCGCCGACGTCGCGGCGCATAACGGGCATCTCGCGACCGGATTCATCGGCACTCCCCGGCTGCTTCCGGCTCTCGATGCGGCGGGCCGTGACGACGTTGCTTACGAGGTGCTCCTCCAGGACACGTACCCGTCGTGGCTTTTCCAGGTGAAGAACGGAGCCACGACGATGTGGGAGCGGTGGGACGGATGGACCCCCGACAAGGGATTCGAGACGATCGATATGAATTCGTTCAATCATTACGCATTCGGCGCCGTGGCACAGTTCCTCTACCGGCAGGTGCTGGGAATCGACACCGACGGGCCGGGATACCGCCGCATCCGGATCTCTCCGCGGGCGGACGGCCGCCTGACCGAAGCGCACGGCAGCTATGAGGCGGTAACCGGCCGGATCGCCGTGGCGTGGAGGATCGCGGACGGAAACTTCATTCTCGAAGCCACCCTGCCGCCCAATACGACCGGGACGGTGCAGATGCCCTCCGGCCAAACGTACGAGACCGGCTCAGGAGCGTACCGCTACCAGGAGCCGTTCAAGCCTGCGAATTGAGGGACCTGCCTTGCCCCCCCTGCCCAAAACGTCACGGCGCGACTTTCTCGGTGGAGTTGCCATGCTGGGCGCTTCAACTTTTCTGCGTGGAAGCGCCGGCTTGGCGGCTGCACCCGCCGATCAGCCGCCCCCGGTTTCCTCCTTGTCTCCGGGCGCCCGCAAGGAGGCAGCCGGCCAACTTCTCAATTACTTTGGGAGGACGGCGCCGCTGCTCTTGCGTCCCGCCGAAGGCATTCTCGTGCATCCGAGCATTGCCTGCACTCTTCCGGGGAAGCAGTATTCCACCAACCTTTGGGACTGGGACACGCTTTGGACGACGCGCGCCCTCTTCCGCCTTGCAACGATTTCAAACGATGCCGCTTTTCGCCGCAGCGTGGGTGAGCATGCCATCGGCAGCTTCCTGAATTTCTTCGAGCACCAGTCTGACGAGGGTCGCATCTCAATAATGCTTGATGTGAAAAATGCCGATCCCTTCGGAACCCTGAAGCCGGACAGGCCGGCATCGCAAAATCAGGCGAAGCCCGTTTTTGCGCAACTGGCACTCTTGATTGCCGATGAGTTTGGCTCCGTGGACTGGCTGGCTCCCGAGTTCGATAAGCTCCTGCGTTTTTATGCATCGTGGGTTTCCGGCAACCAAAGTTCGATTGGCCTTCTGGTGTGGGGAAACGATGTCGCCATCGGAAACGACAACGATCCCACCACGTTTGGGAGGCCCTTTTTCTCTTCCGCGAACTTGCTGCTGAATTGTCTCTTCTATCAGGATTTGAAAGCAGCGTCCGAGCTGGCGCGCCGGCTTCGACGGCCCGATGACCAGGAGCGCCTCAGCGCCCAAGTCCGGACGCTGGGGGAGCGGATCCAGAAATATTGCTGGGATCCGCGCGATCGATTTTACTACACCGTCGATGTGCAATGCGTCGATCGGCGGAGGGAGCTGATCCCCAATGTGAAGCCGGGCATGGATATGTCCTGGCAATGTTTGCCCCTGCGCATCCAGACCTTCACAGGGTTTCTGCCGCTGTGGTGCGGCCTGGCCACTCCGGAACATGCCCAGGCACTCGTTCAGACGAATTACCTGGCGGACGACCGCTTTCGCGGAAATTGGGGAGTTCGATCGCTCTCCTCCAGGGAATCCATGTATTGCATGGATTTCAGCTCGGATCCCAGCAATTGGCTGGGCCCCGTCTGGATCATCGTGAATTATTTTGTTTGGAAGGGTCTGATAGATTCCGGGTTCCAGGCAGAGGCGGGCAGGCTGGCAGAAAAGACGCTGCTGCTGCTGTCAACGGATCTGTCCGCCAATGGCTCGTTGAACGAATATTACCACCCGGACACCGGCCAAGCGCTGAGCCATAAAGGTTTCATGGATTGGAATCTCCTGGTGCTGGAAATGATGTGACGGGCCTGGGGGCCCGCGGTGCGGCTTCTCCCAATCCTTGCGCAGCGGAGACTGGCGGATGCCGCTTCTTCGCAAGTGCGCAACGTTCCCATCAACCTGCGAAAATTGGCGCACACCGCCTTTGCAGCGACTTTCAGTCTTGGAGGCCCGGGGGTCCTTTTATACACAACGCCATTTATCCTTGAACAGGAAATAAGCCGCGCCCGCTCGGGCGACGGCTTGATTTTCCGTTCGAAGCCAAAGACATCGTGTTTAGAACAATCCGAGCAGCAGGGACGGGAAAATTCCGAGGATGATGGTTGCCGCGGCGGCGGCCGCGAGCGTCGCAAGGGCGACCGGGGAGACGGCGATCCGGCCCTGGTTTGCGGGCGCAGGGGCGACAAAAGCCTGTTTGACCACGATCAGGTAGTAGTAGAGACCCACGGTGCTCAACAGGATAGCGGCGACGGCGAGCCATCCGGCGGGGCCGGCGACTCCGCCCATCCTCAAGGCGGCCGCAAAGACGGCGAATTTTCCGAAAAAGCCGGCGAGCGGAGGCACCCCCGCAAGCGAAAGGATGAAGATGAGAAGGCATCCGGCCAGCAAGGGGGCGCGCCGGCTCAACCCCGCCAAATCGCGGACTTGCAGGCTTCCTCCCGTCCGCTCGAGGACGCCGACGATGCCGAAAGCGCCCGCCGTCGCCAGGCCATAGGTGGCCGCGTAGTAGAAAACGGGCCCCGGCCCGGATGACCCGACCGCGATCACTCCAAGCAGCAGGGCGCCGGCGTGGGCGATCGCCGAATACGCGAGAAGCCGCCTGAGGCTCGTCTGGACGAGGGCGGCGAGGTTGCCGAGCAGGAGCGAGGCCCCGGAGAGAACGGCGAGAACGGGAAGCCAGCCCGCCCCGACATGGGCGGTTGAAATCTCCCCGGCCACGGCTCCGAGACCCGGCCAGAGCAGGCGTGTGAAAAGCACAAGCCCCGCGAGCTTTGACCCGGACGCAATCAGCGCGGCGGAGGGCGCCGGG
>Ga0265313_10002528_pt1 | contig 15688 bp, 10 predicted proteins | sample 4123metaG_FD_203122 | JGI IMG/M metagenome (GOLD analysis project Ga0265313, IMG submission 203122) | Rhizosphere microbial communities from Carex aquatilis grown in University of Washington, Seatle, WA, United States - 4-1-23 metaG | ecosystem: Host-associated > Plants > Roots > Rhizosphere >...
TCATAGCCGCGATACTCGAGCCGTTTGAGTCCCTCGAGGATGATGGCCGATGCCTTCTGTTTGCCCACGTAGCCGACAATGCCGCACATATTTTCCGATTTTTGTTTGGCGAAATTAAGTGGCCGCGCCAAACGTGGAGCAAGGTTTAACCTAGACTCGATCCATTTCATCATGCCCATTCCCAAACGTGTGCTCGCCGTAATCATGGGCGGAGGCCGCGGCACCCGCCTGCATCCGCTCACGCAGGAACGTTCCAAGCCCGCCGTGCCGCTGGCCGGCAAATACCGGCTGGTGGATATTCCGATCAGCAACTGCATCAACTCGGGCATCAACCGCATCTTCATCCTGACGCAGTTCAACACGGCGTCGCTGCACCGCCACATCCAGAACACGTATCACTTCGATCCGTTCGGCGGTGGCTTCGTCGATATTCTCTCGGCGGAGCAAACCGAGAAGAGCGTCGATTGGTATCAGGGCACGGCGGACGCGGTCCGGCGCAACCTGCTGCACTTTCGGGCGTCGGCGCACGATCTGGTGCTGATTCTTTCGGGCGACCAGCTTTACCGGATGGATTTTCACCACATCATCGATCAGCACATCGCCACCGGCGCCGACGTGACGATCGCGGCGATTCCGTTCGCGGTTTCAAAAGTGGAAGGCCTCGGGTTGATGCGGGTCGCGGACGATCTCTCGATCACGCAATTCGTCGAGAAGCCGAAAGACCCGGCCGTGATCGCGAGTCTCGCGCTCAGCGCCGCGGTCGAGGCGAAATTGACGACGCCGTCGGCCGAGAAGCGCTGCCTCGCCTCGATGGGCATTTACGTTTTCAACCGCAGCGTCCTCGCGGAGGCGCTGGAAAACACGATGGCGGATTTCGGCCGGGAGGTCATTCCCGGGCTGCTCGGGAAAGCGAAACTCTTCGCACACATTTTCGAAGGTTATTGGGAGGACATCGGCACGGTGCGGGCGTTCTTCGAGGCCAACCTCGCCCTCGCGCAGCCGCTGCCGCCGTTCAATTTTTTCGAGGCCAACGCGCCGGTTTACACGCAGGATCGCTACCTGCCCGCGTCGAAGCTCAACAAGTGCGACATCGACCACGTGGTCATCGGCGACGGCTCGATCCTGACGGACTCGACGATCAAGCACAGCGTGATCGGCATCCGCTCCTACGTGGGCGAGGGTTGTGAACTCGAGGACACGGTGATGATGGGCGCCGACTACTACGAAACCGACGAGCAACTCGCCGCCAACATCGCGCGAGGCCGGCCGCACCTCGGGCTCGGCCGGAACTGCCGGGTGAAACGCGCGATCATCGACAAGAACGCGCGCATCGGCGACGGCTGCGTTTTGAGCGCCGAGGGCAAGACCGACGGCGCCTATGTCGGCGGGGCGGTGATCATCCGCGACGGCGTGCTCGTCGTGACGAAGGGCGCGGTGCTGCCCGCAGGCACGGTAGTGTAGTGCTGCAAATTACGGCTGACTCCGAACCCGGCGTTCGGAGTGCGCAATAAGGAAAAGTCCGCCGGCGACCAGAAAGATCGAGTAAAACGTCCCCCGGCTGAGGCCGAGGATGAGCGCCGCGTCGGGTTCGCGGAAAATTTCGCCGATCGCGCGCACCACCGCATAGGCGAGCAAAAATTCCCCGCTGAGCCGGCCGGGCTTCGTTTGCACGACATCCGTTTTCCAAAAACGCCACTGCATCACGCCCAGCAGCAGCGCGCCCTCGAGCGCGGCTTCGTAAAGCTGCGACGGATGCCGCGGCACGAGCGGCTCGGGGCTCAGCGGAAAAATCACCGCCCACGGCACGGTGGCGGGTTTGCCCCAGAGTTCGCCGTTGATGAAGTTGGCGATGCGGCCGAAGAGCAGTCCGGCCGGGGCGGTCGAGGCGATGAGATCGGCGAGGTGCAGAAACGGAATTTTTTGGACGCGCGCGAACCACGCCAGCGCGAGGGCGACGCCGATCATTCCGCCGTGGCTTGCCATGCCGCCTTCCCACACACGGAAAAAACTCAGCGGATCGTGAATGAGTTGATCGGGGTGATAGAGCAAAAACGAGCCGAGCCGCCCCCCGATCATCACGCCGAGCACGAGCGCGACGATCAGGTCGGAGATTTTCTGCGCGGGCAGTTGCGACCGGCCCGCGCGCCAATACCGGCCCAGCAACCACGCGGCGGTGACAAACCCGAGCAGGTAGCTCAACCCATAGTAGCGAATGCCGAAGTTCCCGCTGAAGCGGATGAGAAACGGGCTGAGATTGTGCGTCCAATACGCGAGCGACGGAAACTGAATCACGCGGCGAGACTTGCGGTCGCGGGCCGTCCAAACAAATCCAAACTCGCGCAAAGCCGGAGAAATCATTCTTGCCGCGAGCAGACGCGGGCCGCGTAGTCTTCCGGCATGAGCGAGCTCAAACGCACCCCGCTGCGCGATTTTCACGCCGCCCACGGCGCGCGGCTGGTGGATTTCGCCGGCTGGGAAATGCCGGTGCAATACCGCAGCATTCTCGAGGAGCACAAGGCCGTGCGGCGCGCCGCGGGTCTTTTCGACGTGAGCCACATGGGCGAGGTTGATGTGCGCGGACCGGGCGCGGCGAAATTCCTGAATCACCTCGTCACAAACGATCTCGCTAAACTTTTTCCCGGCCGCGTGCTCTACTCGCCGATGTGCTATCCGAGCGGCGGCGTGGTCGATGACCTGCTCGTTTACATGTGGGGCGCCGAGAATTTTTTCCTCGTGATCAACGCAGGCAACATTGCGAAGGACCTCGCGTGGATTCGCGAGCAGGCGAAGACGTTCGACGTCGCGATTACCGATCATTCCGACGACTTCGGCCTGCTCGCGGTGCAAGGACCGCATGCCGCGGAGATCGTGCAGTCGCTTACGACGGCCGACCTCGCCAGCGTAAAATACTATCACTTCGTCGAAGCTCCGGTCGGGGGCATTCACTGCTGCATCAGCCGCACGGGCTACACGGGCGAGGATGGCTTCGAGCTTTTCGTCAACGCCGGCGACACCGTCGCGCTCGCGAATGCGCTGCTCGCCGCCGGCGGGCCGCACGGACTCGAACTCGCCGGCCTCGGCGCGCGCGACAGCCTGCGGCTCGAGGCCGGCTATCCGCTCTACGGACACGAAATCACGCAGGACATTTCGCCGCTCACCGCGGGGCTCGGCTGGACCGTGAAGCTCGACAAGGGCGCGGACTTCATCGGGCGCGCGGCGCTGCTCGCGGAGAAACAAAACGGCGCGGCGAACAAAGTCGTCTTTTTCAAAACCGGCGACCGCCGGATCGTGCGCGCCGAAACGCCGGTGCTCGGCAGCGACGGCGCGGTCGTCGGGCGCGTGCTTTCGGGCACGCTTTCGCCGATCCTGAACGAAGCCATCGGTTCGGCTCTCGTCGCGACACCGGCGATTGCGCAACCGCTCGCGGTCGATATTCGCGGGACGAAACTTAATTTGCTCCTCGTCAAACCGCCGTTCGTGGCATTGAAAAAAACATCATGAGCAACGTTCCTGCCGATCGCCGTTACGCAAAATCCCACGAGTGGCTGAAACTCGAGAGCGACGGCACCGCGACCGTCGGCATCAGCGACTACGCGCAAAATTCCCTCGGCGACATCACCTACGTGCAGGTGCCGAAAGTCGGAGCTGTGTTAAAGGCGGGTGAGACGTTCGGCGTCGTCGAATCGGTGAAGGCGGCGAGCGATCTTTACGCGCCGGTTGCAGGCACGGTCGTTGCGGTCAACCCCGTGCTCGAGCGCGCGCCCGAGACGGTGAACAGCGCGCCTTACGACGGCGGCTGGATGCTCAAGCTCAAGGTCGTCGATCCGGCCGATGCGGCGGCGCTGCTCGACGCCGACGCTTACGCGAAGCAACTGGATTGAGAGTCGGGCGGCGGGAAGACGCCCGGCCTCGCGATCATTCGGTCTTGGCGGCGCGATCAGCTTTGCGGCGATCGGTCTGGCCGAGGATGCGTTTGCGGAGGCGCAGGTTTTTCGGCGTGACCTCGACGAACTCGTCGGCGGCGATGTATTCGATCGCGCGTTCGAGCGAGAGCTTCATCGCGGGCGTGAGACCGACGCCGACGCCTTCGCCCTGCGAGCGGAAGTTGGTGAGCTTCTTCGCGCGGACGGCGTTGATGGAAATGTCCTCGTTGCGCGGATTCTCGCCGACGATCATGCCCTCGTAAACCTTTTCGCCCGGGTTGACGAAGAGCTTGCCGCGCTCCTGGCACATTACGAGCGCGTAGGCGGTGGTTTCGCCGGCCTCGGTCGCGAGGAGCGTGCCGGTGATGCGGGTGAGGACTTCGCCGGCGTAGGGACCGTATTCCTTGAAAAGATGGCTGAGCACGCCGCGGCCGCTCGTGGCGTTGACGACGTCGATTTCCATGCCGATGAGTCCGCGCGTCGTGATCGTCGCCTCGATCATGGTCGAGTGCGCGAGTTTTTCCATGTTCGTGAGCAGACCTTTACGGTTGGCGAGATTCTGCATGATCGTGCCGACGCACTCGTCGGGGATTTCGATCCAGACGGTTTCGTAGGGCTCGAGGCGTTCGCCGTTGGGGCCGCGTTTCTCGATGACGGTGGGGCGCGAGACGAGCAGCTCGAAACCCTCGCGGCGCATCGTTTCGACGAGGACGGCGACCTGCATGGCGCCGCGGGCCTTGACGTTGAAAACGCCGGCCTTCTCGGAGTCCTCGATGTAAATCGAGACGTTCGTCTTGAGTTCGCGGAAGAGGCGTTCGCGGAGCTGGCGGGAAGTGACGAGCTTGCCTTCCTGGCCGACAAGCGGGCCGTCGTTCACGCAGAACTGCATCTCGAGCGTGGGCGGATCGATTTGCGTGAAGGGCAGGGCGTGCGCGTCCTCGGCGGCGGCGATCGTGTCGCCGATGTCGATGTCCTCGAACCCGGCGAGGCCGACGATGTGGCCGGCATCGGCGGCCGGCGACTCGACGGTGCCGAGGCCGGAGTATTCGAAGACTTGGGTGATCTTTGCGCGGACGCGCGAGCCGTTGGAGTGGCGGATGACCCAGACGGGATCGCGGAGGCGGGCCTTGCCGCCGAGAACCTTGCCGATGGCGATGCGGCCGACGTAGTCGCTCCAATCGATGTTGGAAACGAGCATGTGAAACGGCTGATTCGGGCGCGCGAACGGCGGCGGAATGTGGTCGAGGATGCACTGGAAGAGCGGTCCCATGTCCACGCGGGGATCGTCGAGCTTGCGCATCATGTAGCCGTCGCGGCCGGAGCCGTAAACGACCGGGGCGTCGAACTGTTCCTCGGTGGCGTTGAGCTCGAGGAGGAGTTCGAGGACCTTGTCATACATCTTTCTCGGCTCGACGTTTTCGCGGTCGATTTTGTTGATGACGATCACGACCTTGAGGCCGTGCGCGAGGGCCTTGCGAAGGACGAAACGGGTTTGCGCCTGCGGGCCGTCGTAGGCATCGACCACGAGCAGGACGCCATCGACCATGCGGAGGGCGCGCTCGACCTCGCCGCCGAAATCGGCGTGGCCAGGCGTATCGACGATGTTGATGATCTTGTCGTGCCAGTGGACGGAGGTGTTCTTGGCCTTGATCGTGATGCCCTTTTCCTTTTCGAGGTCCATGGAATCCATGGCGCGCTCCTCGACCTGCTGGTTGGCGCGAAACACACCACCCTCCTTGAGGAGTTTGTCCACGAGGGTAGTCTTGCCATGGTCAACGTGGGCGATGATGGCGATGTTGCGGATGTTCTGGTTCATGATTTCGGACACGGTCGTTTGCGCGGAAAATAGAACCAACGTGCCGGGCGCATGTGCCGAACGCAAGGCGGAAGCCGTGACGATGACGCGACGACGAAAACCAGGCGCGACGTGCGGCGCGCCGGTTATTAACTACGGGGAGGCGCCGGGACGCGCCGGCGACTCACGCCGCCTGCGCGATCGGCAAGTAGCACGTGAAGCACGTGCCCTGGCCGACGGCGGTCTCGAGGCCGATGAAACCCTCGTGGCGGCGCACGACGCGGAGCACGGTGGCGAGGCCGAGGCCGGTGCCGCGGTCCGGAGGCTTGGTCGTGAAGAATGGATCGAAGAGGCGCGCACACACTTCGGGCGGCATGCCGGTGCCGGAGTCGCGCACGCTGAGGGTGACGAAATCGCCGGCGCGACCGTCGGGCCCGATCGCGTTCGCTTGCGCGGGCGTCAGTTGCGCGCGGCGGGTGGCGAGGTGGAGCGTGCCGCCATCGGGCATGGCGTCGCGGGCGTTGACGCAGAAGTTCATCAGCACCTGGTGGAGCTGGTTGGAATCGGCCATGATGTCGGGAAGATCGGTCGGCGCGTCGATGGACACCTTGATGCGTTTGCCGAGGATTTCGCTCACGAGCTGGGAAGTTTCGAAAACGAGGAGCGAGGTGCTGGTCGGCGCGAGTTCCTGATCGGCGCCGCGGGCAAACATCAGGATCTGGCGCAAAAGGCTGCCGCCGCGCTGGACGCTTTTTTGGATGTTGTCGAGATAGACGGGCACGCGTTCGGGCTCGGAGCCTTCGACGAGCATGGCGTTGCCGCTGATCGCGGTGAGAATGTTGTTCACGTCGTGCACGATGCTGCCCGCGATCTGGCCGAGCAGCTCGATGCGCTGGGCGCGCAAGAGCTGCGCCTCGAGCTGTCTTTTTTCGGTGATGTCGCGGATGTTGAACTCGAGCGCGCCGCCGGCCGGACCGGGAAGGCGGCCGACGGTGATCTCAACCCAGGTGCCCCGGCGGCGGGCGTGCTGGAGTTCGGTTTGCACGGGGCCGATCCGGTGGCCGACCTCGGTGAGAGCGGCGAGCTGGGCTTTTAATTTTTCCGCGTCAGCCGGGGCGAAGTAGTCGAAGGCGAGGAGGGCGCGGTCTTCGGCGGCGGAGTCGGTGAGAAGATTTTTGAGCGCGGCATTTACGAGGGACACGCGGCCGGCGTCGTCGGCGAGCACGATCGCATCGGGCGAGTAGGCGACGGCGGTTTCGAAGCGGGCGCGCTCCTCGAAGAGCTGGCGAAAGCGGTTGAGGCGCGTGATGGTGCGCAGGCGCGTGCGGAGTTCGACGGAGTCGAAGGGCTTGCTGAGAAAATCGTCGGCTCCGGCTTCGAGGCCCTGGAGTTTCGACTCCCGGTCGTCGAGGGCCGTGAGCAGGAGGATCGGCACGTGGCGAAGCGTTTCGTCGGCGCGCAGCCGGCGGCAGACTTCGAAACCGTCGAGGTCCGGCATCATCACGTCGAGGAGGATGACGTCGGGGCGGTTGTTATACGCGAGGACGAGCGCCTGCGCACCGTGTTCGGCGGAAATGATATTGTAGCCCTCGGTGGCGAGGACGGTTTGGAGGAGCTGGAGCCCCTGGGGTTCGTCATCGACGACGAGGATGGTGCTGGAGGACATGGCTAGATTTGGAACGAGGCCGCTGGAGCGAGCGACGCGGGAAGCAGCCGCGTGATCGTGGCGGCGAGTTCCTGAAGGTTGACGGGTTTGCTGAGGTAGGCGCTGGCGCCGGCGCTGAAGCACTTGGCGCGATCGCCGGCCATCGCGGCGGCGGTGACGCAAATGATCGGAATGCGCCGCGTCAGCGGGTCGGCCGTGAGCTGGCGCATCGCCTCGAAGCCGTCCATCTCGGGCATCCCGACATCCATGAGAATGATGTCGGGATGCTCGGCGCGCGCGCGCGCGATCGCCTCGATGCCGGTGTCCGCGAGCACAACGCGGCAGCCGCGCATTTGGGCGAAGCCTTCGATGACAGCGACGTTGGTGGGATTGTCCTCGGCGAGCAGAAGCAATGGCGAACCGGGGATGACCGCGATGGGTTCGGTGGCGTTGATGTCGGAGCGCTTTTCCGCGCGCGTGGGAGCGGGCTTCGTTTGGTCGGCGGTGAGAGGCAGGGTGATGCTGAAGCGACTGCCGGCCTGCACGGTGCTTTCAACGGAGATCGTGCCATGGTGAAGCTGGACCATGCGCTTGACGAGGGCGAGGCCGAGGCCGGTGCCGCTGTAGCGGCGCGACAGTGCGCTGTCGATCTGGACGAACGGCTGGAAAAGCTTGGCGAGGTTTTCCGGCGAGATGCCGATGCCGGTGTCCCAGACGGTGAAGACGAGCGCGGGCGGCGAGTCGGTTTGCGTGACGAGGAGTCCGACGCGACCGCCGTCGGGCGTGAACTTCACGGCGTTGGTGAGGAGGTTGACGAGAATTTGTTTCAGGCGGCGCGGGTCGGCGGTGACGACGGCGCTGCGCTGGTGGTATTCGGTGGCGACGCGGAGATTTTTTTTGCGCGCGACTTCCTGGACCATCCGCAGACTGGCCTCGCAGACATCGCGGACGCTCACGGGCTGGGAGTCGAGCAGCACTTTGCCGGCTTCGACCTTCGAGAGGTCGAGGATATCGCTGATCAACGCGAGCAGGTGGCGGCCGCTTTCGTCCACGCTGCGCATGCAATCGGCCTGGCGCTCGTTGAGCACGCCGAGCTTCTGCTCCCGCAACAACTCGCTCATGCCGAGGATGACGTTGAGCGGTGTGCGCAATTCGTGGCTCATGCTGGCGAGGAAATCGCCTTTGGCGTGATTGGCGGATTCGGCGGCGGCGCGCGCTTGCTGAAGTTCGGCGGTGCGCGCGGCGACCTTGGCGTCGAGCGTCTGGAGGAGTTCGCGGAGCTGGTCGTTGGCGCGTTCGCGGTCCGCGACGAGGATTTCGAGCTCGATGTTGGAGCGACGCATTCGAACTGCCGTGGTGTGAACGTCGCTGCTGAGCTGGGCCAGCTCGAGCGGCACTCCAGCGGTATCGAGCATCGGAACAACGGGCGTCGAGCGCGCGTTTGAAAGGGCGTGGGTGGCGCGAAGGAGCGCGGACAGCGGCTGCGTCAACGAGTCGGCAGTGATGCGGGCCAGAACAAGCGCGAGGCCGACGCTGGCGGCGGCCCAAAACAGCGTCGTAAGATAAAACTGCGCGATCGGTTTCTGGACGTCCCACACCGGCAACTGCACGTAGATTCTCCAGCCAAAGTCCGGTATGGCGCCGAAGCCGGCGAGATAACGCTCCGCGTCGCGCCGCTGGGAATTCCAACGGTCGTGATAAAAGGTTTTGGCCCCGGCGCGGCGGGCGGCGTCGTAAAGAGTGTTGCCGATGAAAGGAGTCAACGGCGCCATCATCGCGTAGGAACCGCGCGCGAGGACGATGCGCTGTTTGCGATCGACGATCACGATGTCGCTGTTTTTCGGAACATGGGCGGCGGAGATCGCGGCCGAGATGGCGGAGAGATCGAGCGAGCCTTCGATCACGAACTTTACCCGGCCCTGAATATCGAACACTGGCGCGCTCACTGCGATGATCAAGTCGGTGCCGAGACCGCGCCCGCGGAACACGTCGCTAATAAAAGGCCGCCCGGTCGCGACCGGCACGCGAAAGTAATCGCGGTCGGAGACGTTGAATGCACCGCCCGGCACTGGCGTCGCAGGCTGATGCCCGAACGAAGTCGCTATAACCTGGCCTCGGGCGTCCGCGACGAGGAGCGTGAGAAAGCCGCTGTATTCCTGGCGGACGCTGTTGAGTTCGCGTTGAAAAGCCTCCGGCGAGGTGTCGGCCGCCTTGGAAAATTCCCGCGCCACGGTTGCGACGGCATGGGCGTGGGTGCCGAGGTGTTGCTGGACAAGATACGAGATGCTGTCGGCCAAATCGGCCAGATCCTCGGTGAGGTCATTGCGGCGGGCCTGGTCGAACTGGTGGCCGCTGAGAAAACTCAAGGCGACAATCGGCAACGCGGTAATGATGCCGAAACGTTGAAATAGCAATTGGCGCAGCGACGGTGATCGACGGGCGGATTCGGACGCGAAGACGGGCCAGTGTTGGGCCAGAAATTGATGCACCGGAAGCGCGGCGAGCGCCATGACCAGCCCGTTGACGGGATACTTCAGCGCGACGGCCCAGTCGCTCGGGAAGGGGATGTCACTGCAGCCAATCAGCCACACTGCGGCGATCGGGAATCCCAGTCCCAGCCAGTAGGCCGCGACCGCGCCGAGATGCCGCCAGCCGCGGCGGTGGATCAGCCAGCCCGCCACGAAGGCTTCGAGCGTGAAGCAAACAAATCCGGCCGGATGGTGCCATTCCGGAATCGTGCGGGCGAACGCGATCGCGGCGGTCAACGCACCGCACCAGGGTCCGAGCGTGAATGCGCTCAGCAATGAAAAAAAGCTACCGAATACGAATGACGTGCCGCCAAATACGGGGAAGCCGTAGCTGTTCACGGCAAAGCCGGCCACCCCGGCAGTCAGCGCGAGGATCCACGGATTTTTCGAAGGAAAGGGGCGGGCGAAGAAGGCCACTGCTGCGAATTGAATCGGCGCAGATGGCCTTGAATTTAGCCCGAATTCCGCGGCGGAGGCTTCTTTCCGTCACCGCGTGGGTCGATACGGCGGTTTGCTGGCGCGGAGTCGATGCGTTTGCCGAATCACTAAAAAAAATAAGGCCCCGAGACCTTGCGGTCCCGGGGCCAAATTTGGGGGTGGGCGTTCGCCACGCGCTCTTTCCCGGCGGCACACTGTTGGGCGCCTCGCTTTCGCGGGCCGTGTGCTCCCCGACGCCACTCTCCGCGGCATGCGGATGTCTCGGTCTCATGGCGGGACCGTTCCGACCGTTTCCGGTTGGAATTTTTCGAGTGAGGCCTCTTCGCCCGGTTCGGACGCTCCCTGCCGGAAGCGGCTCGCCGGACGTGGTGCAGACACGCCTGCAATTTCTCATAGTTCGCGTCGGCACCGTTGCCACGGGGACGGCCCCGGCTTTTGGCCGGACGTTGGCCCCGCGTTACGGGTCTGACCTCTTAACTCTCAGGTTGCGTTCGCTTTTGCAGTGGGGTGACGCGCTTTTTCGCGCCGCTCCGATTGAGGAGGTTGACGGGCTTTGCCAGGCCCGCTCACTCCCCGCCGTCGCGCCTCCCTTGCGCGCCCTGCTCGTGCGAGCGAGCGGGGCCTTTTGGCGGGGTGGGCCCGCCGGGAAACGCAACTGCGTTCTGGTCTGCGCAGTAGCAACCAAAACCCTCTGGGGTAACTGCGTCAGCGCGCGGATCGAAACTTCCCGCGGGCCTGACTTGGCTCGTGCGCGGTTTCTAATCGCGCCTCGCCTCTCAGCTCCTGATTCGTGCTAACCTGGACCGGACACGACTCCGGCCAGAGGAGCTGGTGATATCTGCCTGCCACCTCCGCTTGCGCGGCATGGAGGGGAGGGCGGCACCAGCTGCCGCCTACCTTTCCCCGGTCGCCCGGGATTATCCCAGTCGCGCTCTCGTCGGGTTTTTCATACCGCCGCGCTGCGACTGTTCTATCAAGGAACGAGTCGGACGTTGCGTAATCGTTACGTGAAAATGAAGCCTTTGTTCTTCACAATTTTTGCGCCGCGAAATCGGTGAATAACTTGCGAGCAAAGTAGCTCACCGGTTATTCACGGCCCCGTCGTTCGTCCCCCAAACGCTTGGTTTTCGAAAGCTTGATTCGTTCCAAGTTCGAGGTTGGACGTCCGCCACTCGGTGCTCGATCCTGATCGAAGTGTCTTCACGCGAACTCCCAATTTACGAACTCGAATCCGCCATCGTCGCCTCGCTGCGCGCGCAGGGCCGGCTGATCGTGCAGGCGCCGACCGGCTCGGGCAAATCCACGCAGATTCCACAAATGCTGCTGCGGCACGGGCTGCTCGGCGAACGGGGCGAGATCGTCGTGCTCCAGCCGCGCCGGCTGGCGACACGGATGCTCGCGAAGCGCGTGGCGGAAGAAATGGATACGCTGCTCGGCGAAGTGGTCGGCTACCAAATCCGGCTCGAATCGCGCGTGAGCGCGAAGACGCGCATCCGTTTCGTCACCGAAGGGATTTTGCTGCGGCAGATGTCGTTTGACGCCTTGCTGCGCGGCGTCAGCACCGTCGTGTTCGACGAGTTTCACGAGCGGCATCTCTATGGTGACATCTCGCTCGCGCGCGCACTGCAAATCCAGCAATCGATTCGCCCCGACCTGAAGATCATCGTGATGTCGGCGACACTCGACGCCGGCGCGCTGAAAAACTATCTCGCGCCGTGCGACGCGCTCATGTCGCAGGGTCGCAGTTTCCCCGTGCGGATCGAATATCTGCCGAAGGCGGTGAACTTCGAACATGAGCCGGTGTGGGACGTGGCGATGCGCGAATGTGAACGGATCGCGGGCGAAGCCGCCGGGGACATGCTGGTCTTCATGCCTGGCGCCTACGAGATCGGCCGGACCGTGCAGGCGGTTCAAAGCTCGCGGGCGCTGCGCGATTTCGTGTGTTTCCCGCTGCACGGCGAATTGCCGCCCGAGCAGCAGGACCGCGCGGTCGCGCGCTACGATGCGCGCAAGATCATCGTCTCGACCAACGTCGCCGAGACGTCGCTCACAATCGACGGCGTGACGGCGGTGATCGACAGCGGGCTTGCGCGGATCGCGCGGTTCGATCCGCACCGCGGCATCAACACGCTGCTCGTTGAAAAAATTTCCGCTGCGAGCGCCGACCAGCGCGCGGGTCGCGCCGGCCGCACGGCGCCGGGCGTGTGTGTGCGGCTTTGGACGGAGCGCGAACACGGCCAGCGCGCACCGCAGGAATTGCCGGAGGTCAAGCGGCTCGATTTGTCGGAGGTCGTGCTGACGCTGAAGGCGAGCGGCATCGACGACGTGGCGAATTTTCCCTGGCTCGAAAAACCGGAGCCAAAAGCGCTCGAACGCGCCGAGATGCTGCTGACGGACTTGGCGGCCCTGAATGGCGTGACAAATGGCATCACGGAAATCGGCCGCAAGATGCTGCGGTTTCCTGTGCACCCGCGTTATGCGCGCATGTTGCTCGCAGCGCAAGAACGCGGCTGCGTGCGACCGATCGCGCTCATGGCGGCGCTGACGCAAGGCCGGAATTTTCTGCTCCGCGGTGTCTCGCGCGAGGTCGAGCAGGCGCGCGAGGACGTTTTGGGCGAGGAGCACGAGAGCGATTTTTTCTTGTTGATGCGCGCCTGGCGTTACGCGGATCGCGCGAATTTTTCGCTCGATGCGTGCCGGAGGCTCGGCATCCACGCACAGGGCGCGCGGCAGGTCGGGCCGCTGTTCGAGCAGTTCTTGGAGATCGCCGAAAAGGAAGGACTCGACGTGACGGAACGCCGTTCGGAAGGTGCCGAGATCCGCAAATGCGTGCTTGCGGGTTTTTCGGATCAGCTCGCGCGGCGACTCGATGCCGGCACGCTGCGCTGTGAACTCGTCCACAATCGCCGCGGCTTGCTCGCCCGCGAAAGCGCGATCCAGAAATCGCCGCTGCTGGTGGCCGCGGAAATCACCGAGGTCGGCGGTCGCGACGGCGAGGTGAATGTGCTGCTCTCGCTCGCGACGGCGATCGAGGAGACGTGGTTGAAGGAGATTTTCCCGGACGACTATCGCGAGATGCGCGGCGTGATTTACGACGAGTCGGCGAAGCGCGTCGTCTCGCGGCGCGAGCGGCGGTTCCGCGATCTCGTGCTGGACGCGAAGGCGAGCAGCGACGACGCACCGCTCAACGAGGCGGCGGCGCTGTTGACGAAGGAAGTGCTCGCCGGCCGGATCAAACTTGAGGCGTGGGACGACTCCGTCGAGCAGTGGATCACGCGCGTGAACCGGCTCGCGGAGTGGTTTCCCGAACTCGAAATCAACCCGATCACCGACGCCGATCGCGCGACGCTGATCGAGCAGGTCTGTTATGGCGAACTGAGCGCGCGCGACATCAAGGACAAGCCGGTGATGCCCGTGCTGCGCGACTGGCTGGTGGCGGAACAACTCGCGGTGCTCGACGGTTACCTGCCCGAAAAACTCACGATGGCGAATGGCCGCCGCTCGCGGCTGACGTATGCGAAGGAAGGTCCGCCGATTCTCAGTGCGCGGATCCAGGAACTTTACGGCATCGAGGGAAAATTCACGATCGGCCACGGCCGTGTGCCGGTGAAGATCGAGGTGCTCGCGCCGAACCAGCGGCCGATCCAAGTCACTGACGATCTCACGAATTTCTGGCGCGACGTTTATCCGAAGATCAAACCTGAGCTCTCGCGCAAATACCCGCGACACGAGTGGCGTTAGCGGGCGGGCGACGACTACATGCTCGCGCTGAAGTCGAGGTAGCCGCGGTCGATATCGGTGTAAACGAGCTGCACGCGAAGGCGGTCGCCGACCTTCAGGCCGACGGGAGGATTGTCCAGTTTGCCCTCGACGGGTGGCGACGGGATGCGGACCCACGTGCCTTTGTCGGCGGCGCCGGTGACGATCGCGTCGAAACGCTCGCCGATCCGCAATTGCAGGAGCATCGCCGCGGCGGACTTGCCGACCTGGCGCTCCACTTTCTTCGCCTCGTCCTCCTGCTCGGTGCAATGCGTCGCGAGCGCCGACAACTCGTCGTTGCGATAGGGCGGCGGCTGGCCGGCGATCGCGGCCTTGAGCAGCCGCTGCATGATGATGTCGGGGAAACGTCGGTTCGGTGCGGTCGTGTGCGCGTAGTCCTTCACCGCGAGGCCGAAGTGTCCCTCGCTGGCGTGGCCGGCGGCTTCGCGCACATATTCGCCGGGACCGAGCAGCTTGATCACGCTGAGCGAAAGATCGGGAAACTGATCCGGCGCGGCGGCGCGGGCAGACACGAGAAATTGTTCCAGCGCCTTCGCGTCGGGTGTTGCGGGAAGGCGGCTGCCGCGCTGCGCGGCGAGTTCCACGATGCGATCCCAGTGCCGGGGCGTGCGGACGACGCGACGGATCGAGGGGAATTTTTTTGCGGCGAGAAAACGCGCCGCCACGCCGTTCGCGGCCACCATGAGGTCTTCGATGAGCTGCGTCGCCGAGTTGGGTTTCACGGCTTCGAGGGCTTGCAGATTCGCTCCCGCGAACACCGGCCGGGCCTGCACCGTCTCGAGCGACAACGCGCCGTGGACGTGGCGCTGCCGGCGCAATTGCTGCGCCACGCGGTGTTGCTGCCGGAGATTTTCGTTGAGGCCGGGCACCGCGGCGAGGGCGGGTGGGATCGGGCCGGTGCCGTCGAACCACGCGGCGAGGCTGTTGTAGGCGAGCTTGGCGCGGTTGTGCACGGTGGCGGGGTAGACGTCGGAGGCAGTCAGCGTGCCGTCGGCAGTGAACGTCATGTCGATCACGACGGCGACGCGGTCGGCGGCGAAATTGAGCGACGTGAGATCGGTCGAGAGTTTTTCCGGTAGCATCGGAAAAATCTCCGCGGCGGTGTAAACCGACGTGGTGTTTTGCCGCGCGTGGGCGTCGATCGCCGTGTCGCGTTTCACCAGCGCGGTGACGTCGGCGATGGCGACGAGAAGGCGCGTGGCGTTGTCCGCGAGGGGTTCGGCGACGCTAAGCTGGTCGAGGTCGCGCGAGTCGTCGTTGTCGATCGAGCACCACAGCAGGTGGCGCAGGTCGCGCGCGGAGCCGGCGACGGCGGGGCCGTGCAGCGCATTGAGCTCGGCGAGCGCGCCGGGCGGGAAATCGGGCGTGAATCCGCGGCTGATCATCGCCTGCCGGGCGATGGTGCGGAGCCGCGAACGGGAATCACTCAGGGTAACATAGTTCATGGTATTCATTCCTTCGCGTCCTCTTCGCAGGAGACGACTTCAGGGGTAATTCAACTGAAGCAGACAGCCGTTTGTATTGCGCACCGTGCTGTGGTTGCAATAGTGCCCGCTGGCGGGTCGCGCGATAAGTTGAA
>Ga0265313_10002530_pt1 | contig 15679 bp, 11 predicted proteins | sample 4123metaG_FD_203122 | JGI IMG/M metagenome (GOLD analysis project Ga0265313, IMG submission 203122) | Rhizosphere microbial communities from Carex aquatilis grown in University of Washington, Seatle, WA, United States - 4-1-23 metaG | ecosystem: Host-associated > Plants > Roots > Rhizosphere >...
CTGAGTGCTCTAGCCTGCCTCTGCTGGGGTATAGACAACAATTCCACTGCCTTTATCGACGGTATCAGCCCTGCCCGTATCACGTTTCTAAAAGGTCTGGCGGCGGGCAGTACCAACTTCCTTTTAGGAATGATTTTTGAACCACATGTTCTTACAGCCACTGGTGTCGGTGAGGCGCTTTTGGTGGGCGCACTGGCCTACGGGCTCAGCTTGACTCTGTACATAACAGCGGCGCAGCAGCTGGGCGCCACTCGCTCGCAAATGATTTTCGCCACGGCGCCATTTTTTGGTGTGCTGTTCTCGGCGCTTTTCCTTGGCGAGTCGCTCAATTTAATGCAGCTCATTTCCGGCTGCATCATGGGCCTGGCGATTTATTTGCTGATGAGCGACCAGCACGGGCATGAGCACGCGCACAGCGAAATGGAGCACATCCATATGCATAGTCATGATGATGGACATCACAATCACACTCATCCCGGTCAGCCCGCTTCGCTAATGCATTCGCATTTGCATAGCCACGAGCCTCTCAGCCACAGCCATCCGCATTGGCCGGACCTTCATCACCGCCACGACCACTGAGCTTCTGCAACGACTTCTCAGGTACAGAAACTTGATGATCGGCCAGATCCAGGACCTGTTCCGCCTGCCGGGCCCTGCGTATCCCTATTCTTTTCTGTATTTAGGGAAATAATCGGTGGAAAGCGGTATATTTGCTTTTAAATAGTGGTGTTGGCACGTTTTTAAGAGGTATGAATGTCCGAAGACACGCAACCAGTCGATACCGAAGCACACGCCCATGCGATTCTTGACGAGCTGAAACGGCAGAAGCTGGGAGAGCCGGGCGTTTATGCTGGGCGGCCCGATATTTTGGACCGCGTGCGCAGCTACGAAAAGCATGAGTCAGAGCAAATTCAGCATACGATCAGCATCGCTTCTGCGCGTGGAGAAGACATCGAAAAGCTTGCCCTTCTGGATTCATTGACCGAACTCTATAATCACCGCACCTTTTTGAAAGAATTGAAGGCAGAACTGAATCGCGCCAAAAGATACGGACAGCACGTGGCATTGTGCATGCTGGGCATCGATGGCATGGATGGAATCCGCGCGCATTATGGCACTCTGACTGTCGATGCGGTTGCCAAAGTTACTGCCAATGTAATTCGTGAGGGCATCCGCGAAGTCGATATGGCGGCCCGTTATTCAATCAACGAATTTGTTCTGGTTTTGCCACAGACTAATGCAGCAGGAGCTGCTCTGACTGCCGAGCGCCTGCGCGTCAGATGCGGCAACCAGGCGATTAACCATAACTGGCAAACCTTTTCGGTTACCGCCAGTGTTGGTGTTGCTACCTTCCCGCAAAATGCCAGCGCTTATGATGAACTGATTGCGCGAGCCTGGGAAGCATTGGACTATGCTAGGGCGCGCGGTGGCGATCGGGTGTTTTGTGTTTGAGAATAGCCCATGCGGCGCGGAATCCTGATTACAGTCGGTTTGGTAACAGTTGCAGCGGCGGTTGTGCTGTCGACTCATACTGAAGCACGCACTATCGAATTGCCTTACCAGGTGAAGGAAGAAGACCACGGCTTCGAAGTGCGTGAATACGGAGCCAGAATAGTCGCTGAGGTGGAAACCACAGGTATTCGCGAAAAGGCTCTGGGCGAGGCATTTTCGATTCTGGCTGGTTATCTTTTCGGCAAGAATACACCGCATTCACCCTCGGAATTGTCTAAATCGGTTTCGGGGACCGGCAGCAAAGAAAAGCTGTCCATGACGGTTCCTGTCATTACACAATCGGTCAATGCAGACGGCTCGACAATCCGCATGCGCTTTTTCATGCCGCCGGAATACACGATGGACAATTTGCCGATTCCCGACGACAAGCGCGTCAAGGTATTCGAGCTGCCGCCCCAAAAGATTGCTGTGCTTCGTTTTTCAGGATCGGCGCGCAAGGACAATTTCGATCGCCATCTGGAGACTTTGAAGAAGATACTGGACAGCAAAGGTCTGACGGCCACAGGCGAGCCGTATGAGGCGTACTACAGTCCGCCTTTTACACCGGTATTTTTGAAGCACAATGAGATTTGCGTTCCTCTCTAACGGTCTCGTTTTAAGGCGTACCCCAGCCGCCGCCGCCGGGCGTCTCGATTTGAATGCTGTCGCCTTCTTCCACCTCGACAGTGACCGTGCCCGGCAATATTTCGCTTTTGCCGTCCTTTTTGATTAGAGTGTTGATCCCGCACTGCCCTGGTTTTCCGCCGTGCAGTCCGAATGGTTTGGCGACGCGTCTTTGCGAGAGGATAGAAACAGTCATTGGGGTGAGAAATTGAATTCGCCGTATTGTGCCATCCCCGCCTCTGTGAATGCCTTCGCCGCCGCTTTGCGGTCGAATGCCGAAATGCTTGAGCAAGACTGGATAGCGAAGTTCTAAAACCTCGGGATCGGTGAGCCTGGAATTGGTCATATGAGTATGCACGGCGCTGGCTCCTGCATAGTCTGCCCCTGCCCCTGAGCCACCGCATATGGTTTCGTAGTATTGCAATTGGTCGTTGCCGAAAGTGAGATTGTTCATTGTGCCCTGCGCGGCGGCCATCAGATCCATGGCGCCGTAGAGCGTGTCCACAAGAATCTGGGAGGTTTCCACATTGCCTGCCACCACGGCTGCAGGAAACTTGGGATTGAGTATGCAATTTTCCGGAATTGCGAATTCGACTGGCTCCAGGCAGCCGTCATTGAGCGGGATATTGTCGTTGACGATGGTGCGAAAAACATAGAGTAGCGCCGCTTTACTTATAGCCAGAGGGGCATTCATATTGCCCTTGTGCTGGGGCGAGGTGCCGGTGAAACTGACTGAGACCTTCTCATTTTTGCGGTCGACTTTTACCGTCACAGAGATTTGGCTGCCGTCGTCCAGCTCGCCTTGAAATTGACCGGCACTGATTTTGCCCAATGCTTTGCGCACCGATGAGGCGGCATTGTCGCGCACGAATTGCATGTACGCCTCAACAACGGGCATGCCGTAGCGGGCGCAAAGACGAACCAACGCGCCTGCCCCTGAGCGGTTGGCGGCAATTTGAGCGGTCAGATCGGCGATGTTTTGGGCAGGATTGCGAGCCGGATGTTTTGCCCCGGAAAGGGCCGCCCGCAGGCTCTCTTCATTGAGCTGCCCTTCTTTTGCCAGATGGAAGTGGCTGAAAACAACGCCTTCTTCATCAATATGTTTGCTTGCCGCCGGCATGGAGCCGGGAGTAATGCCGCCGATGTCGGCATGGTGACCCCGGGAGGCGACAAAAAAATCGGGAGAGGGTTTTGCAGATAAAGCGGATGCATCAGAGCTGTTTGAGGCACCCTCTGCCTCGGTGAAAACAGGAGAAATCGCGGTGATGTCCGGGAGGTGAGTGCCTCCCATGTATGGATTGTTGACGATGAATGTGTCGCCTAGAGCCAGCTCGTTGCCTTTCATTTTCATCAAGGACTGCACGCTTTCGCTCATCGAGCCCAGGTGCACGGGTATATGCGGGGCATTGGCAATCAGCCTGCCGTGCCGGTCGAAGATGGCGCAGGAAAAGTCGAGGCGTTCTTTTATATTGACGGAGTGGCTGGTATTTTGGAGGATAATTCCCATTTCTTCTGCGATCGACATGAGGCGATTGCTGAAGAGTTCAAGTTTAATCGGGTCTGCTTTAGTGAGAGAACTTTGCAGCGCCTCTGTTGTGGAATTCTCGCGCTCAGTTTTTTCAAGAATGAGAAAACCTCTCTCATCCACCCGCGCTGACCAACCCGGGTCGACAACTGTCGTAGCTGTTTCCTCAGCAATAATTGCCGGCCCTTCAATATTGGTAGATTGCGTCAGTTGTGTGCGAGCAAAGACTTCTGCCTGCAGCCATTTGCCGCCGCTAAAGAGCGGCACACAATCGATGGCACGAGGTTCGGACGTCGGTGCACTGCCGGTTTCAACGCTCATCTCTTTTGATTTGATCGATCCACAATCGGCGTTTTCACCCTTGGAGATCACTTCGGCAGCAATGCTCTCGACTACAATTGCTTTGTCGGTAATGAAGCCGTACTGCTTGCGGTGCATACTCTCGAAGGTTTCTTTTGTTTCTTTCTCGCTTTTAAGCGGTACAAAAATTGCCGCATCGGTGCCTTGATAACGCAAGTGCACGCCAAATGAAGTTTCAAGAGTTTCCGATTTCAAACCGTGCTTTGCGAGAGTAGCCATCGCTTTGGCTTGCAAATCGAGCTTTATTCCCTCAATTTCTTTCAGCGTTTGGGCATTGAGATCTTTTTCGACTGCAGCCTGAGCGATTTCGACAGTGTCGGCAATGCCGATGCCGAAAGCGGAGAGCACTCCGGCCAGAGGGTGGAGCAGAACTGTTTTGATATTCAATTCATCGGCAATTTGGCAGGCATGCTGACCGCCGGCACCGCCGAATGCGCAAAGCGCAGAACCATCCAGGTCGTGTCCTTTTTCTGTGGAAATTTTGCGGACGGCGCTGGCCATTATCTCCACAGCGATTTTCAAATAACCTTCGGCAACATCTTCGGCACTGGACAAACCAGACTCTAAAGCCAAGCCGGCTTTGGCTATTTCTTTGGTAAGCGATTGAAATTGTTTCTTGACTGCTTCTTTGTCGAGCGGTTGATCGTGATTGGCACCAAAAATCGGAGGAAAATATTTTGCCTGGATGCGACCGAGAAGTAAATTGGCATCCGTTACGGCCAGCGGTCCTCCCCCTCTATAGCAAACCGGTCCTGGATTGGCGCCGGCCGATTGAGGACCGACGCGACAACGCTCGCCGTCAAAGGTGAGAATTGAACCGCCCCCGGCGGCGACGGTGTGCACGGACATCATCGGAGTGCGCACTTTTACGCCTTGTATATCGGCTTCCGACGTGCGCTCAAAATGTCCATCGTAATGGCAAACGTCGGTGGATGTGCCGCCCATGTCAAAGCCGATCACATGGTTGTATCCAGCCAGGGCAGATGACCGCGCGGCGGCCACCACTCCTCCTGCGGGTCCGGACAAAAGGCAGTCGCGGCCGCGGAAATTCGTGGCCGGAGTCAGCCCGCCGTTCGATTGCATGAAGTACAGACGCGAAGCGGGCAACGTGTTTTTGATTGATTTTAAATAGCGATTTAAAAGGGGAGTCAGGTAAGCATCGACGACTGCGGTGTCGCCGCGGCTGACGAAGCGAATCAGAGGACTGACTTCGCTGGAGGCGGAAACCTGCTCAAATCCTAGTCGCCTTGCCAGTTCTTTGATCTTTTGCTCGTGGCTGTCAAAGCGGTAGGCGTGCATAAAAACAATGGCGATGGATTTGATACCCGACGCCAAAAGTATTTTCAGTTGTTGTTCTGCATTGATGAGATCAAGCGCTTCAATTTCGTTGCCTTCTGCATCGAATCTGCCGGCCAATTCCACTGCAGTTTCGAATAGCATGTCCGGCAATTTGATGGCCAGTGCAAAAATATCGGGGCGGTTCTGGTAGCCGATCCTGAGGGCATCTTTAAAGCCTCGATTGGTGATCAGGGCACAACGATCGCCGCGCCGCTGCAGCAATGCATTGGTGCCGATTGTCGTGCCCATGCGGGCTACTTCTATCTTGTCCTGGAGTGAGATGGTGCTTTCGGCATACCCGTCCGCCTGAGAGATGATGCGCCTCATGCCTTCAACTGTGGCATCGGCATACTGCCCGGGAGACTCCGAAAGCAGTTTGGTTACGCGCAGCAGATCGGGCTGATTTTTGGATCGACCGATGACATCGGTGAAGGTGCCGCCACGGTCGATCCAGAACTCCCAGTTTTGAGAGTCATCGAAATTATTCGCCACGGCAAAATCCCTGCAAGAGACCAGTAGTCTAGCGTATCCCTATGCGGGCGCAAGACTGATCGTGGCGAAAAGCCGATTGTCAGGAAGAAGAACCAGCTACGGCGGCCATGTTGTTCAATTGGCTGACGATTGACGAGAATGCAGCTGAAACTGCCGGCAGCAATTTGCCTGGTGCAAAGGCAAATACCAACGCTACTAATACAGCTACGAAGGCTAGCATCGCCGCGTATTCGGTGATGCCTTGTCCCGAATTTCTTTTTCTTCTTCTGGTAAGTGAGTTGAATTTGGGTTTCATTGCTCAAACTCTTGGGGCTAAGGTTAAGTATAAGCGGGGTTTTCACGGATGTGGATAGCTGCTATCGCATATCCAACGTGACATAGCACTGACTTTTATAGATTTTATGGACTTAGAAAGATAGAACGCGCGTAATCAGCGACGGCCAAAAGCCGGGCTGTCTTTGACTCTGCGGAGAAGGCTGTGAACACCAAGAAAGGTTTCAGGGTATTTTTGCACCGAACTCGGTGGTACCCGTCTGCATTTTATCAAGGCACTTTTTTGACAAAATCACAGCCATAATACTCCACCTGCTCTTGTCGATTGACAGAGCGTGAGTCGCAAATTGAATTGGGTGGATTACGGCACTATTAGTTTTGTGCCCAAAGCAGATGCAATAGAAACGCCTGCGAGCGATTGACCTGATTTTGAATACCCTTACCAGGTGAGCCTTTTGGCAGATAATCCCGACTTGACTAAATTAAGTATTGGTAATCATTGGTGCTGTTGATGGAAATATTGCAGCTTCAGGCCGATATCGGTAATTTCAGCTGCGTAGCGGCCCGGTGAGAAGAGCCGATCGCGGAGCCGCCAGGTGTGTGTGTGCGGGAGGCTGGCGGCGCCGCAATAGCCCTATTCGAGGAACGTGGCTGTGGGAAAGCATTGGCGAGTTGTTTCATTGTCATCAAATAAGTGACGGGCTGGAAAAAATCCGCGTACTTAACGAGCAGTTCTGGACTGCGATTAACTTCCGGCCAGCGCACTTCGTCTACCCAGACGCGTTTGACATAAGGTGAAAGCAATTCGATCAGGCGCTCCGGATTGCAGGGAAGGAGCGGTGCCAGAGAAGCAAAAACTTCTACTCCGGAAAGGCTGAGCGCTTTAATAAGCTCGAGGCGGCGGCTGATTGATGGAGCCGATGGTTCAAATTCGCGGCTGATTTCATCGCTGTCCGTTGTGATGCTTACACCGACGGAAACTCTCTCTTCGAATTTGGCGATCAAGTCGATATCGTGCATCATCAGGTGGCTGCGCGTGTGAATGGTCAGTCTTTTGGGCGGGTAATTTAGCAATTCTTCAAGGCATGAGCGAGTGACACCGTATTTCAGTTCGGCATATTGATAAGGATCGGTTGCCGAGCCGAAAAAGATTCGGCTGCCGAAAACGCGTGCTCTGTCTTTGCGAATCAATTCTGCTGCGTTTGTTTTTACCTCCACCCAATTGCCCCACTCGCTGAGCGTATGGCGGGCATTGGGAAATTTCGGCACATAGCAATATGAGCAGGCGAACGCGCATCCTGCATAGGGATTGAGCGTGTAGTCGTAGCCGGCTGCCAGAGACCCCACTTTCTGCGGCGTCAAAATCGAAGTAGCAGTAATTTCGCGAACATAAACCACGCAGGACAGCCCTTTCTAGTCTTGGAGCCCGGCATACTATTGAATTTCAATTGGTTGTATTGAACCGATAAAGCAAAATATACCATATAAACGTATGGTATGCAAGGAGATCGTATACTGTTGGGCCTGGAGCCGATTTTATCGGCTGGACTATCCTTGTATAAGTGGGAGTAGATATGGCTGAGGAATCCACTGTGGCGACCGAACTTAATTTGGAGAAAGAGCTGGCAGATTGGCTTTCGGTTAGCGAGCAGGGGCACGCCGCCTATGGTCGCCGCAAGCTGGTGCCGGCTGAGCTGAAGTTCAAAGAAGCCGTTGTCATACTGGAAAAGGTTTTGGTTGAGCCCTCATATAAAGATGATCAGGAATTGCAGGGAAAACTCGGCAAGAGTCTCAACAACCTTGGCGCCGTCTACCATGCTCAAGGCAAGTTCGGTCTGGCCGAAGAGGCATATCAGAAGGCCCTCGACCTGAAAGTTCAACTGTTTGGCGAAGAACACTTCGAAACGGCCCCCTGCTACCAGAATCTTGCCGCGGTTCACAGCGCGCGCGCTCAGTACGAAAAGGCCGAGCCGCTTTATCTAAAGGCAATCGCTATAAAAGAAAACGCTTACGGTAAAGATTCCGAAGAACTGCTCACACCGTTGAAGAACCTGCTGATGCTCATGCAAAAGATGGAGCGCAAAGAGGACGCTGAGCCTTTAGAAGCACGCATCAAGCAGATTGAGCCGCCACCTGCCAACCCCGGCGACATCTGGCAAAGCGTTCAATTGATCAAAAAAGATCAGTAGTGAGGCTCGTAGTGGGCGCGTTGCACGCGCCACAAAAATTGCCGGGTGAAACCCGGCGGCTACAAGCACATCTGCAAATCTAACCTAACGGCAGAGAGAAGTAGACAATGGTGCCGCGTCCGGCGCCTGATTCTGCCCAGGCCCTGCCGCCCACTCTTTCCACGTTGTTGCGGGCCAGGTACATAGAAAGTCTTGAGCTATAAGTGTCTTCCGAGTGCTTGCCCTGGATGAAGCCGGAGAATACGTCGGCAATTTCTTCTTCCGGAAGCGACGGTCCCGAACTGGAAACACCGATGCGCAGTTCGGTTCCTTTGGACTGTGCTTCTACTCTTACACGTCCACCCGGCGCTGTGATGGTGATCATTTTCTCCAGCATAGGCAACAAAATTGCTTTGAATGTTTCTTTGTTGCCGTTGATATTGGGCAAGCCCGGCACGCTCTTATAGTCCAGGGCCAGCTGCCTGTCCCGCGCCAGAGGCGCCGACTCTTCCAGGCACTCGGCAATCACTCTGGTCACCATTATCTGCTCGCGTTGCATCTGCATCGCCGGTGGTGGCACAAATCCGCCGTACATCATGAGCAGGCTGTCGACCACACCGAGCAACTGCTCGTAATGCACGTGCAATTCAGCCAGAGTCTGCCCGACGGACGGGTGCATGGATTGTGCTGCATTGGTCAAAATAACGCTCCAGCGCTCTTCTCCATGAATCAGACTGGCGCGAATATTGTCATTGAGCATGGCGACAATCTCGCCTTTCAACTGGTTGTTTTCATTGCGCACGGAGCGGTCGCGCAAAACCATTACATAGCCCTGAATATTGTTGTCGTCGCTGACAATCGGCTGCAGGTGCGCCAGGACTTCCACTTGCTTGTTTTCCCAGCGGTGAAAAACAACACCCTCAGGATAAAACTGATTGATGAGCGCATTGGGATCGCCGCCGTGTGTTGCAAAAACCTCACCGTGGGCTGAACTGTTTCTTGATTCACCCGGACGTCTGACCAGATCGAAGCAGAGCCTTCCGGCGATTTCCGCTTCGGTAACGCCCATCCAGTGCAGGAAAACAGGGTTTGCAGAAATGACATTGCCGTACTGATCGAGAATCAAAAATCCTTCTGTGGAAACTTGCAGAATGCAATCGAGCTTGTGCTGAAGAATCACTGCCTGGCGATTGGCGAAATTGATCTGTTTGGAAACTTCAGAAAGCTGTTTGGCCTGTGTTGAATACTGCCGATTCAGCGTTTCTACTTGCTGGTTTGCCGCATCAAGAGAACGGTTCTGCGAATCTACCTCTTCTCCTTGGCGCTGTATCTGGGTTTTCAAATTAGTGACTGTCTGACGCATTGAAACAACGGATGTGTCGATCAATTCGCCCAGCTCGAGCCAGTCGCCGGAAAGCCCTTCGAGGGCAGGCAGAACCTGCTTTTGACTGGCCAATTCGTTGGTGCGCCGAATAAGAAAACGCAAGGGCGCATTCACGCCTTTGGAAATGCCGGCAGAGAAAAGAAGAGCAAACAGGAAGGCGACAACGCCGCAAGATGCAGCCAAAATCAAAACGCTGATTGCTCTGGCAACCATGTCCTGCACAGGCGTGCTGACCAGAAGAATGGCGATATTGTCGTTCTTGCTTCCCTGCACCAGGTCACACTCTCTCCACAGGCGCCCGCTTTCCTCAAAGCCCGAGTCGGCTTTCATAAAAGCGCCCAAAGGTCCACCCTTAGCAGGAAGCGCTCTGGCGCCGCCTTCTTCCAGCCGTTTCAAAAATCCGGATGGCTTGCGGCCCAGCCCCGGTGTAATGGCAATCAGTTGCCCGTTCTTAGTAGCCTTGCTGTTGCAAGAGACAAGCGCCAGATCAAGACCTGCTAGACGCGCAGGGTCCAGAGTTTGCAACTTGGTGACCATGCCGGTCAAGAATTCTGCATTGAGCGGCTGGCTGGCCACCATCACTCCGGCTACCTTTGAACCCAGCCGAATCGGCACCATGCTTGATTCGGCGACCGTTCCCGTATATGTGAAGCAGGCGGCGCCCCCGTACCAATCGTTGTTTTTGAAGACATAGTCAACGCCCGAACTGGCTGCTCTGGCGTCAAAATCCGGAGCCTTCGGTGCATCGGTGCTGTAGAAGACGTGCCCTTTTCCGTCGATGATTGTGACAAAGCCGCTGAAGCCGGTCTTGAGAATGACATCTTTGAGCGCCGTTCCAAATGCCGCTTTGTCGCCTTTGCTGAATGGACCCATCAGATTTTGATCGGTGACCATCTGGATGGCGAAAGCCTTATTCGCTTCCCGAATTGCCTTCAGGTCTCGGTCGATCTGTTTAGCAGCCTCTCCCACCCTCATCGAGGCGTTGTCGCGGCTGTTTTTATAATCGGAAAATGTAGAACTACCGGCGTGAGCAAGGACCATGATCATAATCACGGTCAAAAATCCAAATGTAATTCTTGCGCCTAGTCCCAAATGTCAATCACGCTCAAGTTCGAGTATGCACTTTTTATGAGAAGTCACAAAAAGACAGCCCATTAGAAGTTTATCTTCTTTCTAAAATATCTAAGCGTAATCAGCAGAAAAACGATATTTGCCTGGAAAAAGATATTAAGCGCCAGGGCAAACCTTGTCATTGGGGTTTACCCGAGATCTCTTGATATTCCTTGAATCTAGTCTTCCGCCGGGGCGACCTTGCGGTATTCGGATTGCACTTGAATTCCGCGAATCAACTGGTTGGGGCCGCAATATCCGAGCTCCAACAGGATCTGACCCAGTGCTTTCTGCTCTACGCCCTTGGCCGCGTCGTCACGTTGAATCTGCAGCGCTTCATCGAGCTGGTAAATGGTTATATAACCCAGCTCCACCAAAATTTGTCCCAGAAGCGTTTTGTTCTCGGTGGACGAACCTGACTGTTTGGGCTCTTTCGGATTTTTTGACGCGCTTTTCTTCATGTTCTCGCCTTGGCGACCGGATTGTTAATACTGGCTGAATTCAAGAATAAGACAAAATCAGACCGCTGGACACACCCGTAGGTGTCAACTTATGGCTGCTGGGTTTCCCCCCTGACCAGGTTCGTCGGCCTACGCCGCGCCCAACGATCTGTAACGGGGAATTATAGACGATTTCTCGAAATAAAGGTCCTAACTGTAATGGCAAGTGATACTGAGAGGGGCCACAACCCTGGCACAGCAATTCTTGTCAGCTTAAAACAAGGTTGCGCGTCAATTCAGTTGCTTGCCAATCTTGTAAGATCTGACACTGCAGTCAGCCGCTGTGCATCGGCTCCGCACCACATATGATGGCGCGCCCGATTGCATTGTGTAAGCTTGTCTGTCTCCTTCTTTTCGGTCGCCTTAAGGAGGTTACATGCCGCTTGTGAAACAAAAACCGATTTTGCCGCCCACTCATATCAATGAAATTATGTATGCGATGTGGCCTGCACAAGCTCTGAAAGCCGCAACACAAAACCATATTTTTGAAGCACTCGACAAAGAAGCGAAGGAAGCAGGAGAGGTTGCAAGAGAATTGAAGCTTGACGTGCGCGGCACGCAACTGCTGCTCGACGCCATGGTTGCTCTGGGTTTTCTCGCCAAGACGGCCGCGCCGGTTTATAAATATTCGATTGCCCCCACCGAGACAGGTGAGATGGCGCGCACTTATTTGAATGCTAATAATCCGCTCTACATGGGACCTTGGTTCCAGCAAGGCGAGGAACTGGGCAAAATGTGGCGCAATTTGCCCGATGCAATCAAAACCGGAAAGCCTGTAATGGAGGTCAATACGGACGTTGGCGCCCAGGAAATTTTCCCGAAATTGGCTGAGGCCATTTTTCCCAACAGCTATGCAACAGCGCGTCAGGTAGCCACTCTTCTTAAGACCGACAAGATCAAAACTGAATGGCTGGTGCTTGATCTGGCTGCAGGATCAGCTGTCTGGAGCATTCCCTTTGCAGAAGCAAGCCCGAAAGTAAAAGTCGACGCTCTGGATTTCGACGCTGTTCTCAAAGTAACCAAGCACTTTACGAATAAGTACGCAGTTCAAGATCGCTATGCTTTTATTTCAGGAAACTGGCGAGACACCCAGCTTAAGAATGATGCGTACGACATAGTAATCCTCGGTCATATCCTTCACTCTGAAGGCAAAGAAGTAAGCAAAGCACTGCTCAAGCGCTGCTTCGAAGTGATGAAACCGGGTGGACGTCTGGTGGTTGCCGAAATGATCGCCAACGATCAGCGCACCGGCCCTGTGTTTCCCATTATGTTCGCACTGAATATGTTCCTGGCCACATCCGAAGGCTGCGTCTTTACAGAGCAAGAACTCAAAGAGATGATTGAGGAAGCCGGCTTCAAAAAAGCCTATCGCTTAGCACCTGATCACGTAGTAATCATCGCCGAGAAGCCGTAGGGGCAAAGCCATGCGTCGCCCGTATATCGGAAGACGGTAATGTTGTCCGGAGCAAAGACCTGCCACGCATCTGTCTTTGCGCAGGATGACATTGCCGGCGCTAACTTATAACCTAGTTTGCTTTGCGGCTAGTCTCCGCCGCCTGCTGCGAAGTCCGGACCGTTTTCGGTCATATTCCAGCGCAAGAGTTCGCGGCGCCATTCCAGGTCCGCCTGAGCTTCTTTGACCAGGCTGGAGAGTCCCTGAAAATCGGCAAAGGATAGGTCGATGGCCATACCCAGATCGAAGGTTAGTTTGACCCGTTCGCAATTGGGCGCGCATGACATGCATACTATGTGATCGGGTCCGCAGACTTCGATGACCTTGCTGTCGTCGCACTGCAAGGGATCCTTTTGCCAGTTCAAATATTCAACGAATTCTTCATTGTCTTCCACGCTTTGCTGAATCAGCAAAACCAGCGCTTGATACTGAATGATAGTCAGATAGATGGTGACTTCCTGGCGGCGAAAGTCAAGGGCGAACTCTCCGTTTTCCTTGTCCAGATAAAGATCCGCAAAAGCATTGGCGAAGCTTATTTGATGCGGGCTACTAGTTTTCATCTATGCGGGTTCCTCTGAGCATGCGCAAGCAGACGGTTTTGGGATTCTGTTCACTCTTTCAGCCAGGTCGCGATGTCACGTGCGTGATAAGTGATTATCAAGTCGGCACCCGCGCGGACAACTCCTGTAAGGGTTTCGAGCACCACACGGCGTTCATCTATCCAGCCGTTTTGAGCTGCCGCTTTTACCATGGAGTACTCTCCAGACACATTATAAGCGGCAATTGGCAGATCGGTGATTTGTCTTGCCTTGGCAATGATGTCCAGATAAGAGAGAGCCGGCTTGACCATGACGATGTCGGCGCCTTCCATGATGTCTTGCTCGATTTCTCGAAGCGCTTCGCGCCCGTTGGCAGGGTCCATTTGATAGGACTTGCGATCGCCGAATTGGGGAGCTGATTGGGCGGCTTGGCGGAATGGTCCATACAACCCGGAGGCGAATTTGGCCGCATAGGACATGATGGGAATGTGATGAAAGCCGCTGGCATCAAGGGCTTTTCGTATGACGGCTACGCGCAGATCCATCATGTCGGAAGGGGCAATGATGTCGGCTCCGGCTTCGGCCTGTGCCACCGCAGTCCGGGCGATCAGCTGCAAGGTCGGGTCATTGAGGACTTTTCCGTCGGCAATTAGACCGCAATGTCCGTGGTCGGTGTATTCGCAAAGGCAGAGATCAGCAACCACTACCATCTCGGGAAAGCGCTTTTTGATTTCCCTTATTGCCTTTTGAATGATGCCGTCTTTGTGCCAGGCGCCTGAGCCTTCGGCGTCTTTATTGTCCGGGATGCCGAACAGCAGAATAGATCTGATGCCCTCTTTCTGTACTGCTTCCACTTCTTTAAGAACTTCATCAATCGATTGTTGATTAATGCCGGGCATGGAGCTGATTGGCTTTCTTTGCTTTTGGCCTTCAATGATGAAGAATGGGTATATGAGCTTCTCTACACGCAGATGGGTTTCTTGAACCATGGCTCTGAGTTGTGGGGTTGCTCTCAAACGACGCATGCGATGAGCGCCTTCCGGAATCAAATCATTGAGTGAAAGCTTTTCAATCGTGGCTGCAGTGTCGCTCATGGAATTCCCCTGTAAATCTGTTTTTGAACGCCTCAGCTTCCGGCTCAGGCAATCTATATCTAGAACGCATAAGTATAACCAATAAATATATTCTTGTTGAATCGCCCAGGTGGGTGTTTCAGCCGGGCGATCCAATCCTGGCAGATATTTAATGCTCTCAATGGCTGACCTGGACTGGGCTTGTGGGTCACAATGCGGTAAAAATCGCCAAAACCCATTTGTTTCTCAAGAAATATCAATGCCCACAGACCTGCCCAGGCAAAAACGCAAAACCGAACGGATAACAGCCGAGTTCAACCTCCGCAGCGGTTCTGATGATAGAACCGTGACCGGAATCGGCAAGTTCCCCACGGTCACTCTGATCGCATACGGCCCGGACGGGTTTGAAGAAAGAGAAGTGAGAGAGCCGGCTGATCTAATCGGCTATCTGGCCAATTGGCCTGTTTGTTGGATTACCATCGATCCTCCCGGCGAGGGCATGGAAGCAATGATGGCGATTGAGAATTTCGCCAAATTGTTCAATTTGCACGAGCTGGAAATTGAAGACATAGTCAATGTTCACCAGCGCGCCAAGGTGGAAGAATATGGCGAACACCTCTTTGTTGTTACGCGCATGCTTATCGAAACCGCTCTGGCCGAAACCGAGCAATTGAGCATGTTTTTGGGGCGCAACTATGTTTTGACCTTCAGAGAAGTAACGACTGATTGCCTGGATCCGGTCCGCGAAAAAATCCGCAAGGGGCGCGGGCGAATCAGGCAGGAGCATGCCGACTATCTCATGTACGCTATCATCGATGCGGTCGTGGACAGCTATTTCCCGCTTCTCACCGAGTTGGCTGAAGAGCTGGATGAAATGGAAGACATTATTTTGGCCGGTGCCGGTGATGAAGCTGCCAACACTATGTATGAAATACGCCGCGATCTTCTTTCTATTCGGCGAGCCATCTGGCCTACTCAAGAATTGCTCAGTACGCTGACTCGCGACACTGTGCCTCTGGTCACCGAAACAACTCGCGTCTATCTGAGAGATTGTTATGACCACGCCGTGCGCATTATTGATCTTGTGGAAATGTATCGCGAAGTCAGCACAGCCCTAATGGAAGTCCATTATCAGCAAGCCAGTAATCGCTTGAATGAAGTAATGAAGGTTCTGACTATTATCACAACGCTCTTTATTCCGCCTACTCTAATTGCCGGAATTTATGGCATGAATTTCGAGCATATGCCTGAGCTGAAGATGACCTATGGCTATCCTCTGGCGCTTTTCACAATGGCAATTATTACACTCGGATTGCTCGGCTTCTTGCATATGAAAGGCTGGTTGCGCA
>Ga0265313_10002532_pt1 | contig 15675 bp, 15 predicted proteins | sample 4123metaG_FD_203122 | JGI IMG/M metagenome (GOLD analysis project Ga0265313, IMG submission 203122) | Rhizosphere microbial communities from Carex aquatilis grown in University of Washington, Seatle, WA, United States - 4-1-23 metaG | ecosystem: Host-associated > Plants > Roots > Rhizosphere >...
TGGCGGCGACAAGATAGCCTGCCTTCTTCAGCCCGACCGAAATCGCCTCGCCGATGCCGCGCGTGCCGCCCGTGACCACCGCTACCCGTGCCATGATGTGCTCCCGCCATGATCCGCGGCAATTAAGGCGTCATTTGCGCGCGCGTTCAACCACGGAAACGTTGCTGCACTGCGTTATATTGCCTGTCGGTGTGCCGAACACGGAAATGAGGCGCGGGCGGCGACTGAGGCCCAGGCCTATTTCGACAGCCGCTTGATGTTGGCGCGGACCTTGCGGCGATAGTCGCTGACGACGCTGTCGGCGCTGGCCCCGGCCAGCAGACTGGCATTGGCCTCGTTCATCGCGGTCACTTTTTCCGACAGCATCAGCTGGGTCTCGGCTTCCGCCGCGGCGCCGCCGCCAAACAGCTTCATCATCCGAAGCGCGATCACGGCTTGCGATTCCGCCGCCAGCATCGCCATGTTGAACCAGGGGTTGGGGGTCGGCCGCTCGCTTTGGCTCGCGGCGTTCGTCGCTTTCGCAGGTCCGCCGGACCTGCTCACGCCCTTCGGGCGCCGCTCCTCACCGCTCAACGCACAATGCGATGCCCATGCCGCCTCCGATACACAGAGTGGCCAGGCCCTTCCTGGCGTCGCGCTTGCCCATTTCGAACAGCAGCGTGGTCAACACCCGGGCGCCCGAAGCGCCGATGGGATGGCCGATGGCGATGGCGCCGCCATTGACGTTCACCCGCGCCGTATCCCAGCCCATGTCCTTGTTGACGGCGCAGGCCTGGGCGGCGAAAGCCTCATTGGCCTCGATCAGGTCGAGATCGGACGCCTTCCAGCCGGCCTTTTCCAGCGCCTTGCGGCTGGCGGGGATCGGCCCGGTGCCCATTACCTTGGGGTCCACGCCGGCCTGCGCCCAGGACGCGATGCGCGCCAGCGGCTTGAGATTGCGGGCGGCGGCATCGGCGGCGCTCATCAGCACCAGGGCGGCGGCGCCGTCATTGAGGCCGCTGGCGTTGCCCGCCGTCACCGTGCCGGCCTTGTCGAAGGCCGGGCGCAGGGCCGCCATCGCCTCGAGGGTGGCGCCGTCGCGGATATATTCGTCGGTATCGACCACCGTGTCGCCCTTGCGGCCCTTCACGGTGACGGGCGCGATCTCGTCCTTGAACTTGCCGGCCTTCTTCGCCGCCTCGGCCTTGTTCTGGCTGGCGACGGCAAAGGCATCCTGCTGCTCGCGGGTGATCTGGAACTCCTTGGCGACATTCTCCGCCGTGGTGCCCATGTGATAGCCGTTGAAGGCGTCCCACAGCCCGTCGCGGATCATAGTGTCCACCATCTGCATGTCGCCCATCTTCTGCCCGGCGCGCAGGTAAGCGGCGTGGGCGGAAAGGCTCATGGATTCCTGGCCGCCGGCGACCACGATCCTGCTGTCGCCCTGGGCAATGGCCTGGGCGCCAAGCGCCACGGCGCGCAGGCCCGAGCCGCAGACCTGGTTGATGCCCCAGGCCGGGGTGCCGATGGGCAGGCCCGCCGCGATCGACGCCTGGCGGGCGGGGTTCTGGCCCTGGGCGGCGGTCAGCACCTGGCCCAGGATGACTTCGCTGATCTCTTCCGCCGCCACGCCGGAGCGCTGGAGCGCCGCGCGAATGGCGGCCTCGCCCAGCTTGTGGGCCGGAACCGCCGCAAAGGAGCCCAGGAAGGAACCCACGGGCGTGCGCGCGGCCGCCACAATCACCACATCGGACATATTGTTCTCCACCAATCCCGGCCTGTATGTAGCGCAAAATACCGCGAATGCGAGCGGTCGAAATCACCCTTTTTTTTCAATGGCTTGAAAAAATGCTGCGCAGCATTTTCATGCTGCATGTGCTAAAATTGCGCTTTACGGAAGCGACACATTGATGTTTGTTGCACCGCAAGCCTTTCGGGAGAAAGGCGCGTCATGAGGTGGGTATCGTGTCGGAAGAAAAGTCCAAGGGCGAAGGCCCGGTCGTCATCAAGAAGTACGCCAACCGGCGGCTCTACAACACCCAGACCTCGTCCTATGTGACGCTCGACCATCTCGCCGCCATGGTGAAGGAAGGGACCGAGTTCGAAGTCCAGGACGCGCGCACCGGCGAGGACATCACCCGCTCGGTCCTCACCCAGATCATTTTCGAGGAAGAGGCCAAGGGCCAGAATCTGCTGCCGATCAAGTTCCTGCGCCAGTTGATCCGCTTCTATGGCGACAGTCTGCAGGCCTTCGTTCCCGGCTATCTCGACATGAGCATGGACAGCTTCACCAAGAACCAGGGCGAGATGCGCGACCGCATCGCCCAGGCGCTTGGCGGCGGCAACCAGATGGTCGAGAATCTCACCCGCCAGAATCTGCAACTGTTCGAGAACGCCATGGCGATCTTCACGCCTTTCACGCCCGGCGCCGCCCGTTCCAAGGGCGAGGCCGCGGCCCCTGCCGCCAGCGAAGTGGATTCGCTGAAGCAGGAAATGGAAGCCATGCGCAGGCAGCTGGCCGAGCTGAGCCAGCGCAAATGAAGCTTCCCGTCAGGGGGCTTCTGCTTTTTTCCCTTATCGCCCTGTCAGGCTGCGCCGCGCCGATGACCCAGCGCGAGGCGCAAAGCTATGCCCAGCTTTCGCTGCGCGACTATTGCGCCCAAGCCGGTCCCTGCCTGCCCGCCCGCTTCGTCAAGGCGCAGCACCTGGCCGGCGGCTGGCTGCTGGACTTTGAATCCGAGAAAGCCAAATACGGCGTGATGGTGCGCGAAAACGGAAACGCCCAGGTCAGCGTCTGGGCCAAGGATGCGGTGACGCGCTAGTTCCAGTCGGGATCGATGGCCGGCTTGCCGAAATGGAAGCCCTGGAAGTAATCCACGCCGAAGCTCTGCAGCAGGAAGGCGTCGGCGTCGGACGAGACCCATTCGGCCACCACCCGCATGTTGAAGTTCTTGGCCAGCCCCACCAGGGTGCGGACAAAGACCTGGTTCTCCGGCGAGTCCGAGAGGTCCTTCACATAGCAGCCGTCGATCTTGACGATATCGACATGCATCAGCTGCAGGTTGCGGAAGCTGGTATAGCCGGCGCCGAAATCGTCAATCGCCACCCGCACCCCCAGCTCGCGCAGCTGGCTGACGAAGCGGGCGTTCTCCTCGAAATGATGCAGAGCGGCGGTTTCGGTCAGCTCGACGATCAGCCGGTCGGCGATCTCGCGATTGTCGCGGATATGATCGATGAAGCTGTGCAGCCAGGCCGGATCGCCCGCCGCGGTGCCCGAGACGTTGACGCCCAGGGTGATGGATTTGTGCGCTTTCAGCCTGGCGACCACCGTTTCCAGGGCGAAGCGGTCGATGAGATGGACGATGCCGAGCTGCTCGGCGGCGGGAACGAAATAGCCGGCGGCGGCGATGCTGCCGTCGCGGCGCTCCATCCGCAGCAGGGCCTCGTAATGGGTGATCTTGCGGCTCTTGGCGTGGATGATGGGCTGGTAGGCGAGCTTGAGCCGGTCTTCGCGCAGCGCCGCGATCACCTCGTCGGCCACCGCCATCTGGCGCAGGCGCGCCGATTCCTTCTGGGCGCTGTGCTCATAGACCATGAAGCCGTCGCGGCCGCCGGCGCGGGCGCGCTCCAGCGCGTTCTCGGCGCGCAGCATGGCTTCCTGGCTGCTGTCGGCGCTGGAGGGCAGCCAGACCGCGCCGACCGAGCAGGTGGCGGAGACCTGGCCGGTCCTGGTGTCGATGACGCTGCCGCGCACCGCGGCGCGCAGCCGGCCGGCGACGATGGCGACTTCGCGCTCCGAGCAGTTCTTGAGGATGACGCCGAACTTGTTGCCGGCGGTGCGGCCGATCACATCGCTGGCGCGCAGGGAGCGGGCCAGGCGTTCGCCCGCCGCCACGATCACCTCGTCGCCGGCGTCGAAGCCGAAGCCGTCATTGATCATGCCCAGCCGGTCGATGGAGGAGACCAGGAAGGCGCAATGGCGCGATTCCGCCTTGGCGCTTTCGATCGCCAGCGACAATTCCTCGCGCAGCGAGTTGCGGTTGAGATGGCCGGTGAGTTCGTCGCGGGTGGCCAGGTAGGTCAGCCGCTGCACTTCGCGGGCCCGTTCGGTGGTCTCGCGCAGGAAGCCGACCAGCCGCTCGGTGCGGCCGCCCTCGCCGGCGAAGCGGGTGCCGACCATGGTGAAGGTGATGGCGCCCATCGCGGCGGCGATCTCGATGTCGATGACGAAGGGGCTGCTCTGCGGCGTGCTGGCGTCGAGCAGCGCCTCCAGGGCGCCGCGGCTTTCGCGCTCGACGGCGTCGAGGAAAACGGCGGCGCGGTGGATGTCGCGCTGGAAGGGCAGGATGTCGGTGGCGCCGTCCCAGGTGATGAGCCCGTCGCCGGCCTGCCAGTCGAAGGCGGCGATGCAGGCGGCCTGGGCGGCCAGGCGCAGACGCGTGGCGTCCTGCGCCGCACCCAATGCCGCGAGATCTTGCTGCCCCTTCTGAAGCGCTGCGCTCAACACATCCACCATTCCCGGCCGGCTTCTCCGGTCCCTGAGGAGCGACACTAGGCGGCGCCTGCTGAAAATCCGGTAAGCAGGGTTGGTAAACAAGTCCGGCGCGCCGCTTGCGTTGTGGGGCGGTATGCGCGTGCAACCCTCCCTGCCGGCACTCTGGCGCGAAGGCCTCAAGGCCTCCGCGAACGGCGTCAACGCGTCCGGAAAATCCAGCGATTCCGCTCATCCGGGCGATGACGGACGCGGCGCGCCGCGCCAGGCGCGCAAGGAACCCACCCGTCTTGAGGTCGAACTGGTGTGCCAGGAAGGCACGAAGCGGCATGATCCGTTCTGGGACGGCCCGCGCCTCAAGCCCGCCTTTGTGACTCAGCTGCTCGGCCAGATGATGCCGGGCGCGCAGGCGCCAGGCCCCAGGCCCCGCGCCTATGGGACAAGCCAGGCCGGCGCTGCGCTTCTGCTCGACGCCCGCTTCTGAAGCGCAAAACCCGTCACTGACGCCGCCAGCAGGATGAGCCCCGGCAGCGCCAGTCCCGCGCCGGCGAAAGCCAACGCCGCCGCCGCCAGCAGCAACCCCGCCAGCAGCGCCGGCAGCGCGCCGCGATGGAGCGCCGCCACCATCGCGGCGACGCCGCCCAGCAGCAGCGGCCATAGCGCCGGCAGCAGCCCATAGCCGGCAAGCGCGGCAAGGCCACCCGCCAGCGCCGCCGAGAGCGCCAGTGTCGCCAGCAAGGGCGGCAGCGGGCGCGCCAGCAGCGCCAGCGCCGAAAGGCTCAAACCCGCGCCCGCCAGCGGCAGCGCCAGCAGCGCCACCGCGCCCGGCAGCTCCGGCGCCAGGGGCCGCGCCAGCAAGGCCAGCGCCAGCGCGGCGCACAGCGTGGCGGCGAAGCGCAGATACAGCCCCGCCCCGGTGACGGCGGCGAACAGCGAAGCGGCCAGCAGCGCCAGGGCGGCGATCAGCGAATCAGGTGGCATGTTGGGACTATCGCGCGCGGACTCGGCCGCTCAAACCCCATTGTCATGGCCCGCAAATGCGGGCCACCCAGGTGGCACAGCCCTGATCTCGAAAGTTGAGTCCGCTTCACCTGGATGGCCCACCCGCCGGTGGGCCATGACAAGTTGGGCTACGCCGCCAGCAGATTCCGCAGGACGTAGGGCAGAATCCCGCCGTTCTGGTAATACCCGACCTCGTCCGCCGTCAGGATCATCAGATGCAGCGGAATCTTCGCGCTGCTGCCGTCGGGACGCAGGACCATCGCCTCCATCTTCTGCCGCGGCGTCAGCGCCCCGGAAAGGCCGGGAATGGAAACCACCTCGCGCCCGGTGAGATTGTAGTCCTTGCGGCTCTTGCCCGGCTCGAAGCAGAAAGGCGCCACCCCCATGCCGATCAGGTTGGAACGGTGGATGCGCTCGAAGCTCTCGGCGATCACCGCCCGCACGCCCAGCAGGCGCGGCCCCTTGGCCGCCCAGTCGCGGGACGAGCCGGTGCCATATTCCTTGCCGCCGATCACGATGGTGGCATGGCCGTCCTTCTTGTAGGCCTGGGCGGCATCGAAAATGCTCATCGCCTGCCCTTCGGCATTGGGATCGGGGTAATAAAGCGTGTTGCCGCCTTCCTTTCCGCCCATCATCTCGTTGCGGATGCGGATATTGGCGAAGGTGCCGCGCTCCATCACCTCGTCATTGCCGCGGCGCGCGCCATAGGAGTTGAAATCCTTCGCCGCCACGCCATGCTCGGAGAGATAGACGCCGGCCGGCGCCGACGCCTTGATGTTGCCGGCGGGCGAGATGTGGTCGGTGGTGATGCTGTCGCCGAAGATCGCAAGCACCCGCGCCCCGCTCAGCTCGGCCACCGCCTGCGGCTTGAGCGTCATGCCTTCGAAATAGGGCGGATGCTTCACGTATGTCGAGGCCTTGTCCCACTGATAGGTCTTGCCCTTGACCAGCTTGATCTTCTTCCAGTTGGCGTCGCCCTGGAACACCGCGCCATAGCGGGTCTTGAAGCTGGAAGCCTTCACCGCCCTGGCGATGGCGGCTTTGATTTCCTTCGGGCTGGGCCAGATCTCCTTGAGATAGACCGGCTCATTGTCCTTGTCATAGCCGACCGGCTCCCTGGTCAGGTCCATGTTGACCGAACCGGCCAGGGCATAGGCCACCACCAGCATGGGCGAGGCGAGATAATTGGCCCGCACCTGGGGATGGACGCGGCCCTCGAAATTGCGGTTGCCCGAAATCACCGCCGCCGCCACCAGGTCGGCTTGCGTCACCGCCTTGGCGACGGCATCGGGCAGCGGCCCGGAATTGCCGATGCAGGTGGTGCAGCCATAGCCGGCCAGGTTGAAGCCCAGCTTGTTCAGGGGCACGTCCAGCCCGGCCTTCTTGAGATAGTCGGTGACCACCTGCGAGCCCGGCGCCAGCGAGGTCTTGACCCAGGGGCGCACCTTGAGCCCCCGCGCCACCGCCTTCTGCGCCACCAGGCCGGCCCCGATCATCACATTGGGGTTGGAGGTGTTGGTGCAGGACGTGATGGCGGCGATCACGACATCGCCATGGCCGATGGAATGTTCGCTGCCTTCCAGCCGGGCGCGGCGGTTGGCGTCGGCTTCCTTCTTGAAGGTCGAAATCAGGTTCTCGGCGAAATTGCCGGCGACGCTGCCCAGCGCGACGCGGTCCTGCGGCCGCATCGGCCCGGCCAGCGACGGCTCGACCGTGTCCATGTCCAGCGACAGCGTGTCGGTGAAGACCGGGTCGGGCGACTTTTTGGTGCGGAACAGGCCCTGCGCCTTGGCGTATTTCTCCACCAGGGCGATGCGCGGATTGGCGCGGGCGGTGTTCCTGAGATAGCGCAGCGTCTCGTTGTCGATGGGGAAGAAGCCGCAGGTGGCGCCATATTCCGGCGCCATGTTGGCCAGGGTGGCGCGGTCTTCCAGGCTGAGCTCGTCCAGCCCGCTGCCGTAATATTCCACGAACTTGCCGACCACGCCTTTCTTGCGCAGCATCTGCGTCACGGTCAGCACCAGGTCGGTGGCGGTGACGCCGGGCCGAAGCTTGCCGGTCAGCTTGAAGCCGACGATCTCCGGGATCAGCATGGAGATGGGCTGGCCCAGCATGGCGGCTTCCGCCTCGATGCCGCCCACGCCCCAGCCCAGCACCGCAAGGCCGTTGATCATGGTGGTGTGGCTGTCGGTGCCGACCACGCTGTCGGGGAAGGCGTATTCGACGCTCTTTTTCGGGTTCCTGGGATCGGGGCCTTTGCGGGTCCACACCGTCTGGGCGAGATATTCCAGATTGACCTGGTGGCAGATGCCGGTGCCCGGCGGCACGACGCGGAAATTGGCGAAGGCCTGCGCCCCCCAGCGCAGGAAGGTGTAGCGCTCGCGGTTGCGCTCATACTCGATCTCGACATTCTGCTTGAAGGCCCTGGCGTTGCCGAAGGCGTCGATCATCACGCTGTGGTCGATCACCAGATCCACTTCCGCCAGCGGATTGATCTTTTCCGGATCGCCGCCCAGCGCCTTCATGGCGTCGCGCATCGCCGCCAGATCCACCACCGCGGGCACGCCGGTGAAGTCCTGCATCAGCACCCGGGAGGGGCGGAAGGCGATCTCGCGGTCGGATTTGCGGTCCTTGGCCCAGGCCGCGATCGCCGCGATGTCCTGCTTGGTGACGGTGTTGCCGTCCTCATAGCGCAGCAGGTTTTCCAGCAGCACCCGCATGGAATAGGGCAGCTTGCCGATCCCCTTCAGGCCGTTCTTTTCCGCGGCGGCGAGGCTGTAATAGACATAGGACTTGCTGCCGACCTTGAGGATTTTGCGGGATTTGAAGCTGTCCTGGCTCATGGGGGCCCTTCGGGTAGAGACGATGCGCGGATAGCGCCGGTTTAGGCATATTCGGCCCCGAAAGGAAGTCGGCGCGAGGCCGCAGCTTGGCCCATTTTCCCCATTTTGAAGCAAAATTTCGCCCCATTGGCCCGGCATGCTACGGACAATTGGGGACCGGCCTTGGCCGGACGATTTTTGAGAGCCGGGCGTGAAAGCGATTCTGACTTTTGCCGTTGCCTTGGCGCTGCTGCCGCTGGCGGCGCGCGCCCAGGACAGCGATCCGATCATGGCCCGGCTTTCCGCAGAGAAGGCGGCCATGCCCGAGGCCGGACTCTACAGCGCCGGCGAGGGCCGCCAGTTCATTCTCGCCCCCTATCGCGGCAACAGATATCTGCTGCGCTTCGCCGATGGCGGCGAGACCTTCGTCCTCACCGCCGATCCCGGCTCGCTGGGTTCCAAGCTGTTGAAATATGACACCGGCGCCGCGGCGCTGTCGGTCTCGGTCTGGGGCGGTCTGACGCTCTATGTCGCCGACGCGCCGGGCGGCCTGCCGGCCACCCGCCAGGGCGAGGCCGCGCCGCTGGCGCCCGCCGCCGTCTCCGCCGCCGAGCTGAAAAACGCGCTGGCCGATGAAGGCAGCCATTTCTCCTATGCCGACAATCTCGGCCTGCGCTTTGTCCTCGACCCGCCCGGCGACGCCGACGGCCGGGCCCTGGCCTTTGACGTGCTGTCCATCGCCCAGTCGGGGATCGAGCGTTTTGTCGCCACCTCGGCCGCCGCCCGCCAGGCCCTGGCCCGCCGCGTCGCGCAGGTGCGGCTGGAGAAAAACGGCCAGCCGGGCATCGTCCTCAACGGCCGCATCCTGGTGGTGCGCTATGTCCCCTCCGAGGGCTTTCTCGGCCGCGCCTCGTCGCATGCGGTGGCGCATCAGCTGGGCAAGCTGCTGGGAATTCAAACCGCCGAATGAAAAAGACGCGGCCCTTTCGGACCGCGCCCTTTTGTGGCCGTGCCGGGGCGAAGCCTAGCGCAGCGCGGTGGCGACGGACGTGAAATCGGCCTTGAGATTGGTGCCGGTGGTGGTGAGGGCGCCGATGATGACCACGGCGATCAGCGCGGCGATCAGGCCATATTCGATGGCGGTGGCGCCGTCTTCATTGGCAAGGAATTTCTGAAACAGCATGGAAGCCTCCTTTGGACAGTCACGTTCACCGATAGCAGGAGAAAAATCGCCGGCGAACACAAAGCGCGGTTCAGTGTTAGTCAAAGCTTGTCGCCGCCGGAGCATTTGATTCAGGATTTACGGGACGCCTAGCGCAGCGCGGTGGCGACGGAGGTGAAGTCGGCGGACAGGTTGGTGCCGGTGGTGGTGAGCGCGCCGATGATGACCACGGCGATCAGCGCGGCGATCAGGCCATATTCAATGGCGGTGGCGCCTTTCCTGTCGGCGGCGAAATTCTTCAGCAAGGCAAGCATGGCGTGGATCCCCTCAAAACACTGTAGGACAATGCCCTACAAAGGTTGCACTGGCGAATGGGATCTGGGCGAAGACTTAACGATCGCGCGCCGAACGCGAACGCTTTTTAAAAAATCGGAATTGAAGGAAGTTTTCGGCGAAGTGAGCCCGACGCCATGGTGACAGCCTATTGGCGTCGCGGCGAACGCCCCGGCCATGCCCGCCAGGGCGGTCTGCGGGTCCTAGCGCAACTGGGTGGCGATGTTGGTGTAGCTCGCCGTCAGGTTGGTGCCGATCTGGGAGATGGCGCCGATCACCACCACGGCGATCAGGGCGGCGATCAGGCCGTATTCGATGGCGGTTGCGCCGCTTTCATTGGCAATGAACTTGTCGAGCATAGCTGTGCTTTCTCTGTTGCGGGCGGGGCGCGCGGGAAATAGCAGCGCCGCGCCGGAGCGCGCGAGGGTTTGCGGGTTAATCGCTTAATGGTGACAGGGCCTTCATGAAGGCCGTCCCCAAAGGCTTGGCTGACAGTGTCAGATGACAGCGGCGACTTGCGGTAGGATTTGTCAATCGCGCCGCACGCCTTGCCTGTTCAGGGGGAAAAATCCCTGGGCGCCAACTCGAATTTCGAAAATTCGAAACCCGGCGCCACCGTGCAGCCCACCAGGGTGTAATCGCCCAGCGACCGCGCCGTCTGCCAGGCCTGCGGCGGCACCACGAGCTGCGGCGACTGGTGGTTTTCGATACCGGGGCCGAGAATGTGCACGGCCTTGCCGATGGTCAGTTCCAGCGGCGCGCCGCGATGGAAATGCCAGACCTCCGCCGCGTCGATGCGGTGCCACCAGGACACTTCCCCCGCCTTGAGCAGGAACAGGATGGCGCTGGAATAACCGCGGCCTTCGCCGTCTCTGAATGTCTCGCGGTAATGGCCGCCTTCGGGATGGGGCTGCAGGCCCAGCCGCGCGATCAGGGCGTCGGCTTCAACGCTCATGCCGCCGGGCGCACCGCGCCGCGCCGCACCATCTCCCCGACGCCGGCGGCCAGCGCGCGGGCGTCGTGCAGGGCATTGTGGGCGCGGCCCGGGACGCAAAGCCCCAGCGCCGGGGCGATGTCGCAGGAATGGCGGCCGCGCGGATCGATGTTGCAGGCGGCGAACCAGCTGCGCAGATCGGCGAAGCGCGGCAGGCGGCGATATTCGGTGATGCCGTAAAGGCGCAGATTTTCCTCCAGCACCCATTCGTCATGGCCGAAGGCGCAGATCGGCCCCTCGCCGGCGAAGGCGGCGAAGCCGCCATAGGCCTCGGCGAAATCCACCCCTTGCGCCGCCACCTGGTCGTTGCCGATGCCGGTGAGCTGCTCGAAATAGGGCGACAGCACGGGATTGATGCGGGGCTTCACCAGCAGGTCGAACTCGTCCAGCACCTTGAGGTCGCGCCCGTCCAGCTTGACCGCCCCGATCTGCACCACCTCGCGGAACTGGCCCGGCTCCAGCCAGTGCCGCGCCATGGAGCAATCCCAGGCGGTGTATTCCAGGTCGAACACCGTCAGGGTGGCGGTGGGGGCGGGAACGGGGTGGATGGGAATCATGCTGCCGCTGTCGAGCTTCCGGCGAATCATAGTATCGCTGGCCATTAAGACATTATTAAGCGTGCGGGTTGAGCCTTGGGTTCAGGCTTTTCCGCAGCAGGGGGCGGCACCATGGCGTTACCCGAATTTGCAATTCCGCATGCCGACAACGCGCCGGCGCCGCTGACGGCATCCGTGCCGGGCGCGGCATTGCGCCGCCTGCCGGAATTGCATGACGAAAGCCGGTTGGCGCTGCGCCGGGCCGGGCTGATGGCGCGGGCGGTGCCGGCGGCGGGCAGCCTGCTGGGCCTGGGAACCTTGGCGGCGATGTTCGGCGGCGGGGCGCTGACCCCCACTTTCGTCTGGAGCCTGCTGGTTTTCCTGGGCGTCGCCGCCGTGCTGGCCAGCCATCTGCGCGCCGCCTCGGTGTTCAAGGATCTGCCCGGCTCGGCCGCCGACATGCGGGCCATACTCTTATACTTGGGCGTGGCCTGGGGGGCGGGCGCTTTCCTGGCCCTGGCGCCCGAACCGGTGCTGCTGGTGCTGTTCGCCGTCGCCCCCTCGCTGGTGCTGGCCCGGCTGCTGGGCGACCTGCCCGCCATCCTGGCCTTCACCGCCCCCGCCACCCTGCTGACTTTCGCGGCGCTAGGCCTTCGCACCGGCAACATGAACGCCGCCGCCCTTCTGATGCTTTTCCAGGCCATCGGCGGCTTCTGGCTGCTTCGCAACCGCACAAACGGCGCTGAACCAGGGCTGCGGTAAAACCGTCGCGCGATCTTAAGAAGCGGGGCGTAGCCTCGCCCCATCGCGTTTTTTAACCATCACAACCGCATGATTGCAGGAGGCGTCCATAAGCGCCGCAGCGACAGGGCAGGAACCGACCATGAACCAGCAGACTCCCCTTGAGTCCGGCGCGTTGAACCAGGCGCGTGCCCAGCTCACCTTCGAGATGCGCGACTTCTTCGACACCTTCTATGCCGGCGCCGATGAGAGCGGCCTGGCCGCTCCCGAGCTGGCGCTGATCGCCGAACGCGCCCGCGCCCGGCTGCTGGAAGCGCCGCCGCATGTCACCCTGACCGATTGCGGCCGCTTCAGCCTGCTGATCGCGGTCAATGACGACCGCCCCTTCCTGTTCGATTCCGCCGTGGCGGCGGCGCTGGCCGGCGGCGCCCATCTGCGCAATGTCTTCCATCCCATTCTCGAGCAGGGCGGCAAGCAGCTCAGCCTGATCGTTTTCGTCATCGACCCGCCCGCCGACGCGGCGGCGCGCACCAGGCTCACCGCCATGCTGGAGGAATGCTTCGCCGCCGGCGCCCTGGCGGTGCGCGACTGGCGCGCCATGCTGGCGCGGCTGAAATCGGCGCGCGACACGCTGGCGGCGCGCGGGCCGCAGGGCCGCGACATCGAGGAAGACCTCGCCTTCCTCGACTGGCTGGCCGACAATCATTTCACCTTCCTGGGCGCGCGCGAATACCAGCTCAAGGATGACGGCGCCAACGGCACACTGGAGCCGGTGGCGGACAGCGGGCTGGGCGTGCTGAGCGACGCCAAGGCCCGCGTCCTGGGCAGCAGCGGGGCGCGCGAGCATCCCGGCCTTTCCGCCGCGGTGCGCGAGTATCTGGAATCGAACGGGCCGCTGATCGTCAGCAAGTCCAGCAGCCGCAGCCACGTCCATCGCCGCGTCCATATGGATTATCTCGGCATCAAGATCTACGACGCCCAGGGGCGTTTGCGCGGCGAGCACCGTTTTGTCGGCCTTTTCACCTCCAGCGCCTACAGCCTCAATCCGCGCGAGATCCCCCTGCTGCGCCAGAAGATCGCCGCGGCGACGGCGCGCGCCGGCCTGGATCCGCGCTCCCATGACGGCAAGGCGCTGGCCCATATCCTCGACGCCTATCCGCGCGACGAGCTGTTCCAGGTTTCGACCGACGAACTGGCCGACACCGCCCTGGGCATCACCCGCCTGGCCGGCCTGCCGCGGGTCAAGCTGTTCCTGCGCTTCGACCGCTTCGACCGTTTCGCCTCGGCATTGCTGTTCGCGCCGCGCGATCACATGAACGCCGCCGTCCGCGAGACCATCCACCAGATTCTCGCCACCGCCCTGAACGGCCGCACCAGCGCCGCCGAAGTCGGGCTGGACGAAGGCCCGCTGGTGCGGGTGCATTACATTTGCGGCCGCAATCCCGGACCGCGTCCGGAGGTCGATCTCGCCGAACTGGAAAGCCGCATCGCCGCCGCGCTGCGGACCTGGGACGACGCGCTGATCGAGGCGCTGTCCGCCGATCATGGCGAAGTCGAAGGCCGCGCCTTGGCGGCGCGCCTGGCGCCGGATTTCCCCGCCACCTATCGCGGCGCCTACAGCGCCACCGACGCCGCCCGCGACCTGGGCGTGCTGACCGGGCTGGCCGATGCGCCGCTCAAGGTGCGGGCCGCCGCCTGGCGCAAGGGCGATGACGAGGCCCATGCGCTGCGCCTCAAGCTCTATGTCCTGGGCGATGTCCTGCCGCTGTCCCAGACCCTGCCCATGTTCGAGAATTGCGGCCTCACCGTCATCGCCGAGGAAGCCTTCCCGGTCTCCTTCCGCCGCGGCGAAGCCCGGCTGCACGGCATGGTGCTGGATTTCCTGATGACCTGCGAAGGTCCCGCCGACCTTGCCCGCATCCGCCAGCCGCTGGAAGATGTGCTGCATGCCGTACTCTCCGGCGCCGCCGAGAATGACGGCTTCAACCGGCTGGTGATCGCCGCCGACCTGGGCTGGCGCCAGGCGGTGATCCTGCGCGCCGCCGCCAAATATCTGCGCCAGGCCGGCATCGCCTTCAGCCTCGCCTATATGCAGCAGGCCCTGGCCAAGAATCCCGATGTCGCCAGCCTGCTGGTCGAGCTGTTCCTGGTCCGCACCGATCCGGCCCATGCCGGCGCGCCCAAGGACGTCGAGCGGATCGAGGCCCGCATCGAGACCGCGCTGGGCGACGTCGCCAGCCTGGACGATGACCGCATCATCCGCCGCCTGCGCAACGTCATCCGCAACATCCTGCGCACCAATTATTTCCAGCCCGACGAGACGGGCGCGCCCAAGCCGGTGCTGTCCTTCAAGCTGGATTCGGCCAGACTGGATGAATTGCCGGCGCCGCGCCCCTGGCGCGAAATCTTCGTCTATTCGCCGGAGGTCGAAGGCGTACATCTGCGCTTCGGCCGCATCGCCCGCGGCGGCCTGCGCTGGAGCGACCGGCGCGAGGATTTCCGCACCGAGATACTGGGCCTGGTCAAGGCGCAGCAGGTCAAGAACGCCGTCATCGTGCCGGTCGGCGCCAAGGGCGGCTTCTTCCCCAAGAAGATGCCGGCCAACCCGACGCGCGACCAGTTCATGGCGGTGGGCGTCGCCGCCTACAAGACCTTCATCCATTCCCTGCTCGACATCACCGACAATCTGGACGCCCATGGCAAGGTGATCGCGCCGGAGCATGTGCTGCGCCCCGATGGCGACGATCCCTATCTGGTGGTGGCGGCCGACAAGGGCACCGCCACCTTCTCCGACATCGCCAACTCCATCGCCATCGCGCACAATTTCTGGCTGGGCGACGCTTTCGCCAGCGGCGGCTCCAAGGGCTATGACCACAAGAAGATGGGCATCACCGCCAAGGGCGCCTGGGAAGCGGTCAAGCGCCATTTCCGCGAGATGGGCCGCGACATCCAGAGCGAGGATTTCACCGTCATCGGCGTCGGCGACATGTCGGGCGACGTCTTCGGCAACGGCATGCTGCTGTCGCGGCACATAAGGCTGGTGGCGGCGTTCGACCATCGCCACATCTTCCTGGATCCCAATGCGCCCACCGAGGCGGCGTTCGTGGAACGCGAGCGGCTGTTCAACCTGCCGCGTTCCTCCTGGGACGATTACAACAAGGACCTGATCGGCCAGGGCGGCGGCGTTTTCCCGCGCACCCTGAAGGAAATCCCGCTGACGGCGCAAGTGCGGGCGCTGATCGGCAGCGACAAGGACTCGCTGTCGCCGCCGGAACTGATCAACGCCCTGCTCAAGGCCAGGACCGACCTGCTCTGGTTCGGCGGCATCGGCACCTACATCAAGTCTTCGGCCCAGAGCAATCTCGATGCCGGCGACCGCGCCAACGACGCGGTGCGGGTCAATGGCGGCGAGCTCAAGGCCCTGGTGGTGGGCGAAGGCGCCAATCTGGGCGTGACGCAACTGGGCCGCATCGAGGCGGCGCGCGCCGGGGTGCGCATCGACACCGACGCGGTGGACAATTCCGCCGGCGTGGATACCTCCGACCATGAAGTCAATCTCAAGATCATGCTCTCCGGCCCCGCCCGCCGCGGCGAACTGCCCGAGGATAAGCGCG
>Ga0265313_10002534_pt1 | contig 15670 bp, 11 predicted proteins | sample 4123metaG_FD_203122 | JGI IMG/M metagenome (GOLD analysis project Ga0265313, IMG submission 203122) | Rhizosphere microbial communities from Carex aquatilis grown in University of Washington, Seatle, WA, United States - 4-1-23 metaG | ecosystem: Host-associated > Plants > Roots > Rhizosphere >...
CGAGTCCGACCTGCCCCGGATCCAGCCGATCTGCCAGAAGCGCATATGGGACCGTTTCAAGGCGGGCGAGGGGTCGGCCCGGTTAAACGAAGTGATCGAGCTGCTGAAGAAGGAGGATCACCGCTTCCACATGGATGGCGGAAGCTGGACTGGAAATATTTCATGGGTAAAGGGTTATGATAACGTCCTTGGCCCGATGGAGCGGGCGAGCGCCCATTTTAGCGAGGCAGTGTTAAAGCGCGGAGTTTCCACCGGCGAGCCGCGCTTCCGGAATGCGCTTTTTCACCTGCTGTCATCCCAGACCAGCTGCTACCGGTACTGGGGCCAGGGTGTCTGGACGGACTACGGCCGGGAAATCTGCCGAAGGCTCGAGGAGATACTGACGCATGATTTCTAAAGCCATCGGCTGGTGAAGGGAGGAGCAATGAGCGAGCCGCCCGAACTGAGCGACGGCCTGCCCGCGATCGCGGGGTGGGACGCCGAGCGGGAGGAGGCCACCCGCCGGGGCCGCGATCGCACGGTCTTCCTGCACGAGAGCGGGATCGACTTCGGCCGGGCGCGCGGGGCCTGCGCGATTGCCCTGCACATGCACCAGCCGCTCATTCCGGCCGGAGGGCCGGGCCGGGGGAGCGATCTTCGAAACGAGCCCCTCATCGGAAACCTGCAGTTCATGGTGGAGAGCCCTTACGCCGAGGATCGGCACAACGCCGGCACATTCCGGCAGTGCTACCGCCGGCCCGGCGAGATGATCCCCCAGCTCGTCAACGAAGGCCGGCAGCCGAGGCTCATGCTCGATTACACGGGCACCCTCCTCTATGGCCTGCAGCAAATGGGGGCGCGGGATGTCATCGACTCCCTCCGGACGATCGCCTGCAATCCGCGTTACCGGCGGTGCGTCGAATGGCTGGGCACGACCTGGGGCCACTGCGTGGCCCCCTCGACCCCGCCGCTGGATTTCCGGCTGCATGTCAGGGCCTGGCAGATTCATTTCGCCTCGCTTTTCGGGTTCGAGGCGCTGAGCCGCGTCCGCGGGTTCGTGCCTTCCGAGCTCGCCCTGCCGAACCATCCGGACGTCGCCTACGAGTTCGTCAGGACGCTCAAGGACTGCGGCTACCAATGGGTGCTTGTGCAGGAACACAGTGTCGAGAACCCGCAGACAGGGTGGGGCTCCGCCCATCTGCACCTTCCGAACCGGCTTGTCTGCACGAACAGCAGGGGCGAAACGGCGTCGATCCTGGCGTTCATAAAGACCCGGGGCAGCGACACGAAGCTGATTTCGCAGATGCAGCCCCATGACGAGGCTGCCAGCCAGTCGCGGTGGGACTTCCGCGGGCGAAAGATCCTTCCCCTGGTCACCCAGATCGCGGACGGGGAAAACGGGCACGCGATGATGGAGGAATTCCCGGCGAAGTATTTCCAGGTCGTTCGCGAGGCGAGCGGATCGGAGGCGCCGCTGGTCAACGCAACGGAATACCTTGAATACCTGTGGGCGGACGGATGGAAGGAGGACGACTTTCCGGTGATACAGCCGGTCCTGCAGAAGAGGATCTGGGAGCGGATGAAACCCGGGGACGGCCCGGAGAAGCTTAAGGAGACGATCGGGGCGCTCCACCAGGCGGACCCCCGTTTCCACGTCGAAGGCGGCAGCTGGACAAACGATGTCTCCTGGGTTTACGGATACGAAAACGTTCTGTATGTCCTGGAACAGGCGAGCTCCCTGTTTCATGCGAAGGCGGAAAAGCCGGGCGTTTCGGTGTGCGAATACCGGTACCGCAACGCCCTTTTCCACCTGATGACGCTTCAGACCAGCTGCTTCAGGTACTGGGGCCACGGGCGGTGGACGGACTACGGGCGCGAGATCGGCCGGAGGGCGGTGGAGATCCTCACGCACGATTTTTGACAAGCCGTTGACAAATAATGCGCCCAGGTCGAAATGGACCGGCTCGGCCCGCGGCATGCTGTCGCCGGTAATCTCGGAACGATCGAAGCTTCGCACGTGCAGGGAAAAAACGTAATCACCCATCCCGATCTCCTTCTGGGCCGTCCGGTTCTGGCGGGCACGCGGATCGCAGTGGACGATGTCCTGGACAGGCTGGCCGGTTCGGCGCCGGAGGTGCTGCACGATCTCGGGCTGCAGCCGGGTCTCACGGCATCGGAGATCGAGGCCGTTTTGCGCTTCGCAGCCGATTCGGTCCGCGCCTATTCGCCGATCGAGAAGACCAATCCCCTTCAGCTCCATGGCGCCCATGTGGTCGTTGTTCCGGGAGAGGACGGAAAGCCCCGCGAGGCAATCGCGATACGCGCATTTGCGCCAGGGGCGGAAAGTGTCGCCCTCCGGCAGCCGCCGTCGCCCGCGACGATCATGGAGCGCGTGCACCCGGCCGGGGTTTACGAGGCGCTTTTCCCACTCGACGAAGAGCCCTCCCGCTACGAGTTTGCCGTAACCCTGGGCGACGGGAGGACCATCCTGACGGACGATCCCTATGGGATTCCCCCGTACATGACCGAGGAATCGGTGTTTCGGGAGATGACATTCGCGCCGGTCATCGCCGCCAGCCCCGTGGCTGCAGCCGCTGCCGCCGCGCCGGACCCGGGCGGATCTCCGGCCGGGCAACGACATCCGAGCCGTCTTTACGATATTCTTGGCGCTCATCCGATTGTGCATGAAGGATTTTCGGGCGTCTCCTTCGCCGTTTGGGCGCCCAATGCGGCCGGTGTCAGCGTCGTTGGCAACTTCAACCAATGGAATGGCTTCTGCCATCCGATGAGGCCGGTCGGTTCCACGGGTGTCTGGGAGGTGTTCATTCCCGGGGTCGCTGTCGGGGAACTGTACAAGTTTCGGGTCAAGTCCCGCGCCGATGGCAGCTGTATCGACAAGGCCGACCCTTTCGCCTTTGCGGCCGAGGTGCGTCCGAAAACGGCCTCCATAGTCTGGGATCTCGGCCGCTACGCCTGGAACGACGGCGATTGGATCGCCGGACGGAAGGAACGCCAGGGGCTCGACAAGCCAATCGCCATCTACGAGGTGCACCTGGGCTCCTGGCGGCGAAAGGGGGCAGGCGATGGCGAATGGCTCACCTACCGCGAACTCGCCGACACGCTGATCCCCTACGCGAAGGAAATGGGCTACACCCACATCGAGCCCATGCCTGTCGCCGAGCACCCGTTCGACGGATCGTGGGGCTATCAGGTCACCGGTTTCTTCGCAGCGACCTCCCGCTATGGCACGCCGGACGATTTTCGCCATTTTGTGGACAAGGCGCACCAGGCCGGGCTCGGCGTTATCCTCGACTGGGTCCCGGGACATTTCCCGCGGGACGAGCACGGCCTGTCGCTTTTCGACGGGACGCACCTGTTCGAGCACCCCGATTCGCGGCGCCGCGAGAACCTGGAGTGGGGGACGTCGTCCTTCAATCTCGAGCGGGAGGAAGTGAGGAACTTTCTCCTCTCGAACGCGGCGTTCTGGCTGCGCGAGTACCACATCGACGGCCTGCGGGTCGATGCGGTGTCGTCCATGGTCTATCTGGATTACTCCCGGCAGCATTGGCTGCCGAACCGCCTCGGCGGCCGGGAGAATCTGGATGCGACGGCCTTTCTCCAAAGCTTTAACGAGCTCGTTCACCGGGAATTTCCGGGCGTGCTCGCGATTGCGGAGGAGTCGACGGCGTGGCCCCACGTGACCTCGCGCGAAAAGGAGGACAGCCTCGGATTCGACCTCAAGTGGAACCTCGGATGGATGCACGATACGATCGGCTACATGCAGAAGGATCCCGTCCACCGGCGCTTCCACCACGACAACCTGACCTTTTCCCTTATCTACGCCTTTAGCGAAAATTTCCTGCTTCCCTTCTCCCACGACGAGGTGGTCCATGGAAAGGGCTCGATGCTCTCGAAGATGCCGGGCGACGACTGGCAGAAATTCGCCAACCTGCGGGCCCTTTACGGCTACATGTACGGCCACCCTGGGAAGAAGCTCCAGTTCATGGGCGCTGAGTTCGGCCAGTGGACGGAATGGAGCGAGAATCGGGAGCTCGACTGGGGGCTTCTCGAATACGAAAGGCACCGGCAGCTTCGCTCCTTCGTCCGCGATTTGAACCGTCTGTACGCCTTGCTTCCGGCCCTTCACGAGCGGGATTTCGGCTGGGAGGGCTTCCAGTGGATCCGATGCGACGACGCGGACCAAAGCGTGGTCTCATTCATCCGCCGGGGCGCGCAGCCGGGAGATTTTGCCGCCGTCGTGGCCAATTTCACACCCGTTCCCCGGACCGCCCACCGTCTCGGGCTTCCCGCGGCGGGATCCTACCGGGAGGCCCTCAACAGCGACGCCGCCGAGTACGGGGGCAGCGGTGTGCGCAATCCGGAATCCATTGCGGCCGAGCCGGTCCCCATCGACGGCCAGCCGTTTTCAGCCGCGCTGACACTTCCGCCGCTTTCGGTTCTGTTCATCGAGCCGTGCCCGCCGCCCGCGGCCGAGGGGTTGAATCAGTAAAGATAGCGGGCGAGGAGATTCTCCAGGTATTCCTGTTTTCCCGACCTGGGCTTTGGCTCCCCAAGCTTTTTCAGGACGAGCTTCTCGAGGTCCCTGAAGCCCACCCGGCCCTTCTCGATCCGCCGGCCGTAGCCATCGTCGTAGCTTGAATAGCGTTCTGACACGAACTTCTCGAACTTTCCGTCGGCGAGCATCCGACGGGCGATCTTGAAGGCGAGTGCGTAGGCATCCATTCCGCCGATGTGGGCGTGAAAAAGGTCCGCGAGGTCGGTCGATGGCCGGCGGAGCTTGGCGTCGAAATTGAATCCGCCGGAACCCAGGCCGCCCGCGCGCAGGATCGAGGCCATGGCGAGCGTGAGTTCGCGCAGGTCGGTGTTGAACTGGTCCGTGTCCCAGCCGAGGAGGGGGTCGCCCGTGTTGGCGTCGATTGAGCCGAGCATGCCCTGGGAGGCGGCCAGCTCGATCTCATGCTGGAAGGTGTGGCCCGCCAAGGTCGCATGGTTTGTCTCGATGTTGAACTTGAAGTGCGGCGCGAGGCCGTGGGTGCGCAGGAACGCGATGCCGCTTGCGACGTCGAAGTCGTATTGGTGCTTGGTCGGCTCCTTCGGCTTTGGCTCGATCAGGAACTGACCGGCGAACCGGATCGACTTTGCGTAGTCGACCGCCATGTGGAGGAAGGCGGCCAGGTGGTCCTGCTCGCGCTTCATGTCGGTGTTGAGCAGGGTCTCGTAGCCCTCGCGGCCGCCCCAGAAGACGTAGTTCTCGCCGCCGAGCTCCTTGGTGACCTCCAGGGCCTTCTTCACCTGGGCCGCCGCGTAGGCGAACACGTGGGCGTCGGGGTTTGTCGCGGCCCCGCACATGTAACGGGGGTTGGAAAAGAGGTTTGCCGTGCCCCACAGGAGCCTGATGCCGGTGTCCTTCTGAAGCGCCTTGGCATGCGCAACCAGCCGGTCGAGGTTTCGGTTGGACTCGGCGAGCGTCCTGCCCTCGGGGGCGATGTCCCTGTCGTGAAAGCACCAGAAAGGGGCGCGGATCTTCCGGAAGAACTCGAATGCCGCGTCCATGCGGACCTTTGCCACCGACACGGGATCCCTGCCGGTCTCCCACGGTCTTCGGATGGTTCCCGGTCCGAAAGGATCCCCGCCCGCGCCCCTGAATGCGTGCCAGTAGGCGACCGAGAACCGCAGATGCGAGGACAGGCTTTTTCCGTCGATCCGCTCCTCGGGGTCGTAGTGGCGGAAAGCGAGCGGGTTTTCCGTGCGCGGCCCTTCATAGGGAATCGGTCCAATCCGGGGAAAATGGGGTCTGCTTTTTGTCATGATGCCCCGCGACAATGGCGCCCGCGCCGGTCCGAATCACGAAAAAACGGCCGCCCGGGCGGTTTTGCATTGAAACGCCGGACCTGGCGTCCCTCAAAGCAGGCCCGCCTCGCGGAAGCTGAAATAGCCCTTGCCCAGGGGGTCGGCGCTTGCGCGGCCGACGATCACGTGATCGAGAAGCGAGATCTCGACCGTCCTTGCGGCCTCGCGAAGGAGGCGCGTGATCTCGACGTCGGCCGACGAACTGGCCGGGTCCCCGGACGGGTGCGAATGGCTCGCTACGATCGCGCAGGCGGACTCGCGGATGGCGGCCCGGAAGACCTCGCGCGGATGCGCGAGCGTGGCGGTCGCGGTGCCGGAGGTCACCTCCACGCGCTTCAGCAGCCGGTTCTTGCGGTTGAGGCACAGCACCCAGAATTTCTCGACCTCGAGCCCGACGGTATACGGCCGCAGATAGTCGGCGACGAGGTCTGCGCGGCTTAGAACGGGCCCCTCGTCCGGCGGCTTTCCGATCACCCGGCGGGCGACCTCCATCATCGCCACGAGCTGGCCCCCTTTCACCCGGCCGATGCCCCTCAGCCGGCGAAAGTCCGCCTCGTTCCAGGCCGCCAGCCTCGCGAGCGAACCGGCCTCGGCGATCAGGCGGGAAGCCAGGGTAAGGACATCGTACCCCCGCGTCCCGCTGCGCAGCAGGATTGCCAGCAGTTCGGTATCGCTGAGGGCGGCCGAGCCGAAGCGCTCCAGGCGCTCCTGGGGGCGCTCGAACGAGGCCGTTGCCTGGAGCCGGTTGGGAGGCTCGGCTGGAATTTGCGCGGATGCCGGATTCACCGGCCCTATAATGGCCAGATTTGGCGGGACTCTCCGCAATGTCCCGCGGAAAGGCCCGCGCACCTGTCCCCTGGCGGGACTCGGCTCAGAAGTGCTTCACGTACCCGTTGCGGCGGAGGCGCTCGAGCCAGTGCTCGGTGCTCGCCTGGGTCGTCTGCGTGTTCAGGATGTGCTCGATTTGCTCGCGCACCTGGTCGAGAGGCTGGATGCCCGCGTACTTCCGGTCCTCGACGTAGAGGACAAAGCAGCCGTCCGGAGTGACTATCGGGGCCGTGGTATCGCCCTTCTTGAGGACGAAGAGCGGATCCGCAAACTCCGGCTTCAGATTGGTCCGCGACATCCATCCCCAGTCGCCGCCCTTGGTGCGCTTCGTGTCCTCGCTGAACTCCTTTGCAAGATCCTCGAACTTCTCGCCCGAATGGAAGCGCGCGAGGATGGCGCCCGCCTTGGTCTTGAGGCCGTCGTCCGTGTCCCCGTTCGCCCGGCTCAGCTGGATCAGCCGCAGATGGACGCTGTCGTCCTGGTAGAACTGGTCCTTGTTTTCCTTGTAGAACTGCTCGATGCGGACCGGGCTTACGATGCTCTCCGACTTCTCCTGCTGCTGGCGCATGTAGTGGTAGATGATCTCCTCCTCCTGGTCCTTCCGAAAATCCTTCATCGTCTCCCCGCGGGCTTTCAGGTACGCGAGGAACTTCGAGCGATCGTTGTCGAACTGTTCGTTGAGCACCTCGGCGACCCGGTTGTCGACAAAGCTGTCGGGGATCTTCTTCTCATCCTCCCCCTCCTTGTGTTTGTGGAATTCTTTTATTATCAGAACCTTGTCAATCAATTGCTGGATCACCTGGTCCTGCAGCTGTTCGAGCTTCTGATTGAAATCCTCCTCATTGCGCGCGTCGCGCTGAACCTGCGCGATCAGCGGCTGGATCTCGTGGCGGACGTCATCGACCGTGATCACCTTTTCCTCGACGATGGCCACGATGCCGTCTGCAAATCGAAGGTTCAGGTTGTCCCCCGGTGCGGCGGTCGGCGGCGGAGCACCTGACGCGCGAATCCCGGCTGCGGCAAGGAGCAACAAGGTTATGCAGCAACGGCGTGCGGTCATGAATTTGGCAGATTATTGAGAAAAGTGATGATCTGACCCAACCGTAGGAGCGGCTCGGCGGCGGTCAACCTCGGAAACCGGGATCCAGGCATCACCCAGTCGTTCGGGCGGCCGCTGTTGCGCAAGCACTTCAGGCGGTGGGATTCCGATTCGACGGACAGGAGCGCCTTTTGTTCCGCGCGGATTCGTATCTCGGTCGTCAGCAAGAGCGCCTGAACTTCTTCCCCAAAGGCCCCAAACCTGTCCCGGAGCTCCTCCTCCATGGCGCGCAGTTCGGGCACCCCCTCCGCCAGGGCCAGGCGCCGGTAGACATCGATCCTCAGCCGGGTCTCGCCGATGTACGCGGAGGGTATCCGAGCCTGAATCGGGGCGACGGGCCCGGCGCCGTCGGCCTTGTCCTCGGCATCCTTGATCGCGGTGTAGCCGTCGTCACGCCGTCCCCGGCCCGATTCGTCGCCGGTGTAATTCGCGCCGGTGAAGACGAAGTCGAGCTTCACCGAGGCCCGCACGGATGCGGCGGCCTTTTCGCCCTTCAGCCGCGCAACCGATTGCCGGAGAAGCTGGCAGTACAGCTCGAATCCGACCCCGACAATGTGGCCGCTCTGCTCGGCGCCCAGGAGATTGCCGGCGCCCCGCAGCTCCAGGTCCCGCATGGCGATGCGGAATCCGGCCCCGAGCTGGTTGTGCTGCCGGAGGGCCGCCAGGCGCTGCCGGGCCAGATCGAGGAGGCGGGTGTGGCGGTGCAGCAGCAGGTAGGCATACGCCTGGTGCTTGAATCGACCCACGCGGCCGCGAAGCTGATAGAGTTGGGACAGGCCGAAGCGATCAGCTCCCTCGATGATGATCGTGTTGCAGTTGGGGATATCCAGGCCGCTTTCAATGATCGTCGTGCAGACGAGCACCTGGTACCGGCCGGCGACGAATTCGGTCATGACCCGTTCCAGGCTCTGCGATTCCATCTTGCCGTGCCCCACACCGATCGACAGGTCGGGCACCATGGACTGCAGGCGGGCCGCGACCGCGTCGATCGTGGCGACCCGGTTGTGCAGGTAGAAAACCTGCCCCCCCCGGCGGATCTCGTGGCGGATTGCATCGACGACGATCTTTTCGTCGTAGGTCTTGACGATCGTCTGGATCGGGTGGCGGTTGGTCGGCGCCGTCTCAATGACGCTCAGGTCCCGCGCGCCCGTCAGGGCGAGGTAGAGGGTGCGCGGGATGGGTGTCGCGCTCATCGACAGGACGTCGACCGTCTCGCGCATGCGCTTGAAGACCTCCTTGTGCTTCACGCCGAAGCGCTGCTCCTCGTCGATCACCACCAGGCCGAGCTCGCGGAACTTCACATCGGCCTGGATGAGCCGGTGCGTGCCTATCAGGATGTCGACCTGCCCCGCGGCAGTCGCTGCGAGCAGCCGCTTCTGCTCCGCCGGCGTCCTGAAGCGGCTCAGCATCTCGATCGCTATCGGGTAGCCGGCCATGCGCTCGCGAAACGTGTTCAGGTGCTGCTGGGCGAGGATGGTCGTGGGAACGAGCAGGGCGGCCTGCCGCCCCTCCTGGACGGCCTTGAAGGCGGCCCGAAGGGCGACCTCTGTCTTTCCGAAACCCACATCGCCGCAGATCAGGCGGTCCATGGGCCGGGTCTTTTCCATGTCGAATTTCGTATCCCGGATCGCCCGTAGCTGGTCGGGGGTTTCGGTGAAGGGAAACGAAGCCTCGAACTCCTTCTGCCATGTCGTGTCAGGCCCGAACGAGTGGCCGGGCTGGGCCTCGCGCCGCGCCTGGATCCGGAGGAGTTCCGCCGCGAGGTCCAGGGTCGCGCGTTCAGCCGCCCTGCGCGCCTTTTCCCAGCGGCCCGAGCCGATCTTGCCAAGCTGCGGCCGAACCTTGCTCAGCCCCACGTAGCGGCTGAGCAGGTGCGATTCCGAAAGGGGCACATGCAGCGTCACCCCGCCGTCGAACTCGAGCGAAATCACCTCCCGCAGGCCCTGCGCCGTGTCGAGCTTCGTCAGCCCGCGGAAGATCGCGATTCCGTGCTGCAGGTGGACGATGTGATCGCCCTCGACAAGCTCGGAAAAATCGAGGAGCTGGTCGACCTGCGCCCGCTGGACGGAGGCGCGGGCGGCCGGGGCCACCCGGCGCGCTCTCTGGCGGCCAAGGATCTCGGTTTCGGTGACCACGACAAGGCCGCGCGAACCCGGGGCGAGGGAAAACCGGGCCGGGATCGATGGGTCCGCGGACGGGGCCCGATTGTCCGCGCGGAATCCCTCATTGAGGGAGCCGCGCAGGAACCGCGGGGCGATATCGCGCAAAAGGCCCTCCTCCTCCAGGATCTCCCTCATCCGCTGCTTCTCGCCCTCCTTCGCTGCGACCAGGATGACGTCGTAGCCCTCCTTCCTCCAGCCGGACACCCGGCCGAGAAACTCCCGCCGCGCCTCGTCCTCGGCCACGAGCCTCTCCTGTGCGACAAGCTCCACCCCGGGGTACCGGCGGTTCCGCGCCAGGCTTTCCGTATTCCACTCGTTGCCGGCCGCCGCGGAGTCGAAGAACGGGCTCGCCTCGTCGATTTCGCCCAGGCCCACGACAGCCGCGCATTTCTCAAGGAGCGGTTCCAGGCCCGTCCCGTCCGGCGGTCCGAGCGCCCCGAATTCCTCAGAGAGGGAGGCAGGCTCGACAAGGACCAGGCGCGCCGCCGGGGTCAGGTAGTCGGCGAGGCCCGTTTTCGCGGGATCGATCTGCACGCGCGGCGACGCGGCCAGGGCGATCGACGGGACCGCCCCGTCCGAGCGCTGCGTGACGGGATCGAAGGCGCTGATCGACTCGATCTGGTCGCCGAAGAAGTCCAGGCGGTAAGGCCGCAGGTCCGTCACCGGATAGACGTCTATGATTCCTCCGCGGATGGCGTACTGGCCCGGAGCCTCGCAGACGGCCTCCGAATCATAGTCCAGCTCGCGAAGCTTTTCCAAAAGGCCCGAGAATGACTGGGTTTGGCCGGATTGGAGGACGATTTCCCGCGCTGCGAATTTCTCGAGCGCCGGCACCGGCTGGAGAAGGGCCGCGGGTGTCGTGACAACGACGAGCGATGGGGAGATTGAGCGCTTCACGCCGCGCTGCGGGGCGGCGGCGGGCCCCGGCGCCTCGGCGCCCCTCTTTTGGGGCCGGACGGCCAGCCGGCCCCGAAGCCGCGAAAGCACATTCAATCTCTCGCTCGAGGCCGCAAACGCCTCCCGGAGATCGCGCGTGTCCGCAAGCGACTCGGGAAAGAGCAGAAACTCCGCCTGCTGGGACGGGCCGGCCCCGGCTCCCGTCCCCACCGCATGAAAGAAGGACGCATCCTCGGCCAGTCCCTCGGCATCGCGCGCATCATCGACAACGACAACCCAGACCGCGGAGGGACCCGCGCGAATCAATTCGGCCAGGACGGCTCCCCGGGCGGGCGGGCAGACGCCGGTCAACTTGACGCGCATGGAAACACTCGCAGCGGACATTGAAGCGTCATCCTACGGCTTCGGCGGCGTATCGTGCGGCCCAATGGGTGCGGTTTCCAAAGCGATCAGAGCAGTTCGCGCAGCAGCCTCCTCGGCGAGTTTCTTCGAGGGGCCCCGGCCGCGGCCGAGTTCGCGGTCGAGAACGTGCACGGCGACCTCGAAGGCCCGGGCGTGATCCGCGCCCTCCGTTGCGACGACCTCGTAGCGCAGCGCATGGTTGCCGTGGACGGCCTGCAACAGCTCCTGAAGGCGTCCCTTGGGGTTTTCGGTCTCGCCAACGAGCGCCAGCCGGTCGGTGAGATCCCCGTAAATGGCCGACATCGCGCGCCTGGCCGCAGGCAGGCCGCCGTCCAGGTAGAGGGCTCCGACCAGCGCTTCAAAGGCGTCCTCCAGGGCCGATGCGCGGGTTCGGCCCCCCGTCGCCTCCTCGCTCGTGCCAAGGCGAAGGCAGGCATCCAGGCCGGCCTCGCGCGCCAGCGCCGCGAGGAAGGCGCCTTTCGTCAGGGCCGCCCTGCGCTTGCTCAGGCCTCCCTCCCGTTCTCCCGGGTACAGTTCGAAAAGCGACTCGGTAAGGACGAGCTGAAGCACGGCATCGCCGAGAAACTCCAGCCGCTGGTTGCTTTCGGAAGCTTCCGGATGCCCGGGCAGGTAAGAGGGGTGGGTGAGGGCGCGCTCGAGCAGCCCCGCATCATTGAAGGCATGGCCGACCCGGACCATGAGGGTCTCCAGCGGGCTCAAACCCGAATCGTTCGTGTCCACGGGTTCAGGATGAAGCGCTCGAATAGCGGCGCAACCCCATGTTGAAAGTCGTCACGGCGACGATCAGCCACAGGATAGCCACTCCCCCGAGCCAAAGGGCCCAAAGGGGCTGGAATCCGTGGAGAAGGGTGCGCGCCGGAGCGTTGCTCACGACGACCACGGGCAGCAGCCAGACAAACAGCACCCCCGCAATGCCCCGGAACGCCTCGCGCGGCAGCCGGGAAAAATCGACGAGCGTGAAGTACGTTCCCTCGATCCCGTTTGAACTCGTGAGCCAGAATGTCGACGCCATGGTGAGAACGAGGATGCTGTAATGGATCACGAGCCCGGCCACGATCATGACGCTATAAAGGGCTGCGTCGAAAACCGAGGGGTGAAGCCCGAGCCGGTGCACGGCATAAATGACGATGCCGAGCGCGATCACGGAATTGACGAGGCCATCCGGGTCGAGCTTCCGGGTGGAAACCATGAAAAGCGGATTGCCGGGCTGCGCCAGGTAGAAGTCAAAGGCGCCCGTTCGGACATTGCGGCCCAGTTCAAAGAGATTGCTCCAGAAGAAACCCGTCACGAGGCGCTGGACGATCATGCCGGTGCCGACGAGAAGCACCATCTCGTACTCATTCCAGCCGGCGACGGAGGCGGTATGCCGGTAGATGACGGCGATAAGCAGCAGATTGACGGCCATCCAAAACAGCTCGACGAGCGACCAGACAAAGAAGTCGCCCCGGAACATCAGCGTTCGGACAAGGGAGTAGCGCGCCCCGGCGAGCCAGATTCGAAGGTAGTTCATGGTCCTATCCTCCCACCGCCGTATGGCGGCGCAGGCCGCGCCTCCACAGGAACTCGGCTATGAGAAGCAGGACGACCACCCAGGCGAGCTGCAGACCGAGCCCTTGGACGACCATGGGAAACGCCACCCGGCCGGTCAGGATCGCCGCGGGAAAGTACATCTGATAGAAGAAAGGAAGAAAGCGCGACGCATGGAAGATCGCCGGCGGCATGAGATCCAGGGGAAACACCTGCCCGCCCAGGACCGTTTCCACGGCCATCGAAAGGATGACGAACCCCTGAATCTCCAGGAGCCAGAACGTCAGCAGCCCGAAACAATAGGCGATCGTGAACTGGATGAGCGCCGCCATCGTCAGCGCGGGGATCGCGCAGGCGATTCGCCAGGGCTCATGCGGGAAAGTGAGCCAGCCCCTGAGAACCGGAAGGAAGAGGACGACGGGGATGACAATGAGGGCGCCCGAGACCATTCGGGCCGCGGCAAAGACGCTGAATCGATACAGAAAGTAGTTGATCGGCTTCGTCAGGAACTGGTTGATGAGGCCGTTGCGGATGTCTTCGCTGATCTGGTAGTCCTCGTTGAAGGCCCCGATGAAAAATTGGAGCAGAATGAGCGTGACGAAGTAGGTGAGGGTCTGATCGAGGCCGAAACCGCCGATCTTGGCGACGCCGGCATAGGCCGCGCTCCAAAGAATGACGGAAACGCCGAGGCGAAGGAGCGAGAACAGGCCCCGGGCCAGGAAGTTCCAGCGATAGATCAGGTTGCTCTGCAGGCCGACAAGGAAGACCTGCCTGTACTTGGCGACCACCGCCGTCATAGCAGGCCGAAGCGCTTGATGACTTCCTCCGCGAGGCGCCGGTAGGCGGTGGCTCCCGGATTCGATGAATCGTAGGCGAATATGGTCTGGCCGAAGCTCGGCGCCTCGCTCAACCGCACCGTGCGCGGTATCACTGTCTCGAAGATCTTCTCGGGCAGATGCTTCCTCACCTCGTCGACGACTTGGCGCGAGAGATTCGTCCGCCCGTCGAACATGGTCATTACGACGCCGCCCAGTTCAAGGGAGCTGTTTACGCCGGCCGATTTCAGGCGCTCGACGTTGCGCAGGATCTGGCCCAGGCCTTCGAGGGCCATGTATTCGCACTGGAGGGTGATCATGAGGAAGTCGGCGGCCGCCAGGCTGTTCATCGAGAGCATTCCCAGGGCGGGCGGGCAGTCGATGATGACGACGCGGAATCTGCCGGATGACCGGATGGGTTCGAGGACACCCTTCAGCTTGAGGAGGAAATTCTCCATCTGGGCGATCTCGATCTCCGCCGCGGCCAGATCCTCCTCGCTCGGTATCAGCGAGAGGTTTGGAACGGACGTCTGCGTGATGAGGGACATCGCATCGCCTTCGCCACGCAGGGGGCCGTAAAGGCTTTTGCCCTCGTGCTTTTCGACCCCGAGGGAACTCGTGGCGTTGGCCTGCGGATCGAGATCAATCAGGAGCACCGGCACCTCCTTTTCCGCGAGAGCAGCCGCCAGATTGACGGCGGTCGTGGTCTTCCCGACGCCCCCTTTTTGGTTGGCGATGGTGAAAACGATGGTGGGCATGGCGGCCACCCTGAAAGCTCAACCCCGTTGGGGCAAAACCATATTTGCGCGGGTGGTCCGAATCCCAGGGGCCGCTAAAGTCGGCGGCCTTCGTGCCGATACCCGGTTTGGTAGAACCATGAAGTCGCCATGTCGCACATACAAAACATATGCGGCAACTCGAATGCCGCGGCCGGATACCAGGAATACCTGATCAGGCTGGGTGCGGCCAGACGGGCCAGGCGCGGGGCTGAATTGGCGGAAAACCCGGGGCTGAGGAGCTTTGACTCAGCAATCGACCCGGACCACGACTCCGATCACGAGCGCGACGGCGGGACGGAGGGTGGGGGCGAGAACAAGGCGGAGGACAAGGCGGACGGCGGGACCGGCGATGCCGGCGAAGGCGACCCGGGCTGGAGCGGCCAGGCGTAAACGGCTGCCCCCGGGGCATTCAGGTCCTGTCTTCCCCTCCCTTGGCGGGTTTTCAACAGGCTGTCCGTTCCTGTTGGGGATAAGATCGGGATTTGGCTGCGGCGGGCGGTGGTTGGAGCGCAGTCCATGAATTTTGCAAGAAACCAGCCGGCTGGATGATACCTTTCATTCCCAAGGCGGCAAAAGAAATGGCGGCAAAAGCCAAGAAGTGGGAATAAAAAGCCAAGAAATGGTACTTGAAAAGTTTCGGAGTTCGCGTCCCTTCGTACGACACGGATTCATGCGTTTGCTCCATACACCCTTCAAATCAGCCAGTTTATTGCGTTTTTTCGCGTCCGTTTGCGGTGTTTTGGCGGTTTCCGGGTGCTCGTGGCAGTCGTGGCTCGGCCTCGACGGCAAGCAGTCGACCTTTGACGTGCAGGGGCCGGTGGCCCGGACGCAGCTGAACCTGTTCTATGTCACCTGCTGGGTGACTTTCGCCATTTTTGTCATCGTGGCTGGCGTCCTTGCCTATGCGACCATCAAGTTCAAGGCCCGCTCCGAGGCGGACGAACACGCCGAGCCCCCGCCCCAGGGCCACGGCAATCCGGCCGTCGAAATGGTCCTGATCGGCGGTTCGGTGCTCGCCCTGGTCATAATCGCGGTCCCGACCCTGAAGGCCATCCTGTACACGTACGACGTTCCGGTTGCGGACAAGAGAAACGCCTATGAAGTGACGGCCACGGGCTACCAATGGTGGTTCAAGTTCGAATATCCGAACGAGCAGGTTCCGGGCTCCGGACCGCTGACAACGGCAAACGAGCTTGTGATTCCCGCCGGCCGCCCGATCCGCGTCAATCTGCGCTCCATGGATGTCATGCACAGCTTCTGGGTGCCGAAGCTTGCGGGCAAGGTGGACAT
>Ga0265313_10002535_pt1 | contig 15668 bp, 9 predicted proteins | sample 4123metaG_FD_203122 | JGI IMG/M metagenome (GOLD analysis project Ga0265313, IMG submission 203122) | Rhizosphere microbial communities from Carex aquatilis grown in University of Washington, Seatle, WA, United States - 4-1-23 metaG | ecosystem: Host-associated > Plants > Roots > Rhizosphere >...
GAATGTCCAGCCGGCAGCTTTGGAAAGCAAAAATCGAAGGCAAAATCAAGGCACCCTCATGGCCGGTGGCGCCGAGCTTGAGCCGACCGGCTTTTGTCGGGCTGGTGTTGGGCATTGATCCGAGTCTGCGCGGGACCGGACTGGCGCTGATTGAGTTCGCCGCCGGTCGGCAGCCGGTGTTGCTCCGTTGCCAGACCGTGAAAGTACATCCCGGACGTTCGATGGCCCATTGTCTCGCGGAGATCCACAAGGCGGTGACCGCTTTCACGGTGGATTTTAATCCGAGTCATGTCGCGCTGGAGCAGACGATTTTTGTGCAAAATATCCAGACGGCGCAGATTCTTGGCGCTGCGCGCGGCGCGGCGATCGCGGCGGTGGCGTTGCTCGGGAAAGAGGTTCATGAATATCCGCCGTTGCGCGTGAAGCAGGCGGTGGTGGGCGCGGGCCGCGCGAGCAAGGAGCAGATGGCCCGCACGGTGATGGGCCTGCTCGGCCATGGCCGGACGTTGGCGTTCGACGAGGCCGATGCGGCCGGCGTGGCGCTGTGCCATGCGTATACCTGGCGTGGTTGAGCAAAAGCACGAACGCTATCCGTTCAGATGCTGGCGATGTTTATAGATAGTATAGCCGACACCGGTGATGCCGCTTATGACCGCTGGGAAAATCAAAGTGTCGTAACCGAATTGGCCGTACCCGAAGGTGCCGATCAGTCCGCCGCCAAAGAAGCCCAGAAACAGCACGCCGTAGATTCGGAAGCGAAACCAGTCGACTTCTGCTCCGCGCAAAAAATGTCCGCAGGCGATGCCGAGATCCGTCACCATGCCGGTGATGTGGGTGGTGCGCATGGTCGAGCCGCTGTAGGTCGTGACCATGGCGTTTTGCAATCCGCAGGCCATGGCCGCCAGGTAGTCACCCATGCTCGCGCCGCGGCGCAAAAAATAGACGGCCAGAAAAAGTGAGGCCGATTCGAGCGAAAGGGCCACCCCGTAACGGCGGCCAAGGCGCAGGGTGCTTTTGCTGATGAGGGCCCCGCTGACCAAGCAACCCAGGAAAAAGGCGGCGAGAATCGCGAAGGCATGGAAAGCAACGCCGTAGTTGGCGCGGGCCAATTCCATGCCCAATACCGTGACCGAACCGGTCATGTGGCTGAGCGCCTGATGGTGTTGCCCAAGGAATCCGACAGCGTTGATGGCCCCGGCGGTGGTGGCAAGGGTCAGGCCGCCGAAATAGACCCAGCCGGGAGTTGCGGTATGACGAATCATGTTGGTTTCGAAACCGATTCAGCAGGAGGCTTGCCCGTTTGCAGGATTTCGCGGGCGCGGGCGAGCGCGTCGTCGAAATGGGCGCGGATATTAGGCCGGCCCAGCCGTTCGATGAATCCTGCTTTCACCATCATGTCGAGGGGTTGGCGGTGCGGTCCGCTCAGGATCACGGTGCCGCCGCCGGCCTGCATGCGCTCAACAATGCTTTCGAGGGCGTTGAGCGCGGTGGCGTCCATGGCCGGGACGAGTTGCATGCGGAGAATGAGAACCTTGGGCATGATCCCGGCCCGCTGCAGCGCGTCTTCCATTTTTTCCGCGGCGCCGAAAAAGAACGGACCGAAAATGCGGTACACCACCACGCCGGCGGGAATGTCTTTGCCGTGGGCCAGTTGCTCGGGCGTCTCGAGTTCGTCGCGTGCGGTCACCTCGGTGATCTCGGTCGTGTCCGCCATGCGCTTGATGAACAGAATTGCGGCAAGAATCACCCCGACCTCGACCGCGACCACGAGGTCGAAGATCACCGTGAGGCTGCAGGTGGTGAGCAGCACCACCGAATCGCTGCGGGGCATCTTGCGCAGGCGGGCGAGCTCGTGCCATTCCCCCATGCGAAAGGCGACCACGATCAGCACGGCGGCGATGGCGGCCATCGGCACATACTGGGCGAAACGGGAGAAAAACAGGACGATGAGCAGCAGCGTGATGGCGTGCACGATGCCCGCGACCGGGGTGCGTCCGCCGGCTTTCACGTTGGCCGAGGTGCGGGCAATCGCCCCCGTGACGGGCATGCCGCAGAAGAGCGGAGACGCGATATTGGCCACTCCTTGGGCGATCAATTCTGTGTTTGAATCGTGCCGGTCGTTGATCAGGCCGTCGGCGACCACGGCGGACATGAGGGATTCAATGGCGCCAAGAATAGCGATGGTGGTCGCGGGGCCGAGCAGAACGCGGATGCGTTCGAGGGAAACGACCGGCCAGACCAAGGGCGGCATGCCGTGTGGAATCGCGTTGGGGCCGAATTGGGAGCCGACGGTGGCCACGCCAAGCGTTTTGTCGCGGTCGAGCCAGGACACGATGATGGCGGAGACTATCATGGCAATGATAGCGCCGGGAATTCGTTCGGCCCGGAGCTTGGCGCGGTATTTTGGCCAGAGGTGAATGAACAGCGCGGACGAGACTGCGATCAGCAACGTGGGCCAGTTCAGTTGGGGAAGATGCGAAATCAGCCACGGGATTTTCGCGGTGAATTCGCTGGGAGCGGGAGGAGAGAGGGGCAGGCCGAGAAATTTATCCGCCTGGCCGGCGATGAGGGTGATGGCGATGCCGGTGGTAAAGCCGCTCGTCACCGGATAGGGAATGAACTTGATGAGCGTACCCATGCCGCTCAGCCCCATGAGGACGAGGATGATTCCCGCCATGATCGTGGCGAGGAGAAGCCCGTCGTAACCGTGGGTTTTCACGATCAAAATGACGACAGTAACGAACGCGGCGGTCGGCCCGGAGATTTGCACCCGGCTGCCACCGAGCAGGGAGACAATAAAACCTCCGATGATGGCGGTGAAGATCCCTATGGCAGGAGCTGGAAACGGCGTGGTGCTTCCGATGGGAACGCTCGCCACGCCCAGGGCCAGGGCCAGCGGTAACGCGATCAGTCCCACCGTAACTCCGGCCAGGGCATCGGTCATCGCCTGATGTCCGGAGTAACCTTGGCGCAGCGTTGCGAGAAGGCGTGGTTGAAATCTCGCCGATGGCAGAGGCCAGTAGCGCGAGAGATCAGGTGTTTTCATTGGGCTTGGGCGACGATTCGACCGCAAGTTAGGACAATCAAACCGCGCATTCAACACCTGTGTGCGGTTTTTCCGACCGGCCGACCACGCACGAATTACTTGCCAAGCACGGTGCGGATAATTTTGCCGAGGTCACCGACACGGTACGGCTTGGTGAGGTAACCGCAGAAGCCCAGTTTGAGATATTGGGCGGCCATCTCGTCGACGTCGTAGCCGCTGGCGATAATGGCGCGCACGTCGGGATCGAGTTGACGCAGAATTTTGAAAGTCTCCTCGCCGCCCATGCCACCAATAATGGTGAGGTCCATGATGACGGCGTCGTAAGGACGGCTGAGCGTAAGATAGCGCTTGTAGAGTTTGACGGCCTCTTCTCCGTTCCGGGCGAGATCGAATTTGTAGCCGAGGCTGTCGAGCATCCCGCCCGTCAGAAGAGAGATGTTTTCGTCGTCGTCCATGAAGAGGATGCGGCCGGTGCCGTAGCCAATGCTGGGAGCGCGCTTTGCCTCGGTTTCCGCCGGCTTGTCGGCCTGCGGGAGGCAAACCGTGAAGGCGGTGCCGATCCCGACCTTGGACGCGATGCCCATCTGGCCACTGTGCTGCTTGACGATGGAGAGCACCGTGGCAAGACCGAGTCCGGTGCCGTTTTTCTTGGTGGTGAAGAAGGGCGCAAAAATTTTACCCAGATGCTCGGGCTCGATGCCGGAGCCGTCGTCACGCACCTCGATGCTGACGTAGTTGCCGGCGGGGAGGGTCGCGAGCAATTCGGTGTCTTTCTGCGCCACGTTGCCGGCGGTGATCCAGATGTTGCCCTGTCCGGCGGGCATGGCCTGAATGGCGTTGATGATGAGATTTTGAAAGACCTGGAGGATTTGCGCGCGGTCAACACAGACGGTGAAAGTTTCGGGCGCGACGTTCAGTTCGAACTTCACGGCCGAACCGGCGGCGGCCAGGCGGATCGCGTCGGCCAGTATTTCCGCCGGCTTGACGACCTGCCGGACGGACGGGCCGCCTTTCGAGTAGGTCAGCAATTGTTTGCTGAGTCCTTTCGCGGCGAGGCAGGCGCGTTCGCTGTTCGCGAGGCCGGAAGAGTTCAGGGTGTCCTTCGCCAGGGAGATGCCGCCCAGAATGGTGGTGAGCAGATTGTTGAAATCGTGGGCGATGCCGCCGGCGAGCTGACCGAGGACTTCAAACCGGTTGGCGCGTACCAGCTCCTCCGGGGTGAGGCGCATTTCTTCCGGATTACGGAACACCACGACGGCCCCGTTTGCCTTGCCGGCGGTATCGCGCAGGACGCGTGCGCTGAACGCAATCGGGATGGGATGCGCGCCGCCGACGTCGAGGGCAAATTCCGTATTCAACGGGGTGACGTCGCCCGTGATGAGGGATTTGTCGATGGGATTTTCTCCCGGCTGGCCGCTGGTGCGATGGACCAGACGGAAAATCTCGGACGCGCGCTGGTGGCGGCATTCCTCGGTGGTGCGCATGAGCAACTGCTCGGCCCTGGCGTTGAGATAAATAATCTGGCTGCTGGCGTCGGCGATCAGCACCGCCTCGTGAATTTCCGCCAGCAGAGCGGCCAGATGGGCGGCCGGCATCAGGAGATTGGATTCACCCGCGACCGTGGCCGGCTCATTCGGCGGCGGCACGGTGAAGCCGAGCACCCGTTGCAATCCCTTGCGCCGGGAAATCTGCCGGACGATGCCGGCGTGAACCAGCACTTCGTGCCCTTCCCGGTGACACAGCCGCAGCGTATCGAAATAGAAAACCTGATTGGGATGCTTGGCCAAAAAATAGGCCTGCGTTCCGCCGGCGGTTTCATCCTTCGGCAACACACGGGCAAAAACATCGAACGTGTCAGGCTGGTCGCTTTCCTCATAACCAAGCAGTGACTTGAATCCCGGCGAAAGCCAGCAGTGCCCGTCGGAGAAATTGAGGTCAAACGCTCCGGCGCGTCCGCGCTCAGTAAGCTGGAGCAGCCGCTCCTCGGCGCGGAGACTGGTTTCCTCGAATTCCTTGCGGTCGGCGATGTCGAGGTGGGCGCCGATGACCCGTTGCAGTACGCCGTTGGGAGCGTAGAGCTGGAGACCGACACTCTGCACCCAGACGTAGTGGCCCTTGGCGTGCTTCATGCGGAATTCGATCGAGAATTGCCGGGTGCCGATGGCGCCGCCACGGCCCTGCCGATCGGGCGCGGCGGTCGAATCGTCGGGATGAATGAGGGCCAGCCAGCTATCGTAGGTGTTGGGCAGAGCGGTGTCGGCATAACCCAGCATGCGTTTCCAAGCCGGCGAATAGTAGACTTCGTTTTTTTGCAAATTCAGCTCAAAGAAACCGAGCGGGCTCCATTCGTAGAGTTGGATCAGAAAATTGTCGTCGGTCGTGGCCGGGGTGGCGAAAGGTGAAGCGGACGCGACCGGAGGCGAAACGGGCGGAGCGGGCAGGCTGACAAAAGCGAAGTAGCGGGCAGGTTCGTCGCCGGCCTTCTCGATGCGAACCAAGGCGTCGATCGCCGCGGATTCCTTGGGCTGCAACTTCAGGGCGACCGGTTGCTCCTGGGCGATTGCGAGCAGGACTTCCCACTGGGATTGGACCCAGCCTGAGTCCCGCGATACCACGTCAAAGGTGAAAAGATTGGGGAAGAAATCATTCGTTAGTTCCGTGCTGGAGGCCTGCCAGAGTGAATGCGCGGCAACACTGGCAACCTGGATGCGACCGTCGGTGTCGAGCAAGAGGACCACGCTGTCACCCAAGGTCAGGTTTCTGCCAGTAGGATGGGGCGAAAGTTGAGGCACTCTTTGATTGTGGTTTAGAATGCTCATCGGCTATCGGGGACAAAGCCTCCGGAAATTGCCGACAAAGCATGATCTGGCTCGAACGGAATGTCCGGAACGAAGCTGCAGTCCGCGTGAAAGCGATGGCGAGCCAAGGAACACTCCACCAGACCAAATCCATCGAAGAGGGTTCCCGCTGATTTCATTGAGAACGGTCTTGGAATTTAATGGCGGCGATTAGTCGCACGCCGCTTCGTTTATTTTTCCTTTCGCGAATGGTGGCCTTTTGAAAGTCGGATGGGGCCGGGCCTTTGTAAACGGCAAAAATACGGGAGCGATATTGGGGGCGGGCGGGCGCGATCAGCGTCCCAAAGCTTGGGTGATTGCCGCGCCCAAGTCATCCACGCGGTAAGGCTTGGTCAGGTAGCCGCAAAAACCTTTGTTGATGATAAATTGCTGGGCACGCTCGTCATTGTCGTAGCCGCTGACAATGACCGCTTTTACCTTGGGCGAGAGTTCGCGGATGAGCTTGAAGGCTTCTTCGCCGCCCATGCCGTCGATGATGGTGAGGTCCAGAATGACGAGATCGTAGAGGCGCCCCAGGTTGAGCGAGCTTTCGAAAAACTTGATGGCTTCCGCGCCGTTCTTCACGAGGTCGTATTCATAGCCCAGGGTTTGCAACATGGTTCCGGTGAGATAGGAAATATGAGGGTCATCATCCATGAAGAGCACCCGGCCGCTGGTTACGGCAGCGGGCGGGGCGGAGGCTAGGGAGCCTTGGGGGCGTGGTATTGGCGGGAGCGAAGCCGTGCTGAGCTTGGTGCTGTTACCTCGCGAGCTGGTCGCGAGCGGGGTTGAAGTGGCGGTGGCGGACTTGGGGGTAACGGATGGCACGTGACGTGAAGGGTGTGCATCAGGCGTAGTTAACTTCCGCCGGAAACCGAGCGCAGAAATGCCCGGAACGCCGATCCTGGCGTCTTTGAAAATCGTTTTACGCCGTGGAGGAATTTTTTCTGATTTCCGGGGATCTAGATGGTGCCGGTCTTGTCCCAGCGCTGGACCCGCCGGTCCAGAAAATCGATCCAAACAGGCTGATCATTCAGGCAAGGGATATGTTGGAACCACTTGCCCCCGGCGGCCTTAAAATCTGCGCAACCTTGCACGCGGATTTCCTCCAGCGTCTCCAAACAGTCGGTTACGAATGCCGGGGTGATCACGAGCAGGTTCTTTTTTCCTTCCTGCACAAGTCGCTTGAACTCGAAGTCAGTGTAGGGAGTCAGCCAAGGTTCACCGGCGATGCGCGATTGGAAGGAAATGGACCATTTGGCCGGATCGAGACCGGCTTTCTGGGCAAACAAGCGGGTGGTGCGGGTGATCTGTGCTTTGTAGCAGGTGGCGTGGGCGGGTGAGGGAGTGTTGCAGCAATCGGGCACGATCATACAGTGGGCGCAGGAGCTGTCCGCCTTGCGCATGTGACGGACCGGGATGCCGTGATAACTGAAAAGCAAATGGTCGTGCGGTTGGGCGAGATAGGGACGCGCACTGGCCACGAGGGCGTCGATGTAGTCGGCATCGCCATAGTAGGGTTGGACGCATTCGATTCGCATGGCGGGAGCGATGATCGCGGCTTCACGCCGGACCTTGGCCACGGCTGTTTCCCAACTCGACATGGCATAATGGGGATATTGGAGGAAGAGCAGGAGCTGATCGACGTGGTCGGCCGCCAGTTGGCGCAACACGTCGGGGATGGAAGGACTGCCATAATTCATCGCCAGCGCGATGGGCAGGCTGCTTCGCTTTTGCAGTGCGGTTTGGGTTTGACGGCTGGTGGCGATCAGGGGCGAACCCTCCTTGGTCCAGATGCTCGCGTAGGCGTGGGCGGAATTGGCGGCCCGACGGGGAATGATGATCTGGTTGACCAAAAGGCTGCGCAGGATGGCGGAAGCCGGCCGATCAATCACGCGTTCGTCGCCCAGGAATTCACGGAGATAACGCTTCACGTCAGGGACTGAAGTGGAATCAGGTGAACCAAGGTTCAGGAGCAGAACAGCGCGTTTGGACATGAGGTTGATTACAGCGGAGGATACGGAGGAAAGTCAAATGAGGTGATGCAGGGAATGCGGATCGGAGAGGGGGTCTGCTCGGTTGGCCGAAAACGCGGGATTTGCGTCAGAATAAAGCCAATATTTACTCGGCAGATAGTGCTTCTCTGCTTAACTGAAGAGTGCGAAAGCCGATTACTGCATGATCTCCTTTGCCATCATCACTGCGTCGGTGTCGGTGTTTCACTGGCATGGGATGACCCCACCACCTTGAGACCGGATGCACAACAGGGCCGAGCCGGCCTGATTTCTGTCCTCGCCTGGGGTATGCTGTATCCTTTGACGGCGAGAGCGGACCCGCAAATTCAAACGCCCGGCATGTCGGTCGGGTGGGGGTTGGCGCTTGGGGCGCTGGTGACCGGAGTGATTTTCGCGCTGATCTACCGCAATATTCGCTCGCGGCTGGAACGCAAGGTCACGCATTCGCTCCAGCAGGTGACTTCACTGATTGAGCATGCGGATTGCATCCTCTGGGAAGCACGGGTCGAACTTGATACTTGGAAATGGGTCATGACCTTTCACCCCACATCCCTGGCCCGGCGGATTTTTGGCGAAAGCACGGCGACAGAGAAAATGAGGATCTGGTATGACATGCAAAAATCCGAACGCGAGATACTGGATCATCGGACCCGGGAAACACTGCGCCAGGGCCGTTCCGCCTATGAACAGGTGATCCATGGGAATTTGAACGGACGCAGTGTCTGGTTGCAGGAGAAGGTTTCCGTCACCCTGACCGGGAAAAATGAATTCTGGCTGGTGGGTTTGGTGACGGATGTCACCGCCCAGCACCTGGCGGAGGAAGCCAGGATCCATAGCGAGACCCGTCTGACCCAAATGCTGGAACGAACAGACAGCCTGATCTGGCAGAGTCAGGTGGTGCGCTCGCCACAGGGAGAATTGATCTGGGCCGCAACCTTTGTTCCTCCGGCCCGGCTTTACCGGAAAATTTTCAACAAAGATCCGGATCCTCCGGGCTGGTTTTATTGGCGCGAGATAGGCGTGCCGGAGGAGGAGGAGATGGCATTGCGCTGGATGAAGGCGGTGGCGGGGGGTGCTTCGGGTTACCGCCAGGTATTCCATGTGCCCAAAGCTGAAGGTGACATCTGGCTGAGCGAGCATGTGAGCATCAAGCCCGCCGGACCCGACAAGTGGGATTTGGTCGGCATCATCACGGATATTTCCGCCCGCCGCGAAGCGGAGGCTGCCCAGCAGAAAACCGAAGGGCGATTGCGCGAGCTGTTGAGTCATGCCAATTGCCTGCTCTGGGAGGCCACGGTGGAACTGATCGCGGACGGCTGGAAATGGGAATTCAGCGTCCAGGATTCCGGGCTCAGCCAGAAACTGTTTAACGCCGCCCAACCGCCGCCCCAAGTGGGTTTGTGGGGCGGCTTCAAAATTCCGGAGTGGCAGGAAATGAACCAGCGTGCCCGTGCCGCGCTGACCTCGGGTTCGCCGGGTTATGGACAGATCTTTCAAATCGTGAAAGAGGATGGCTCCGTCATCTGGATTCAGGAGAGTGTCACGATCAGACCGCTCGGACAAAACCGTTTTACGCTCGTGGGCCTGGCGACCGATATCACCGCCCAGCGGACGGCGGAAATAGCCCGGCGGGCGGGCGAGGAACAATTGCGGCAATTGATGGGGCATGCCAACTGCATGCTCTGGCAGGCCGATGTCACCCGGGATGAATCAGGCAAATACGATTGGGCATGGTTTGTGCCCGCGTCGGAACTCTTCCGTCGGATCGTCGGCGAAGATCAGAACATCAAACCCTACATGCCTTGGGCAAACTTGAACGTGCCGGAGTTTGCCCAGATGGAGGAGAACAGCCACTACGCCATGAACCACCATCTGCCCGGCTACGAGCAGGAATTCAGGGTGCGCGTGGGAACCGAGATCCTGTGGATTCATGAACAGGTCACGATCGCCCATCTGACCGACAATCACTGGAAACTCGAAGGCGTCTGCATCGATATCACCGCCAATCGCCGCGCGGTGGAAGCCCAGTTGGCCAGCAATGCCCAGCTCGAGCAATTGCTGAATGTGGCGAATTGCATGGTCTGGGATGCCGAGGTGGGCGTCTTGCCCGATGGCTCCTTGACTTGGAGTCACTTCATGCCGCGCTCAGCCCTCTATCGCAGAATATTTGGCGATACTCCCGAAACCAGGTTGCTGTGGCACACCAAGAATGTGCCGGAGCTGGAGGAAATGAATGCGCGGGTCCGGGCGGCGGTGAAGGCGCAGGCCCCGGGTTATGTGAATGATTTCCACGTCATTCTTCCCGACGGCGTCATCTGGCTGCGCGAAGACGTCACCATCAAGCGCGAGCCTTCCGGCCAGTTGCGGATGGTGGGGGTGGTCACTGATGTTAGCGCCCGGCGGACGGCGGAGGAAGCGATGCGCGTCTCGGAGCAACGCTACCGTACTTTGTTTCAACACCCCCCCGTGGCCATCATCGAGGCGGATTTCACCCAAGTGGGGACTTGGTTGGACGACTTGCGCCGGAACGGGGTGGAAAATTTCCCGGCATGGCTCGATGCCGATGCGACCCGGGTGCGGCAGGGGGCCGCTCTGGTGCAGATCACCAATATCAACAGGACGGCCCTCACTTTGCTGCGCGCCACTTCCCTGGATGCTTTCCGCCGCCGTCGCCACCTGTTGGAAACTCCCGATGCCTTGGGTGTCATCCGTTCGGCCTTTGTCGCCCTCTGGGAAGGGCGCACCGAATTGGAAGCCGAGTTGCAGATGCACGATGTCGCGGGCGGCGAACGCCACATGAACATGCGGTGGTGGATCGGCCGCAACGAGTCGACCGTCGATCTGACGCAAACCGTCATGGTCTTCATAGATCTGACGGAATTGAAAAAAACGGAGGCCGAGTTGGCGGAGGAAAAGGAACGCCTGGCCGTCACCTTGCGCGCAATGACCGAGGGTGTGATCACCACGGATCTGGCCGGGCGGATCTTGTTCATCAATCCTGCGGCGGCGACATTGACCCAGGTGGAGGCAGCTTCGGCCACCGGGCGGCTGCTGACTGAAGTGTGCGTATTCCAAAATAATCGCGACGGCACGGCCGTGGAAGTTCCGATCTCCCGCGTGGCCCAGGGAGACACGGTGGTCAATCTGCCGGAGCGGACCCGGCTCGCGACGCCGAGTGGCTCGTACCGCCTGGTCGAGGGCTGCTGCGCGCCGATTCACTCGGCCGCCAGTGCTGTGATCGGTACCGTCCTGGTGTTCCGTGACGTGACCGAGCATGAGCGGCTGGAAGAAGAACTCGTGCGCGCCACCCGCCTTGAATCGGTCGGCGTGCTGGCGGGAGGCATTGCCCATGATTTCAACAATATCCTGACCGCGGTGATGGGTAACATTGCCCTGGCTCTGCTGGATGTGCCGGCCGACTCTCCCACCGGTGTCAGCCTGCGGGCGGCGGAAAAGGCAACCATCCGGGCGCGGGATCTGACCCAGCAATTGCTCACTTTTGCCAAGGGCGGAGAACCGGTGCGGGCCGCCGTGCAGCTCGACGCCATTGTGCGCGAGATGACGACGTTTTCCCTGCACGGCTCCCAGGTGAAGGCGGTCTATGATTTCCCGCCGAATCTCTGGCCCGCCGATGCCGACAAGGGCCAGATCGGACGCGTGATCCAGAATCTGGCGATCAATTCCGTGCAAGCCATGCCGGGCGGCGGCACCTTGTTCGTGAAGGCCGGCAACGATCGGGTCAGGGGTCTGGCCCATCCCGGTCTGGATCCGGGCGACTATGTCCTGATCACGATCACCGACACCGGGGAAGGCATTTCTCTGGAAAACCTTTCGCGCATTTTCGATCCTTACTTCACCACCAAAAAAACCGGCAGCGGTCTCGGCCTGGCGGCGGTTTACTCGATCATTAAAAAGCATCGCGGCCATGTCGAGGTGGAGTCGCAGGTGGGACGGGGGACTACTTTTCGCATCTGGCTGCCCGCCCTGCACGAAAAGGCCCAGCCCACGACGACACGACCGCCGATGGCCTCATCGACAATGAACGGCCGGGTGCTGTTCATGGACGACGACGAGATCATCCGTGTCATGGCCACAAAGCTCCTGCAGCGTTTCGGTCTCGAGGTGGAGTGCACTGCGGATGGGGCGATCGTGGTGGAAAAATACCGGGCGGCGAGGGACGAAGGCCGGCCATTTTCCCTCGTGGTGATGGATCTTACCGTGCCGGGCGGCATGGGCGGGCTGCCCGCGCTGGCGAAGCTCAAGGAACTCGATCCTCAAGTGAGGGCGATTGTCTCCAGCGGCTATTCGAGCGATCCGGTGCTGGCCAACTACCGCGAACACGGATTCTGTGCGGTGATTTCAAAACCCTACGACATCCATGAATTTTTCCGCGTGCTGCGTGAAGCCCTCCCCAGTCCTCCGCAGGGGCAGGATTCCAGCGGCGGCGAAATCATAAGCGCGTCACGGTAACCAGATCGGAACCGCCCGGTATGGCTGCCTCGTGCCATAGCCTTGGCGCAGGCCGAACCCGTACGTCAAAAGCTGAGGTGGCGTGGGGCCGGGGGCTAATCACTCCCCGCTAAACGATTGGGCGGTCTTTTTTGTGACGCGTGGCATAGAGGTAAAAGCTGGAAATTGCCTCAACAATGACAGGCAGGACGCCCAAGGTCGAATACTTCGCAAGAATAGTTCCACCACGGTACGCGGCCGTTATGAACAGCGAGATAAAGAAGGAACGACTGAATCGCTAGGGTAACGACGAGAAACACGCCGATCCCCAACGACCATTCGTCTTCCACTGCGCGTAAGCCAAGCCGAACCAGAAAATCACACTCACAATCGCGCCAACAATTCTGCCGAGCCATGCGGCATCACCTAAAGACCCAGAAGCTGCGACAGCAAATGGGCTCGGTATTCCGATGGCGCGTCGAATGGCGAAGATACACGGAAGGACGACTGAAACTATCAGAACGTGACGGCGTGACATGGTTTTTTGCCAACACCACGGATGAGAGACGCGCGGGCGAGCGTGGCGTGAGCCTTTTGAAAACGAAAATGTTGATCGGACAATGGGCATACGATTTATGTTACGGCGTAGCGTTGGTCTCTGGCCGTCTGGTGTGTGCCCGGCACGGGAGTGAACCGACGGGGTGGAAGTCATCGATGCAAGATGACAAAGTGAAAACAAAAGCATTGGACAAAAGCAACGGCGCAGCCGCGAGACTTGGCGGGACTCCGAGGCGAGCCGACAAGACCGGGCGCACGCGAACGGTCCCAAGAAGCTGGAGTCAAAGCCACGAGCCACGATAAGGCGGACGGGCTCAGGTCATGACTCTTGGCAAGTTGCTTGCCCTCCCGCACTCGCCGGCAGGCGGCTATTTTTTATCCGTCAGGCCGCCGCTCCACTTGAGCTTGGTCCGCATGACGCCGAAGTGGGAGTAGTCGGGGCGTTGGACCAAGGCGAGCTGGCGGTCGGCGACGGTGACCGCGATGGGCGAACCTTCGGTGACCACGCGGTTGCGCTGGCCGTCCATCGCAACCAAGAGACGTGATCCGCCTGAACGGTTGAAAATTTTCAAATGCACGCTGTCGGGGAAAACGATGGTGCGGTTGCTGAGCGTGTGCGGACAGATTGGCGTCATGGCGATGACGCGTCCGGCCGGATGCACGATAGGGCCGCCGGCGGAGAGATTGTAGGCGGTGGAACCGGTGGGGGTGGAAAAGACGAGACCGTCGCAGAGGTAGTCAGTCACGAGCTCGCCATCGGCATGCACTTCGAGGCGCACAAGCCGGGAATTGACCTCGGCCTTGATGAGCACGTCGTTCAGGGCAATGTCGCGGCGCCGGGCTCCGGTCTGACAATCGAGGAGGGTGCGGGATGCGATCTGATAGCTGCCCTGAACGAGTTCGCTGAAGTTCGCGCGCGCTTCCTCCGGCGAAAAAGTGGTCAGGAACCCCAAGCTGCCCTGATTGACGCCGATAATGGGAATACCGGCCCGGGTGGTTTCGCGCACGGCACCGAGCAAAGTGCCGTCACCGCCGATCACACAGCAGGCATCGCAGCCTTTAAAGTAGCCGGCGGGGATTTGACGGGAGCTGACGGATTTGATCCGCGTGGCTCCGGCGGTTCGGGCAAGAGCCATCAGTTCACGGGCGAGCTGGGTGGCCCCATTTTTCTGCTGATTGACGACAAAGGCGATTTTTTGGAACGGCGGCATGACTGATTTTCCTCTGATTACGCTGATAATCGCGCCTATTGGAACATCATTTTATCAGGTCGGAAGCTGTTTGCGCAAACCCAGCAGATACTCGCGGTTGCCATCGGCTCCATGCACCGGACATTCCATTGCGCCGTGGAGCGCGGCACCGGACAATTCGCGCAGGGCAAAATCGCGCACGTCACCGAATACCCGTTCCCGCACCTCATCATCGCGAATCACGCCCCGGCCGCGATCCACCTCGGCCTTGCCGGCCTCGAACTGGGGTTTCACGAGGGCGATCAGCGTGCCGCCGGAACGCAGGAACGGCCAGACGGCGGGCAGCACACTTTTCAGGGAAATAAACGAAAGGTCCATCACGACGACGTCGTAGGCCGGGCGCGGCAAAGCGCCGGGCATGAGGTGGCGCGCGTTGGTTTTCTCCAGATTGGTTACGCGGGGATCGCGACGGATCTTGTCGTGGAGCTGGGCCGTGCCGACATCGACGCAGGTAGCAGAAACCGCGCCGGCTTGCAGGGCACAATCGGTGAAACCGCCGGTGGAAGCGCCGACATCGAGCAGATGCGCGCCGGCGAGATCGAGGGGAAATCGTTCCAGGTAGGCGGTGAGTTTTTCACCGCCGCGGCTGACGAAACGGGGCAACTCGTCGAGGCTCATCTCAAAGTCGGCGGGGTAGGTCTTGCCGGGTTTGGAGAGACGTTCGGTGTGATGGCGCACGCGACCGGACATGATGAGCGCCTTGGCCTGGGAACGGGATTCGCACAGTCCGCGGGCCACGAGCAGTTCATCGAGTCGGAATTTGGCGGGCATGGAATCAGCGTAGTTTCTGCCGGGCGGGTGACCAGCAGGTGGTGCGGCCGCCGATTTGCTCGCGGCGGAGCGGTTTTTTCGTTCTGGGGCAACAGCCGCCATCTTCCCAGCGGTGCCAGAAGAGCCAGGACTTGGGGATGTGGGCGTTTAAATCCGGCGGCAGGTATCGGCCTTTGCCGGCGATGGTGTCGAGGGCAAGGCGACTGACATGGCGGCATTCGCGGTGCAGCATTTTGATTTCGGCGGTGGTGAGCGATCCGGCCAGGCGCCGGGGATGGATCGCGGCGCGCCAGAGAATTTCATCGGCCATCCAATTGCCGATCCCGGGAAATTTTTCCTGCATCAGGAGCACCGCCTTGATCGGGGCGCGGGCGCGGCGCCGGAGAAAGGCCGCGACCGCTTCGACGGTGAAATCAGGGGACAGGATTGCCGGGGCGATCTTCGTCCACCACCCGGGCCGGCTTTTCCCATGATGAAAGAGCACGCCGCCGAACATGCGCGGATCGTTAAAAACGAGCTGACGTTTTCTTTGCACGAGAACGAGGTGATCGTGCTTGGCGGGGGAATAGGCGGGCGGTTCAACCCGCAACTCGCCGCTCATACCGAGGTGAAGGCCGAGCCAGTTGTTGCCGCTGAAACGAAACAGCATCTGCTTCGCCGATGCTGCGGAATCAAGCAGGGTTGCGCCGGTGAGCTTTTCGATCAGCAGGGCGGTATCACCGCCGCGGAAAACTTTTTTCCC
>Ga0265313_10002536_pt1 | contig 15664 bp, 13 predicted proteins | sample 4123metaG_FD_203122 | JGI IMG/M metagenome (GOLD analysis project Ga0265313, IMG submission 203122) | Rhizosphere microbial communities from Carex aquatilis grown in University of Washington, Seatle, WA, United States - 4-1-23 metaG | ecosystem: Host-associated > Plants > Roots > Rhizosphere >...
GCTCGTTTTCGTCATCATTGCGGTATTAGGGACGCCAGGCTTCGGCTTTGGACAGTGGGTGCATTACCCGACGGCCGGCGTGCCGAAAAAGGCCGATGGGACTGCGGATTTAACGGCCCCTGCGCCGCGGCTCCCCGACGGGAAGCCTGACTTCTCCGGCATCTGGCACGCTGCTGCGATCAATCAGTGCGTGCCGGCCACCGGCGCATTCTGCGGGCTCGAAATCGGAGGCTCGCCACTCGCACTCAACATCGGCAAAGACCTGCCTGGCGGTCTCCCGTATCAGCCCTGGGCCGCCGAACTCGTGAAGCAGCGGTTCAGCAAAGACGATCCACACGTGCGCTGCCTGCCGGATAATCCTCCGCGCACATGGGGAATGCCGCACCTAACGAAGGCCATCCACACGCCGCGGCTGCTAGTGCTGCTTTATGAAGTGAACGCGATGTACCGGCAAATTTTCATCGACGGACGTCCCCAGCCCGAAGATTCGAACCCCTCGTGGAACGGATATTCCACCGCTACATGGGACCGCGACACCCTCGTGATCCAGACGACTGGCTTCCGTGACGATCTATGGATCGATATGAACGGCGCACCGCTGACCAGCGCTGGGAAGATGACCGAACGGCTGCGCCGCCCGAACTATGGAACGCTCGACGTGGAAATCACTGTCGACGATCCCAAGGCATATACGCGCCCCTGGACGGTATCGATAAAAGAGGGGCTTGAGCTCGATACCGAGTTGATCGACGAGATCTGCCTCGAGAACGAAAAGTCGTGGCAGCATATGCAGGCGGCTCCGCCGGTCAAGTAAGTCGACCCCAATCGGCAGATGAGTTAGGATTGCTGGAGACATATGAACGCCGCATTCGGTGCCTTCTTTTTCGTGTCGGTGATGCCGCTGGCCGGGCAATGGCTGAACTATCCCACACCCGGGATTCCCCGCCTTCCCGATGGTTCTGCCAACCTCTCGGCCAAAGCACCGAAGCTGGCCGATGGCACACCTGACCTCTCCGGCGTCTGGGCGGCGAAGTGCGGCATCTATGACGGCAGCCGTTGTTTTGTTCAAAGCTACTACTTCGACCTCGCCCAGGATCTGCCCGCCGGAGCTGTTCGGATGACCCCGTGGGCAGAAGGAATTGCCCGGCAACGCGCCAGCCGCAATCACGTCGACGACCCTTACGGTTATTGCCTGCCTCCCGGCGTGCCTCGAATCGATTTCGGCGGCGGCCCTTTCAAGATTCTGCAAACGCCTGGTGTCACCGCAATCCTGTACGAGACCTTGGTGGGCATGATCTTCCGTCAAGTTTTCACCGACGGGCGGTCCTCGGCGCCGGCTGACTCGCCGACGTGGCTGGGCTACTCCACGGGGACCTGGGAAGGCGACAAGTTCATCGTGGATTCCCGCGGCTTTCGCGATGGCGGCTGGATAGATACGGCGAAAGGCCGCCCCAGCAGCGACGCGCTGCATGTCATCGAGCGATTCCGCCGCGTCGACTTCGGGCACATGATCCTCTCGGTGACCATCGACGATCCCAAAGCGTACCTCGCTCCCTGGACCATGGAGACGACACTAACGCTGATGCCCGATGCAGACTTGATAGAAGCATTCTGCGAAAATCAGGACCGCATCTTGCAGCACAGCCGCGTGGACCCTGCGCCACCGGAGCCGCACAGTCCGCCGGTGCGGGAAACGCGGCCGTGACCACGCGAATCGTCGCGGTCGAGCATGCCCGATTCCTGCTCGCTAGATGACACCGTTGGATTGGAGCTCACGCAGTTCCGACTGCGTGTAACCCAGAAGGTCCGGGTTGGCAGCGAGGTCTTTCATGAGGAAAGCGGTGACACCCAGGACGCCCAGGTGACTATGCATCGCAGCATCCGGGGCCGCCCCTTCCTGCCCCCGGAACCTCGCTCCCATAATCAAACCGCTTCCGCTGGGATCGGTGTTCGGCAGCCACATTCCGAAGGTCTTCGCCCCGTTCGCCAACGGAGCCGCGAACGGATAACGCGTGTAGACGAACTCCAGCGTGGAAATCGCCCGTCCGTCAGGCATGCATTCGCGCTGGTATCCGCTGGATTGGGGTCCACGTTGCCGGGACAGCGCTTCGATGCCACGGATGACGATTTTTCGCGCCCTGCTTCACGTCGAAGATCGCGCCGCAGGCCACGTAGTTGTTCATGATGCCGTCCACCAGGCCATCCAGCTTGTCGCATTGACGCATGACCTCGCCGCGAATCGCGTTGACTTTCGCCGGCGTCACCCAGTTGGCCGCGGGCTTTTCCTGGATCCGGATGAGTTCCGGGGCCAGCATAAGGGAGGAGAAGTTCCCAATCGGCACATTCGCCGCGACGCCGTCATAGTCGGCCGGATAGCGCTGCGCCACCGTGAGCGCCTCGCGGCCGCCCTGCGAGGAACCGACGTAGTAGTTGTATTTGGGCTTCGCGCCATATATGCGCTCCACCAGCACCATGGCGGCATCGTGCGTCTTCTTCATCTGCATGTAGCCGAGATTCTTGATGGCTTCGTCGTTCAACGCCCAGTCGTCATTGGGATTGGGCCCCGCTGGTCCCTTCGCGGCACCAGGACCCGGACCGGGGCCTTTGGCAAACGCGCCGGGACCGCCCTTCGCAGCACCGAAACCACCGCGTCCTCCACCGAATCCGCCCGCCTGATGACCGGAGTCACTGCCATACGTCACGTAACCCTGCGCCAGTTGCGCGCCCGCGAGCCCTGGGATTGTTCCGTTCATTCCCCCGCCGCCCAACTGCGCCGAGCGACCATTCCACGTGGAGGGAAGCGCCACCTGGAAATTGATGGGTTTGGCGTTGGGGGCCTTGTCAACTGGCGCGATGGTGCCGTTGACCGTGCAATATGGTCGCCACTCTTGGCCGCTGCATTCCATCGCGTATCGCTGCCGCCCCGGCGCCAAAGACAATCCCCAAACGCGAATGTTTCATAGTCAGTTGACCTCCACTACGCGAATCCTAAGGTGCGTGCCATCTTGACACAATGCTCAACTCACCTGCCGGGAACAGACTACTTGTTCCCCAATCCCCCAGTCAGCCCGTCGACCTGGTAGCCAGTCTGGATCTGCCTGATCTTGGCGATCTCGGCGGGGGTTGCCGTCTTGGGGTCGACGTTAGCCAGCGCGCAGGTGAAGCCGCGGAGCGTACATTCCGACGTGGTGTGCTTGATGCCGCGCTTCTTCATCTCCTCCGTCATGTACTGGAGAACATCGTGGTGGATGATCACGGCATTATTGGGAACAAAGGTTCCCACGCCGATTGCGTAGTCGATCGGCATCAGGGGCTCGACGCTCGAGCCGAAGGCTCCGTCATTCTTCTTGCCCAGGTCGTGGGCTGCCAGGTCCGCGCCTTTCGAGACCAGGTACTTGACGACCTCCAGGTCGCCGAGGTTCGCGGCTACCATCAGCGGCGTAATGCCGTAGTTGTCGGCGGCGTTTACATCCTGTCCGTTTTCCACCAGCAGCTTGACCAGCTCCAAGCGCTCGGCTGGTGTCCTTTGGCGATGGTATCCGTTGATGAAGCCCGTGCCGCAAGCGGCCATCAGCATCGTCTCGCGATCCTTCGAGTGAATATTAGGATCCGCGCCGTGGGACATGAGCAGTTTCGCGAGTTCGACGTCACCGGCCAGGGCCGCGCGCATCAGCGTTGTCGCATAGATCAAACGCGGCGAACCTTCACGCATGCGAGCCCGGGGAGTAGAGTTGATCAGAGCGTTCGGGTCAGCGCCGGCATCCAGCATCTTCTTGATCAGGGGGAGCGGATCGCGCGTCTCCATCCATGGGAAGTTCGGCGCGGTCTCCATGTTGCGGCGGTCCACGGCCCAGAACAGCGGCGTAAAGCGTTGCGCGTCGGTCTGATTCAAGTTCGCATGGCTGTCGATAAGGAACTCCGCGACATCGTAGCTGCCGTCGAAGAAAGCCAGCGAAAGCGCGTCCTTTCCATCGCCGGATTGCGCATTGACGCCGGCGCCGGCCTTCACCAGCAACCGCGCGGACTCCAGGTCGTTCTCGCGGGCTGCGAACATCAACGGCGTCAGCCAGCCGCTCGCGAACTCCTCAAAGTTGCCATCGGGCTTCTGCGCGACCGGAGTGGTTCCTTCGAATCCGCGGCCAGAGGCCGACGGCACATAATAGGATCGCGCGTTGACATCCGCGCCCCGCTCGATCAGGAGCTTCGTGATTTCCGGATGCTTCTCCGAGACCGCCCACATCAGTGCCGTGGTTCCGCCCCAGGTCTCTTGCGTATTCACCTTCGCCCCGCGATCCAGCAACACGCGGACGGCATCGGCCTTCCCGGTGCGAGCCGCCATCATCAGTGCGGTATCACCCGACCGGGTCAACGATACGTTCGGATCGGCGCCGGCCGTGATCAGACGCCCGAGGATCGCCGCGTTGCCATTGATCGCGGCCAGCTGCAGCGGCGTGGCGCCCGCGACGGTGGCCGCCGAGACGTTGGCGCCCGAACGGAGGAGGAGATCGGTTAGCTCCGCGTCGTTGGCCTGCACCGCCCAGTGCAGCGCCACGGTTCCGTCGATCTGCGGAGCATTGACGTCGGCCTTCTTGAGAATCAGGGCACGCACGGCCGCTTTGTCCCCGCGTTGCGCCGCATCCGCGACGTCGCTCTTGACCGCGGCCATCGCGCCCGGAATCAGAAGCGCGAGAGCCATGAAGAATATGCGTCCCATGCGATCTCCTCTGGCGCCCTTCACGGACGCCCTGCCACTCTCCGCACGTCGCGATACACGACCGGCAGTGCATTGTAGTTCTCGATGGTCACGATCCTGGCCGCGGCATCCTCGGCCACCCTGCCCGTGAGTGAGACTTTCCCTTCGCCCTCGCCCTTGGCATTGAGGCGCAGCTCGATTACCGAAAACTCATAGAAATTCGATGTGCCGTCTACGGTAGGCCGCCAGACTTGATTCACCGCGCCAAGTCTCCGCTGCGTGATCAGGATAATTCGCTGGGAGCCATCGGAATTCTCGATCTTGCCGGCGTAGCGCAGCGCGTATCCGGCCATTTCGGACGACCATAGATAGCCCACCGTAGCCGCCTCCTGTAGCGCGCGGGTGAGCGCTGCTTCGGGGGATTGGGTGGCCGCGGCGCCGCCGCCCAGCCCGGGACCTTTGCCGGCCTTTCCCTGTTTCCCCGCACCTTTGCCTGCTTTCGATCCAGGCGTGGCAGTGGGTTTCAGACTCCAGGCTGACATCAATTTGTCCCGCTCTTCGTCGGTCGACCAGCGCAGGATCTCGATGCGAACAGGTTCCGGGGCGCTCGCAATATTCGCCGTCGTCGCCGTGAAGTTGACGGAGCCGGGCGTATCCGCCAGAAGAAGGACTGTTGCTAACGCCGGAATGGCGAACCACATCCTCATTTATCCTGATTGGTCCCCCACACCCTCCCGAGCCATTCGACCAACTGCTCGAGTTCCTGGTCCGAGAGTTGCGCGCCGCGTTCGCGCATGTCGACCAGCGTCACGCGCCATCCGTCGGCGGGCTTGCGGGAGGCCTGCACCTTGTCGATCGCGTGACAGCGCGTGCAGGACCGGTTCATCAGGCGGAACGCTTCCGGATCGGAGAAGAACGTGGTGATTTCGGGTGGAATGTAGGTGCGCGGAAACGGCTTCGTGTTGGGTCCGAACCGTTCCGCCAGCCAGCCGAGCAGCACGGCGCGATCCGCATCCGGAAGCTCGATAGCCGGCTTGTGCTTCTCGGCAATGAGCGTCGACCAGCCGGCTTGATCCAGCGAGTAGAACGCGTAGTCGTCGATGCCGTGGCACGACGTGCAGTTCGTGCGAATGACTGTCCACACAGGCCCGTCCGGCCGTTCGATCTTGGGCCGCGTGGCGCGGCTCTGCGCGGCCAGCGGCAGCGCCATCAGAATCGCGACCGTGAGGAGTCTATCCATGCCCCTTACAGCGATAGCGCCTGGGTGCTCGATCCGAACGACTTCTGCGTCCCGGCCTGGCGTCCCGCGGCATCATACTTCGGAACGTCCTCGATCCCGTACTTGTGGAGCAGCGAAAGCAGCATGTTCGACGTGCGCTCCGTGTAATCGGGAAACACCACATGGCGATTGCCCTGGAATGTTCCGTCGATCCCGCCCAGCAGGATCACTGGCACCTTGATGTGAGCGTGGCGATGCGAATTGCCCATGTTGCTGCCCTTGTAGATCAGGATGTGATCGAGCAGCGTGCCGTCGCCGTCCGGAGTCCTGGCCAGCTTTTCGGCGAAGTACGCGAGATTCTGCACGTGATACCGGTTCATCTTCGCATAGTTCGCGACGTTATCCGGCTTCTCGCCATGATGCGACGATCCGTGCCAGGCGCCGTTGAAGCCCGAATCGGGGAAGCTCGCGCCCGATAGATCCTTACCCAACATGTAGGTCGCTGAGCGCGTCAGGTCGCCCTCGAAAGCCAACGCCAGCAGATCGTACATCAGGCGATAGTGAATAGTTTTGTTCTCCGGCAAACCGAACGGAATTTCGTCATTCGGCTCCTTCACCGTGGATTCCATCGCGATGCGAATACGGCGTTCGATTTCACGAATGTTGTCGAGGTACGTGTCGAGGCGCTGCTTGTCTCCAGCGCCGAGATTGCGCTTGAAGAAACTGAGTTCCTGCGTGACCGAGTCGAGGATGCTGGCGCTCTGGGCCCGCCCGCGCTTGCGCTCCTCGGGGTTTGTGCCGTCGCCGAACAGTCGTTCGAACGCCACGCGCGGATTCACTTCGGTCGGCAGAGGCTGTGCCGGCGAGGTCCACGACATGCAATTGGTGTAGGCGCAACTATAGCCCCAGTTGCAATTACCGAAGTTCCCGTCCTCTTCCACGCCAAGCTGAATGGAAGAAAGGATCGTGCTCGCGCCATACTTCGCCGCAATCAACTGGTCGAACGTAACGCCGAGATACGGACTGACGGCGTTTCTGCGAGGCCGTGACGAAGAGAGGAAAACAGCTCCTCGAGCGTGATCGCCGCCCGGCTCCTCGGTAGTCGCCGCGGCTTCGGGCATGTCCAGGCCGGAGATCAGCGTGACGCGATCGCGGAATGGCTCCAGCGGCTTCGTGATGAAGGAGAAGTCGAAGTCCTTGCCTTCCCGCAGCGGGCTCCAGTAGCCCGGCGCCGCGCCATGCGGATGCCAGATTCCGAGGAAGCGGGGAACCGGCGCCGCCGCAGTCTTGTTCAGCGGCGTCTGCGCAGGCACCATGCTGTCGAGCAGCGGCAGTCCGATCATCACGCCCGCGCCCTTCAGGAATGCCCGGCGCGGAACGAATTTCCTGGTTAAGAACATACGCCCTCCCTAGTTACTCTCCACCTGCTTCACTCTCATCTGGAACGGACCGCTCTTGATGATCCCCATGAGGATCGCCAGGAACCGGTCGTTATCCTGATCTGCGTCGCGCACGATCTCCCGGATCACGGGCATGTCTTCATACTCGACGCCGCGGCCAAGCCCGAACGTCATCAGCCTCTCGGTGATGTTGCGCACGAATTGCCCCGAGTACTTGCCGAGCGCCTGGCGAAGCTCGGCCGGACCGTTAACCTTCGTGCCATCCCACAACGTCGCGGAGGCATCGATCGGCACGCCTCCCTGCCCGCCCTGCTTCGTGCGCCACGATCCGTCGGCGTCGAAGTTTTCCAGTGCGAATCCGATCGGGTCCATCAGCTTGTGGCAGCTCGCACACGGCTCGTTCTTGCGATGCAGCGTCATTTGCTCGCGCAGCGTCATGATCTTATTCTCGCCACCGGAGCTGTCTTCGAGCGGCGGAACGTTTGGCGGCGGCTCCGGCGGTGGAGTCCCCAGAATGTTTTCGAGCACCCACACACCGCGCTTCACTGGCGATGTCCGAAAATTCTGCTGCCACGCAAGCGCGAGCACGCTGCCCTGCCCCAGGAGTCCCCGCCGATACTGCATGTCCGGCCCCAGCGTGACGCGCCGGAACTGCGAACCATAAATGTTCGGCACGCCGTAATGCTTCGCCAAGCGCTCATTCAAGAACGTGTAGTCCGCATTCAACAGGTCGAGCACGCTGCGGTTTTCTTGGATGATGCTCTGAAACAGCAGCTCTGTTTCGCGGCGGAAGCTCTTACGCAGCTCGTCGTCCCAGTTCGGATAGAAGACGCCATCGGGAGCCGTGGAAGGCAGGTTGCGCAGGTAGAGCAACTGGTCGCCAAAGTTCTCAACCAATGCGCCGGCCTTCTTGTCGGCCAGCATCCGGCGGACCTCGCGATCGAGCACCGCGGGCAGGTGCAACTGGTTTTTCGCCGCCACGTCGATCAAGGCGTCATCGGGGATGCTGCTCCACAGCAGGAACGACAGCCTCGAAGCGAGTTCGAGGTCGGTGATTCGATACGGCTGGCCGGGCTTGAGGTTCTCCGGCTCACGCTCGGCGCGGACGAGGAATTGCGGACTCGTGAGGATCCGGCGCAACGCGAGTTCGATACCGTCCTGGAAAGTCCCTTCACGGCGGCCTTGCTGATAGAACCCGAGCACCCATTCCATATCCTGCGCGGTCACCGGACGGCGATACGCGCGCTTCAGCAGCGTCGCCAGGATCTGCTGGGCGCAGGGCCCTTCCTGCTCGGCGGAAGCCGGCTGGCAGATGTAAACCTTGCGCAGGCTGCGCGAGTCTTCAGGACGCGTCGCGGTGAAGGGTCCGCGAATGCGGAGCGTGCCGACCGCGGGATGGTATTGAAGCTGCGGGATCGGGTTGTCTTCGAGCGATTTGCGATCGTACTGGCGGATCAGATCGAGGCTGGGGCGAAAGTTCTCGGCGAGGAACGTCACGCCGACCAGATGCGAGCCGGCCTTGAGCGGGATCGTCAAATCAATGGTGCCGTCGTTGTCCGCCGCGTTCGCCGCGGTTAGACCGACGCCGCGATAGTCCCGCGTCTCCACGAGTTCGTTGTCGATAAAGAACGCGAGCTTCTCATTCGGGATGAACTTGCCCAGTCCGAAGTTCGCCACCGAAAACTTGTATTCGCCATTCGACGGGAACACGTGACGAACCGCCATGCCCCCGCGCGTCCCGAAGGGCAGCCCCTCAACCCGCTCCGTCTGCGACGTGTCGCCGGGGGAGATGTAGGCGGCCTCGGTCGGCGATTTCCAGAAGCCCACGGCCATGCGGGCGATGCGCCCCGCGGCGGAAGTGTACGCTTCCAGTAATGTTGGCGATATCGTCAGCGATCCCGCGATGTTGTCGAAACCCCGAGCCGAGTCGTCCGGCGGGAGCATGGAGGCCACGTCAATTTCCAGATCGAGCAAGTCGCGGACGGCGTTCTTGTACTCGGTCCGGTTCAGCCGATGCAGAACAATCGAGCCCGGATTCGGATGCGCGGCCGCCTTCCGATCGATCTCGGCTTCCAGCCAGTCCCGCACCCCGTTGTAGGCGGCCAGCGGCGGACGAGGCAAACCCGCGGGAGGCATCATCCCGGCCCGCATCTTGCGAATCACGCGCTCCCATATCTCCGGGTGATCGCCGGCGGCGCCGAGGTCGGCCGTTTGCAGCGAGAAGTTCGCAGTCCTGGTCTTGTCGTTGTGGCAGCCGACACAGTATTGATCGAGCACCTTCCGCGCGGATTCAGGGGTCGTGCGGGCCGGCCCAGCTTGTTGATACGCCGAAAGCCCTGCGGCGGCAGCCAGACTCGCCCACAACAATTTGGCCTTCATTTGTGAGCCGCGTCTCCGAAGTGATCATGGCCGCTGGCGTGCTCGCTGCGCTGCTTATCCTGACGCCTGTTCGCGGCCCGCTGGTGCGCCGCCTTGAGATTTGCCGATCGGCTGGCCTCGGAACTCACCGCACACAGCGATACCAGGCGCTGCACCTGGTTCGTTCCGCACAGCGGACATGCGGCCTGTGAATCGGCGTTCCGATGCAAGTATTCGAACGGTTGTTCGCATTCCAGGCACTCATACTCAAAAATGGGCATAGAACGACCATCCTGACGGCCTAGACCGCCGTTCTAGACAATACCAGATACTAGCATTCGGAACAATCCCTTATTGCTCTGGAATGATCGAGTTGGCTTATGGAAGGCACGAGCGGGGGGTTTGATACGCTTTCTCCCCGGTCCGGGAAATGCTCTTTTCGGTGATCAGGGCATCGAGCGCACCAAGTGCGCTATCTCGAAGTTTCCGCAGTCTATGCGAGGCTCACGCCGTCTGATGCCTCTGGGACCGGTGGGAGCAGTGCGCTGGATTCACGTTTTGGGGAGGTTGAGTTTGCCCATCAGTGTTGCACTGGGAGGCTCAAGGCAGCAAGATCCGGGCTCGCCGGGAGATATCGCGTGCGGCGTCCTCAACCGTCTTAACGAGTCCCACCAAATCGTCCCATACCGGTTCATTCGGGTCGCCGTTGACCGAAACCGCTGCGCGCACCTCGCCATCGGCATCCCCGTACGAATCAAAGATCGGTACGCTCAAAGCCCGCAGATCCGAGTACGCCTCACCGTCCGCAACCGCATAACGCTGCTTCCTCACCAGATCCAGCTCCGCCAGGAATCGCTTCTTGGAGACGATAGTCGTCGCGGTGCTCCGCGCAAGCCCGAGCTTAGCAATCACGTCGAGCACCTGTTGCCTCGGGGAAAAAGCCAGCAGCACTTTGCCGAGCGCCGTGGAGTGCGCCGGCAACTCGCGTCCAATATCCCGCTGTTCCCGGACGCGGAAGGTACGCGTGGTCCGGCTGGCGGCAGCCTGAATCGCCCGGTCCACAAACCGCGGACCCTCCACGCGATCGACAAGCAGGACCCGTCCCTTCTGCAGAACGCCGATGCCGGCTGATAATCCGGTCTGGTTCGTGAGCTTGTACAGGGCCGGCTCGGCTACGGTGCGAATTCCGACCTCGCGCAGCGCGCCGTGCGCCAGAGCAACGGGAGTGAGGCCGATTTTGTATCGATTCGAAGCCGCATCCTTGATCAGATATCCCTCGCGCTCGAGCCTGGTGACGATGTAGGTGCAACTGCTCTTGGGGATGTCCAACCGCCGGCTCATGTCGGCGTTCCTCAATCCCCCCGGTGTCTGCTCGATTACCTTAAGGAGAACCAACGCGCGTTCGAGAGAATTGGTTCCGGCCACTTGACCAGATTCGCACAACCCACTCGACGATGTTCAATAGGTTGACCATTGGGTTGACCCCTCCAGCTGGAACCTTATATTCTTCGGTTATGAGCAAAGCTGTCATCCTTCTGCTCGCAGCTGCTTTATCCGCATCTGCGCATCACTCCTTTGGCGCTGAATACGACGCGAACAAACCAATCACACTAACCGGCGTCGTGACCAAAGTCGAGTGGACCAACCCGCACAGTTTCTTTTATCTGGACGTCAAGGACGCGTCCGGTAAAGTCACCAACTGGAAGCTGGAAGGCTTTCCTCCCAACGTGCTGTATCGAACGGGATGGAAGAAAGACGTCACCCTCAAGCAAGGTGACGAGATCACGGTGACCGGATGGCATGCTCGCGACGGCACCGATTGGGGCCACTCGCGCGAGGTGACTTTTAAAGACGGCAAGAAGCTGTTTTTCGGACCGCCCGCCGGCACCGGCGATGGCGGAAATGCGCCGGCAGTTGCTGTTCCGTAGAGCACCTATGATAAAACCCCGCATCGTTTTCAATCTCGCGGCCGCGGCGGCGCTCGCCATGATGCCCATGATCGTGACTGGTCAAGGTGGACCCGCAAATCCAGGAAGCTCCAAGGTGCCGCGCATGCCCGACGGCAAGCCGGACATGAATGGAGTCTGGCAGGGCGGCAGCAATCGGATCGGCACCTGGGAGGAAGCCAACGCGGGCGGAGGCACAAACGCCACCACCGGGCAGATTAGCCCGTTCGCGGTTCGCGGCGCGCCGGAGAAAGCACCCTATCAACCTTGGGCTGCCGAGAAAGTTCTGGAATCGTTCAACCGGCGCGGCATTGACGATCCCATGGCGCAGTGTCTCGCGCCCGGAGTACCGCGAACCACGATCATGGGACTGTTCCCCATGCAGATCGTGCAGACGCCTCAAAACGTCGTGATGTTGTTCGAGGTGTTTCACGTTTTCCGGGTGATCCCGATCGGCGCGAAGCATCCCGAGGATCTTGAGTCGTCGTTCATGGGAGACTCTGTGGGCCACTGGGAGGGAGACACCTTGGTCGTCGATGCCATCGGATTCAATGACAAAACCTGGCTCGCCGGGACGGGCACATTTCATAGCGACAAACTGCACGTGGTCGAAAAGTTCACGCGCATGGACCAGAACACGATCGCGTATGAAGTGACGATGGAGGACCCTGTGGTGCTTACGAAGCCTTGGACTCAACGAAGCACGATCATGCTTCGTCCGGGCACTCGCCTGCGCGAGTATGAGTGTGTTGAAAACAACACTGATTTACAGCGCTACGAGAAACTCCTGCAAGACGAGTCAGTCTTCAGAAGAAAATAGGCTGGTAGCCGAGGGGCCTGGCCCCACTCTACTTCAGTGCGAACGTGTACAAGGCGCTCCTGCACTGATCAGGTGGCCCATCGAGTCTACCGGCGTGATTTGCTCGATGCTTCCTTCAGTTGTGTTCCAGGTGCACCCTGTAATCGCCGTTGAGGACGCGGTCCGGGGTGAACTCGAAGTAATCGCCTGGCGCGACGGACTGAAAGGCAAGTGACATCCTTCTCAAGTCTTTACTGGCTCTACGCCAACAATCGGGGCCGCGCGTTCGTCATCATTCGTTTGGCCGACCGCAGAAATACGCGACAGGACATCTCGAAAGAGGATGAGTTAGATGATTAACAGAGCGCTCGCCCGCGGCTAGGGCAATTGGACGCCTTGTCCTGCCGACGGATCCTCCGGTAGCGTATGTGAGGATTCATTCCGTCTCCGGGACGGCGAAGCGGTAGCACCCGTGTGCTGATACCGTTAATGTAGATTAACATGCAACGTCCCTCAAGACGACTTCTGTACCGCGTGCCGTAGACTTATCTTGCATGAAGAAAATTGGTTTTCTCTCATTCGGCCATTGGACACCTACGCCGCAGTCACAGACGCGATCGGCGGCAGACGCTCTTCTGCAATCCATTGACCTCGCCGTGGAGGCCGAGCGCCTGGGAATAGACGGGGCGTACTTTCGCGTTCATCACTTTGCGCGGCAACTTGCGTCACCGTTCCCGCTCCTTGCCGCGATCGGTGCTAGGACGCGCAACATTGAAATCGGCACCGCAGTGATTGATATGCGATATGAGAATCCTCACTATATGGCGGAGGATGCCGGCGCTGCGGATCTCATCGCTGGCGGGCGGCTGCAGTTAGGAATCAGCCGCGGTTCTCCCGAGCAGGTAATCGACGGGTGGCGCTATTTCGGCCACCGCCCGATTGAAGGCGAGGACGATGCAGGCATGGGCCGGCGGCACGCCGAAGAATTTCTGGAGCTACTGGGCGGCAAGGGCTTCGCTCAGCCGAACCCACATCCGATGTTTCCCAATCCGCCAGGGCTGTTGCGTCTTGAGCCGTTCGCCGAAGGATTGCGCGACCGTATCTGGTGGGGGGCGGCGACTAATGCCACAGCCGCTTGGGCCGCCAAGCTCGGAATGAATTTGCAATCCTCCACCCTCAAATTCAACGAGACCGGTGAGCCGTTCCACATCCAACAAGCCGCGCAGATTCGCGCCTTTCATGCAGCCTGGAAGGAGGCTGGCCATACCCGCACCCCGCGCGTTTCCGTCAGCCGCAGTATCTTTGCCTTGATCGACGATCGTGATCGTGCCTATTTCGGACGAGTTCAGGAACAAGACCAGATCGGGTTTATCGATAAAACCAACCAAGCGATTTTCGGCCGTGGCTACGCGGCGGAACCAGATGTCTTGATCGAACAGTTGAGGAAAGACGAGGCGATCGCGGCGGCAGACACGCTATTGCTAACAGTCCCAAACCAATTAGGTGTTGCCTACAATGCTCATGTCCTGGAGGCAATTCTGACTACTGTAGCCCCTGCTCTCGGCTGGCGCTAAATTCTCCGACAGTCGATCATAAGATCGGCGCACATGAGCCGCAACACATGAGCCGCGTCGAGCGGCAGCCCCGCGATCCTGGCATCGCGGCCCGCACCAAGAACCTCCGTGAGCAGGTCCTTCTTGAGGGCCATCCATCCGCCGGGCGTTTCGTGATTGACTTCGTAACTAACTTCATAACTCACAAGGAAATGCCCTTCCCGCCGCCCCGCCAGCAGTTGCGCCCGGTCATATGGCTCAGCCTTGTGCGCCGCCACAATCTGCCTGTCCGAAGAGACGAAGTACCGGGCCGGCAGTTCCGGAATCGCCGGCGCCTCCTTCACATCAACCTGGGGGTCGTTCCCGGACACGATATACAGGCGCCCGGTTCTGGCCTCGCTTGAATCGCTCCGTTTGAGCTCGTTCTCGATGCGGTCGTAAACGTCTTCGGCGAACTGTTGCGGGTAGTCGTACAACCGTTGTGCTTCGCGGTCGATGTGGGGCAACTTCCGCCAGCCGTTCACCCAGGCGAGCTTTGCCGCGTTGATGTCCGCATCGTCGCCCCCATCATCAAAGACATCATCCAGAAATACATCTTCCAGGCTGAATCGCGTTTCGGCATCGTGCTCTAAGGCTTTGAGCGCCATGTGCTCGATGAGATGGGATGGCAACCCGAATATGACTCCGTACGGAGAATAGCCGCCGTCAACCGGCCTGAAACGCGGGAAATCCTCACGTAAGGGCTTTATCAATCGGTCGATCAGTGCGCCGTACTCTTTTAGCAGCTGCACATGACGCTGTCCCACGGGCGAATAAACGACATGATCCTCGGGATCCGTGGCGATGAAAACGTGCTCGATCATGCTGTAAGCGCTCAACAGGTCGAGGCGATTCAGAAACAGCTCGGGATCGGCAGATATGCCCTGAAAGATGGCTCCTGCCATGTCGAGCCGCATTCGCTCATCGCCGCTCGACATTCGCTCATCGCCGCGCGGCGAGGCGCGGTCATAGGCCTTGAGCAGCCCCACGAGACCTTGAACCAGCAGTGCGAAATCGAGCGCGTTGGAGGTGCGCGTGCGAAGAACGACGCTATGCTCGTTCAAAGACACTCCAGGCACGCCATCCTTCGTGCAGTAGTAACGAATCTGTGAGGCCAGATGCCCGCCCAGCATTCGAACATGGGCCTTCTGGATTTCGAGCACGTCCGCTTCCGGAAGCGTCTCCGCGACCTGCTGGGCGACCTCGAGATAGGGAGCCAACTCATCGGTAATGAGGCTCTGCGCCAATGGAATCAGCCAGCGCGCATCGCGCACGATCACGGGCTGATCGGATGGTGAGCTTCTCCAGAGTTCATCGAGCACGCCTTGAATTTCCGCGAGCCGCCCGCCGGCTTTTTTCTGTGCAAAGCTGCTCGGGTCCTCATCCCAAATGCGCATGCTCAGGAACTGGAGACACCGTAGTACATACAAGTTGAACAGCGTGTGCGCGTAGTGCATGCGGCCGTTGCGACCCGGCCACCGCGTCTGCTGCCAGCAATAAAAGCCGCGAATCATCATCTCCACCGGATGGATCAGGTCGTTATAAAGACCCTGAACCTGACGGGGTCTGAAGCCCGCGGCCCAATGCGCTTCTTCCAGTTGGCCTCTAAGACGTTTTTGGCTGGCGGTGACCGCAGCGCCTGCAAAGAAGCAATCCT
>Ga0265313_10002538_pt1 | contig 15654 bp, 18 predicted proteins | sample 4123metaG_FD_203122 | JGI IMG/M metagenome (GOLD analysis project Ga0265313, IMG submission 203122) | Rhizosphere microbial communities from Carex aquatilis grown in University of Washington, Seatle, WA, United States - 4-1-23 metaG | ecosystem: Host-associated > Plants > Roots > Rhizosphere >...
GCGTTGTTACTGGCGCCTTCCACCTGGGCGATCGCGCCTTGAAGAATATTGCTGAATTCGCCCCCAGCGGTGGACGGAGCAGCGCCGGCAATGTCGATCGGCGTTCCGATGGGCTGGATGCTGGCTGGCTGGATGGGAGAAATGTTCATGGCGATCGTTTATGGGGAAGTTCTCTATTTGAACAAGTCCAGCGTGTGATTGATCATGTCTTTCACCGCGCTGATCGCAGCCACGTTGGCTTGATAGCCTCGGGAAGCGCTCAGAAGATCCACCATGTCCTCGGCCGGATTCATGCGGGGATACGCCACATAACCGTCCTTATTCGCGTCCGGATGACCGGGCATATAGCGCATTTCCGGATCGCGCTGATCCGTGACCACCTGCGCCACCCGTACGCCCGAACTAGAGGGATTGACCTGGGACTCAAACAGCGCCGAAAACTGGCCGACTCCGGGATCCGAAGCGAACACGGCATCCTTGCGGCGATACGGGCCGCCTTCCGGAGTCCGGGTGGTGTCGGCATTGGCGAGATTTTCCACCAGCAGTTCGGTGCGCGCCCGCTGCGCGGACATGCCCGAAGCGCTCACAGAGAGGGCTGAGAAAAGACTCATGAGGATGTACCTTCTTGCATCGCGCTGCGTATGGAGTGCAGCTCGGATTGGGCCAGGCTGGTAGCCACCTGGAAGCGCATCGCGTTCTCGGCCAGCATACGAGACTCGCGGTCCAGGCTGACGTTGTTGCCGTCCGATTTCACGGGCAGGCCGTCCGGCTCGATCGTTTGAGGGCCGGTCGTCTCCGGGCTCCCGCACTCTTGCGCCTGCATCTGCTGGGCGAACTCGCCGCGAAAATCGATGTCTTTGGTCTTATAGCCGGGCGTGTCCGCGTTGGCAATATTGGACGCCACCAGCTTCTGCCGGGCGCTCAGCAGAGTCATATATCGTTCGAGACTTCCAGCGACAGCTTCAAACACGATACCTGCGCTAAAGCAGTTTCGGTGCCACGGTGTAAATCACTGATTCCGCATGGAGGAATTTAGAGAGACCGTCGCAATTCAGACGATTCCGTCAGATCCTTGACGGTGGGACAGGCGATCTTGCTTGCCCGCAAGCGGGTCGCCTATCATCGGATGAGTCTAAGCGTCCAGGCCGCGATACGGATTGGCCGGATTCGGCCCCGCATACGCGTGCCGGCGGTTCAGACGGTTCAAGCGGTCCTGTGTGTGTGCGCGCGAAGTAATGGTCATGGCCCGGGCCCACTGCAAGAAGCCGGTCACATTTTGGGAAATGGCGCGGCGTTCCTGCTCGGTAGCGGCTGCGCGCCAGGATGCTTCCACTTCCAGACGAAATGCTGCCAGCAGTTCCTGCGCGGTGCTCCATGCGCCGGATTGAATCGCAGCGTAGAGGTTATCCCAGAGCTTGTAGGTTGTTAATTCCATTCATGTCCGTGAAAAGCGTGGTGAAGTAGGTCTGTTGCTGCTCCAGAGAAGCGATTAAGGCGTCCGCAGTGTCGATTCGGGAGGTCAGGCTGGTGGTGAGAGCGGTGATGCGGTCCTGCTCGTCCGAAATCTTCTGGTTCTGGTTGTCGATCGCCGTCTGTGCGCTTGCGATGGTCGTTTCGAGGACCCCCGTGGTGGGGTCTCCGAGTCCGTTCATCGTATTGGTCGCATCCTGCAAGAACCCGCCCGTGGTGGGCGAGCCGAGGAAGGCGCTCAAATCGGTAGGATGAGCCGCAGCTGCGGTGGCAAACACGGTTTGATCGAAATTCAGGTGTCCGTTTTGATCGAACGTGAGGCCCAGATCCGTCAGATTCTGGACCGATCCCGAGCCGCCGGTGAACCCGCTTATATCCCGGAGGGACTGCGACAACGTATAGATCAGCGCGTCTCCCGTGAGTGCGCCGCCGCCCTGGCCGCGGTTCACGCTGAGTTCGTCCACAGCCGCGTTGTAAGCAGTCGCGAACGAGGAGAGGGCGTTCGCCTGGGCGGTGGAGCTTTGCGAAACCGTCACGGTCGAGTCGCCGGAGCTGAGCAGGTCCACGGTCACGCCCGGGGCGATCGTCACGGTGCTCGAATCTGAAGAAATGGGGGTAGCGGGCTGCCCGTTTACCTGGTAGGTGGCTTGCGTTCCTCCAGAGAGGGTACCCATCAGATCGTTGGTTCCGTCGTTGAGCTGAAGGCTGATGGTGCCCAGCTTGGTACTTTGCAGCGACAGTTGGTAATTCGGCGCGGATGGCGAGCCTAAGTTCACGATGGTCGCGCTGACATTCGCGCCGGACGAGTTGATCGCGTCCGCTAGAGCGTTCAGCGTATTTGCGGAGGGAGTAACAGTGACAGGAGTGCTGCCCACAGTGAGAGTGAACGAACTTGAGCTGCTGATGGACTGGGTGGAAGGATCCGTCACCGCCGGCAGAGTGCTTTTGCTGAGTGCGCTGGAAGGGGAGCCGGCGTTCGCGACGTGAATGGTGTAGGAAGCCGGCACCGCCGTGGAATCGCTCTGGGCCGTGAGCACGCTGCTATCCGACACCTGGGCTGTCGTCGAGCTCACTGCGGTCGAAAGCGTTTGCACCGCCGTTTGAATCGCCGAGAACTTTCCGTTGAGGGTCTGCAACTCCGTGGACCGGTTCTGCAAATCGGTCAGCGTACTGTTGAGCTGGGTCAGCGGGAGAGAGGCGATCGCGATGGAGCGGCTGAGCACCTGCTGCAGATCGGCCGAGTACTGGCTGGAGGAGGGCGGCGGAGTTGGGGAGGTGGTGGAAGTGGTGCTCATTGTTAATCTTTTTTGCCTCGCGGCGCGCCCATTGCGCTTCCTAAAAACAAGCCTGGGCCGCTCTCGGTAGAGAATCGGCCCAGATTGCTCCAAACATTAGACTGCAAACTGCCTTATTGCAGCAGCTTAACCTTACTGCAGCAGCTTCAACAGCGCTTGCGGCGCCGCATTGGCCTGCGCCAGGGCAGCGACCGAGGATTGCTCCAGGATCTGCGCCTTGGTCAGGTTGGCAGCTTCGGTAGCGACGTCCGCGTCGCGGATCGCCGACTGGGCAGCCGAGAAGCTGGAGATCTGCGACTGCGCCAGCTGGGTGGCGTAGTTCAGCATGTTCTCACCCGCACCGACCTTACCTTGAACCGCGCCAAGGAGGCCGATGGCGGTGGTGACGGCTGTCAGTGCCAGCAGAGCGTTGCCGTTCGAGCTAGCGTTGGCGACCGGGGCGACGATGGTTGCCGCGCCGGCGGCGAATGCACCGGTGCCGGCACCGCCGCCGCTCGAAGTGAGCGTGAAAGCGGCCGTTCCCTGCAAGTCGATTCCGTCATTAGTCGTATTGAGCTGGGCGTTCACGCCGAGAGGCGACATGACGGCGTTGATCTGGTTGATCGCCTGGGCCATCGTGGTTCCAACCGCCAGGCTGACGTTGGTGGTGGTGCCACCGATGGTGAAAGCCAACACTTCGGCCGCGGTAGCGACGTTCGTGTATGTCTGGCCGTGGGCGGTAGTCAGAGACGTATTCGTCGCAGTAGCCGCGGAAGTCGCGATCGCGCTTCCCGCACTCTGCAGGCCAGCTGTCACGTTAAATGAGGTGGAACCGCCGGTGAACGCCAGTTTGCCGTTCGTGGTATCGATAGAGGCCGAGATTCCGTACGCGCTGATCTGGGTATTGAGCTGGTCAACCAGCGCCTGGCCGCCAAGACCGGACGCGCCGCCGCCTACCGTGGCAGTCACGGTGGTGCCGTTGCCCAGATTGAATACAAAGGCCTGTGTGCCAGCGGCCAGGAACGTGCCGACCCGGAGGTCTGCTCCCGCGCTGACGTCGTTGGTTCCGCCGCCGTTAACGGAGGAGGAGCCGATGCCCAGGCTGGTGGAATCCACACGGTTGGTGTTGCCGCTCAAGTCGATGGACACGTTGCCATTGGCCTGAACGCCCTCGCCGCCGCCGATGTAGACACCCAGGTCGGCGTTGTAGCGGCCGCCGACGGGTCCCGTCGAAAGGCCGATGTTGGATGCCTGCCGCGTAATTTCGGTCAACAACGATTGATATTCGTTGTTCAGGATGGCGCGGTTTCCCGAGAAGGTGCTTGAAGCCGACTCTGTCGCCAGCGTCTTGAGCCGGTCCAGGATGTTTGAAATGTTGTTGAGGCCGCCGTCGACGATTTGCAGAATGCTGACACCGTTGTTGGCATTCTGAACGCCCTGTGTTAGTTCGGCGGTATCGCTACGGAGTCCGTTGGCAACGGCCAAGCCCGCGGCGTCGTCGGCGGATGAGTTGATTCGATAGCCGGAGGTCAAACGAGTGATCGTTTGGCTTTGAAACTGGCTGTTCACCCGAAGATTCTCTTGAGCGATCAAAGAGGTTACGTTAGTCTGAAATGAATATGACATTGCCTCACGTCCTTTTTTCTAATTGAAATCTTCGGCTGCCGCCGAATCCGCCCGGCATTGCTCCTGGAGCGTGCTAGTCATCTCGCTACGCCAGCGGAGAATTTCAGACTTTTTTGTTAAGAAAATACAAACAGGCCACTTTTGGTACTTGGAAGCCCGGGGTCCCAAAAAATTCCTAAACTGGGCGCTCCGCAGTACGATATGTCCTGCGTCCATGCCCATCATGATGAAAACGAAATCCGCGGCACTCTCCGAGCACCGCGCTAGACTTCTTCTTGCCGCCTGGAATAGTGGCGACCTGCGGCGCCTGCGCGAGACTTTGACGCAGGGCGGGATCTCCGCCGAGCCAGGCAGCTGGCCGCTCACGGGAGAAGACGAACGCGAGAGGATGGAAATCCTGGCCACCATCGCCGACGCCATGCGGAACTGGCTGCGGCGCGGAGGCGATGCGCCGGCCGAGGATTTGCAGGTTTCGGTGAAGCTGTTGCGGCACTTGGCCGGGACTGAGTCGCTGTGGCGTGAAAACCGGGTCTGAATCGCCGGATGGATGGCTAGGGCAGCGCTTTTTTAAGGCAGTGCTGCGATCTGGAAAGCCCGCTTTTTCCCGGAACTTACCACCGCGCCCTCCATGGAGAGCGTCCCGTTAATCACCCCGCGCAGGGGCTGATCCAAAGGATGGTTGAGTTTTATCACCTGTCCAGGGTTTAGATTCATGAGGTCGGCGACCGCCAGGAGAGGTCCGTCCAGGCGAACTTCCAGAGAAACGCCAGCTTCATCCAGCAGCGCTAATTTCTGGCGCGCATCGGGCTCCAGCGCATCTCCGGATGCTTTCTGCTCCGGGGCGGCGCCCGCGGAAGAGTCGAAGAACGACTGCGGCGCCGCGATTTCCAGCACCCCGGAGTGTTCGCCGCACCGCAGATGGAAGGCCAAGAGGATCAGGGGCTGATTCGCGGGCTGGTTCGGATCGTTCTGAGCCACCAAGCCAGGTTCGCTGACCAGCGATTCCACTTCGAACTCGACGGTGGCGAACGTTTGCCAGGCTTCGCCCAGGGGCCGCACCATTACCCGGACAATTTCCTCCAGCAGGCTCCATTCGATCTCGGTAAGGTTCCGGGAGGCCGCCGGCTCCGGACCGCACTTGCCGCCCAGGAGCAGTTCCAGCAGTCCGAATACGGTGGCGCAGTTCATGTGCAGATACATGCGCTCATCGCGAGGGTGAAGCTTGAATACCATGAGGCAGGTGGGATTCGGCAGCGTGGCCTGAAAGCCGCCACTGGTCTGGATCGAGAGACCCTCGAAGCTCACCTGGAAATCCGAGCGCAGAAATGCCGATAAGGCCGTGGCCAGGCTCGGCGCGAACCGTTCGTGGACCGCCTGAAGAGTTCTGAAACGCGGGCTGGCGGAGTCCGGCCGGCCGATTTCGAATTGTTTGGCGCTATCGGGCGGGCGTGTAGCGAGCATGGCTGGTCCTAAGAAAACATCGGCGCACTAAGGGGATTCCTTTAGGCGTTCGGAGCTTGTCATCCATCCAAGTTCAGGTAAACTTTCCTGGTTTTTCATCGATATGGATTCTGCCGCCAACCCGGATAGCGCCGATGATACGACTTACCAGGCTGAATCACGCTCCCATGATCCTCAACGCCGACTTGATCGAGCACATCGACATGACGCCTGACACCATCGTGACGCTCACCTCTGGGCAAAAATATACGGTACTCGAGTCGGCCGACGAGGTGGTGGACAAGGTGATCGTCTTTCGTCAAAAGCTCCTCAGTCAGGATCCGGCCAGGTTGATCACACCGCGCGAACACAGCTCAGAATCCGAGTCGCGGAGTAGATAAGCATCCATGGCAGACAAGCAGGAAGCAGCGCCCTCCAAATCCAACCTCAAGAGCTCGAAACCGGATATCGCGAGCTTTGCGGGCCTGGCGATCGCTCTCGGCGGCATCATCGGCGGGCTGATGTGGGAAGGCGGGAAGATCAGCGATATCGTGCAGATTTCGGCTGCGATTATCGTGCTGGGGGGAACCCTGGGCGCGGTGATGGTAACCTCGCCGCTTTCTGCGTTAATCGCGGCGGTGGGAGGACTGAAGGGCGTATTCTTCGAAGAGAAACTGGACCCCGAAGCGGCCGTGGACGAAATCATCGCATACGCCACCAAGGCGCGCAAAAGCAGCATCGTTTCGCTCGAAGAAGATCTGGAGAAGGCCGGCGACAAATTTCTCCAGAAGGCGCTAGGGTTGGCGGTGGATGGCACCGATCTGCAGGAATTGCGCAAGATGATGGAGCTCGAGATCGCCCAGTCGGAACATCACCGGGAATCGGCCGCCAAGGTGTTTGAGGGAGCCGGCGGATACGCACCCACCATCGGCATCATCGGCGCGGTGCTGGGCTTGATTCAGGTGATGAAGCACTTGGAGAACATCGAAGAGGTGGGCAAGGGAATCGCGGTCGCCTTTGTGGCGACGGTGTATGGCGTGGCGGTCTCCAATCTTGTTTTCCTGCCGGCGGCGAACAAGCTGAAGGCTCGTATCCGTCAGGACGCGCAGGACAAAGAACTCCTGCTCGAGGGCGTGTGCAGCATCGTGGAAGGGATGAACCCGAAACTGATCCGGGTGAAGCTCGAAGCCTTCCTCCAGCACGCCGGCAAGAGCAAAAAGAAAGCTGACGCGGAAGCTCCGGCCGGGGCGCCGGCCGAGGCCAAGGGTTAGCCCAGGAACGTTACAAAAATGCCTCGCCCCAAGCACGCCGAACACGAGAATCACGAGCGCTGGCTGGTCTCCTATGCCGACTTCATCACGCTGTTGTTCGCGTTTTTTGTGGTGATGTTCGCCTCCTCGCAGACCGATAAGGGCAAGGCGAAGCAGGTGTCCCAAGCCGTTGAGAAGGCCCTCAAGGAAGGTTCCTCGGTGAGCAGGGTCCCACCCGCGGTCGCCAAGGTACTCGGCGGCACCGTGGACGACAAGGGGCAGGGGAACGCTCAGATGCACGGTCCCGGCGGCGCGCAGAAGGCGGCTAAAGAAGACCGGCCGGAAGTCATGGAACTGGGTATCTCCCTCAAGATGCTGTCGACACAACTGGCCGACGAGATCAAGGACGGCAAAGTGGAGGTCAGCATGACTCCGCGAGGCATCGTCGTGAGCCTCAAGCAGGCGGCCTTTTTCCCCTCCGGCACCGACCTCGTCGAGCCCGCCACCATATCCACGATCGAAAAAGTAGCGGCAGCGTTGAGGACGGTCGAAAATCCGGTTCGCGTCGAGGGTCACACCGATTCGATACCCATTCACACCGCCCGGTTCCGAAGTAACTGGGATCTTTCCGCGGCCCGCGCCATTGCCATCATGGAAGTGCTGTCGAACCGCTTCGAGATCTCTGCGCAGCGCCTGGCCATTGCCGGGTACGCGGATACCGCCCCGGTAGCCGGCAACGACACGCCCGAGGGACGGGCACGCAATCGCCGTGTGGACCTGGTGATTCTGAATAACTACGCGCTGGCTAAGACGGAGCCGGCTCAGGCGCCAGCGGCTACCAAGAAAGAATAGACGATACCAGGGCCGGGCCGAGCGCGTGCAAGCGTGCCCCGCCTATTTCACTTGCTTTACGTGCTCGCTACTGTAGTGAGGACATCGAACAGGCTGTTCCGGGGCATGGAGGCCTCGGCTTGCATCGCAGCCTGCTGGCTGAGCTGCTCCTGGGTCAGGGCCGTCGCGGCCGCGGCCACGTCCGTATCGCGCTCGCTGCTGAGAGCGGTCTGCGACTGAAGTTGAAACTTCTGGGCCACATCCAGCGCATTGGTGATCCGGTTCTGAACAGCACCGTAAAAGGCTCCCTGCTGATTCAGGTAATCCTGTGCCGTTTGGATAGATGCGGCGGCCGCGGTCGTTCCGGCCTGATCGTTATTCGCGAGTGCCACCCGCAGGCTGTTGACCGCCGCAAAGACGTTATCGGCCGCGAGGCTGTCGTCGGGATTGCGATGGTCGAAGAGATCCTGAGCGGTTTTCGCTACCGCGAAGGTCACGCCGGTGGAATCCTGGATGAGAGTGGTTGCGGGCGCGGTCACCAAGCGGTCGACGCCGTTGGGGTTGGCGAGATCCACCTGATAAGGCGGCTGCGACGAGCTGTCTCCGCTGAAGAGATACTGTCCGTCGAAGGTGGCGCGGCTGTCGGCGACCAGCGTGTTGAGAATCTGCTCGGCTTGCGCGGCCATCGCGGTTCGCTCGGTAGCCGTGATGGTGGTCGAGGCGCCTTGTGCCGCCAGCGACCGGGCCTGATCCAGAAGCGACACCGCGTCCTGTATGACACCCGATGCAGTATCCACTGCGCTTTTGACACCGTTCAAATTGGTGGTCACCTGCGTGGCCATGCCGATATCGGACTGGAGTTGCAACACATCCCCCACCGCTGCCGGATCGTCCGACGGTTTGCTGATCCGGATTCCGGAGGTGAGCTGGGCTTGGGTCTGGGTCATGCGGTTCTGGAGCGATGCCAGGTCGTTCAAGAACTGGTTCCGCGCGGGATCTAAATTTTGCAGCATACTTGTTTCTACCTCGGGTTCACTGGATCATGTTGATGAGCGTGTCGGTCAGCCCATCAATCACGGTGATCATCTTGGAAACGGCCTGGTAACCGCGCTGGAGGTCCATTATGTTGATGGCTTCTGCATCCAGCGAAACACCCGATTGCTGGGTTCGCAGAGCTTGAGCCTGCGTCACGGACTGCTGGGCTACGGTCTGACTTGAACTTGCGTTGGCCACCTGCTGCCCGATGATCTGGGTCTGTCCGTTCAGGAAGTCCAGAATCGATTTACCGCCGATGGTATCCGCGGCCGCCGTAGAATTGCCCAAATTGGAGAGTGTTAACGCGATCCCGTTGGCGACCTGCGGCGGGCCCGGGTCGAGAGCCGCCAGAGTATTGGCCGTAATGTTCGGGTTGATCGCGAGCGTCTGCGCGCTGTCCGCTCCGCTCGATGCATCATAGGTGAACAGCGGCGTACCGGCATTCCCGGCCGGGTCCAATCCGGTCGCTAGAATCTGGTTGACCCGGTCCGCCACTTGCTTGGCGATCTGGTTCAGAGCGCCGGCCTGCTGGCCGTCGCCCTGTAGAGAAGGAAGTACCGTGTTACGAACCGTCAGCAAACCACCGAGCGTGCCGCCGGCCACGGTGGCGGTCACGTCCTGCCCATTGGCGTCCACGATGTGGGCGGCCGGAGGGGCATTCGGATTTACCGGATTTGCGGTGCCCGAGTATGACGACTGAATCGAATATTGGTGCGTTCCAATCACCAGCGGCGTTTGTCCGCCCATCAGGAGCGTGACGCTTCCGTCGCTCTCGAATCGGGCCGTAATGCCGGCCAGTCCGCTCAACGTTTCGAGCGTGTCATGCAAGTGCGCGTCCAGGCCGGAGTTGGTGGTACCGCCCTGCTGACTCTGCTGGAGATTGTAGTTGACAACCTGGGCTGCGAGCGTGTTGATCTGGGAGACAGTGCTGTCGATGTTGTTGTTGACGTTTGAAGTGACGCTCGAAAGGGTCGCCGCCGCTTGCTGGAAGCTCATGCCCAAGTCCTGCGCCGACGTCAAAACGTTCTGTTGTGCCGCGGCGGAATCGGGACTGGCGCTCCAGGCTGAAAAACTTTGGAACATGTTGTTCAGCGCGGCTACAATCCCGGACTGCCCGGTAACGTCGAAAATCGGCTGGATCCCGTTCAGAGCTTGCGATTGCGCGGTGAAGCTTCCCAAGGCGCTCTGCTGATAACGCACGGCCTGTTCCAGGTATTCATCGCGTGTGGATAGAGGAGGGCCGCCCTGGACTCCTCCGGTCAGTCCGGTCCGCGCCTGGAACGGTAGCGCATCGAGCGTCGCCAACTGTTTGGCGTAGCCTGCCGTGGACGCGTTGGAGACGTTATTTTGCGCGACGGTGAGAGACTCCTGAAACGCATTGAGCGCGTTGAGGCTGGATTGTAAGTTTGCAAATAGACCCATTGCGAATCAGACCTCGTAGCTGGCCAGCGGCTCGCTGGGCGGCGTTGCCGGCCTTCCTTGATCTGTGTAGCCCTGGCTCAGGCCCAATTGGGCCCAACCCTGGCAAAGGTTGATGGCACTCTGCACTTGCAGGCTGAGCAAGCGGATCCGGCGCCGGAGCCGGAGCAGGTCACTTCTATCAGAAGCATCGGGTCTATCAGAAGCAACGGGTCTATCAAAAGCAGCGGGCCGGCCGGAAACAGCGGGGTCCGCGGATGCATCCGCGGGATCGCCCTGCAGCAGAGTAACCACTTCCTGGAGCTCCGCTTCGCAGTGGTCCAGGATTTCGGGGCGAGGATCGAGAAGCGCGTTGGAGATCTGCTCCAGCTTGGCCTCGCCGGCTTGGCAGCGCTCTTTGAGTGTCATGTCCAGTCCGTGCTCAGTAACCTTTGAGCATGGCTGCGACCATGGCGCCGCTCAGTGCCACAGGATCCACCTGGTACTGGCCGGATTGCACGAGCTGGGTCAGACGGGCAACGCGGCTGGTATCTTCCGCGCTGGGAGTCATGGCCAGAGCACGAAGCTGGTCCTGGCCCTCCAAGGCAACGCCGTCCTGCAGGGCCGGCGAAGCGTTCTTCGCGGTCCTGGAAGAGACGTCGGCTTTCGTCTCATAGACCTTCTCAGACTGGGGTTTCTGAGTATTCAAAGCATTGCGCTCGTCAATCTTCATTTTGGCGCCCTTTTATATATCGCAGCGAACTCACGTTTGTTGAAGGAATAAATCCGGCATTCCGCCTTATGGCGTGGGGCCGTAATACTCGATAGTGCTTTAACCTAAGTACCTCCTGATGAAAGGCTTCTGACGCATCCGCCAGGCGCAGCTCCATTTCGAGCAGGCGCAGACGCCGTTTCCGCCCGGCCCGGGCCCGGCGGGCGAGTTTCAGGCTGACGCCCGCGAGCACGCTCGCCAGTACACCGATCAGCAACAGAATGGCGATCCGGTCGATCAAAGTCTGATTCCGTTCCCGGGGGAGTCTCCCGATATCAATTCCAATACCCGCACTCCGTAATGGCCGTCCACTGCCACCACTTCGCCCCGTGCGATCACGCGATCGTTGACCCGAACTTCCACGTTGTCGTGTAGCGCCTGGTCCAGTTCCACCACCGATCCAGTGGTCAGATTCAACAGATCCTTCATGCGGATTTGGGTGGAGCCGAAGGATACCGAGACGGGTACTTGGACGTGCATGAGCATGTCGCTCGGTTTCATCCGTCCCGCAGAGGCAGCCGGCGAGGGAACCTGCGCGGCGGGCTGAGTTTTCTCCAGGCCGCCCAGCGCCTCCTCGAACTCCGGACTGAGGACGCAGCCAGCTGCCGGCCACTCCCCGGCGGGATAACGGATCTCGATCGCGATGCGGGTCCAATCTGCGGACGGGGCGCCCGACGGACCAGAGTCCTGAGCTGCCGCGCGGTTTCCAAAATGCTCGTCGACCGATTTCGCAAAACAGCGGCTGATCAGTGCCGAGGCATTCTCCCGGTTATTTTCGGAACTGCCACCGCGGCCGAGCTTTTCCCAGGTTTCCTCGGGTGCACCAACAAAGAAGTTGGCTCCGGGATGTGTGCTCAGTCCGCCGGACCACCATGTCCAGGTTTCCGCGTCGTCCTGCGGAAGGGGAGTCAGGCTCCAGCTAACGCGAATTTCTTCGGGCCCCGTTTCGGCGAGCGCTCCCGATAGCGTGCGCGTGAATGCGTCGAGAATTCCGGAGATGAGTTGCTGTTTGTCCGACATTTCTAGTACGTTCCCTTAGTCGTGGGCCAATGCCGCCCCAGGTAATTTCGCAGTCGCAGGATGGCCTGCGCCTTGATTTGTGAAACGCGTGTGATATGCAGATTCAAAATGGGTGCAATCTCGCGAATGCCGAGTTCCTGACGGTAGTAAAGATCGAGCACCAGACCTTCCACTTTGGGCATCTTCGTTAAACCTTCGGCGATCAGCTTCTCCAGTTCGGAGCGTTCCAGGAGGCGCGCCGGAGAATTCTCCTCAGGCGTGGCGATGAAATGAATCAGGCTGCGAGCATCCTCGCGCTGCGGTGCTGCATCCAGGCTACCCAGACTGACGCCGCGCACTTCGAGCAACGCTTCCTGATAGGCCTGCAGACTGATTCCCATCTCGGCCGCAATTTCTTCTTCCTCGGGGGCGCGCTGCAAGCGCTGCTCCAGCGCTCCGATGGTCGCCTGGATGTGTTTCAGGTTCTTGCGCTTGTGAGCGGGAATGCCATCCATGCCGCGGATGCTGTCCAGGATAGCCCCGCGAATCTTGTGCTCCGCATACGTCTTGAGCTTCACGTTGAACTGCGGATCGAAGTTGTCGATGGCGTTGATCAGGCCTACGATGCCGATGGAGATCAAGTCTTCCAGGCTCGTCGAGTCTGGAAGTTTCTCGTGAATCCGCGTGGCCACCCAGCGCACCTGGGGCAGGTGCTCCATGATGAGCCTCTCCCTTTCGCTCGACGGCTCTGCCTGCGGCGCGGAGTACGAGAGTGTGCTGAGACTTGCCATGTATCCTTACGCTGCCTTAACCCGGGCGCGCGGCCGCTCCCGCACCATCGCCAGCAGATCCTCTCCTGTGGCTGCGCGAATATCGTCAGGAATGCGTGGTCCGTTCGACAGGAAAGAGATGGCCAGACCGGCGAGTGCCGCCTCTGAGAATACGGTCCCGAAGCTATCCGTTTCGTCCATTCTGGTGACTAGTAGTTTGGAAGGTTGAAAGAGGCGATACCGTTCGATGGAATTTCGCAGATCGCGGGCTTTCATATAAGCCGGCGCCACCAGGTGCACATCGACGTCGCCGCAAGCAGTCAGCGCGGCGGCCAGCTTCTCTGCGGCAGGCTGTTCCAGAGGGCTGTAGCCTTGCGTATCGATCAACACGCACTCATTCCTGCGCGCGTCCGCGACCAGTTTCGGCAGGTTCTCGAGCGAATCAACGGACGAGTAGGTGATCGTGGAGGCCGCGAGCGGCTTCAAGAGCTGTTGCACGCCGTTCATCAATGCGCCGCGCGAGGTATCGAGCGAGATCACCCTCACCGCACGTTGCGCGCCGGCCGCCATCGCCAGCTTGGCCAGACTCGTTGTTTTTCCGCTGCCGGTCGGACCCACCGCCGCGGCGACGGCACCCCTGGATCCATTCACGCCGAGGCGCGGCCGAAGGACCACTCGGGTCTCCAGCTCGGCGCGCAGGAATTTCTCCAAACGAGCGGAGTCGGCTTTCAAAAGCTTCCAGCGATTCTGGGCTCCCGCGGGTTCCGGGCCAGTGGAGATGAAGAAGGCATCGGTGGCCATGTCGGCCTCCAGGCGATCGGCCATGTCTTTGCTGAGACCCGGATCGACTTCGGCCGCGATCAGGCGCGCATACACGTCCGCGATCTCGGGAACCGATCGCTGTGCGAACCACGCATTCTTCGAAGAGCGCACCAACAGAGTCTGTAGCTCATCCATTTGCGCCCGGAGCTTTTCCATGTCGGCAGTAACTTCGGGTCTTGCTTCAGTGAGACGGGCGGGCTTGGTCTGCGGGGCCGGTGTTTCAATCGAAGGAGCCGGTTTTGGCGTGGGAAGGGCCGCCACTGGTTTCGGTGCGGGAGCCGAAGTCACGACGCTAGCTGCGCCTGCTACGCCCATCACTACTTCATAGCCCGCGCCGGTTCCGGTATCCGCGATCTTCCGGGTGTTCAGAAGCAACGCCTCCGAACCCAGCTCGACGCGGGCCTTGGAGATGGCCTCATCGACCGTCTTGGCGAAATAGGACTTGATCTTCATGCCGTTTGCGTCTTTCATTCAATGACTCCCCGCGACCGCACCTTAATTTCCGGCGGGATTTCATTGTGCGAGAGCACTGTCAGGTTAGGCAGGCTGGCTTCTATCAGCTGCCGCAGGAAATAGCGCGTTCCGGAACTGGTCACCAGGGCGGCCGACTCAGTTTTCTCCACCTTGCGCTTCATGCGCGTCAGGATGTCGGTGATCGTGTCCGGCGCGACGCTGGCGACGCTGTTCCATTCGCCATGTTCCACCGTCGATTCCACCGCGCGGTCGAGGGAAGCATCCAGCAAATAAGCCGGTAGCTCGCCCTGCGCGTTCACCAGCGGCTGCGTGATGGCGCGGCGGATCGACTGCCGGACGTATTCCGTCAGCAGGACCGGGTTCTTCGTAGTTTGAGCCGCTTCTCCCATGGCTTCCAGAATTCCCACTGCGTCACGGATTGGCACGCGTTCCCGCAGCAGGTTCTGCAATACTCGTTGGATCGTGGCTAAGGAGAGCAGTTTTGGTACCAAATCCTCGATGAGCTTGGGATTCTCCTGGGCAACGCGGTCGCAGTAGTTCTTGGCGTCCTGACGCGTGAACAATTCATGGGCATGCCGGCGCACGATTTCCGTCAGATGCGTCCCGATAATGCTGACCGGATCCACCACGGTGTAACCGGCGCTGCGAGCCATGGCGGCCTGGTCCTGGCGAACCCACAAAGCGGGTAGTCCAAACGCCGGATCGCGGGCCGGTTTTCCGGCGATCCCGGTGTCCGCAGTACCGCTGGAAATAGCGAGTTCATAGCCTTGCATCAACTCAAAGCGCGCAATTTCCATGCCGCGCATCTGGATCACGTATTCGCGCGCCCGCAGCGCGACGTTGTCCTTCACTTTGACGGCCGGAAGCAGGTATCCGAGCTGGCTGGCGAGCTGTCTGCGGATGGCCGCCACGCGCATCAAAAGCGGCGACTGCTGGCCCTGTTCCACCAGGTTTACAAGTCCCAGCCCGACGTCTAGCGACAACGGCTCCAGCTTGAGCAAGCCTTCGAGGTTTTCCTTGGCTTTGGGTTCGGCAGCTGTCAGAACAGCGGCTTCTTTGTCAGTTTTCTGACGCAAACGCAGGGCAGCCGCCCCTACGCCGCCACCCAGCAACAGGAACGGGATAGTCGGCAGTCCCGGTAAAAGTGCCAGAGCGACCAGCACCCCGCTCGCCAGCATCAGCGGCTGCGCGTTGCCCAGGACCTGCCTCTGAAACTCGGCTCCGAGGGTGTCCTCGGAGGCAGTGCGGGTCACGATCAGACCGCCAGCGATGGAGATCATCAACGCGGGGATCACCGTGACCAGACCGTCGCCGATGGTCAGTACGGTATAGGTTTCGAGCGCGCGGCGCAGCTCCATGCCGTGTTGCAGGACGCCGATCAGGAATCCGGCGATGATGTTGATGCCGGTGATCAGAATACTGGCGATCGCGTCCCGCTGCGTGAAACGCGAGGCTCCGTCCATGGCTCCGAAGAACTCGGCTTCGGAAGATAA
>Ga0265313_10002540_pt1 | contig 15638 bp, 26 predicted proteins | sample 4123metaG_FD_203122 | JGI IMG/M metagenome (GOLD analysis project Ga0265313, IMG submission 203122) | Rhizosphere microbial communities from Carex aquatilis grown in University of Washington, Seatle, WA, United States - 4-1-23 metaG | ecosystem: Host-associated > Plants > Roots > Rhizosphere >...
GACTGCGTCTGCCAGAGCGTCCCATAACTGTTTTGGGGCATACGACGCAGTGGTGGAGATTCTCCACCCCCAGCTGACTGTGTCGCGGACGGCAAAGCCCAGCAGCAATGCCGCACTGATGACGAGTAGGAATCTAAACGCAGCCTTCATGTATCGGCGGCCTCCCCCGCACGGGTTGGCTCAGCCTAGCCTTAGCATTGAAGCCCTCACGGTTAGCATACGCCTCCGGTCATGCGGCGTTGCCTGCGCTACCACCATGGCTACGAAAGTTCGGGCACGTCAGGAGCTAGGGGCCAGGGGTCGAGAAGCCTGAGGGCAGGCGGGCCGCATCCGAACTTGTCAATCCGAAAGAAAGCCCCACCCTGGCCGAGCCAGAGTGGGGCGAGTGTCGAATCCGGTGGAGCGGAAGCTACTCTTTCTTCTCTTCTCCGACGGCGGCCTCGTCGGCCATCTGCTTGTTCTCGGCCTCAGCGGCCTCCATGGCCTTGCGGCTTTCCTCGGCGCGCTTGGCACGAAGTTCGGCGCGCTTCTGGCGCTTCTCGTCCAGCGTCTTCTCGCTGCCCAGCAGCTCGACGAAAGCGATGTCGCCGCCATCACCCTTGCGGAAACCGCCATGGATGATACGCACGTAGCCGCCTTCGCGATCGCCAAAACGCGGTGAGATGGTATCGAACAGCTTGTCCACCGCGTCGCGGGTCATGAGGTAGGCCGCAGCCAGCCGCCGCGCCGCCACGTCGCCGCGCTTGCCCAGGGTGATCATCTTCTCCACGTGCGGACGCATGGCCTTGGCCTTGGTGAGAGTGGTCTCGATGCGCTCTTCCACGATCAGCGAAGTCACCAGGTTGCGCAGCAGCGCGCGCCGGTGCTCGGTGTTCCGTCCCAGTTTCCATCCTGCTCTACGATGACGCATGTCCGTTCCTTCGTTGCCAGTAGTCTGTTGCCAGTAGTCTGTTGTCAGTAGCCAGTAACAGGTGGCCGCAAGAACTGGCCGCTGGCTACTGACAACTTCGTCTTAGTAATTTCCCTCGTTGCCGTAGCCCGAAGGCAGCGCCAGGCCGGCCGCCGCTGTGGTTCCGCTGCCGGGCACGGCGTTACCGTGCTCGTCGATCTTCATGCCCAGGCCGAGGCCCATCGAGCCCAGAATTTCCTTGATCTCGTTAAGCGACTTGCGGCCGAAATTCTTGGTCTTCAGCATCTCAGCTTCCGACTTCTGCACCAGCTCGCCGATAGTCTGAATGTTGGCGTTCTTCAGGCAGTTGTAGCTGCGCACGGAGAGCTCCAACTCTTCCACCGAGCGGTTGAGATTCTCGTTGCGGATCTCGGGCTTGTCGCCGGCGTGGGCCTGCTGCGCCTCGAGTTCCTCCTCGAAGTTGATGAAGATGTTCATGTGGTCCTTCAGCAACTTCGCCGCCAGTCCAAGGGCGTCGGCGGGAGTGACCGAACCGTTGGTCCAAATCTCGATAGCGAGCTTGTCGTAATCGGTGATCTGTCCCAGGCGGGCGGCTTCCACCGAGTAGTTGCACTTGCGCACCGGCGAGTGCACGGAATCGATGGGAATGAACCCGAGCCCGAGGTCCTCGTCGAAGTTCTTGTCGGCGGAAACGTAGCCGCGGCCCTTCTTGAGCCGCATCTCCATGTCGATCTTGCCGCCTTCGCTGACGGTAGCGATGTAAACATCTTTATCGAGCACTTCGACGTCGGCGTCGGCCTCGATCATGCCGGAGGTGACCACGCCCGGCTTGTCGGCGCGCAGATAGATGGCCTTGGGCGCGTCGCCGTTCAGCCGGAACGGGATCTGCTTCAGGTTGAGAATGATGTCGGTCGCATCCTCGACTACTCCGGGGATGGATTGAAACTCGTGCAATACGCCTTCAATTTTGACCGCGGTGACGGCGGCGCCCTCGATGGAGGACAGCAACACGCGGCGCAGCGCGTTGCCAATGGTTGTACCGAAACCGCGTTCGAACGGCTGGGCCCAGAAATGACCGTACTTGTCGGTCAAAGCCTCGGTGTCCGTAGCGAGCCGTTTCGGTTTCTGAAAGCCTTTCCAAAGCATGCTTAACTCCTGTTCTCAGTTCGGCCATGCTGCACGGTTGGCATTCGGAGAAGGCCATGCCCGGCTGATCTGGCGCGAAGATTGTAGGAAGCGCGACGCGGATCGCTCCGCGCCGCAGGTGTTTACTTGCTGTAAAGTTCCACGATCAACTGCTCGTTGATGGGCTGGTTGATGTCGTTGCGCGTCGGCAGCGCCAGCACCCGGCCCTTGTAGGCATCGCGGTCGACTTCCATCCAGGCCGGCGGAGCCTGGTGGCTGGCAAAGTCCTTGGCGATTTCCAGCAGCGCCAGCTTGTTGCTGCGCTCGCGCACCGCGATCTCGTCGCCCACACTTACCTGGAACGAGGGAATGTCGACCTTCCTGCCGTTGACCTGCACGTGACCGTGCCGGACAAGCTGGCGGGCCTGACGGCGCGCCACGGCAAAGCCCAGGCGATACACCACGTTATCGAGCCGCCGCTCCAGTTGCTGGAGCAACATCTCGCCGGTGACGCCCCGGGTACGGGCGGCGCGCTCGAAGTAGTTACGGAATTGCTTTTCCTGGGTGAAATAGATGCGCTTCGCCTTCTGCTTTTCGCGAAGCTGCAGCCCGTAGCCGACGATCTTGGCCTTGCGGTCCTTACCGTGCTGTCCGGGGGCGAAATTGCGCTTTTCGATCGGACACTTGTCCGTGAAGCACTTTGCGCCCTTGAGGAACAACTTCATGCCCTCGCGGCGGCAAAGGCGGCATACTGCGTCTTTGTAGCGTGCCAAGTTGCGTTCTCCTTGTGGCAGAGCCTGTCTGCCGTGCTAGCGATCGGTTTACGGGCGCTTGGCGGCCTTTCGTCCCGATCGAAAACCAGTGTTCAGTGGATAGTGGCTAGTGGATAGTTAAACCAGCAAACCAATATCCAGATACAAACTCATGTTCCGTGGCGGCGTGGGTCAACGATCAGTGTTTGTCTATCCACTGTCCACTAATCGCTATCCACTGCTCTTACACCCTTCTGCGCTTGGGCGGACGACAGCCATTGTGCGGCACCGGCGTCACGTCGCGGATGGTACGGACGTCCAAACCCGAGGCGGCCAGTGCACGTACCGCCGACTCGCGTCCCGATCCCGGACCGCTGACCCGGACATCGACGCTACGCATGCCGTGATCGCGCGCCTGGCTGGCGGCGTTGGCGGCAGCCTGCTGCGCGGCGAACGGAGTGCCCTTGCGCGATCCGCGGAAGCCCAGCGAACCCGAACTCTTCCACGACACCGTGTTCCCCGTGGTGTCGGTGATGGTGACGATGGTGTTGTTAAAGGAGGCCTGCACGTGGACCAGCCCGTGCGGAACGTGCTTGCGCTCCTTCTTCTTGAACTTCTTGCTCTTGCCTTTTTTGTCCGCTGCCGCGGAACCAGCTGCTTTAGCCATGGATTATGTCTTCCCTGCCGCTTTTTTCTTGTTGGCCACCGTGCCCTTGCGCGGTCCCTTGCGGGTGCGGGCATTGGTATGGGTGCGCTGTCCCCGGACCGGCAGGCTGCGGCGATGCCGGTAGCCGCGGTAGGAACCGATTTCGATCAGCCGCTTGATGTGCATCGAAACGTCTTTGCGGAGGTCGCCTTCGACGTCGCCTTCCTGCTCGATGACCTGGCGGATGCGGTTGACCTCTTCTTCATTGAGGTCGCTCACCTTCTTGTTGGGCTCGACGTTGGCGGAAGCGACAATCTTTGCCGCCCGCGAGACCCCGATCCCGAAGATGTAGGTCAGCGCGATCTTGATGTGCTTGTTGCGCGGAAGATCCACGCCTGCAATACGTGCCATAGTTGCTCCAAATTCAGTGGCTAGTGGTTAGTGGATAGTGGTTAGTTGCAGTGGCAGTTTCTTTTTTAACCATTATCCACTAGCCACTGACCACTTCTTCTTCATCCCTGCCGTTGTTTGTGCTTGGCGTTCTCGCAGATCACGCGCACTACGCCGTGACGGCGAATCACCTTGCACTTGTCACAAATCTTCTTTACCGATGCCCGTACTTTCATGAAACCCTCAGCCAGTTGTCAGTAGTCAGTTGTCAGTTTTCCGTAACCCGCTCTCAGCCACTGGCAACTGACAACTGGCTACTGGCAACTCTCACTTATAGCGATACACGATGCGGCCCCGGGTCAAATCGTAGGGCGAGAGCTCCACTGCCACCCGGTCGCCGGGAAGTATGCGAATGAAGTTCTTGCGCATCTTGCCGGAAACATGCGCCAGCACCTGGTGCTTGTTCTCCAGCTCAACCCGAAACATGGCATTGGGCAGCGGCTCGACCACCACCGCCATCACTTCAATCGCGTCTTCCTTACTCATTCATCCCTTCAGTTGCCAGTCGCCAGTTGTCAGTTGTCAGAAAAATGCGGTTCCTGACAACTGACAACCGGCCACTGACAACTATTCCGTCAAGATCACTGGCCCATTCTTGGTCACTGCCACGCAGTGCTCGAAATGGGCGCTATAGCTACCGTCTTCGGTGACCGCGGTCCATTTGTCATCCAGCAGCCGTGTTCCCGGCAGACCGATGTTCACCATAGGCTCGATCGCCAGGACCATGCCGGCCCGCAGCCTCGGTCCATGTCCCGGGACTCCGTAGTTCGGGACTTGCGGGTCCTCGTGCAGCTTGGTTCCAATGCCGTGTCCGACAAACTCACGGACAACACTGAAACCGTTGGCTTCCACAAGCCGCTGCACCGCCGCTCCAACATCGCCGACCGTATTGCCAGAGCGCGCCGCTTCGATCCCCCGCAACAGCGACTCGCGGGTTACTTCGAGGAGCTTTTGGAGTTCTGGCGAAATTTCATGGCCCACTGGGACAGTAATGGCCGCATCGCCGTAGTAGCCGTCCAGCACCACACCGCAATCGAGTGAAACAATATCTCCTGCCTTCAACACCCGCCGCTCTGAGGGAATGCCGTGTACGATCTCGTCATTCACCGATGTGCAGAGCACGCAGGGATAATCGTAATAACCTTTGAACGCCGGTTTGGCGCCCAAGTCCCTAATCTTGCGTTCGGCCACGCGCTCCAGATCCATGGTGGACACTCCGGGCGCGACCACTTCCTTTGCCGCCTCCAGAACCTGGCGCACGATGTGCCCGCTGCGGCGCATCTTGTCGATTTCCGAGGACGACTTACAAACGATTGACATTCTCGAGTGCACTAAACGTTTGCTTCATAACGGCTTCTACCGGTTGATCGCCGTTCACCTCGATCAGCCGGCCCTTAGCGCCGTAATAGCCGACCAGGGGCAGGGTAAGCCGCTCGTAGGCCTTGAGGCGCTCAGCAATGACTGCTTCCGAATCATCCGGGCGCTGCACCAAAGTGGCGCCATCAACATCACAGATGCCCTGGACTTTCGGAGGCTGGAAATAGACGTTATAGATCAGCCCGCAGGTGGGACACGAACGACGTCCGGTAAGCCGTTGCAGTAGACGATTATACTCGACTACAAGGCGTATCACAACCGGTGGGGCGCATGCCGCCTGCCCAGCCGTGTCCTTCCCTGCTCGCATCTTTTCCAACTGCCCGTCCAGCCACTCGGCCTGACGCACCGTTCGCGGAAAGCCGTCCAAAATGAAGCCCCGGACGCAATCCGCCTTCTGCAACCGGTCTGCGACCATGTCGCAAACCAGCTCATCGGGAACCAGGTCGCCGCGTTCCATGATCTCCTTGGCCTTCAGACCCAACTCGGTCTTACCGGCTACGTTGGCCCGCAGGATGTCTCCGGTGGAGATCTGCGGGATGCCAAACGTCTCGGAGATCAGCTTGGCCTGAGTTCCCTTGCCCGCGCCCGGAGGCCCCAGCATTATGATGGGACCCACCACGCGTTCCGATGTCTTTACGCTTACTGCCGCAGCCTGAGTCTGCATGCTTCGTACCTTGAGAGCCGGAGCTTCCCGGTGGCTCCGTACTGCAGTGGCTAGTGGTTAGTGGTTGTCTTACGCCCTCACAATGCCGGCCAGCAATAACTATCCACTGACCACTGACCACTGCCTTACCACGTTGACCTGCGCCCGCGAATACGTCCGCTGCGCGGGGTAAAGCCTTCATAATGGCGCATCACCAGCTGCGATTCGACCTGGTTGACGGTGTCCATGGCCACGCCCACCACGATCAGCAGCGAGGTGCCGCCGAAGTAAAAGTTCACTCCCAGACCGTTGGTCACCCACGCCGGCAATCGTTCGAAGAAGGCGCCGACAGGCCCATACAGGTGGTTGAGGTGAATACCGGTGATCATCCATTCCGGAATAAAGGAAATGAGGATCAGGTACAGCGCGCCCACCAGGGTGATGCGCGTCAGAATATCGTTGATGTAGTTCGCCGTCCGCGCGCCCGGTCGGATGCCGGGAATGAACCCACCGTACTTCCGCATATTGTCGGCAACCTCGGTGGGGTTGAAGACGATGGAAACATAGAAGTAGGCGAAGAAAATAATGCCCACCGCGTACAGCAGGGTGTATAGCGGTTCGCCCCACTGCAGCGCCCGCAGCATCGGCCCAAAATAGCGGTTGTCCTTGAACAGCGCGCCCGCTGTCTGCGGCAAGGTCAGCACCGAGGAAGCAAAGATGACCGGCATGACGCCGCCGGAATTGACGCGCAGCGGCAGGTGGGTCGATTGCCCGCCCATGATCTTGCGGCCGACTACGCGCTTGGCGTATTGCACCGGAATGCGGCGCTCGCTGCGTTCCACGAAAACGATGAACGCGACCACTACGATCATGAGCACAACCAGCAGCAGGATCGCAGGAACGGTGAAGGCGCCCCAGGCCGAGTTCTTGACCTTTTCCCAAAGATCGGCGACGCCACGCGGCAGGCCGACCACGATGCCGGCGAAGATCAGCAGCGACATGCCGTTGCCGACGCCGCGCTCGGTGATCTGCTCGCCCAGCCACATGATGAACACGCTGCCCGTGGTCAGGGTCAGCATGGTCATCAAAACAAAACCGGCGCCCGGGTTGACCACGAAATCGGGTTGTCTCTGTAGGGTAAACGCGATGCCCAGCGACTGGACAGCGCTCAACCCCAAAGTCAGAAAGCGCGTCCACTGGGTGATCTTCTTGCGCCCTAGTTCGCCTTCCTTCTGCAGCTTGGCCAGCGGTTCGTATACCACCGTCATCAACTGCAGAATGATCGATGCCGTGATGTAGGGCATGATGCCCAGGGCAAAAATCGTTAGCCGGCGCAACTGGCCGCCGCTGAACAGATCGACGAAACCCAGGAAGGTGCCGCGGTTCTGGTCGAAGAACTGGGACAGCTTGTCGGCATTGATCCCCGGCGTGGGAATGTGCCCGCCCAGGCGGTAAACCGCCAGCAACCCAAGCGTGAACAGAATGCGCTTGCGCAGATCAGGAACGCGGAATACGTTGGCTAACTTCTCAAGCATGAACGAAAACCTCAGTAGCCAGTAAGCAGTTGCCAGTTGCCGGTAGTCAGTTGGTAGTTATCGGTTGTCAGTTGCAGCCAGTCGCGGAGGCAACCGTCTGCTGACAACTGACTACTGACTACTGACAACTTTGATGGTGCCGCCGGCCTTTTCGATCTTCTCCTGGGCCGACTTGGAAAACTTGTGGGCGTGCACGGTGATGGCGCTCGACAACTCGCCCTGGCCCAGCACCTTCACCAGCGAGTTCTTTTTGGTAACCACACCGGCTTTGCGCAGCACCTCGGGAGTAATCTCGCTCGCGCCGAGGCCGGCAAGCCGTTCCAAATTAACGACTTCGTATTCAATCCTAAAGATATTAGTGAAGCCGCGCTTGGGTAGACGGCGGTGTAGTGGCATCTGACCGCCTTCAAAGCCGCGCATCATGCGCGAACCGCTGCGCGATCTCTGGCCCTTATGGCCGCGGGTCGAGGTCTTGCCCATGCCCGAGCCCATACCACGGCCCACGCGCTTGCGCTTCTCCGATGCTTTTCGAGGTGCTCGTAAATTGCTGAGATTCATTTTGTACCTTCAGTTGCCAGTAGTCAGTTACCTGTTGCCTGTTGCCAGTTGCCCGTTTCACCGCGCCCGTTGCTGATTGCAAGTCGCGAGTCTCTGTCGCTCTTGCTGACAACCGGCTACTGGCCACTAACAATAATTACCAGATGTGGAACCTTGGCCACCATGCCTCGGATCGAGGGCGTGTCTTCGCGCTCGATCACCTGGTTCAGGCGCGTAAAGCCGAGTCCCTTGACCACCAGCTTGTGTTTCACCGGGGCCGCGATGGCCGAGCGTACCCACTTGAGTTGCATCTTCGTGCCTTTGGCCGCGGCGACGGTTTCCTTCTTCTTGCGTATGCGCGCCATGATTACAGCTCCTCGACCGTTTTGCCGCGCTGTGCCGCCACATCTTTGCGATCGCGCAGTTGGCCCAGCGCATTGAATGTGGCTTTGATCACGTTGTGCGGGTTGGTGGTCCCAATGGATTTTGTCAGGACGTTCTGCACGCCCGCCGAGGTCATCACCGCGCGTACCGCGCCGCCGGCAATCACGCCAGTTCCTTCCGGGGCCGGCTTCAGCATCACCATGCCGGCGCCGTAACGGCCCAGCACCTGGTGCGGAATCGACGTCTGCGTCAAGTTCACCCGCAACAAGTTCTTCTTGGCGGCTTCGATGCCCTTGCGGATGGCTTGCGGAACTTCCTTCGCCTTGCCGGAGCCGTAGCCCACGACCGCGGAGCTCGGATCGCCCACCACCACCAGCGCTGCGAACGACAAGTTCTTGCCGCCCTTGACGACCTTGGTGACGCGGTTGATCGAGACCACCTGGTCCTTCAGCTGGTACTGACCGGCATCAAGCTTTTTCTTTACTGTTGGCATTCCGTTTGTAACTCCTGAGGAGCTAACGCCCCGGAAAAAATTCATCCTTGCAACGCGGACTTGAAGGGTCCGCTTTTACTAAAACTCCAGACCGGCTTCGCGGGCGGCATCCGCCAGCGCCTTGACCCGGCCGTGGTATAGGTATCCGCCACGATCGAAGACCACCTTCTTGATGCCCTTCTCTTTGGCGCGGTCGGCGATCAGCTTGCCGACTTCTTTGGCAGCGCTCAGGTTTCCGCCGGTCGGGCGCTTGTCGCCTTTGATGCCTTTGCCCTTCTCCACCGAAGTTGCCGATACCAGAGTTGCCCCCTTGGTGTCGTCAATCACCTGAACGTAAATATGGTTGGTGGAACGATACACGTTCAGCCGTGGACGCTCGGACGTCCCAACCATCTTTTTGCGAATCCGGCTGTGTACCTTCTGCCGCGTCTGATCTTTCGATGTCTTTGCAATCATTGTTTCGCTCTTCGCTTCTCGCTCTTCGCCATTCGCTGACTGGTAGTTGCCCATTCTGACAACTGACAACCGGCTACTGGCAACTGTTATTTCGCTCCGGTCTTGCCGACCTTCTTCTTCAGCCGCTCGCCGGTATAGCGCACGCCCTTATTCTTGTACGGATCGGGCGGACGCAGTGAACGCATTTCGGCGGCCACGAATCCGACCTTCTGCCGGTCGATGCCGCTGACCGTCAGATGCGTCAGCTTAGGATCGACCGCCACGTCGATGCCGCTCGGCAGCGGGTACTCAATGGGGTGCGAATATCCCAACGTGAACACCACGGTCTGCTTGCCCTTCATCTCGGCGCGGTAGCCGATGCCGACGATGTCCAACTCTTTTGTCCAGCCCTTGGTGACGCCCTCGACAGAATTGTTGACCAGCGCGCGTACCAGGCCATGAATGGCGGCCTTGGAATCGTCGTCGCGAACAATCGTGAGAATTCCGTCGTTCTGCTCCAGCTTCACGCCAGAAGGCACGTGCGTCGTAACTTCACCCTTGGGGCCCTTGACCCGCACCGTGTTGCCGTCGACCACGTAGGTCACGCCCTTGGGCAACGGAATCGGCTTTCTTCCAATTCTCGACATATCTCGCTCTCAATCACCGGCACTCGCCGGCTGATGGCTGACAGCTGACGGCTGACAGCTTCTTAGTAAATTTCGCACAACACTTCGCCGCCGACGCCTTCCTTGCGCGCCTGCCGTCCCGTCATCACACCTTTGGGCGTAGTCAGAATGTTGATACCCAGCCCGCCGAGAATGCGCGGAATTTCGGTGTGTCCGACGTACACGCGGCAGCCGGGACGCGAAATCCGCTTCAAGTCCGAGATAGGCGAGGCATTGTCGGAGTTGTACTTCAGGTACACTCGCAGGACTTTGCGGCCGTCTTCCTCGGTCAGCTTGAAGTTGGCGATGTAGCCCTCTTCCTTCAGAATGCGGGCCATCTCGACTTTGAGCTTCGAGTGCGGGACATCCACCTTCTGTTGGCGCGCCTTGATGGCGTTACGAACGCGGGTTAAAAAATCCGAGACCGGATCGGTCAAACTCATGCTTTGCTTCTCCTCAAAACGTCGCCCGTTAGCTTACTGCCCTCGCTCGGTGGCTTGGGCGCCCAACCAGCGCTCTTGCGCCGGCGAGGCAAATGTAAGAACCAGCCGCGACGAACTTCCAACTACCAGGCTAGCTGTCGACAGCCAGCCAACTGCTACCAACTCGATTTGGCAACCCCGGGAATCTCGCCCCGCAGGGCCAGATCGCGGAAATGCAGACGGCAGAGCCCAAACTTACGCAGGTAAGCGCGCGATCGTCCGCAGATCTTGCAGCGATTGTGCTGCCGGGTCGAGAACTTAGGTTTCTTGTTCGACTTGGCGATTTGTGATGTTCTGGCCATTATTTCCTTTTAGCTCTTAGCTTCCAGCCTTTAGCAGGCGGCTTGTCGAATGGTCTTAAACTAGCCCCGATCCCCTAACCCCTGGCTACGGCAGTCTGAACGGCATGCCCATGTGTTTCAGCAGGGCGCGTGCCTGGTCGTCGTCGCCGGCCGAGGTCACGATGGTAATATTCATGCCCTTCGTCTTCTCGACCTTGGAATAATCGATCTCCGGAAAGATCAGTTGATCGCGCACACCCAGCGTGTAATTGCCGCGTCCATCGAAGGACTTGGTCGGCACACCACGGAAGTCACGCACGCGCGGCAGTGCAACGTTGAGCAGCCGGTCGAGAAACTCGTACATCCGATCGCCGCGCAGGGTCACCATCACCCCGATGGGCATTCCTTCGCGCACCTTGAACGCCGCGATCGACTTGCGCGCCTTGGTGATCACCGGCTTCTGGCCGGTGATCTGGCCGACCTCGGTGGCTGCGGGATCGATCAGCTTCGCATTCTGCGTCGCTTCGCCCACGCCCATGTTCACCACGATCTTCTCCACCTTGGGAGCGGCCATGGAATTTTCGAGGCCGAACTCTTTCATCAGCGCCGGACGAACTTCCTTGTAGTAACGGTCACGCAAGCGGGCGGTCGCGCGATTGGTCGCCTTCGGCCGCGCCGGCTTCGCATGGGGATCAGCAGCAGCAACTTCCGCCTGCTCTCCCTTGGCCTTCTTGCCCTGAGGCTTGCCTTGGCCGGCCGGCTGCTGCGCTTTTTGCTTTTTCTCGTCTGCCATATCTTTTGCTTCTACCTTTCTCACGGTTTCGGTTTGTTCGTGCAACCGGTTCGTGAGGAACTCAAATCAGTGGTTAGTGCTTAGGGGCTAGTGGATAGGGAAAATCCGGCCACTTGCCAAAATGTAATATCTGCTGCTGCGCAAACTATCCACTATCCACTATCCACTAAGAACTATTTTTCTAGCGTCGCGCCGCAGCGCTTGCACACCCGCACGTGGCGTTCGCCGTGCTTTTCGTGTCCGACACGGACCGGCCGGTTGCAGGAAACGCACATCAGCATGACATTGCTGATGGCAACCGGGCTCTCCTGCTCAGCGATCCCGCCCTTGATGTTCTTCTGCGGATTGGGGCGCACGTTCTTCTTCACCATCATCACGTGCTCCACCAATACCTTGCTCTCATCCGGCATGACGCGCAGCACGCGGCCTTGCTTGCCCTTGTCGCGTCCGGTAATGACCCGCACCTGATCGTTGCGGCGAATGTCTACGCTCTTTTGCATCTCTCTCCTCAGCAACTAGCGACTAGCAATTAGCTTCTAGCCTTTAGCTCTTAGCCGCCGATCTCAAAACCGTTCCACCCATGGTGCACTGTGCGCAAACTAGTTGCTAGCTGCTAGCCGCTAGTTGCTAAAGCACCTCTGGTGCTAACGAAACAATCTTCAAGAACTTCTTCTCGCGCAACTCGCGAGCTACCGGACCGAACACGCGCGTCCCCACCGGTTCATGCTGGTCGTTGATCAGCACCGCCGCATTCTGGTCGAAGCGGATGTAGGTGCCGTCACGGCGGCGATGCTCCTTGCGCGTGCGCACGATTACAGCCTTTACTACTGTGCCCTTCTTGGCGGTGCCGTCCGGGGAAGCTTCTTTCACCGAGGCGGTTATGACGTCGCCCAAGCCGGCGACCAGACCGGTGGAACCGCCCAGTGGCAGGATCATCTGCAACTTGCGCGCGCCGGAGTTATCGGCAACATCGAGCATGCTTCTCATCATTACTGCCATAAGCTTTTCTCCTTACTGCGTCACACCCTGCGGGTGCCCCATGCTTTCGCCCGCATTTGGCGAAAGGGTGGGCCTAGACGATCGGCTGCTCCTCGACCGGCGCCACCTGCGCCGCGCGCCGCACGATCTCCTTCAACTGCCAGCGCTTCAACTTCGACAGCGGACGCGTTTCCTCGATCTTCACTACGTCGCCAAGATGGGCCTCGCCCTTCTCGTCGTGGGCGTAGAACTTCTTGCTGCGCGACACTACCCGCTTGTAGAAGGGGTGTGCCTTCTGGCGCCGCACTTCGATGACGATGGTCTTGGCCATCTTGGTCGAGACCACGTCGCCGATCAGGATCTTGCGGCGGCCGGCCGCAGTCGTGTGAGTTGCTGTTGTTTCGGCCATGGCTTACTTTTTCTCCGTCGCGGCAGCCTTCTTCTTGGCCGCCTTCTTCTTCGGTGTCGCCGGCCCGCTGGCTGCCGCCGCCTTCTTCTTGGGCGCGACTGCCCCGTTGCCGCCCGCCAGTTCCTTCTCGCGAATCACGGTGTGGATGCGGGCGATGTCCTTCTTCAGCTCGCGGATCTTCTTCAAGCTCTCGGTCTGGCCCATCTTCAACTGAAACTTCATCTTGAAGAGCTGGTCCGACAGCTCGCGCTGCTGGTGCGTCAGTTCGACATCGGTTAAATTGCGAATCTTCTCTACATTCATTTGTTAGCTCTCAGCTGTCAGCTATCAGCTTGTTTCTTCCTGTCGAGCATCTCGCCGATCCTGTCTATCGTCACCGTGTACGCCAAGGTCTTTGGCCGACAGCTGACGGTTGACAGCTCTCTAGTGCATGCCTTCGCGCTGCACGAACTTGGTGCGCAACGGCAGCTTGTGCGAAGCCAGGCGCATTGCCTCAGTAGCGTCGGCTACCGATACCCCTTCCATCTCGAAGAGGATCTTGCCCGGCCGCACCACCGCGACCCAATGGTCCGGCGCACCCTTGCCCTTGCCCATACGGGTTTCAGCCGGCTTCTTGGTGACCGGCTTGTCCGGGAATAGGCGGATCCAGATCTTGCCGCCACGCTTGATGAAGCGCGTCATGGCCACGCGGCTGGCTTCGATCTGCCGATCGGTGATCCATCCCGGCTCCATGACCTTCAAGCCGAAATCGCCGAACGACAACTGTCCACCGCGCCAGGCCTTACCGCACATGCGCCCGCGCTGCTGCTTGCGGTACTTCACTTTCTTTGGCATCAACATAATGAGTCAGCCCTGCGGAGCCGAAGCCCCGTTTCAAGTTGCTAGTGGCTAGTGGTTAGTGGATAGAAAAAGCATCGGTTGCCGGTTTTTCTGGCCACTAACCACTGACCACTGTTTCTAAAACGCTCCGCTCTGTACGCCCTGCGGCTCGCGGCGCTTTTCCTTAAAGATCTCGCCTTTGTATACCCAGCACTTGACGCCGATCTTTCCGTAAGTCGTGTTGGCCTCGGTGAAACCGTAGTCGATGTCGGCGCGCAGCGTGTGCAGCGGCAGACGTCCCTGCAGATACCACTCGGAGCGCGCGATTTCGTTGCCGTTCAAGCGGCCGCTGACGCGCACCTTGATTCCCTTGCATCCGAAACGCAGCGCCGAGTCCACGGCCTTGCGCATGGCGCGGCGGAAACCGACACGCTTTTCCAGTTGCAGCGCGATGTTCTCCGAAACCAGCTGGGCATCGAGTTCCGGCTTGTGCACTTCCTGGATGTCGACGTAGACATCGCGGTTGGCGCGCTTCTGGATCTCCTGCTTCAGCTTGTCGATCTCCGTTCCCTTGCGCCCGATGATGATGCCCGGACGCGCGGTACGGATAATGATGCGCAGCTTGTTGCCGGGACGCTCGATCTCAATCGAGCTGACACCCGCCGACTTGAGCTTGTCCTTCAGCTCGGCCTTCAGCTTGATGTCTTCCAGCAGCAGTTTGTCGTAGTCGCGCTCCACGAACCAGCGCGACCTCCACGGCTTGGTGATGCCGAGGCGGAATCCGTAGGGATGGACTTTTTGTCCCATAATTTCGTTTCTTCTCCGCGACGACCGCCTTCCGGCATCGCCGCTCGTGCTGCCGTTTAGGCAGCGATTGCAAAACTGTTACTTCTTCTTGGCCGGCCGCTTCGCCGGACCCTTCTTCTTCTCAGGAGCCTTTTTCTTCGCCGCCTTCTTGGCCGGCGCTTTCTTCACAATCTTCTTGGCTGCCTTCTTCGCTGGCGTCGCTTCCCCGACCGTCTCGACCAGGCCAGCCTTGCCGTTGCCCGCGCCCTTCTCTTCCAGCGCCAGCTCGATGTGCGAGATGCGCCGCTGATAGCGGTACGCGCGGCCCATCGGCGCCGGACGAATGCGCTTCATGCGCGGGCCGTCATTGGCGATGGCGCGCTTCACGTAGAGCCGGTCCACATCGACGTCGAGACCCTTCTCGGCGCTCACATAGTTGGCGTTCTCCAAGGCAGAGCGCAGCAGCTTGTACAACTTCGGCGCGATGCCCTGCTTGGCGTACAGCAGCGTGTCCAGCGCATCTTCCACGCGGCGTCCCTTGATCAGGTCCAGCACCAGCCGGGCTTTCTGCGGGGAGACGCGCGCGTAACTCAGTTTGGCCGTGAATTCCATGTCGTCTCCTTACCTGCCCGGCGGCGGCGCCGGTTTGGCCGCGGTTTCCGTGGCTGCTCTCACCGAGTGCCCTTTGAAGCTGCGAGTCATGCTGAATTCGCCCAGCTTGTGGCCCACCATGTTTTCGGTGACATACACCGGGATAAACTTCTTGCCGTTGTGCACTGCCAGGGTGTGTCCCACCATCTCCGGGATCACGGTTGAGCGGCGCGACCAGGTGCGTACCACCTTCTTCTCGTTGCGCTGGTTCATGCCGTCGATCTTGGCCTGCAGGTGCGAATCGATGAACGCGCCTTTTTTGGTTGAACGTGCCATATCGTCTCAGTCCTACTTCTGTCTGCGGTTCACGATGAACTTATCGGTCCGCTTGTTGTTACGAGTCTTGTAGCCACGAGTCGGCTGCCCCCACGGGGTCACCGGATGACGTCCACCGCTGGTCTTACCTTCACCACCGCCGTGGGGATGGTCGACCGGGTTCATGACCACGCCGCGGTTGGTCGGGCGACGACCCATCCAGCGTGTACGT
>Ga0265313_10002542_pt1 | contig 15634 bp, 11 predicted proteins | sample 4123metaG_FD_203122 | JGI IMG/M metagenome (GOLD analysis project Ga0265313, IMG submission 203122) | Rhizosphere microbial communities from Carex aquatilis grown in University of Washington, Seatle, WA, United States - 4-1-23 metaG | ecosystem: Host-associated > Plants > Roots > Rhizosphere >...
GCGAATCGGCGGCGCCTGTTTGACACTGGAGAATCCGCTTATAGACCAGAGCAAAAGAGCGACCAGGACAACCGGCACCAAGACGATTAGAGAACCGATGGTAATGCTGGCGGGGTCTCTTTCGAGAATACCGAAGAGCTTTGCTTTGGCTTCCATTGGTGCTTTGTCGGACCTGGACTTCTCTATAACCGATGAGATTGCTTGCCGCATTTCACTGGCGCTTTGAAATCGGGATTGAGGATTTTTCGAAAGACCTTTTTGTACCAGCGCCTCCAGCCCAGCTGGCAGCAGCAGCTCAGGGCAGGCCTGGCTTAGCGGTTGCGCTTCCTCTTGAACGTGTTTGATGATCGTTTCAACAGTCGTCTCAGAACGATGCGGTGGGTGGCCGGAAATCAGCTCATAAAGGATGCAAGCCAGCGAATAGATGTCGGAGCGCCCATCAAGTGCCTTTCCCAAACACTGCTCCGGACTCATATAAAGAGGACTGCCGAATACCTCCCCCGTTTGGGTGAGGTCGTGCGGGGTTTTATCTGGCTCCGGCATTAATTTTGCGATGCCAAAGTCAAACACCAGCGCCTTTTCTCCATTACCATCGACCGAATTGCAAACAATAATGTTTCCCGGCTTCAGATCCCTGTGGACAACCCCTTTTTCATGCGCATGAATAAGCGCATCGAGCACATTTTCGATCAGTGCAAGCGCGCGCAGCGGAGAACATCGGCCAGAAAAGCTGACCACCTCGCCTAGAGTCTTGCCGTCCGCTAAGTCCATAACAAAAAACGGCTCACCGGTTGCGGTGACTCCGACATCGTGCACACTGACTATGTTTGGATGATTGAGGCGGCCGATTGCCATGCCTTCTTGTTGAAACCTGCGCACGCTTTTTGCATCGGCAGCGCGCTCAGCCGACAACATTTTTAGAGCGACATCTCGACCGATCACCTGATCGCGAGCCTTGTACACGACGCTCATGCCGCCCGATCCAAGATGTCCGAGGATCTTATATTTACCGGCAATTACATTCCCTTCAGGAAGTAGACTTTCGCTTTCAGCCAGCGCGGATATGACTGAGGCAGTAAGTTGCATGGCCAGGTTAGGGTTGACTGTATCTATTTGATCAGGCAGATCAGTTTGGTCGGCTCGACCGGAAACCGGCAGCTCGGGCGGCTTTTCTTTTGATCGATCGGGATTAATCTCGTCTTGCGAAGTCATTAGACAAACGTGCTCGATTGCATCGATTATGGTTTCGCCTGCCCGACTGGCACCGTATTCGATACCGGAAATAGGCATGGCAAAACAGGGTCTAACTTAATATACCCATCGATCTTAAATCAGGCGTTCTGCAAGTAGCGAACCAATTGAGTGTATTCGTTCAGATCGGCCGAGGTTTGCTGTAAATCAAGACCGTCTGCATAGACATGCACGAGAGGCTCGACCGCGTCAGGCAGGACGAGAATCCAATGCTCCGGACGAGTTTGAATCTTTACGCCGTCCAGCAATTCCATCGGTCTGTCCTGGTGTTTTTCTACAAGCAAGCGCATGACGCGCCCTTTTCTTTCCCATGGGCAGTGCACCGAATCGACCTGATAGATAAGCGGCGGCAAGTCGGCAACAGCTTCGCTTAACGTGCGGCCCTGGAAAGTCAAATGCTCGAGCACTTGTCCGACCGTGAACATGGCGTCGTAGCCGTTTTGGAATTCCGGGAAGATAAAACAGCCATTGGCGCTGCCGCCCAATACGGCTCCTTCCAGTTTGGCAGTGGTGCTGCCAATTTCGGTTTCCGATGCTTTGCAGCGAACGACGCGGCAATTGTAGCGAGAGGCAATGCGTTCTATGGAAGAACTGCTGTTGACCGGAACGACAATCGAGCGGCCCGGCTTGTCTCTTAAAATAATGTCGGCTACTACCGCCAGAAGAAGCTCACCGCGTATGATCTGTCCGGTTTCATCAACCAGAGTCATCTGTTCGCCGTTGCGGCCGATCTGCACACCCAATTCAGCATTGAGCGCTCTGACGACGTCGGCCAACTGCTTGCGCATGCCGATTCTTTCTTCCGGCCGGGGCGGCATGTTGCGGATGGAAGAGTTGAGAACGACGGTTTCAATACCGATTTGACCGAGCAAATCAGGCAGAAGCACTCCTGTCTCGGCCATCGCATAGTCGATGACCACTTTCGGCGCCTGCGTGGCAATGGCACCGGATTTGGTTTTTCTTGTGTAGTTGCTGCCAGGCACGATGCAGAAAGGAACTTTGTCTTCTTCGAAGACCTGTCCTTTGACGTGTTTTAAAAATTCGTCTGCATAGTACTCCTTAACCCGGCTGGGGAAGGTGATGCTGCCTACATCTGCAGGCAAGCAGCGAGGGAAATCTTCTTTGAAGAAAGTGGTTTCAATCTTCCTTTCCATGGCCTTCGTAATGGCAATACCTTCGCTGTCGAAAAATTCAATCGACAGCTTATCGGGCTCGCGCTGCGACACACGGGTATGCATGAGACCGCCCGCCCTCTGCGTTTTTACATAATACCGGGCAATAGGCAAAGACATCGATTCCAAGTTTTGCACTTCGATACCGACAGATACCAGACCGGAAACGACCGCTCTGGAAATCATCTGGCTGACTCGCCAGTAATCACGGCTGACCAGAACCGGACCGGACTTGAGAGTGGATCCATAGGCAGCCGCCAGGTTGACCGCAAATTCCGGCGTTATATCGATATTGGCCAATCCGCGCACGCCATGGGCACCAAATAAGGTGCGCGGTGCTTTCGTACCCCAGATAACCGATGATGTTACGCGAGCGCCTGAGTCAATCAACTTATCGGGCCAAACCCGCACATCCGGGCTGATTTGGGCTTCCTGCCCGATGCTGCTGTTGGCGCCGATGATCGCCCCTTCTAGAATTTCAACCGAATTGTGGATGGTGGCACCATTGCAAACCACACAGGCAGTCAGATTGGAATTACTGCCGATATATGAGTTGGACCAGATCACCGGTCGTTTCAAAATAGCCTTTTCCTGCACCACGACGTTGTCGCCCAAAACCGTGTATTGATCAAGCTCAACGTCACGCCCTATGCGGCAATTTCTGCCGATGATAACGGGCGGTTCTATTTTTACAGACGCATCCATTTCGGTGCCTTCACCCACCCATACACCAGGGCGGATTTCAGGCGAAAGATTTTTCAATTTGACTTTGCCGTCCAAAACATCCTGGTGAGCCTGGCGATAAACGGCAAGGTTGCCGATGTCGCACCAATAGCCGTCGTCTACATAACCGTACATGGGTTCGTTGCGCAAGAGCAGCAACGGGAAAAGATCATTGGAGAAGTCTTGTTCGCGGCCTAGGATCACATAGAGCATCACTTCCGGCTCGAGAATATAGGTTCCGGTATTGACCGTGTCGGAGAAGATTTCGGACGCGCCCGGCTTTTCTACAAAGCGCTTGATACGCTGTTCTCCATCGACAATCACGACTCCATAATCGAGCGGATTTTCGACGCGTTTCAAAACAAGTGTGGCTTTCGATTTCTTCTCTTTGTGAAATTTGACCGCATTGGTCAAATCCATGTCGGTCAAGCTGTCTCCCGAAATTACCACGAAAGTGGAGTCCAATTGATCTTGTATCTGCTTGACGCAACCGGCTGTGCCAAGCGGTTTTCCTTCTTCAACCGAATAAGAAATCCGGCAACCGAAGTCAGTGCCATCGCCAAAATGATCGCGAATAGCATCAGGCAAATAGTGCAGAGTGAAAATGATTTCTTTCATATCGTGTGTCTTCAACAGATTGACGATATGCTCCGCCATGGGTGCATTGGCAACAGGCACCATGGGCTTCGGCAAGTTGCTGGTCAGAGGTCTCAGTCGGGTTCCGGATCCTCCCGCCATGATCACCGCTTTCATTTTCGCGACCTCCATAATCTCATTTTCGACTCTCAACCAGGTTCAAAATTTCAGACACCGAAGACATTGTCCTTATGCGGACGATTTGGGATTAATGGCCGGTTTGCTCGCGCTGACCGGCACTTTCGGGCGGGAAGATACTCCTTCCTCGCCGATTTTTCCAGCCTCTAAAAGGACTTTCTCATACAATTCTTCGGTGCGCTTTGCGATCACTTTCCAGTTGTAGATGTGGTGAACTTTTTCATAGGCATCTTTGGCCATTCGTTTGGCCAGCTCCGGATTGCGGATCACTTCCATGATGCCCCAGGCAAGACTGTTGGCGTCGCCTGTATAGGTAGTCAGGCCGGTCACACCGTGTTCGACGAAGTCCGTCAATCCACCTGTGTCTGAAGTGACAACCGGTTTGCCGGCCGCCATGCCTTCCAATGCTACAATGCCGAAAGGCTCATAGAGACTGGGAATACAGACGATATCTGAAATTTTGAAGAACTTCTTCAGCGAATCATCATCGACATATCCGAGAAAGCGGACATAATGATCGATGCCCAGAGCACGAGCTTGACTCTTCAAATTGTCCATGTAATATCCGGTGCCGACAATCAAGAATCTCGCGCCCGGGCAGGCCGAGATAATCTTGGGAACTGCTTCCAAAAGGATTTGCACACCCTTTTCATTGACCAGACGTCCGACATACAAAATGATCTGATCGTGAGCGCCGGCGTATTGACTCCGCATTGGACCGGGATCGAACGGAAAATCGAAAGTATCGGGATCTGTGCCGTTGGGAATGACGACGATCTTATCTTTCGGCATGCCGAAAAGCCGCTGCAACTCAGCATGCATGCTGTGGCTGTTGACGATTACTTCCCAGGATTCGAAGGTGAGGCGCCATTCCATTTGATGAATATAGCGATTAAGATCGTTGTGAATGCCATGCATGCGTCCGGCTTCAGTGGCATGGATGGTGGCAACCAGTGGAATGCCGCAACCGCTCTTAATTGTCCAGGCTGCATCGGTGACCATCCAGTCATGCGCATGCACGATCGAAAAGGGATGCTTGCGATGTAGCTGAATGGCATGCTGCAACATGCCGAAATTCAATCGATGCACCCAGGTCAGAAAATCCGGAGTGGTGTCGGTTTGATTTTTGACGCGATGCACATGCACGCCGTCCATAACTTCATGCTCTGGAGTATCGGGATGGTCGGCAGTGACCACATGCACTTCCCATTTGTCATTGGCCAGCTGCCTGGACAAAGCTTCTACAACTCGAGCCAGTCCGCCGATGATGCGGGGCGGGTATTCCCAGGAGAGCATGAGCAAGCGCTTTTCAGTCATAGATACTTTCGTTCTCCTTAGCCACCAATGATGCTATTAACACTTGGCCCGGACGTTGGCTCAGCCTTTTCCTTGGAAAATCTGGCTTCACTGACCGGGGGTCTGGACATCAGTGTCATTATCGCGCCTTCCGGAGTAGTTTTTCCGTCCAGCATCGACTCCACGGCAGAAGCAATGGGAAGGTCCAGATTGAGCCGTTTTGCAAGTTCACAAACGGCAAACGTCGTGGACACCCCCTCGGCAACCACTCCCAGAGCCCTCTGCGCTTCCTTAGCGGTGGACCCTTTGGCAAGAGCCGCGCCCAGCCGGTAATTGCGAGACGTGACCGCTGAGGATGTGGCAAAGAGGTCGCCCATGCCTGCCAGTCCGGCCAGTGTGGTGCTGCTGCCACCGAGCCTGACAGACAGTCTTGTCATCTCAGCCAGCCCCCGGGTGAGAAGCGCCGCCTTGGCGTTGGCGCCCAGCTGCAATCCATCGGAAACACCGGCAGCAATAGCGATGATGTTCTTCAAAGAACCGCCCAACTCGACGCCAACGATGTCAGTATTGGTGTAAACGCGAAATCGCTTGGAAGTCAAAATTGCCTGAACAGAATCTGCCACTTCCGATTGCTGGCAAGAGACAACCGTTGCGGCCGGCATGCCAAGCAAGATCTCGTCAGCTAAATTGGGTCCGGAAAGCGCACAGACATTGGCATTGGGAATGCTTTCGCCAATCACTTCAGACATGCGTTTTAATGTCTCAAGCTCCAACCCCTTGACGGCGCTGACTACAATCAGCGGCTTTTTGGCAGGCATTGAGTGTTGAAGAACTTCATGTATCGACAAAGATAAATCGCGCACGGTCTGAGACGTACAAGCCAAGATCAAGAGCCGATCAGCATGCGCCGCTTCTTTCAAATTGGCGGTCACTTTTACGGCGGCTGGCAATTCGACCTGGACCGGCTCTTTAATGGACCGCTCAGACGACAGTCTGGCCGCCTTCTCAGCGTTTCTGGTAAAAAGGACAACATCGTGCCCGGAGCCACCAAGCAACCACGCTAGAGTGAGGCCCCAGCTGCCGGCGCCAAAGATAGAGATGTGTGCGTTGCTTGACTTTTGATCAGCCACAATGATTTTTGATTTTGCCTACTCAGCCAATGAGGCAATATTTTACGCCGTTTTTTGCCAAGTTTCATGCCGAGGGCTCGATGCTGAAACACAATGACATAGCACCACATTCGGTATCAGCGGTGGGACCGTTTGCTATTTGCTGACCGGCTGATTGCGATTGCTCGGAGCAGCCACAGCACAGTTGCGCCCGGAATCTTTGGCTTGTTTGAGAGCCTTGTAGCACTCACCCATCCAGCCTTCCAAATCCATCGTCTTGGGATCGAGCATGCAAACACCGGCGCTGAGGGTGGCGTAGAAGCCCACGTGCGACGGGGTCGTATGGCTGATGCCCTGGAAATCGGCGATTAAGCGGCTGGCCAGCGTGAGGGCTTCGGTTTCTTCCAGCCCTTCGGCAATGACGGCCAATTCGTCGCCGCCGATGCGTCCGAGAATATCGGACTGCCTGACCCGTCTGCGCAAAAGCAATGATAGCGCCTGCAATACTTTGTCTCCGCCCGGATAGCCGTGGCGTTCGTTTATCGAACGGAAATAATCCACATCGACAACAATCAAGGCGGTGTGCTCGCTGCGCCGTTTTCTTTCGGCAATGACACGCTGGGCTTGATCCATGAAAGCAGAGTGGTTGAGCATGCTTGTCAAACCATCTCTATGGAGGAGCGTTTTCAAAAAGCGCGAGCGCTCGATGCGGGACGAAACAGCCGAAAGCAAAAGCGCAGGCGGCACCGGTTTGACCAGGTGGTCGTCGCCACCGGCTCTTGCCGATTCGATGCGAGCCTCCAAATGCCCTTGAGTGGTGAGAAAGAGAACGGGCATGGTGGCATAGCGCTCATCTTGTCTGATGAACCTGGCCAGTTCGTAGCCGGTGACGCCGGGCAACATGGCATCAAGAAGTACCAGGTCAGGCTGGAATTGCGATAGAGCAGACTCGAAGTGTTTGGGATCGGTGACAGTGCGCACCTGGTATCCAGCCGATTCCAGAAAAGCGCGAATGAAGGCGGCTTGATCCGGATCGTCTTCGACAGAGAGAATCTTTACTACTTCTTTCTTGTGCTTGTCGATCAGGTAGCGCAAACGCCTGAGCATCGCTTTGGTATCGATCGGCTTTTCGAAGTGCGAATCGGCTCCGCAATGGATCGAACGCACCTTATCCAGGAAGCCCGTCCGCTTAGACAATATAATGATGGCCGGTTCGTCGCCGCCAGCCATGGAGCGAATTTGCTCGACCATTTCGTAGCAATCGCCGTCCGGCAGGGGGATTTCAATGATCACACCGATGGGCAGCTCAGCTTGAATCTCGTTGACGGCAGTGGACATCGAACGCGCCGTTCTGACCGGGTAGCCTTCGGCTTCGACAAGTCTGGCCATAGCCTGCAAGTCGTTCTGGTCTTCGCCGACGATGAGTATGTCATTTTCAGTGCGTCTCTGATGCTCCGCCTGCGGGCTGGGCCCTAAAGTGACGGTATCGGGGGGAGCGTCCTGTTCCGAAAATTGAAATGAAAGTTCGTGCAACAGAGCCTTAAGCCTGTCTACATCTGCCTGCGGCAGTGTGCCGCGAATAACTTGTTCGCAATGAGACTCACCTTCTGAGCCCAGCATGGACACGGCGGGATAGCCGTACATTGTGCCCGAGCCTGCCAACCAGTGGAAATGCCTGGTCAACTGTTTGACAGTTTCCAGGTCGGTTGGTTTTTCAATGAGAATGCTGACCATCTCGACTATTTTGCCGAGCCTTTCCGACGAGCGCCTGACGTACTGCTCTTTCAGTTCTCCAAAAGTCTCTTTCCACTCTTGCATGCCGCCGGCTTATCTCCCTAGAAGAGCTTTCACTTGCCCTGCCAGCGCGGTTGGATCAAACGGCTTGGTCAGAACTCCGATTGCTCCCAGGCGCTTGAGGCGCTCAATTTCAGTGGTCATAGCTTTGGCGGTGAGAAAAATCACCGGAATACCTTTTGTTTGTTCGTTGGTAAGCAGCTCAGCCAGAGTGCTTTCACCGTCCATAACCGGCATCATGCAATCAAGCAAAATGCAGTCGGGCTGCTCGGCTGCTGCCTTTTCAACTCCAATTTTACCGTTTTCCGCTTCCACAACGTCCAGCCCGCCCAGAATATTCAAGCTCATGGCGGCGATACTGCGAGTGTCTTCCTCGTCATCAATGATGAGAACTTTCATGCTGATATCAGCCCCGCTTGCGTGCCTACAAGTTTCATATACCCGGTTTTGCCAATCTAACAAAATACTTTGAATGCGTTAATTGCCAACAGAATGGCGCTTTCGGGCTTTCGGCCAGGGCTTCGCGGGCGGCGCACACGCTTCCTAAGAAGGAGATCGCAGCATTTCTTCAGGAAACCATTTTTTCCTTTTCGCCAGGCACAATCACTTTGGCGCTTGCCTGCGAAGGAGGAATGCGGAACCAGAATACCGAACCTTTGCCTTCTTCCGAGTCGACGCCTATCGTGCCGCCGTGTGCTTCGATGATCCCTTTGCAAATAGCCAGACCCAAACCTGTACCGCCTTTGCGCTTGGCGTCGGAGGCTTCCACTTGCTGGAACCGCTGGAAGAGCAGATTCTTGAACTTGGCTGGAATACCGCGTCCGCGGTCGATCACTTTGACTTCAATCCAGTTGGGGATCTCGTCCACCCTGACTGTGACTGTGGCACCCTTGGGAGAGAACTTGCAGGCATTGGACATCAAGTTGACGATTACCTGCACAAGTCTGTCGCCATCGGCGTTTACATGAATGTGCGAAGGGATCATTTCGAGAACGACGCCATTGTTGTCGGCGAAAGTCTTGACCGACTCTACCGAGCGCTCCAGCACCGAGGTGATGTCGACGTCCTGGAAGACCATATCCATCTTGCCGGCTTCCAGCTTTTCAATATCGAGAATGTCATTGATAAGACCGATCAGACGAATGGTGTTTCTTTCGGCGATATGAACAACTTTCATAGCTTGGTCCGGCAAACTGCCTAAGGCGCCTACGCTCAAGAGGGTCAAAGAGCCGCGGATGGAAGTCAGCGGAGTACGCAGTTCGTGGGAAACAGTGGAGACGAATTCTTTCTTCAAGCGCTCTACTTCGCGTCTTTCAGAAACGTCGAGAATATTGGCCAGATAAAAACGGCCGTCCGCCATGTTGAATTCAGAGAGCGAAAGCTCGATGGGGAAATCTTCTCCAGTCTGTTTCAATGCATCGAATTCACCGACTCTGTTCAAAGCTTTATGGAACAGGCTATCCATGAATTGCTGCAAGTCTTCACGGCTGTTCATCGAATACAGGCGTGCTTCGGTGAACAAAGACATCAGGTGGCGACCGACCATCTGGCTGGAAGTGAAGCCGAAGATCTGCTCAGTACGCGGGTTTACGGATTCGACAATGCCTTCCGGGCTGATGATGATCAAACCGACAAGCATGTTTTCAATGATGGTTCTGATCCGCTTTTCACTGGCTTTTGTGGCTTCTTCAGCCAATTTCCGTTCGGTGATGTCGTGGGCGACGCAGAACATCGAACGTTCTGTTTCAGACCAATAAGCCGACCACAAAACTGTGACGGTGGACATATCTTTCCGTTTGATGCGGTTTTCGAAGTTCATCGTCGCTTGCTCGGCCCGGATGGCGCGCACAGCTTTGATGGTCTCCTGCACATCTTCCGGAATGATCAAATCGATAAAGCGCTTGCCCATCAGCTCATCAGGCGAAAAGCCGAACATGGTCAAAGAGGCGGGGCTGACGGCGACGAATTTTCCGTCGATGTCGATCGAGCAAATTACGTCGGCGGAATTCTCGATAACGGCGCGCTCTTTTCGCGAAGCTTCCGTGAGCGCGTCGGCCATGCTATGGAAAACACCGTCCAGGTGGGCGATTTCATCGCCACCGGTCAAAGGCGGGTTGAGCGGCTCTCCGCGAGCCAGACGAATGGAGTTGTCGGTAAGAACATTCAATCGGCGACCGATCCCGCGGCTGAAGAACAGGGCCAGCGCCACTGCCAATAAGATGTTGAAAACGACTCCGACGACAAGGAAGAGTTTGACTGTGGCTCGATTTCGGTTTTGAACTTCCGGCGATTCGCTTTCGATTTTCCGTTCGTCTTCAGTCAATCCGCGCAATTCATCCTGCAAGCGGTCGGCAAGTGAACGGATTTCCTTGTACATATGTCGAGCCCGGAATTGCGCCACATCGACCCGGTTGTCGTCGATGGCCGCTTTGGCTTCGCCGAGGATTTTCAAACCAGTGACAGTGATGTCGGCCAGGTTTTCCAAGATTTTTTGCTGTCTGGGATTGTCGCCTACCAGGCTTTTCAGCTCGTTCAAATCCTGAGGAATCTGACGGACGATTTTGTCATAGCGATCGCTAAACAGAGGGCTCTTGGTGATCGAATAACCACCCATAGCCACGCCGGCGTCGTAGAAAAGTTTCGAGAGAGTGTTAGCCTGCGAGATGATCGCTTTCGAACGAATCTGCCTCTGAACCTCGATTTCAGCCTGTCTGAGCAACATCGTCAAAGTAAGCAGGAAGATCAACTCAAACAACAGGGGCACTGAAACGAGAATCAGTCCCTTGTGAGAAAGTTTGAGGTTTACACGCTGCAGACTCAGAAAATATCTCCTTTTCTAGCGCTTCTTAAATTTATTGAGGAAGCGATCCAGGTCTTCATTTGTAATCGGCTTGCTGTTATTGCCGCCGGACCCTTCATTGCCGAGGTCTTTGCTCATGTCATCAATAATTTGCTTAGTCTCCTCATCAGCCATCACTTCAACTGAGCTCTTGACTGGACGATAACCGGAAGGCATCGAATAATAAGATATCGGAATTGGGCAGCTTTGAGAGCGATAAGTGTCAAGCTGCATTTTTGAGCCTTGCTCGGCGGTCGTCACTGTCAGCCTGAGCGGCACATTCAATGTATTGGGCAATCCGTACATGCTGGAAAGCAAATCAGCCAGCTGCGGAGGCACCTGGATGTCCTCAGAAACCCAGTAATCAGCACCGCGCAAATGCTGCTGTACTTTGTGCCCGGCTCGAGCAGCTCTGGCCTGAACACCGGCAGCATCATTCATGACATATTGGGTGGCGCGCAAATTGGCAATATTTGAAACCTGACCTTTTTGCCAGTTGGCCGTGCCCAATTCAGAGCGACGCTGGGGCAAATTATTGCTGACTTGCTTCTTAAAAGTGTCCAGGGTTGCCGAATAACAAACTTTGGTACGGTCATTGAACATGATTACGTCCCAATTCGGCGAACGGGTGACGAAATTGACGCCGGCCTTGGGGTTGACGAATTTAAAGCCGGATGGACTGACATATAAATACATGTCGCCCATCATCAAACTCTTCTGAGTGAGGACCCAGCCCTTGTCATCAGCGAGCGCCGGCAAGGGGGGAGCAGCCAAATGCGCTACCAGAGCCACCGCCAGCCAAGCCAGCCAGCTTCGGATCTTCGGCAATCTGCCGCAGCGCGTCATTTCGAGCCCACACTCCCTGGATCGATACCCTGTTATTCCATGTACCCTGTATTTATGACTGAAAAACTAAATTATTAGCCACCGGTCCCAGTTCCGGTCAGAGAGCTCGGCATCGAGCGTCTTAACGCTTACGGCTGAGTCCGGCCCGATCGCCGCCTTCGAAAAGCTCCATTTCTTCGCCTTGAAGAGAATATTCCGCATTGATCTTGCGAAATCCTCCCGGCACCTCGAACTTATCGGCAGGAAATGTGACCTTCGATATGCTGTACGTTTCAACGCGAGCCCGCTTATCGGCCGACTTATTTCCGGACATGGTGAATCGCAAGGGCATCTTGTGAATCATCGGAAAGCCTTCCATTTTGAGGACAACATCTGCAGCTCCGGCCGGAATTTCCGGGTCTTCGGCAACCCAGAATCCGCTTACGCGCATGTCGATCAGTGTGTTTTGACTCTTGTCGAATCGGTCTTCTCTGGTTTGACTAACCGGCTGGTCGGCCACATATTTTCCGGCTTTCATGCCTGCGATCGTGCCCTCTTCGACCTTTTTCCACTTGGGCGGATGCGGATCGCTGCCCAGCATTTTCATATATCTCTGTATGAGAAAGCTGCCGCCCGCGTCCGGTCTGGTTTCATAAAAGGTCTTGCGCAATTTGTCATAACAGACAATTGATTTGAAAGGAGCCTTGCTGACGGTCACTGCAGAACGGTTCGGGCTGGAAATTGAAATGCCCTCGCGGCTGACGGCAATATCTGCATCTCCGAAAAGCCAGGCATAATGCTTGATCAACAGTCCCTTTAGTACTTTGCGCATTTTGCCTTTGGTACTTATCTGCAAGCTGCCATGCACTGAAGTTTTTTGCCCTGACCTTTTATCGGCTGCTAAGGATGCCGAATCCGCAAGCAATGAAAGCGTTGCCGTGCCAAGCACAGTTGTTGAAAACAGAGCAAAAGCAGTGCTTCTTTTACTCATTTGAACATCTCAAACATTTCGCGGGTTTTGTCGTCCACCCAAACTTCCGCTTCAAAGCTGGCTTTTTTGCAGGATTTCGGGATCTCAAAGACACTGTCGTCGATCAGTTGTTTTTTTACTTCGCTGGTCATCAAATGAATAACCATTGCCGTTCTTTTTTTCCCGCGAAAGTAATTTACTTCCAGAGGAAACGCACTGAGCGGCGGCAATTGGTAAAACGTGAGAATGGTGTTTTGCGCCTGCTTCGGAAAAGGCAGACTGCCAGTCACCCAATACTCAGCCTTGTCGAAATCATTAAGGTCACGCTGACCGTTGATATACCGTTTCTCAAGACCGTCTGCTGCATCCAGCTTCAATTTAGTTGCCGGCAAGCCGCAAATGACACGTTTTCCTGGTACTGGCACCGGTTTTTGATTGGTGAGCCCGCGCACTGTTTTTTCACCCAAGGCCACCTTTCGTCCCATCCAGGTTTCAAAAGGAGTGATGAAATAGAGCTTGCTGCGCAGGTTGGCCACTTGCACCTGCCAGTCCGGCGCCTTGATGATCAAAAGATGCCCGCTGACGTGATTGATGGCCATGAATCCCGTCTCGGTCAAATAGACCTCTCGCTGCCCTAAAAAGGCACTGCGCTGTTGCAAGAAATATCCAGGCTTGCCGCCTGCCATGGCCGGTTGAGAGAAGGCCAAAAATTGCCAGGACAAAATAATCGAGAGCGCGAAGGGCGCATGCTTGGCGCTGGTAATGTTTGTCCTTGACGCCACGCTCTCACATCAAGCTCAACAATTGAAAGGATTTCTCGGCTTCCTCAATCTAGCTTAGCTCAAAAAAATTGCAGACGATAAAACCGGTCTCGGTTACACGCCTCTTAACGCTGGAGCAACGTTGGAAATGCAAAATAGTGCCAGCTCCCCGAGTTCCTAATAGGAGGGTGAAAATGCCCCCAGGCTCAAATGCTGGCGCTGCAACATTCGAAACTGGAGCCCAATAGCGACCTCCCTGCCCCGCTTGTGCGTCTGTTTCGGGAGATGGCGAAGCTAGAGTTGCTTGCTAGTCAGATAGGAGACTCCCTTATCCTTTGAACAAACGCGTGCGCGGATCGAGAACGTCCCTTAGTCCATCGCCAAGACAATTGAAAGATAGAACGGTCAAGAAGATAAACAGACTGGGAAAAGCAAGAAGGTGCGGGTGAGAACGCAGTGAGCGCCAGCCGTCGCTGGCCAGTGTGCCCCAGCTGCATTCGGGAGCAGATAAGCCCAGACCGATGAAACTCAAAGTCGACTCGGACAATATTGCCGACGGCACAGTAAATGTGAGGGCAACGATAATCGGGCCCATGGCATTGGGCAAAAGGTGTTTCATAACAATTGCAAAACCGTCTTGTCCGGCTGCTTTTGCGGCTTCGACGAATTCTTCTTCTTTGAGCTGAAGCATTTGAGCGCGCACCAATCGAGCCGTGCCCATCCAACTAACGAGACCGAGTGCAAAGAGAATTCCGAAGGTTCCTTTGCCGATCAGCACTCCGACAAGAATCATGACAAGCAAGTCGGGAAGCGAATAGGCAATGTCCACTCCCCGCATAAGAATAGTGTCGATTTTGCCGCCGCAATAGCCGGAGATCGCACCGTATGTAGTGCCTAACAAAAAGGACACACCGGCGGTGACGAATCCGATGCTTATGGAAAGACGAGAACCGTAGACCACGCGGGCGAAAATGTCGCGTCCCAATTCATCAGTGCCCATCAGGTGTTGCCAGCATGGCGCCACCAGCATATCGTCTGTGGCTTGGTCGAATGTGTAGGCAGAAAGCGGGACACCGGTTGCCGACAAAATCGCCATCAGGCAAATCAAGCAGGCCACCCAGAAAGCAATATAAGCAGAAGGAATCTTGCGCAGACGATTAAAAGCCAATTCCACCCTGGAGACTGGACGAGCCTCCGGCCCTGTCTTTTCAGGCGCGTTTGCAGATGCCGTCATTTAGCCCTCCACCTTCATGCGCGGATCAAGCACCTGGTATGCGACATCGACGATGGCATTGGTGACTATCAAAATGGCGGCAAAAACCAGGGTGGTGCCCATGATCAAATCATAGTCCCGGTTTGTTACTGCAGTGACGAAAAACCTCCCCATGCCTGGAATGGCGTAGAGATATTCAACCACAAATGATCCGGTTATTAAGATCGCGGTCAATGGGCCAAGCACCGTCACGACAGGCACAAGCGCATTGCGCAAAGTGTGTTTCATAACTGTAGACCAGCGAGACAAACCTTTAGACCGGGCCGTTCTGACCCAATCTTTTTCCAGGATTTCAAGAACGCTGGCTCTGGTAAGACGAGCCAGGTATGCGGCCGGTGAACAGGCCAGGGTCAAGGCAGGCAGGACCATGTGCCAGGGAGTCTCCCATAAAGCAACTGGCAAAACCTTCAACCAGATGCCGAAAATGAAGATGAGAAAAGCACCAATGACAAAGCCGGGCACAGATATTCCAGCAGTGGATACGAACATGGCTGCAACATCGATCCAGGTGCCGCGGTTGACGGCAGCCAGGGTCCCCAGTGGGATGCCGATCAAAACAGCCAGGACCAAAGCCGTGAATCCAAGTTGGACAGAGACGGGAATCGCTTCGGCAAGAATGTCGCGCACTGTTCTATTTACATATTTATAGCTGACACCGAGGTCGCCTCTGGCCAGACGGGATAGATAAATCACGTACTGCTCGGCAACCGGTTTGTCTAATTGATACTTGGCGTTTAAATTAGCGACAATGGACGGAGGCAGGTTCTTATCAGCGTCAAAGGGACCGCCAGGCACGATGCGAACAAGAATGAATGTCAGAGTTGCCACTATCAGCAATACCGGTATG
>Ga0265313_10002543_pt1 | contig 15632 bp, 13 predicted proteins | sample 4123metaG_FD_203122 | JGI IMG/M metagenome (GOLD analysis project Ga0265313, IMG submission 203122) | Rhizosphere microbial communities from Carex aquatilis grown in University of Washington, Seatle, WA, United States - 4-1-23 metaG | ecosystem: Host-associated > Plants > Roots > Rhizosphere >...
CCAGGTTGTTGTGCACCGAGGCGAAGTCCTCCTTCAGGCGGATGGCCTCCTGGTACTCGGCGATGGCGCCCGCCAGGTTCCCGCGTCCCTCATGCCACAGGCCCAGGTTGTTGTGGGCCATCCAGCATGCGGGGTTTCGCTCGAGGGTCGTCCGGTAGAGCGTGGGCTGATCGGCGTACATCCGGCTCTGGGCGTTGCTGAGGACGGCGAGTCCGGCGGCGAGCGCCGCGGCGAGCCAGGGCCCCGCGACCCGGACGGCCTGCGGCGCCCGCCCGAAAAGCAGCGTGGCGCCGGCGGCGGCGGCCGTGAGGACCCCCATGCTGGCCAGGTACTGGAAATGGTCGGCCACGTAGGAGAACAGGAAGGGGTACACGTTGAAGAAGCCGAGGGCCGGGAAGAGCGAGCCGGCGAAGAAGAGCCAGGCGGCAAGCGGGCCGCGCGTGCGCCGGCGCAGCAGCCAGAGCGCCGCGGTCACGGCGAGCGCCGCCGCGAGGTACCCCGCCCAGCCCGGGGCGTCGGCCCTTGCGTCCCAGTGCGGGTAGATGAAGGCGAGGTGGGCCGGCCAGAGGAGCTTCCCCAGGTAGAACCAGACCACGCGGCCGGCCAGCAGGCAGCGCTCCACGAGCGTCAGGTCGAACGCCGCTCCCTGCGCCCCGATCAGCGTGCGCTCGACCCAGGAGGTGAAGGCGCCGCTGGCGGCCGCGAGCGCGAACCAGGGGACGAGGGGGCGGACGTCGCGGCGCCACTCGACGCGGCCGCGCTGCCACCAGGCGATGACGAGGAGCGCGGCCGGAAGCGTCGCGGTCACGGTCTTTGTCAGAAGCGCCAGGGCGAAGAGGAGCGAGGCCAGGAGGTAGAGCCGCGCGGCCCCGGGCCTTCCCCGGTCGCCGTCGAAGCCCAGGTACGCGAGCGCCGCCAGCAGGTAGAACACGAGCGACAGCGTGTTCTTCTGCTCCGAGATCCACGCCACGCTCTCGACGCAGACCGGGTGCACGGCGAAGACAACCCCGGCCAGGCGGGCCCCCGGGACGCGGAGCCTGCGCAGGACGACGACTAGGAGGAGCGCCGCGGCCGAATGCTCGAGCACGCTCGCCAGGTGGTAGCCGAGCGTCGCGTCGCCCCAGAGGCGGTGCTCGACCCAGAAGGCGCTGTGAAGCAGGGGATAGTACTGCTGCGTGGCGCGGGGATTCGACCAGATCTGCCAGAGTCCCGCCGCCGACCTGAGCTCGGGCTTGGTGACGTGGGCGTCGTCGTCCCAGATCAGTCCGCCGCGAAGGGCCGGCCAGTAGCACGCGAGCGACAGCCCGACGATCAGGGCCGCCGTCCACCAGAGGCTGGCGCGGGGGGCGGAAGGCGCGCGTGAACCCTGCATTTCAGGCAATGTACGAGCAGGGGTCCGCGTGAATCAATCCCGGCGTGGCCGTCTGCGGGGTTGTTCGGACGGGCGGAGCGTAATAATTGCATATATAATTATGGGTGATTTAGATACGCATACATCGGAGGCGCGGTCCGGATCGCACATGGAAGGGGCGGGCCCGATGCCGCCTGATTTCGCCCGGCAAGAACTGCGCAGCCTTCGGCAACGTGCGCGCAGCCATGCGGCCGCCCCGGGGTGATACTCTCGGAAGCGGCGATCCTCCATGGTCTCGGCAAGCAAAGTTCCAGCACACGCCGGTGATCCGCCCGCTCTGGGGAGCGGGCTCCAGTGCCCGGTGCCGATCGTGGAGCGCTCCGAGATCACGATCGGGCACGGCGGGGGCGGCAGGCTGACCGAGGAGCTCCTCGAGACGATATTCCGGCCGGCGTTCTCAAATCCGGCCCTCGACACGAGGCACGACGGGGCGCTTCTGCGTGCGGGCACGGCCCGCCTGGCCTTCACGACCGATGCGCACGTCGTGAGCCCCCTCTTCTTTCCCGGGGGCGACATCGGCAAAGTGGCGGTCAACGGGACCGTGAACGACCTCGCGATGTGCGGGGCCCGCCCCCTCTGGCTGAGCGCCGGGTTCATCCTTGAGGAGGGCCTGCCGCTTGAGGTGCTCCGGCGCGTGGTGGCCTCGATGAAGGCGGCCGCCGCGCAGGCCGGCGTCTCGATCGTCACCGGCGACACCAAGGTCGTCGAGCGCGGCAAGGGCGACGGCCTTTACGTGACGACCGCCGGCGTCGGCGTGGTCCCTGAGGGCGTAAACGTCGGGCCCGCGCGCATCGAGGCGGGCGACGCCGTTGTCCTGAGCGGCGACATCGGGCGGCACGGGATGGCCGTCATGGCGGTGCGCGAGGGCATGGCCTTCGAGGGCCCGATAGAGAGCGACTGCGCCCCGCTTGCGGCGCCCGTCGCGTCGCTCCTCGAGGAGGACCTGGAGGTGCACTGCATGAGAGACCTGACCCGAGGCGGGCTGGCGACGGCGCTCATCGAGCTGGCGGAGACCCGCGGCCTCGAGATCGCGGTCGACGAGGGAGCCGTACCTGTGGGCGAGGAGGTGCGCGGCGCCTGCGAGATCCTGGGCCTCGATCCGCTCTATGTCGCCAACGAGGGGCGCTTCATCTGCTTCGTCCCGGAAGCCGCCGCGCGCACGGCGCTCGCGGTCCTCTCCCGCACGGCCCCCGGAGGGCCCCCCGCGATCATCGGGCGAGTGAGGGCGTCGGCGTCCGGCGAGGTGATGCTCCGCAGGACGGTGGGCGCGGAACGGATCTTAAGCCGGCTAAGCGGCGAGCAGCTTCCGAGAATTTGCTAGGTCAGGAAAAAAGCAGAGGGATAACCCCAAGACAGTACGGAATAGGATTAATATGAAGTCTCAAAAGATGGGTCTGTTGGTCGCCAGCGTCATATTCATGCTGGCCGCATTGGCGCACGTGGCTCGTTTCGTGCGCCCGTTCCAGGTGATGATCGGAAGCCACTCGGTCGACCGCATGTGGAGCCTGCTCGCGGTGGTGGTGGCGCTCGCACTCAGCGTCTGGCTGGGCTCGCTGGCCTGCGCCTGCGACAAGAAGGACGAGACTGCCGCGCCGCCGAAGACCTGACCTTGGGTCAGGCCGCGCTCTCGGCGCGGCCTCGGAGTCGGTAGCGATGGTAGGCGGCGCAGGCGCCCTCGCTTGAAACCATCGGGGCGCCGATCGGGTGCTCCGGGGTGCATCGTGTCCCGAAGGCGGGGCACTGCGGGGGCTTCTTCAGGCCCCGCAGGATCTCGCCGCTCACGCATTCGCCGGGGGGCGCCGCCGCCGGGGCCCCGAGCCCGAACTTCCGCTCCGCGTCAAAGGCGGCGAAGCGCGCCTTCAGGCCCCAGCCGCTCGAGGCGATGACGCCGAGGCCCCGCCAGTTCCGGTCGACCACCTCGAAGACCTGGTCGACGATCGCGCGGGCGGGAGCGTTGCCCTCCGTGCGGACCACGCGGGCGTAGGCGTTCTCGACCTCGGCCCGCCCGGCCTCCAGCTGGCGGATGCAGCGCAGGATCCCCTCGAGGATGTCCACCGGCTCGAACCCCGTCACGACGACGGGCACCCGGAACTCCCGGGCGATCGGCCCGTACTCGCCCGTGCCCATGACCGCGCAGACGTGGCCGGCGGCGAGGAATCCCTGCACGAGGTTGCCGGGCGCCCCGAGGAGGGCGCGCATGGCCGGCGGCACGAGGACGTGGGAGACCACCATCGAGAAGTTCGTTAGCCCCATGCGCTCGGCCCGGAGCGCCGCCATGGCGTTCGCCGGCGCCGTGGTCTCGAAGCCGACGGCGAAGAAGACGACCTGCCGCGACGGATGCGCGCGCGCGAACTCCACGGCGTCGAGCGGCGAGTAGACCATCCGCACGCCGCCCCCGCGGGCCTTCGCGGTCAGCAGGTCGATCCCGGATCCGGGCACCCGGAGCATGTCGCCGAAGGAGCAGAGCGTCACGCCGGGCCGGAGCGCGAGGACCACCGCCTGGTCGATCATCTCGGCCGGGGTCACGCACACCGGGCAGCCGGGCCCGTGGACCAGGGTGACCCCTTGGGGCAGGAGCTCGTCGAGGCCGTATTTCACGATCGCGTGGGTCTGGCCGCCGCAGATCTCCATGACGGTCCAGGGCCGGGTCGCGGTCCGAGCGATGGCCTCGGTCAGGCGTCGGGCGATCGCGGCGTCGCGGTACTCGTCGACGAACCTCATGGCGGGGCGGCCGGCGAGGCCGGTTCGGGCTCGAGCCCCTCAAGCTCGCCCATGGCGCGCAGGTACCGGAAGGTCTCCGCGGCCTCGGCCGCGTCGACGACCGCGATCGCGACGCCGACATGCACCAGCACGTAGTCCCCGGGCCTGGCCTCGGGCGTGCACGCGAGGCTCACGACCTTGACCATGCCGCCGAAGCTGACGCGCCCGCTGCGCTCCAGCGGGTCGTCCCCCTGGAGGTCGAGAAGCTTTCCTGGGACGGCGAGGCACATGGCGGCTAGGGCATCCTGACCGTGGTGAGGCCCCAGAGGGCCCCGAGCGCCTGGCCGGCGGCGATCGCCCCGTCGTTGGGGGGAAGCTCGCGCGGGATGAGGACCTCGAAACCCGCGGCCTCGAGCGCCGCCCGGGTGAGCCAGAGAAGCCGCGCGTTCTGGAAGCAGCCGCCGGCGAGCGCGACGGTGGCGACGCCGGCCTCGCGCGCCGTCGCGGCGATCCCGTCGGCGAGCGCCTGGTGGAAGGATGCGGCCAGCTCGGCCGCGCCCGCGCCCCGGATGCGGCCCGCGTCGAGCGCGCCGATGAGCGGCTCCCAGTCGAGCTCGGCGCACGCGCCGCGCCCGCCGGGGACGGGGCGAAGCGGCAGGGGAATCACCGGGGCGGTCCCTGAGAAGGCGGACGCGGCCGCCTCAAGCGCCAGGGGAATCTGGCCCTCGAACCGGTTGTGGGCGCCGACCCCGAGGAGCGCCCCGACCGCGTCGAAGAGGCGTCCGGCGCTGCTCGCGAAGGGCGAGTTGACCCCGCGTTCGAGCATGGTGTCCAGGAGGGCGCTCTCGGTCGCCGAGAAGCCGAACCGGCGGCTGAGCGCCAGGAAGCCCGCACGGCCGGCCGCGTGGGCGAGCCCGAGCGCGACGCGGCGGCCGTCGCGCACCGCCGCCTCGCCTCCCGCCAGCCGGAACGGGCGCAGGCGCGCAAAGCGCAGGGCCTCGCCCTTCTCGAGAAGGAGGAACTCCCCGCCCCAGACCGTACCGTCCTCGCCGTAGCCGGTGCCGTCCCAGGCCACGCCGAGGACGGCCTCCGCCCTGCGCCGGTGCTCGAGGAGGCAGGCCAGGACGTGCGCCAGGTGGTGCTGCACGGAGGTGCACGGCAGCCCGGTCGCCCGCGCGTAGAGCGACGAGGCGTAGTCGGGGTGGCGGTCGCATACGACGCGCGTGAACCTCGAGCCGTGGATCTGGCCCAGCACCTCGGCCGTGCGCCGGAAGACGGCCTGGGTCGGCGCCGCGTCGAGGTCGCCGATGTGGGGGCTCAGGACAAGCTGGTCGCGGGAGGCGACGGCGACCGTGCTCTTCATCTGGGCGCCGACGCACAGCCAGCTTCCGTCGACCGGGCCGGGGAGCCTCAGGGGCGTCGGCGCGTAGCCGCGCGCGCGCCGCAGAAGGACCGGGCCCGCCGCGGTCACGCGGATCACCGAGTCGTCGACCGGGTGCGCGATGGGGCGGTCGTGGTCGAGGAATGCGCTCGCGATGCCCGCCAGGCGCAGGTGCGCCTCGGTCGGGTCGGTGCAGAGCGGTTCCTCGGCGAGGTTGCCGCTCGTGGCGACGACCGGCCGGCCGAAGGCCGCAAGGAGGAGGAGGTGCAGCGGCGCGTAGGGCAGGAACGCGCCGACCCAGGGGTTGCCGGGCGCCACGCCGGGCGCCAGCGCAGCCCCCGGCCGGCGCCGCAGCAGCACGATCGGCGCGGCGGGCGAGTCGAGGAGGAGCTCCTCGGCCGGGGAGGCCTCCGCCGCAAGGCGGAGGGTCTCCATGTCGGGGAACATCACGGCGAAGGGCTTCTCGTCCCGGTGCTTGCGGCGTCGCAGCTCGGCGACCGCGGCGTCGTTGCCCGCGTCCGCCATCAGGTGGTAGCCGCCGACGCCCTTGACGGCGAGGATGCCGCCGCGGCAGAGGACGGCCACAGCCTCGGCGAGCGCCGCCTCGCCGAGAAGCTCGCCCCCCGAAGGGGCCCGCAGCGTGACGCGCGGCCCGCAGGCGGGGCAGGCGTTGGGCTGCGCGTGGAAGCGCCGGCTCCCCGGCGACGCGTACTCGGCCGCGCACTCCGGGCACATCCGGAAGGCGCGCATGGTCGTGTTCGGCCGGTCGTAGGGCAGGCGCTCGACGATCGAGTACCGCGGCCCGCACTGGGTGCAGTTGATGAAGGGATAGCGGTGGCGGCGGTCCCGCGGGTCGAGGAGCTCGCGCCGGCAGTCGGGGCAGACCGCCAGGTCCGGGGGGAGGGCGGTGGCGGCGGGCTCCGTGCCCGCCCCGCTGGGCGCGATCGTGAACGCCGGGAAGGCGTCGCCGTCACCGGCTTCGGCGCGGGCGGCCTCGATGGCCTCCACCCGCGCGGCCGCCGGGGCCTCGGACTTGAGCGCCCGCAGGAGCTCGGCCACGGCCGTGGCCGGGCCCGAGGCGCGGATCAGCACGCCCTCGGCGTCGTTTCTGACCCACCCGCGCAGGCCGAGGCGGGTCGCGACACGGTGCACGAACGGCCGGAAGCCGACGCCCTGGACCGTGCCGCGCACGCGCAGGAGCATGTCCGACGGCTCGCGCGCTGCCGGCGGGGTGGGGGTGCGGGCGACCATGGGATCACCCCTTCCCCGGAATCACGAGCGACGCGAGCAGGTCGTACCACTCCTTGAGCCCCTCGCCGCTCTTCGCCGAGAGCCGGATCACCCGCGCCTGGGGGGCGATCCGCCTGACGTTCTGCGCCGCGGCCTCCACGTCGAACCCGAGGACGCCGGCCACGTCGACCTTGGTCAGCAGGACGACGTGGGCGGACTTGAAGATGGGGGGGTACTTGAGCGGCTTGTCCTCGCCCTCGGCGGCCGACAGCAGCACGACCCGCACCTGTTCGCCCAGGTCGAACGAGGCGGGGCAGACCAGGTTGCCCACGTTCTCGATGAAGAGGAGGCGCGCGCCCGCCAGGTCGAGCCCGCCGACCGCGCGGGCGACCATGCCCGCGTCGAGGTGGCACGCGGAGCCGGTCGTGATCTGGGCCACGGGGGCGCGCGTGCGGCCGAGCCGCCGGGCGTCGTTGTCGGTGGCGAGGTCGCCCACCACGGCCGCGCACCGCGTGCCGGCGCCAAACTCGGCCAGCGTCCGCTCGAGGAGCGCCGTCTTGCCCGAGCCGGGCGAGGAGACGAGGTTGAGCGCGACCATCCCGAGCTCCCGGAAGCGCCGGCGGTTCACCACGGCCTGGCGGTCGTTGCTCTCCAGGAGCGACAGGCGCAGTTCCACCGTTCGGGTGGCCTTGGGCTCGGGCGGCGAGAGGGGTGTCGGCATCGGCGGGGGCCCTAGGACATCTCGATGCGGGTCAGCTCGAGCTCCCGGCCCTGGACGAGCTCGCCCGAGATCCGGCCGCAGGTGGGGCAGGTGAAGACGAAGTCCGACTCGACGTCGAACACCAGGTCGCAGTCGGGACAACGCCCGCGGGCCGGCACCGACTCGATTTCGAGTCCGGCGCCGGCCGCGGGCGTGCCCTTCACTGCAGCATCGAAGGCGAGCCGGAGCGCGTCGGGTTCCACTCCAGATAGCGCTCCCACACGCAGCACGATGTTGTGGACACGGGACGCGTCGTGGCCGCGGGCCTCTGAGAGGACCGCTGCGATCGCTGTCTCCATGATTCCAACCTCGTGCATGTGTGCATAACCTCCGTGCTAAGTTCTGATTCAGGCCGCGACGGCCAGGAGGACGATCCCCGCGGCGGCGACGAGCCAGCCGGGTGCCGTCGAGGCGCGGGCGGGCAGGCGCCGGGCCAGGCCTTCCGCGGCGGTGCCGGCCGCAAGGAGAAGCGCCGAGGCGGCCACGAACCCGCAGCCGTAGGCGAGCGCCCCGGCCGTGGCGGGCATCTCCGCCCCGTGGGCGGCGCCGTGGAGCAGCGCGAAGACGCCTGCGAGCGCGGCCCCGGCGTAGGCCGGCAGTTGCACCTGGCGCGCGATCAGGAGCCCGGCGACGAGCACCGTGGCGGCGACCGCCTGTTCGACGCCGGGGATCGGTCCCACGAGGCCGCCGGCAAGGGCGCCGAGCGCCATGGCGGCGAGGAATGCCGCCGCCATGAGGCGCGGGGCGCGCAGCTGCGCGGCCCAGTAGCCGACGGCGAGCATGGCGAGCAGGTGGTCCCACCCGCTGAAAGGATGGGCGAATCCGCCCGACAGGCCGGTGACGGGGTCATGGCCCGGATGCGCCTGGGCGACCGGCAGGGCGGCCAGGAAAAGTGCGGTTGCAAGGAGCGCGCTGGTTTTCGGTTTCACGAGGAGGCCTGGGTTGTGGCGGTTGCGCGGGCAACCGCCTTCTGGGTGGGGACGATGACGACGGGGCAAGGGGACTTCTGGATGACGCCCGAGGCGGTGCCGCCGACCAGGAGGTTGTAGAGGGCGCCGTGCCCGTGGGAGCCCATGACGACGTAGTCGGCGTTGGTGCGCACCGCCTCGTCCAGGATGGTCGCGACCGGGGGGCCGTGGCGCAGCGCGGTCTCCGCCTCCACGCCCTCGTTCTTGAGGCTCTGCTTCCAGTATTCGAGGCTCTGCTCGGCTGACTGCTGCTCCTCGTCGGCCAGGCGCTCGGCCTCGGGGGAGTATTCGTTGATCACAACCGGAGGAGGCACGACATGCAGCAAGGACACCTTGCCTCCGAGAATCCCTGCAAGGGCGCGGGCTTCAGACGTCACGCCGGCCGCCGCGTCAGAGAGGTCGATCGGTGCGAGTATCGTTTTCATGACGCCCTAAGCTACCAATACGCAAGGGCCGGGGCTGCGCATGGATTGCGCATTGCTGTGCAGTTATTGGGCATCCGTAAATGCGTCCCCGCAATTTTCGCCTAGCGATTGGCAATAACTGCGTAGAGCGCCCCCCCCCGGCGTGGCATCATGGTCTCATGGGAAAAATGCCTTCCGCCTTGGAGTACGTGACGTGTGATGCCAATGAGGCCGTTGCCTCGGTCGCCTACAGGCTGAATGAGCTGGTTGCGATCTACCCGATAACGCCGTCGTCGCCGATGGCGGAGTTCTGCGACGAGTGGGCGGCGGCCGACCGTCCGAACCTCTGGGGGCAGGTGCCGCGCATCGTGGAACTGCAGTCGGAGGGGGGCGTGGCCGGGGCGGTCCACGGGGGGCTCTTGGGCGGGGCCCTGGTGACCACCTTCACGGCGTCACAGGGGCTGCTGCTGATGATCCCGAACCTCTACAAGATCGCCGGCGAGCTGCTCCCGTTCACGGTGCACGTGAGCGCGCGGGCGCTTGCCGCGCAGGGCCTCTCGATCTTCGGCGACCACCAGGACGTCATGGCCTGCCGCGCCACCGGCTGCGCGCTCCTCTGCAGCAACTCGGCGCAGGAGGCCCACGACCTGGCCCTGGTCGCGCACGCCGCCAGCCTGAGGACGCGCGTCCCCTTCATCCACTTCTTCGACGGCTTCCGGACCTCGCACGAGGTGCAGAAGCTGGCGCTGCTCTCGGACCGGATCCTGCGTTACGTCGTGGACGAGAAGGACATCGCGGAGTTCCGCTCCCGGGCCATGACCCCGGACCACCCGACCCTGCGCGGCACCGCGCAGAACCCCGACGTGTACTTCCAGGGGCGCGAGGCGGTCAACCGGTTCTATGACGTCCTGCCGGAGGCCGTGCAGGCTGCCATGGACATGCTGGCGACGGCGTCCGGCCGCTCGTACCATCTCTTTGACTACCATGGGCATCCGCAGGCCGAGCGCGTGGTGGTGGCCATGGGCAGCGCGATCGAGACGATCGAGGAGACGGTCGACTGGCTCGTGGCGCGGGGCGAGAAGGTCGGGGTCGTCGCGGTCCGCCTGTTCCTGCCCTTCAGCGTGAAGGCGTTCCTTTCGGCCCTGCCGGCCAGCGCGACGTCCGTCGCCGTCCTCGACCGCACGAAGGAGCCGGGCTCGCTCGGCGAGCCCCTGTACCTGAACGTGCTGGGCGCCCTCGCCGAGGGCGACCGCGCGCGCGCCGCCTCCGTGCGCGTCTGCGGCGGGCGCTACGGGCTCGGGTCCAAGGAGTTCACGCCGGGCATGGCCCGGGCCGTGTTCGAGCGCCTGTCGGACGCCGCCGCGCCGATCCACTTCACGGTGGGCATCGTTGACGACGTGACCCGCATGTCGCTGCCGTTTGACGCCGACTTCGACCTGGAGCAGCCGGATGTCCGGCGCTGCGTGTTCGTGGGCCTCGGCGCCGACGGCACGGTCGGGGCCAACAAGAACTCCATCAAGATCATCGGCGAGCAGACCAACAACTTCGCGCAGGGGTTCTTTGTCTACGACTCGAAGAAGTCGGGCTCGGTGACGGTGTCGCACCTGCGCTTCGGCCCGCGGCCGATCCGCGCGCCGTACCTCATCCGGCAGGCGGAGTTCGTCGCCTGCAGCCAGTTCAGCTTTGTCGGAAGGGCCGAGATCCTGGGCTACGCGGCCCCGGGGGGCACGGTGCTCCTGAATTCCCCGTACTCGGCGCTGGAGACCTGGGGCAAGCTCCCCCGGGAGTGGCAGGAGACCCTGATCGCGAAGAAGCTGCGGCTCTTCGTCATCGACGCCACCGGCGTCGCGCACGCGGCCGGCATGGGCCGGCGCACGAACACGGTCCTCCAGACGTGCTTCTTCGCGCTTTCCGGCGTGCTTCCCCCCGACGAGGCCGTGGCGCAGATCAAGCAGGCGATCAACAAGACCTACGGCAAGAAGGGCGAGCAGATCGTGCAGATGAACTTCGCGGCGGTCGACGCCGCGCTGGCGGGGCTCCACGAGGTGGCGATCCCCGCCGCCGCCGACGCCGAGTCGGTCGCCACGGTGCCGCCGTCGTACGCCGGGGCGCCCGAGTTCGTCCTGAAGGTCACGGCCCGGCTGCTGGCCGACAAGGGCGACCTCATGCCGGTGAGCGCCATTCCGCTGGACGGGTGCTGGCCGACCGGCACGTCGCGCTTCGAGAAGCGCAACATCGCGCTCGAGATCCCGGCCTGGGACCCGGCCGTCTGCATCCAGTGCAACAAGTGCGTGCTCGTCTGCCCGCACGCCTGCATCCGCGCGAAGTTCTACCCGCCGGAGGCGCTGAAAGGCGCGCCGGAGAGCTTCGCCTCGACGCCCTTCAGGTCCACCGAGTTCCCCGGCCAGCGCTACTCGCTCCAGGTCGCGCCCGAGGACTGCACGGGCTGCTCGCTCTGCGTCCAGATCTGCCCGGCAAAGGACAAGACCAACCCGAGGCACAAGGCGATCGACATGGTGCCGCAGCCGCCGCTCCTTGAGGCCGAGCGCGCGAACTGGGACTTCTTCATGAGCCTGCCGGACCCGGACCGCACGACGCTCGACACGGGCATCGTCAAGGGGTCGCAGTTCCTGACGCCGCTGATCGAGTTCTCGGGCGCGTGCGCGGGCTGCGGGGAGACCCCCTACCTGAAGCTCCTGACGCAGCTTGTCGGCGACCGCCTCGTCATCGCGAACGCGACGGGCTGCTCGTCCATCTACGGCGGCAACCTGCCGACGACGCCCTACTGCGCGAACAAGGACGGCCGCGGGCCGACCTGGGCAAACTCGCTCTTCGAGGACAACGCCGAGTTCGGCTACGGCCTGCAGCTCGCGATGGAGCAGCGGGCGCGCTCGGCGAGGGACGTCCTCGGGCGCATCGAGCCCCGGCTGCCGAACTCGGGGCTCAAGGACGCGCTCCTGAACGCCGACCAGAGCACCGAGGCCGGGATCGCCGCCCAGCGAGGCCGCGTCCTGGCGCTGCGGGAGATCCTGCGGACGCTCGACGGGGCCGACGCCCGCCGGCTCGAGGCCCTGGCGGATGACTTCGTCAAGAAGTCCGTGTGGGTGGTCGGGGGCGACGGATGGGCCTACGACATCGGCTACGGCGGCCTGGACCACGTGCTGGCGAGCGGCGCCAACGTCAAGGTGCTCGTGCTCGACACCGAGGTCTACTCCAACACCGGCGGCCAGTCCTCCAAGTCCACGCCGATCGGCGCGGTCGCGAAGTTCGCCGCGGGCGGAAAGGCCGTGGCGAAGAAGGACCTGGCGCTCATGGCCATGCAGTACGGCTACGTCTACGTGGCCAAGGTCGCGTTCGGCGCCAAGGACAGCCAGACCGTCACGGCCTTCAAGGAGGCGCTCTCCTACGACGGGCCGGCGCTCATCATCGCCTACTCGCACTGCATCGCCCACGGGTTCCCGCTGAACCTGGGGGCCGAGCAGCAGAAGCTCGCGGTGGAGAGCGGCTACTGGCCGCTGTTCCGCTACGATCCGCGGCTTGTCGGCACCGGGGAGCCGCTCAGGCTCGACTCGGCGGCGCCCAAGGGCGACCTGGCGAAGTTCATGGGCAACGAGACCCGTTTCAGCATGCTCAAGCACGTCAACCCGGCCCGCGCGGCCGAGCTCGCCGTGCAGGCGCAGAAGCAGGTGAAGAAGCGCTACGCCTTCTATGAGCGCCTGGCCGGAAAGGCCCCGAGCAACGGAAACGGGGGAGCCCCGGCGGCGCCCGCGCCCGCGGCCGCTCCCGCGCCGGCGACGGCGGCCCCGACACTTCCAGCGACCCGAACCGCGCCCCCGGCGACAACCCCACCCCCCGGCCCATCATGAACCTCTCCACGGAATACCTCGGACTGAAGCTTGAGAACCCGCTCATCGTCGGCGCCGGGCCGTTCTGCGACAGCGTCGACTCGGCCCGCCAGCTCCAGGACTCGGGCGCCGCGGCCGTCGTGATGCGGTCGATCTTCGAGGAGCAGATCGAGGTGGAGCTGCGGGCGCTGGCCCACCACATCGAGACGCCGGCCGAGAGCACCCCGGAGGCGACCTCGTACTTCCCGAACTTCTCCGAGTACCAGCTCGGGCCCGACCAGTACCTGCGCCAGATCGAGGGGCTCAAGAAGGCGCTCAGCATCCCGGTCATCGCGTCGCTCAACGGCTCGAAGATGGGAGGGTGGATCGACTATGCGCGGAAGTTCGAGTCCGCGGGGGCGGACGCGATCGAGCTCAACCTCTACCAGATCGCCACCCGCGCCTCCGTCGCCGCCGACGAGATCGAGGCCGACCTGCGCGAGATCGTGCACCTGGTCTCCGACTCGGTCAGGATCCCGGTCGCCGTCAAGATCTCGGCGTTCCACACCTCGCCCGCCAACTTCGTCCTTTCGCTCGAGCACGCCGGCGCCGCCGGCGTGGTCATCTTCAACCGGTTCTACCAGCCGGACCTCGACCTGGACGAGATGGAGGTGCTGCCGAAGCTGCGCCTCTCCGAGACCTCGGAGCTCCTGATGCGCCTGCGCTGGCTCGCGATCATCTCCCCCCAGGTGCGGTGCTCGCTGGCCGCCACCGGCGGCGTGCACAGCGCCCAGGACGTCCTCAAGTCCCTCTTCGCAGGCGCCCACGCCGTGCAGATCGTCTCGGCGCTCCTGCAGAACGGCCCGCGCTTCCTCGCGGTCCTCCTGGACGGGATGAGCCAGTGGATGGGCGAGCACGGCTACACGAGCGTGAGCGAATTTCGCGGCGCGATGAACCTCAAGCGCTGCCCGGATCCCTCGGCCTTCGAGAGGGCCAACTACATCCGGATCCTCCAGGCCTGGAGGATTGCAACTTATGACGAACAAAGCTGACAGGATGGCGTGGCTGCGCGGTGGCAATGCCCACTGCGCCAATCCACCCAATCCGCCCCCGGGGGCACCCTGGCGCCTGGTGCTCCTCGGGGCGCCCGGGGTGGGCAAGGGAACGCAGGCCGACCTCCTGTGCTCGAGGCTGGGGGCGTGCCACCTGTCGACGGGGGACATCCTGCGGGCCGCGGCGTGCATGGACGGCGAGCGCACGCCCGCCCTGGAGACCGCGCTCGCGAGCATGAAGGCGGGGGCGCTGGTCTCGGACGAGACCATCCTCGAGCTGGTCGGCGAGCGGGGGCGGTGCCTGCGCTGCTGCGGCGGGTTCGTCCTCGACGGCTTCCCGCGCACCGTGGCGCAGGCCGAGGCCCTGTCCACGTTCCTGGAGCGCGAGGGGGTGGTGCTGGACGCCGTGTTCAGCTACGAGCTTCCGATCGACGAGATCGTCTCGCGGCTCGCCGGAAGGCGGGTGTGCCCGAAGTGCAAGGCGGTCTATCACACGGCGATGCAGCCGCCCACGCGGCCCGGAATCTGCGATGCCTGCGGCACGGCGCTCATCCAGCGCGAGGACGACAAGCCCGAGACGATCCGCACGAGGATGCGGGTCTACCAGGAGAGCACGCAGCCCCTCCTGGAGTGGTACGCCCAGCGCGGGCTCCTGATCCAGGTGCCGGCGTTCGGCACCCCGGAGCAGATCTACGTGCGCACGTGGACCTGCGGGCGGACCGCGCCCGACGCCTTCAAGCCCAGCTCCCCGAGCAGCGCCGCCCCCGCAGCCGGCGGTGGAGCGCCCGCACTGCTCGCACGGCATCCCTGAGGCCGAGGGCGGCCGGTCGCGAGAGGCGCTCGCCGAAACCGAGCTCCCTGGCGGGTATCGTCAGCATCCACGCCTTTGGCGCGCGGCCGAAGGCGTCGCGCGCCAGGGCCAGCAGCACGCGCGGGTCCGCGGCGTGGGCGAGGATCTGCGAGGAGCCGGAGGGGTCCAGCCGGCGCAGGCGCACCGCACCCCTTCGCTCCACGCTCGCGTCGACGAAGACGGCGGCGCCGGCCCGCGAGAGCGGGTCGGCGACCTCGGGGGTGAGCTGGGGGCAGGCCATCGTCAGGACGCCCGGCAGGCGGAGCCCCTCCACCGCGGCGGCGACCCTGGGCCCGACGCCGTCGTCGCGGCGCAGGGTGTTTCCGTAGCCGATGACCAGCAGGTAGCTATCCACGGACCACCTCGCGGAGCACGTTGCCGCGGGGTCCCACCAGCCGGATGCGCAGCGGCATCTGGCCCGCGGCGTGGGTGGAGCAGGAGAGGCACGGGTCGTAGCAGCGGATGCCGTGCTCGATGCGGTTGAGCACCGGCTCCGGGATCTTGTCGCCCTGCACGTAGTGCCGCGCGATCTGCGCGACCGTGCGGTTCATCGCCAGGTTGTTGTGGCCGGTGGCGACGATCAGGTTGACCTTCTTCAGGAGCCCGGAGCGGTCCACCGTGTAGTCGTGAAACAGGGTCCCGCGCGGCGCCTCGCTGGCGCCCACCCCGTGGAGCGAGTTGACGCCCGCGTCGGCGCGCAGGTCGTCGCTGCCGAGGTCGGGGTCCTCGAGGGCGAGCTCGATCGCCTCGAGGCCGGCCAGGATCTCGATCAGGCGCGCGTAGTGGTAGAGGAACGAGGAGGTGACGGCGCCCCGGCCCATCTGCTTGAAGGCCTTGAGCTCGGCGTCGGCCCGCGGCGTCCCGATGCGCTCGCAGACGTTGAGCCGGGCGAGCGGCCCCACCCGGTACATCCCGCCCGGGAGCCCGAGGGCCTTGAAGTACGGCGTCTTCAGGTAGGAGGCCTCCTGGACGGACTCGCCCAGGAACTCCAGGTAGCGCGCCGGCTCGATCTGGTCGGCGATCACGCTGCCGGTGCTGTCCGTGAACCGCAG
>Ga0265313_10002544_pt1 | contig 15626 bp, 16 predicted proteins | sample 4123metaG_FD_203122 | JGI IMG/M metagenome (GOLD analysis project Ga0265313, IMG submission 203122) | Rhizosphere microbial communities from Carex aquatilis grown in University of Washington, Seatle, WA, United States - 4-1-23 metaG | ecosystem: Host-associated > Plants > Roots > Rhizosphere >...
CGGGACACGGCGATCAAGCTGCTGCTGCCCGAGCAAGTGGGCGAAGCAGCCCTCCTGCGCTTCGAGCACGAAGTGCAGGCGACCGCTCGCCTCACGCACCCGAGCACGGTTGCCGTGTACGACTACGGCCGCACGCCCGAAGGCGTCTTCTACTACGCGATGGAGCACCTCGACGGCGGCGACCTCGATGATCTCGTGGCGTACGCGGGCGCGCTTCCGGCGGGGCGCGTCGTGTTCATCCTCGAGCAGGTCTGCGGCGCGCTTCAGGAGGCTCACGGCGCAGGGCTCGTCCACCGCGACGTGAAGCCCGCGAACATGATCGTCTGCGAGCGCGGAGGGGACGGCGACGTCGCCAAGGTGCTCGACTTCGGCCTCGTGAAGGGAATCGATGCAAAGGTGCCAGCCGGACCTCCCGGTGCAGGCGGACTGACGGGAACTCCGCTCTACATGGCGCCCGAGTCGATCACGGCGCCCGACGGCGTCGACGCACGAAGCGATCTCTATGCGGTCGGCGCGGTCGCGTACTTCCTGCTGACGGGCGGCCCGCCGTTCCGAGCAGCCACCGTCGCCGAGATCTATGCGCACCACGTTCACACCGAGCCCGAGCCGCCCTCGGTGCGCCTCGGAGCGCCGGTGCCCGCCGATCTCGAGGCGGTGGTGCTCCGTTGCCTCGCCAAGAGTCCAGCCGACCGATTCCCCGACGCTGCCACGCTCGCGGAAGCGCTCGGCAACTGCACGGAAGGGCCGCGATGGGGCCAGGTCGAGGCACGCGCCTGGTGGGGGGAGCACGGTGCCCGTCTTCGCACCCGGCGTGACGAACGACGGATCGAACGGGCGGGGAGCAAGCCCGCGCCGTTCGAGGCCGGGACACAGGTCGCCATCGACGCTCGCGGGCGCGCCGGTCGGTCGCCCGCCGCGCTCATGTGACGCCCCCCAGGCGCGCCTGGATGCGTCGCTGCGGCGAGAGGAGCACCACCAGACCGAAGAACACCCGCTGGAGAAACCACGGGACCCCGGCCAGCTGGTTGCGATGGCGGAGGAGGAGAGTCGCCAGCCGGGCGGCCTGGGCGAGAGACTTTGGGGGCATGCCGCCCTCGGCCTCGATGGTGACGATGTCGTGGAAGAAGTCCTCCATCGCGAGGGCGGGCATCATCTCGACACGGTGGACGCACACCTCGCTGCCCGCGTTCCACAGGGTATGGGCCGTGCCCGGCGGGACTTCGACGGTCTCCCCCGGTCCGAGGACACGAGTCTCGCGACCGATGCGAACTCCAAGCGTGCCGCTCAGCACGGTGAAGCGCTCGGTCTGGGTCGCGTGGAGGTGTGTGGGCGGACGTTGCGGGCCCACCTGGAAGGTCTCTTCGAAGGAGAGAAGCGCGCCGTCGGTGTCGGCGCTCGTGCGCTCGAACTCGATCCGGGTATGCGGGCCTGCGACGACGGTTCCTGACTGGATCATGGCGGACTCCCTTGCGCTTCTGACCTAGAGGTCGAACGCGTAGCCGAGGGACACGTTCGCGAAGACGCCGAAGTCGTGCGCGCTGTGCTCGACCGTTCCCTCCGACCCCTGAAGCGCGACCTTGTTTCCGTCGAGCGACGACGCAACGTTCGGCCAGTAGCGGAGGTACGCATCCGCAAAGAGACCCTTGTAGATAAACGCCTTGTACCCGAGCACGGGACCGATGCTGTAGGTCTGGTAGCTGGTGACGGAGCCGCCGGGCGCGTTCACCTCGTAGCGGTGGGTCTTGAACTCGACGCCGAGCCACAGCTCGTCGACGAGCGTGATGCCGACGCCGAAGCCGGTCGTGTAGGGCACGTAGACGCGCAGGTTCTGGTCACGCTCGGTCTGCGACATGCTGAAGCCGTTCAGGTTGTTCAGCTTTAGGTCCATGCCGTGCGAGTACTCGAACCAGAAGCGGCGATAGCGCAGCTCGGCGGCGACGTTGAACCCGCCGAGCGCCAGCTGCAGCAGGCCGAAGTTGACGCCGACCTGGGCGTTCTTCGCGTCCGACGGCGCCCACTGGTAGTGGTGCGTCGGCGTGAGGTTGAAGCCGCCGTGTTCGTCGGCGCCGGGCGCCGGGGGCGCGTACACGGGCGGATCGGGAGCCGGCGGAGCCGGCATCGGCGGCGCCTCGGCGAAGGCACGCGCAGCAGTGGAGAGGATCAACGCGGGGGCGAGCATTGCGACAAGGGCTTTGCGAATCATGGGTGGCTCCTTGGCGCGGTCTGCGCCGGGGTTGTGTTCCGGGCTAGAGCACGCGTCGCGCCGCGGAAGAAAAAGAGCCACAAACAGGCTGCTTTCGAGCTCCGCGCGGCCGCCGGACACCGCGGTCACCGCGGACACGGACACGTGTCCGGACAGATGTCCGGGGAGAGCGCGGCGCAAAAGCGGACGTTTGCCGATCAATGCGCATCGCGAAGAGCCGGCACACCGGTTGCGTAAGGGTCCGCCCTGAGCGGCTCTCGCCGCCCCAAGGAATGAGGATGTGACGATGGACGTGATCTTCGGGTTCGGACAGGTCGGGCAGGCGCTGGCAAGTGAGCTGAGGTCGCGCGGCCGGAGGGTCCGGGTCGTCAGCCGCAGCGCTCGGGGGCCCGTCCTGGACGGCGTGGAGCACGTCCCTGGAGATGCGACCAGCCCCGCGTTCTGTCGCGCGATGTGTATGGGCGCCGAGGTCGTCTATCTCTGCCTGAACGCGCCATACGATCGCTGGGCAGAGGAGCTCCCTCCGCTGCAGGAGGCCGTGCTCGCGGGAGCGGAGGCCGCGTCGAGCAAACTCGTCGTGCTCGAGAACCTCTACATGTACGGACCGCACGACGGCCCGCTCACCGAGTCGCTTCCTCACGCCGCCACCGAAACGAAAGGCGTGACGAGGGCGAAGATGAGCGAGGCATTGCTCGCCGCGCACCGCAGCGGTCGCGTACGGGTCGCCATCGGTCGCGCGAGTGACTTCTTCGGCCCGGGCGTCATTGCTAGCCAGCTCGGCGAGCGCGCGTTCGCGCCGCTGCTCGCCGGCAAGACGGTGCAGATGATCGGCGACCCGGATGCGCCGCACAGCTACGCTTACCTCCCCGACGTCGCGCGTGCCCTCGCGACGCTCGGCGAGCGTGACGAGGCCGACGGACGGGTCTGGCACTTACCGTCCGTGGAGACGCGGTCCACCCGCGAGATGCTCCACCTCGCCGGGCGCATCGCCAGCGTCGAAGCGAGGGTCGCGGCGATCGCGCCTGTGCTGCTCACGGTCCTCGCCCGGGTGAATCCGATGGTTCGCGAGGTGCGAGCCGTCGGCTATCAGCTGGATCGAGCGTTTGTCGTGGACTCCGGGGCCTTCGAGAGAGCCTTCGAAATCAACGCGACTCCGCTCGAAGTGGCGCTCACGGCGACGGTCGCCTGGTACCGCGCACGCGCCCGGGAGCCCCGCAAGGGTCGTGGTGCCGCGGTTGCGAGGGCGCTTGGAGTATTCGCCCTCGACAATCTGCTGATTGGGCTCGCCGTGCTTGCGGTTCGCTCTCTCGTCGCCAGGGTGCCTGCCCTGTCGGTCGTGGAGATCGGGATTGCGATCGCCGCCGGGCTCTATTGGCTGCCGCTGGCTCGTCGGGCAGCGATCGCGCTCGTCCGTCGGATACCCGCGCGACCCTTGCCGGTCGCCACGATCACGGGGCCGGAGATCGGGAAATTCGCCACCCTCATGGGGCCAGCCAAGCGCACGGAGGGGGCGTAGCCTCGTCCGCGGTCGCCGACCCTCCTGTGTGCGTGGCGCCGGGAATGATCGCCGTCGTCCACGTCGAGATTCATCGGCGTGCTACGGCTCGTCGCATGCCCAGCGATCACCGACGGCCGTCACCCCGCGAGGAGAACGCCCTCCCGGACGCTCGTGCGCCGAGCCACGCCGAACGATGCCGCACTCTTGCCGCGCAAGCGAAGTCGGCGACGCTGTCGACGATTGCCCGCGACCCATTTGGCTTTCCATACGGCTCGCTCGTGACCCTGGCCGTCGACGGCGCGGGACGCCCACTGCTTCTGCTTTCCGAGCTTGCAGAGCACACTTGCAACCTGCAAGCGCGCACCGATGCCTCCGTTCTCCTCACCGAACCCATCGGGACGCACGATCAGCCGCTCGCGCTCGGCCGCGTCACCATTCTCGGCCGGTGCGCAAAGGTCAGCGCCGCCGAACGGGCGGACGCGCGCGACGCCTTCTTGAAGCAGCAACCCGGCGCTTCGTATTACGTGGAGTTCGACGACTTCGCATTCTATCGCCTCGAGCCAACGGCGCTCCGCTACATTGGCGGTTTCGGGCGAATGTCCTGGGTAAGTGCCGAGGAATACCGCGCCGCAACGCCCGATCCTCTTGCGGTTGCGGCTTCGGGGATCCTGAGGCACATGAACGAGGACCACGCAGATGCGGTGCTTGCGTATGCGATGGTGCTTGCTGGAATCGCGGACGCGACGAGCGCCTCGATAACCGCGGTCGATCGGTATGGCTTTGAGATCGCCGCGGTGACGCCGAAGGGCCCGCGTGCAGCGCGGCTCGCGTTCGACGCGACGATCGCAACGTCCGACGATGTTCGGCGGTCGATGGTCGCCATGGCGAAGCGAGCGCGTCAGGCTCCCGGGTCGTCGCCGTGACGGCTCCCCGCCTCTCGGGTAGCGAGCTGTCGGCCGAGGAGATCGTAGCGGCCTATCACGAGCGTACGAAGCACCACTACCACCGCTACGCCGCATCCGCGGGCCACTTGGATTGGGCCACGCAGCCAAATCCATTCCGGCGGTACGCGGGAGCGGATCTGGTGCGCCTGCCAATGCCGGCAGCGGGGCGGCCGCTTCCGTACTGGCAAGTCTATGCCCGGGGCGAGGTGCCGTCCGAGCCGCTCTCAGCGCAGTCCCTCTCTCTCTTCTTCCGCTACGCGCTCTCTCTGACCTCCTGGAAGCGCTTGCGTGAGACGACGTGGTCGCTCCGCGCGAATCCGTCGAGCGGGAATCTCCATCCGACGGAGGGGTACGCGGTGCTCCCGGCGGTCGAGCAGGTGGGCGATACGCCCGCCGTGTACCACTACGCGCCCAAGGAGCACGCTCTCGAGCGGCGGGCGATCCTCGACGCGAAGGCGTGGGGTGAGCTCCTCGCGCCGCCCTCCGACGGCGCCTTCCTCGTGGGGCTCTCGTCGGTCCACTGGCGCGAAGCCTGGAAGTACGGTGAGCGCGCGTTCCGATACTGCCAGCATGACGCCGGGCATGCCCTTGCCTCCCTGCGCATCGCGGCGGCGGCCCTCGGCTGGGGCTTGGTGCTCGTCAACGGGAACGGCGACAGCGCCATCGCGGACCTCCTGGGCCTCAGGCGCGCGGACGACTACGGGGCGGCGGAGCGCGAGGAGCCTGAGCTCCTCGCATGGGTCACCGCGGGCCCTGCGCCCTCTCCGTACCTGTTGCTCAAGGGGGTGACGGCCGTCAGCGTCAGCGCACGATGGTACGGGAGGGCCAACACGCTGAGCCTCGAGCACGGGATCGAGTGGCCCGTGATCGACGAGGTTTCGCAGGCGACGCGACGATCCGAAAGGGCGCCGATCACGGAAGGCTTCGCCGGGTTCCCCATGCGGGAGGAGATCTTCGCAAGGCCGATCCGCCAGGGCCTGCTCACCGCGGAGAAGGCGATCCTTGGCCGCAGGAGCGCGGTGGCGATGGACGCCGAGACGGCCATCCCGAAGGCGACATTCTTGCGCATGCTCGCTCGGTTGATGCCCGCGGGCGACGGAAGCTCGGTGCCCTGGGACGCAATCGCGTGGCGACCGCGTATCCATCTGGGCCTGTTCGTCCACCGGGTCGAAGGCGTCCCTCCGGGCCTCTACGCGCTCGTGCGCGATCCGGACAAGCTCGCCGCGCTCAAGAAAGAGATGCGCCCCGCCTTTCGCTGGCAGCGCGTGCCTTCGTGTCCGCCGGGGCTCCCGCTGTACTTGCTCCAGGAAGGGGATTGTCGGACGCTCGCGACCAACGTCTCGTGCGGGCAGGACATCGCTGGCGACGGCGCGTTCAGCCTGGCAATGATCGCAGACTATCTGGACAGTCTGACTACGTACGGCGCTGCCTTCTACCGGAACCTGTTCTGGGAGGCCGGGATGGTGGGCCAGGTGTTGTATCTCGAGGCCGAGGAAGCGGGCATTCGCGCGACGGGCATCGGCTGCTACTTTGATGACGCCGTTCACGAAGTGTTCGGCATCGATTCGCGCGAGTGGCAGAGTTTGTACCACTTTACCGTAGGCGGTCCGGTCGAGGACGGCCGGCTCACGACGACGCCAGCCTACGCGTAAGGCGTCGCAAAGGCCGGGCGGAATCTTCGTGTGTTACGACCGACCGCAACGGCCGCTTGCGTCAAAACATCCCAATCGCCAGCATCCTGAAGCCCGACCCGAGCCTGAGTGCCACGCGGGCTCGAAACGCCGGCGCAGCACGCCGCGCCGGCCAGGAGCACTACCGGAGTGGTACTCAAAGTCGCTTGAGTACCACTTTGAGTACCATTTTTGGCTCTTCGGCCGCAACGGAGGGATCGTCCGGGTAACGCCAACTATGCGAATTCCCTTACTCCGTCACGAAGCGAAACACCCTGAAACGCCCCTGTCGCAACTTGACTGAGTAGCGGCCAGGGATAGCCACGCCGCCCCGGCGCCAGACCTCGTCGGCGCGATCTGGTCACCGGCTTCGACACGGCGGCGGTCCGCCTCTTCTTTATTGCCCAAATACACGACCTGAGCCGGTTCTCCGGAAGTCGAGTCTGTTCACACGACCGCGTCTTTGATGGCCTTCACGGCGCGCGCCCGAACGCCTTTGCTCGCAGGCTTGGCCGCGAACTTCTGCTTCTCTTTCGTGAACGGGTTGATCCCCTCTCGCGCGAGTCGAGCGGGCTTTTTGACGACCACGAACTTCGCGAAGGCGGGCAGGACGAAGACGCCGGTCTTTTTTAGCTCCTTGTAACCGATGGTGACGAGCGTCTCGATGATCGCCTTCACGTTCTTGCCGGAGATGTCCTCGCCGTTGGCGTCGACGATCGCCCCTTCAGGATCTCACTCTTCGAGAGCGGCTTGTTCTTCTTCGAGGTCGCGGGCTTCGCCATGGTTGGTGGTGCTCCTTGGAACGAGCGAGGAAAGCGCAGCGAGGGCGACATCGTCAATGGGCACGGAGGTTCGAAGGGCCGGGGAACCCGGAGCAACAAGACGGGTCGGGCCTGAAAGCCACGTCTGCGGAACGCTTGGAAGCACGGTGGGGGGCGCCGCGACGGGCGGGCCGCTCGGGAAGGCCGCGTATTCAGGCCGTGGTAGGTCGTGGAAATGGCTCGTCCAAAAGGGGTCGGCATCGTCATCGCCCCGCATTGGAGAATTGTCCCGACGCTCGGCGGGGACGAGGGCGATGAGGTCCGGCTCGTCATCGACCCAGGCCTCGGGTTCGGGGACGGGACGCACGAAACGACGCAGCTCTGTCTTCAGGCGATAGCCGCGCTCGCCCGGCGCACCGGGCCCTGGCGAATGTTGGACTTCGGTAGCGGCTAGTGAATCCTGGCCATCGGCGCGGCCAAGCTCAGGGCTGTCGTCGACGCCGTCGAGATCAACGCCGCTGCTGCCCTGCACGGAGAGCGCAACGCACGCCCCAACTGCGTCGACGACCGGATTCGCCATGCGCGGATACTCGAGGGCATCCGCCCTCTGTTCGATCTCGTCGTGGCCAACATTCTGCGCACAGTGCTCCTCGACTTCGCGGACGCGCTCGTCGCGTGCGTGGCCCCCGGCGGGGCGCTGGTCCTGTCGGGCCTTGTCTCGACGGACGTGCCGCAAGTGAGCGTGCGCTATGCCTCGCTGCTAGGTCAGGAGCAGCCAGAGGTGTACGAGCATGGCCACTGGCGGGCGCTCGGGTGGCGCCGCGTCCTCCTCAAGCCCGGTGCTTGAGTTAAGTCAGCGTCAAGAGCCACGTGGACGCGACGACCGCAGATCCGGCGGGTGCGCTTCCTTGGGTCCCATAGGCGCGACCACCAACGGAGATGACGGATCCGACGAATTGTGCGGAGCAAGGCTTGCTGGCCGAGGGTGAGGTCGACCGGGCACATTACAGGTGCGGTTGCGCCCACATTCCGGACAGTAGCCAGGCCGCCCCGACTCCTCGCGATCATTTCGTCAAAGTCTCCGCATGGAGATGTGCGGCCTGACGTGAGGGCTCGTCGAACCGTTTGCAACGCATGTCGTCGGGTGAAGCGGGCTTTTGGGCGCTCGGCCTTAACTGCCAAGTCTGGCGGTTCACGCAAATGAGACCTTCTTCCTGCTCGTTGGCAATCTTGGACGATTTCGCGGGTGTAGCCACCATTCTCGCCGTCCCCCGACCCCGCCGAAGCCAATTGCGGACGTGACGCCGCCAACTGCGGGAGTAGAAGCGCCAACGTCGTTGACATTCGAGTCGCTCGCAGCCCGTAATTCGCGCGGATCCCATAGATCGGCGCTGGTACGAGATCTGCTCAGACGATTCCGCCGAGAGGCGGCGTGAGGGAAGAGGATTTGTGGCGACTGGGGTCAGTGTGTCGTGGAAGGCGCTCTTCGGTGCGCCACCTTCCTTCGTCGTCGTGAGACGTCCTCTGTCGTGGGGAAGTCGTAATCGCGCAAATCGGCGCATGGGGAGCAGCAAGTCATGAAACGAATCTCTAATGGGCAGGCCGCGCTCTTAAGAGTGGCGACCGTGTTCTCCGTCATCGGTGCCTCGTGTCTCACGCGTCCCGTGGAGACATGGAAACCCGAGCTAAAGACGACGTTCACGAGTCGATGGGCGACAAGCAGGCGCTCCTCGCTCAGGCGGTTCCGGACATGATCAACCACCTCGTGGCGCCAAACTGTCTCGATGCGATGGGGGTGCCCCTCGGGCCTTCCAATGGGGGACGGTGCGCGACCGGGAAGCTCGAGTTTCCGCCGGTGCACGACCTGCATCTCGGCATCCTTACATCGTCGCTCGGCGGACGCGGCGGGAGCGGGCAATGCGATCCGACTTTGATGAACCCGGACAATCCGAACGTGAACGCCCACAAGGACGATCAGGCTCACCTTATTAATCGTCAACTCGTCGGCGGCACGGAGACGCCAGTCGCGAATGCCGGCTCGCCCCTCAACTTCCTCGCGTGGTACCCGAGCGTGCCTCAAAACATGTCCGGCAACAACCCGCCTCCTCCGGTTCCGGCGGAGACGACCGTCGGCAACCCGACGACGGCTGGGACGCTCATCGGCGATTTCACGGCAATGATCTCGGGCGTGCAGGAGCAGGGCTGCGGCTTCGAAGCGCAGAACGAGGCCTGGTATCGCTTCCTGGTTCAGCCCGATCCCTTCGCGTCGATTCAGATCGACCCCAAGTCGAACGCCGCGAGCGAGCAAGGTTACGACACCGTCATTCTTCAACAGCGGAAAGCGTTTCTGAGGCCGGACTCGCTTCTCGCGATTATCGTCGTGACCGACGAGAACGAAGAGGTGGCAAACCCGCTTTCGGTCGGCGGGGAGGGCTACCTCTATGAGGGGAACGGCTGGCCCAACTCGCCGACGGACTTTGCTCCGGAGGGAACGATTGAGTGCAAGACCAACCCGCTCGATCCCAAGTGTACGTCGTGCGCGTTTTCGAACGTCGTGATGGGCCCGAACTTCGCGACCGAATGCCCGAACGACCCGCCGATGGGCACGGACGGATACCTCGACCCGAGCGACGACAACATCAACGTGCGCTTCTTTCACCAGAAACAGCGGTTCGGGGTATTCGCCGGCTATCCGATCAGCCGCTAGATCCGCGGTCTGACGGCATCGACGGTGCCCGACCGGATGCACGAGGTCCAGCCGGGCAGCGGCGACTACGTTGGCGACCAGGACATGTATGCCAACTGCATCAACCCTATCTTTGCGACCAACTTGCCCACCGATGCGACCAACCCAGCAAACCTCTGCAGCTTGACCCGCGGACCGCGAACGCCCGACCTCGTGTACTACGCGGCGATCGCCGGCGTGCCCCACGAGCTCCTGCAGGCGGCGCCTGGCAGCGCGGACTGCGCGGCGGGCGTGGCGCAGGCCGACTGTCCGCAAAAGAGCCAGCTCACCGAGGACGACTGGCTCAAGATTACGGGCAAAGGTCCGGAGAATTTCGATTTCACGGGTGCCGACTTCCACATGCTCGAGTCGGAGGACCCGCGAACGGGGTCGCTCTGCTCGCCCAACTCGATGGACACCTGCGACCCGATCAACGGTCGCGAGTGGGCGACCGCCAAAGGGGACTTGCAGTTCTCATGCATTTTCAAATTCGCGGCGCCGAAGGATTGCACTCAGCCGCAGTATCAGGGGGCGTGCGACGGCAAAGCGTATCCGTCGGTTCGCGAGATGGAAATCGCCCATGCAATGGCCGATCAAACGTCCGGAATCCAGGGCATCGCTTCGAGCCTGTGCCCCATCCACACGATGGCGACCAGCGCAACCGATCAGGTCTTCGGCTATCGCCCCGCGGTCAACGCGATCATCGATCGCCTGAAGAACGCGCTCAGCGTGCAGTGCCTGCCGCAGAAGCTGACGGTGGACGCGACCACAGGCTCGGTGCCATGCCTCATCCTCGTGACGTTGGCGCCTGGAAAAGGGACCGACTGCTCCGGCCCGGGGTTGAGCAATCCGCCCGCCGACGTGCTCGCGCGGTTCCAGGCGGCGCAGCACGAGGCCTACGTCGCCGCGTGTGGCGGCAAGACCTCCTGCGTGGCGACGGATCCTTCGACCTTGACGACCTGCCAGATGAACGAGCTGACGCAGCAGCAGAACCCGCAAAGCTTCCAGAATGGGGATTGCTCCGGATCGGCGCAGCCCGGTTGGTGCTACGTCGAAGGGGCTGCGGCGGGGACTTGCTCGCAGCAGATTCTCTTTACGGGGAGCGAGCCCCCGCCAGGCGCTACCGTCACATTGCAGTGCCTCGAACTGGCGGCGACTACAGGTCCCTGACGGGGGGGCACGAGCACGAACCGTCATCGCTTTGAGGTTTGCGACGATGACGGTCACGACCAAACGGGATCGTACGGTAAATGATGGCTTCGAGATCGACATCGGCTTCGAGTATTCAGACGGCACGCTGCGGCGCGGCCTTTTTTCTGGCGTTAGCGGTACCCGGGTGCGGAAGTCGGACGAGCCTCTTCGTTCCCTCAACGACCGGCCCGTGCCCGGACTCCTCGACCCCAATCTACGTACTCGTGGCGGGACCGTCTCCTGATGCTTCGGACGTAATCGTGCGCTTCGATCCGCCGACCGGGACATTCACGACCTTGGCGCCAGTTCCTTGTCTCGGATACGCGCAGCGACCCACGGCGATGGCGGTCGATCGAGCAGGAGACGCATATGTCATGAGCAGCAGCGATTTGAACCGCCAGCTATTCCGCGTTCGCCCTGCTACGGGCGATTGTGTACTTGTTCCGTTCACGCCGCCGTTGACGACGACCGGCATGGCCTTTTCTGAGGACCGGGGCACCGTCGGCGAGACCCTCTACGTAACTTCCTCGGCATCATGGCTTACAGCGGTGGACACGTCGACGTTTACGTCTCAGAACATCGGCCAAGACGCGGGAACGCCTTTGGCGTCTTGGGTGGGAACCTACGGGAGCGACTCTCCGCCGCTCTTGACAGGCACCGGGGCGGGAGATCTCTTCGCGGCCACCTCCTTTCTCGCGCCTCCCGGTCCCTGCGTCGCGGTCGTCGATGCGGGCGTACCGCCTCCCCCCCGGAAGTGCAAACCAATATCGCAACAGCCTCCGCTCCCTCCAACAGCCAACATCGGGCGCATCGACAAGTCTAACGGCTCGGTGACGACGGCATGGTCGGTGACGACCTCGTTGAATCTGGTCCCGCCGCTAAAGGGATTCGCAGCGTGGGGGGAAGACTTCTACCTATTCGTGCCGCAACTGTCCGGAGCGGTGGTCTTGCGTTTCCGGACGAGCGATCAATCTACCGTCGAGGTCGCTCAGACCGATGCGAGCGTGCTTGCCGTGGGCGTATCGACGTGCGCGCCGCTCCCGTAATCGAAGCTTGGACCCCTCGAGCGCTTTTGGGTGGAAGTTCTTTCTGGCGACCGTCGGGCTACACGGACAACGTGATCATTCATCACGACGTCCTGGATTCTGGGGGTCACATTCCTTCAGAAGCCATTCACGCCCGACTCGCTTTCATCGAAGGTGCGCCAAGTACTCGATGGAGAGGTAAAGGGGTGATCCACCCGTGAGCGACCATGACGACCTCCGCCTCGGTCGCGGTGGCGGGCGGGGGAGGACCACCGCAGCAGCTCTGCGCGAGGTTGTGCGTCGGGCGGTGGGAGGGGAGATGATTGTCCCGCCAGACACTTCTTCCCGCAGGACCGAGGCCACGTATCGGCTCACGCCTGCGCGGTGATTGCCCGTGATCCACTTTCGGGGGGCCCGCACGTGCCATAGTGCCGACCCCATGGACGAAGCCGCGCGCGTCGGTACAGCGCCGAGCCAATACGGACTGCGCGCGTTCCTTCGAGGCGTCCGCGCCGCCGTCACGCTCCTGACCCGCATCCCCGTCGGCGGCTTTCCTTACTCCGACACGGAATGGCGCTGGTCGGCAGCACACCTCCCCGCCGTGGGCGCGCTTCTCGGATGTCTCTACGGGGGCGTGTGGGTCGCATGCACCCGAGCCGGCGATCTCGCGGCGGCGGCCGTCGTGACCGCGACGTCGCTCCTCGCGACCGGCGCGCTGCACGAGGACGGCCTAGCGGACACCGCAGACGCCCTCGGCGGCGGACGAACGCGCGAAGGCATCCTCGCGCTCCTGAAGGACAGCCGCATCGGCGCGTTCGGGGGCGCCGCGCTTGCGATGACTCTCGTGCTCCGCGTAGTCCTTCTCGCACGTCTCGGTCAAGCGGCGCCCGTCGCCCTCGTCCTCACGGCCGCTGCGTCGCGGCTCGTCCCGGTGTGGCTCATGGCGGCCCTCCCCTACGTCACCGGTCCGAGCGTCGCGAAGAGCAGCGCCGTTGCCGCAGCGGGGCGCCCGCAGGTGCTCGTCGCCACGGCCTGGACGGCGGCGGTCACCGGTGCGATCGGCTCGGCCCACGCGCTCATCGGAACCGAACTCGCGCTGGTCTGGGTCGTGGCCCTTGTCGTCGCATTCGCGTGCGGTCGCGTTTTCAAATCGCGCACCGGCGGCATCACGGGTGACTTCCTGGGCGCCGCACAGCAAGTCAGCGAATGCACGATGCTCCTGGCTCTTGCGATCGCCCGCGGGGGTCCGCCGTGAAAGCCGATGACGGTTGCGTCGCCTGACGATTGCCATCTCGCCGTCCCTTGACACGTGCTGGCAGAGCGGAGTAGCAACACCGCAATTGACAACTAAATCGTTTCGGGTGCCCGCGAGGGCATAACAGGGAAGCCGGTGTAAGACCGGCGCGGTTCCGCCACTGTAAGTGGGAAGCTTGCCTCCAATTTGCCACTGAACCTCATTGGTGAGGTTCGGGAAGGATGGAGAAAGCGCTGAGGTCTCAAAAGAGACCTCTTAACCTACGAGCCAGGAGACCTACCCGAAGCAAGCCGCGAGAGGTGCGCCATGCGCCCAGCTCCGTGGCGCAACTCGGGTGCGGATTTCACCCAGAGCGCCGATCTTCCTGTTCCCGAAACGTGCGTGGTCCTCGTGGGCCACGGCAGCCGCGACCCCGCCGCGAACGACGAGTTCGAAGCGTTTGCCGCGGCGCACCGTAGTGCCCATCCCGACCTCCGGATCGTGGTCGGGTACATCGAGCTGGCACGCCCGCTGCTCGCCGACGCCCTCGCGAACGCCGCGGAGCGCGCGGCGAACGTGGTCGTGGTGCCCGTGTTCCTGTTCGCGGCGGGACACGTCAAGAATGACCTTCCCCTGGCCGTCGAGGCAGCGCGCAAGCGCTTCCCGTTGACCGCGTTCTCGATCGCGGCCCATCTTGGCGTCCATCCGTCGATCGTCGAGGCTGCCTACTCGCGAGCCGAAGCAGTGCTCGGTGATGACCGCGCGCGCGCCCGGACCGTGGTGCTCCTCGTCGGACGAGGGTCGAGCGATCCCGACGCCAACGGGGACTTCGTCAAAGTGGCGCGACTCGTGGGCGAAGGGCGCAGCCTCCTCCGGGTCGAGCCTGCGTTCATGGGGATCACGGAGCCCTCCGTGCCCGCGGCGCTCGACGTCGTCGCCCGCATGCGTCCCGAACGGCTCGTCGTCGTCCCCTATCTGCTCTTCGCGGGCCGCCTCGTCGCCCGCCTCGCGGCGTTGCTCGACACGTTCGTCGCGGAGCACCCCTGGGTTCCTACGTCGCTTGCCGCCCATCTGGGAGCGGACCCGCGAATTCTGGGGTTGATCGACGAGCGCGTCCGGCAAGCGCTCGACGGCGTGGGCCTGCTGCCTTGCGACACCTGCCAGTACCGCACCGCCCTCCCCGGCTTCGAGAAGCAGGTCGGCGGCCTCCGCGCGCTGCTCTACAGCGTGCGCCACACGTTGACCCATGCGCAGGCGACGATGCCGGTCCACGTGCACCGCCCGCTCCGAAAGCACGTGCTCGTGTGCAACAGCTCGGACTGCGTCGAGCGAGGCAGCATCGGCGTCCTCGCAGCACTACGCCACGACGTGAAGGCTATCGGCCGGCAGCGCGAGATCAAAGTCACGCGTACCGGGTGCATGGGGCGGTGCGGCGAAGGGCCGACGGTCGCCGTCTACCCCGACGGTGTCTGGTACCGCGGCGTCCGCGACACGGACGCCGGCGAGATCGTCAGCGAACACCTGATCCACGACCGGCTCGTCGGCCGGCTCGTCGACGACATTCTCCGGTGACCCCGAAGGAACCTGACCATGGCTTGCCACGAAATTGCTGCCCTTCGCCTCGGCCTCATGAAGCTCCTCGGCACCCGGGACGAGGCCGAAGAAGCCCACGAACTCGCCGAGCTGGGCGCCGCCGCGCAAACGCCCGGCCCCCTCTCCTCCATGCTCAAGGCGAGCGACCTCGAGTCCCTGACGAAGCTGTTCGGAGCGTCCCTCGTGGACCTCAACGAAAAGGTCGCGTGGACGGCGAGCCGCGATTCCCGCGACCCGAAGCTCCCGTACCTGCGCACCCTGATCGTCCTCACGAAGAAGGTGGAGCTCGATCTGCGGGCCCAGGTCGACGGCCTCACGCGAATGAACCGGGAGCTCGAAGAGATGCACGACCTCGTGCACGAGCTCTTCCCGGCGGAGTGATCGATGGCCGCCAACCCGAAGAAGCTCCGGATCGTGGATGCCCGCCTCGACAACCCTTCGACGCGCGTCCTCGATATCGAGTGCGTGGAGGGCGAGCCCTTCGCGAACGTGGGTGGCAAGTACGTCATCGTCCACACCGGGATCGTTGTCGAAGGCAAGCCGATCAAGCGCGCCTACTCGATGACGCCTCTCGCGAGGGCTCCCCATCGCGCGCGTGTCACGGTGAAGCGCCTCGGCGCGGGCATTGGCTCGAACGCCCTGCACGATGCCCCGGTCGGGACGGAGCTCACGTTCAGCGGACCGTGGGGCAAGCTCGTGCCGGAAGGCGGGATCACCGAGCCGACGCTGGTCGTCGCGACCGACACGGGGATCACCGCGGCGCTCGGCGTGATCGAGCAGGA